>Ga0123337_10004237_pt1 | contig 14732 bp, 11 predicted proteins | sample frozenSSSSmetaG_FD_89792 | JGI IMG/M metagenome (GOLD analysis project Ga0123337, IMG submission 89792) | Glacier valley bacterial and archeal communities from Borup Fiord, Nunavut, Canada, to study Microbial Dark Matter (Phase II) -... | ecosystem: Environmental > Aquatic > Freshwater > Ice >... | reverse complement strand
GTCCACACCTGGACGACGCTCAACGAACCCTGGTGCGCTGCCTACCTGGGCTATGCATCGGGTGTGCACGCACCCGGACGCACTGACGGGGCTGCCGCCCTGGCCGCGGTGCACCACCTCAACCTCGCCCACGGCCTGGCCTGCCAGGCGGTGCGCTCCGTGCTGCCCCAGGCGCAGCTGTCCGTGACCCACAACCTGCACGTCATCCGGCCCGCCGACCCGCACTCGGCCGACGACCGCGACGTCGTACGGCGGATGGACGCCCTCGGCAACCGGGCCTTCCTCGAGCCGCAGCTCGAGGGGCGGCTGCCGCAGGACCTCGTCGCCGACACCGCGTCGGTGACCGATTGGGGCTTCGTACGCGACAGTGACCTCGCGACCATCCACCAGCCGCTCGACGTGCTGGGCGTCAACTACTACACGACGTCGGTGGTGCGGAGGTGGGACGGCATCTCGCCGCGGGTCATGGAGGACGGGCACATGGCGAGCGAGCACGTGTCGTGGGTGGGGGTCGACGATGCCGACTTCGTCATCCCCGCCGGTCAGCGCACGGAGATGGGTTGGCTGGTCGACCCCTCCGGGTTGACCGAGCTGCTGCTGCGTACGTCGAAGACCTACCCCGGGCTGCCCCTGATGGTGACCGAGAACGGCGCGGCTTTCGACGACGTCGTCGTCTCCGGTGGCGGCGGCGGTGTGGGGGGCAGTGGTGGTAGCCGCAGTGGTGGGGGTGGAGTGCGGAGGGTGCACGACGCCGAGCGGGTGGACTACGTGCGACGTCACCTCGCCGCCGTGCGTGACGCCATCGACCGTGGCGCCGACGTGCGTGGCTATCAGCTGTGGTCGCTGCTCGACAACTTCGAGTGGGCCTGGGGCTACGACCGTCGCTTCGGCATCACCTACGTCGACTACGCCACGCAGGAGCGCATCCTCAAGGACTCGGCCCTGTTCTACGCCGGCGTGATCCGGGCCAACAGCGGCGACGCTGCCACGGCGGCCGCCGTGTAGCAGGATGAGGTCGTGGAGGCACAGGGACACGTCGCAGTCATCGGCACCGGCGCCATGGGCGCGGGCATCGCCCAGGTCGCGGCGACGGCAGGGCACACGGTGCATCTGGTGGACGTGCTCGACGACGCGGCCGAGCGGGCCCGGGCCGCTATCGTCAGCCGCCTCGACGACAGGGTCTCCCGAGGTCGGATGGAGGCCGCAGAGGCCGCTGCCGTCGTCGCTCGCCTCGCTGTCGTCGACGACCTCGGTGCCCTGCCCGATTGCATGGTCGTCATCGAGGCCGTACGGGAGGATCTCGAGGTCAAGCGCGTCCTGTTTGCCGAGCTGGCGGCGCACCAGCCGCCGACGACAGTGTTGGCCAGCAACACGTCCAGCATCGACATCGACGCCGTCGCCGAGGCGGTGGCGGGGCCGGAGCGAGTCATCGGCTTGCACTTCTTCAACCCGGCCCCGGCCATGGCCCTGGTCGAGGTGGTCGGCGGGCGGCGCAGCGCCGAGGCCTATCTGACGTTCGGCTCGGATCTCGTGAGGGCGTGGGGCAAGACCCCCGTCCGGTGCGCCTCGACCCCCGGGTTCATCGTCAACCGGGTGGCCCGGCCCTTCTACGGCGAGGCCCAGCGACTGCTCGCGGCTGGCATCGCCGGCCCCGCCACCATCGACTCCGCTCTACGAAGAGCCGGTTTCCGTCTCGGTCCGCTCGAGCTGACCGACCTCATCGGGCAGGACGTCAACCTCGCTGTCGGCACGAGCGTGTGGGAGCAGACCGACCGAGACCCCAGGTACGAGCCCACCGCCATGCAGCAGCAGCTCGTTGCCGATGGCCGGCTGGGACGCAAGAACGGGCACGGTATCTACCCGTATGCCGCCGACGGAACCCTGGTGACCGACGAGCCCGACGAGCGCCTGTTGCGCACGCTCGTCGGAGGACCGGTGGAGACCGACCCGGTCGCGCGGACCCTGGCCATGCTCGTCAACGAGGCCGTCGACCTGGTGCACCGAGGTGAGGCCACCGCCGATGACGTCGACCTCGCGATGCGTCTGGGCGCCGGCTACCCGCGCGGCGTCATCGACTGGGGGCACGAGATCGGCTTCGAGGTGATCGCACGCCAGATCCGCGCGCTCGACCACGCCTTCCCCGGCGGTCGCTACCGACCCAGCCCCGGTCTGGACACCCCGGGCGTCACGTCGACGGGCCGCCCATAGCGGCCGGTCCGTACTCACCATCCCCTGGCAAGTTCACCTCGCCGCAGCGCCGGGACGCGCAACGCCGGTTCGAGCAACGCGACGCTGCCGTCAGGGTGGGTAGCCCTGCATGGGTGCACCTCCACACGGGGGATGACCGACCGGAGCGGGGTACCGACCCAGGAACCGGACGAAGTGGGGCCAGGTGATGGAACGGGTCCACGACCAGACCGGTCGCAGCACCCACAATGTCCGCGGATGTCGCGCCGTCCACCATCGGTGCGGCACCTTCAGGGGATAGACGTGAAGATGCGCCGGCGGGCGACGACCAGCCGCGTCGAGCACCTGCTCGTGGGCCACACGCTCACGCCAGAAGGCGACGATGCCTGCCGCCTCAGGGTCCCGCGGACACGGCGGTTCGTCGGGCTCGCACGCCGAGGGCTCCCGCCGGTCGACCAGGGTCATCTCGAACCCCAGCCGCTCCAGACCTGTAGGACCCGCTCCAAGGGCCCGCCCAGGACCCCCTTCTCCAGCCGCCCCACCGTCGACTTGCCCACCCCCAGCTCGCGCGCAAGGTCTCGCTGACTCAACCCACCGGCATACCGCACTGCACGCAGCGCGTCCCCCAGGAGGGCTGCGAAGGACGGGGACTCGGGCATGCCGACGAGTCTTCTCCTCGGAGTACGTCCGCACGACCCTTGGACCATGGCCTGTGGACAGCGCTTCCCCCCGCGAGGGTTGTGGACACGAGAACCTCCTCGCGCCTCGACCGAGCCCAGGGACACCCCCCAACCAGCACGGCACCCACATCGCGCCGCCACTGTGCCGTGCCCCGCCTTGAGGGGCACGGCACAGTGGCCGGATTGCGAAGGTTGACGCTGGGGCCGGGTCTACGCGCACGGCCTTGAGCGCACGGGCCCCAAGGGCTGGATCGCCAAGGGTTGCGCTGCGGCCGGGGGTGGGAGCGGCCCCCGCCGGGGTCGTCAGACGGCGCCGTAGGCCTGCGTCACCAGCTCGGCGAAGAGCTCCTGCTCGTCGACATCGAGGCCGCGAGAACGAAACCACGTGCACACGTTGTGGCAGTCGCGCAGGAGGAAGTCCTGGCCAGCGGGGTTCGCGACGATGTCGACGACTTGAGGCATGTCGATGATGACGAGGCGCTCACCGGCGCTCAGGACGTTGTAGGGCGACAGGTCCCCGTGGGCGGCGCCCATTCCCGCCAGGAGGGCCATCGCATCGCGCAGTTGCTCGAAGAAGGAGCGAAGCAGCCCAGGCGCTGGGCGCGTCTGAGCCAGTCGTGGTGCCGGGCTGCCGTCCGGGGAGGTGATGAGCTCCATCAGGATCTCCGTCCCGTCGACCTGCACGGGGTATGGCACCGGCACTCCGGCCTCCCAACAGCGTCCGAGGAACTCCCACTCCGCCCACGCCCACTGGCCGGCCGCGACGGCTCGACCGTACGCAGTCCCCTTGGCGATCGCCCGGGCGTCGCGCGAGCGTCGCACCCGGCGACCCTGTGTGTAGGTGGCGGCCCGGTGGAACTGGCGGTGGTCCTCGTCTCGGTACCGCTTGGCAGCGAGCACGACACCAGGTCGCGCGCCGGGGACTGCCCGCTCGAGCAGGAAGACATCTGCCTCTTTACCCGTCTTGAGCACCCCCAGCTCCGTGTCGACAGCGGCACGGTCGGTGACCAGCCAGGAGGGCCACGGCTTAGGGCCGCGGCTCAAGGGCTCGACGTCCCAGTACGTCGTGAAGCGCTGGCCCTCCTGCAGCTCGTCCAGGGGGTGGTAGTCGAACATGAAACGGGAGTCGAGCTGAGGGGTTAGCGGCGCCCCAGGATCGGTCTGCGCCCGATTGGTCTGCGCCCGATTGGTCTGCGCCCGATCGGTCTGCGCCCGATCGGCGGCGAGGCGGTCAGCCGGCTGGCTGACAACGGGGGTCGTGCGGATGAAACCTGACGTCATGACAAGGGCTCCGGTGTGAGAGGGGGTCGGCGGGCAGGCCGAGGACAGCGATCGACATGTCACGGCTCCTCTCATCGGGCCGGGCGGACGCCCAGCGAGCTGCGTCCATCGTGCAGACCGCCGGACCGTCCGTGCAACCGCATTTCCGGCGACGGCGCGGACGCGGACGCGACTCGGCGGACTCATCGCTCGGGCGAGTTGCCAGGGAGACGAGCTGGGGAGCCGAGCTGGGGAGCCGCACCGGCGGGAGCGCGGCGCGTCCTCGACCTCGTCAGCTCGACGTGCCGACCGATCGGACGGCGTCGCACACCGCAGCCAGAGCCAACAGCCGCACGACGTCGATGTCGGCCTCGATCTGCCCCGTGGCCGCGGCTATGAAGGCGTCTCCGTCGTAACGGGTGTGCGGTGGCGTGATCGCCCGAGCCAAACCGTCGTGCGCGCCCTGCGCGACGACGTGGCAACCGGTCTTGTCGAGACGCGCGTTCGTGACGACCACCCCGATCGTCGTATGGAGCCGCTCCCCCCTCCCGTCGCCGCCCACGCGCAGACGCGCGCCGGAGCCGCCGTCACCACCCACGCCAGAGCCCGGCCCACCAGCACCGGTGGCTCCTGCCGCACCTTCGAAGCCCAAGGGCCGCTGCAGGTGCTCCACCGCCGCGAAGGACGTGCCTGACGACCCGTCATCGACGTCGCCGAAGGCGTTGACGGCCACCAGCGCCCAGACCAGGACATCTCCGAGACGCCCAACACCGTGCCCCAGGCCCCCGGGCGAACGCCCCTGCGGGCCACGCCACTGGCCCACGTGGGCCCCGGTCCCGGCACCCACAGGGCCGGACAGCTCGGCGTCGTCGGTGACAGCGGACGCAGCGGCATAGCCGTGCTCGGCAGTCGGTCGCGCTCGTGGGTCTCCCACCGTGAGGTCGAACAGGGCCAGCGTGGGCACGATCGGGACTCGACCCCCGGGGGTGGGCACGCCGCGGTCGAGCTCCTCGTAGCGACGCATCACCCCATCTGCCGCGGCCAGCCCGAAGGCCGAGCCACCGGTAAGCAGCACGGCATCGACCTGGGTGACGGACTTGTCCGGTTCCAGGACGGTCAGCTCACGCGACGCCGGCGCGCCACCACGGCACTCGTACGACGCCGTCGACCCGGGTGGCAGCTCGACGACGGTGCACCCGGTCCGACCCACCGGGTCGGTCCAGTGGCCGACCTTCACACCGGGGACGGGAACCCTCATCGAAGGTCCTTTCGGGCCACGAGCAGAACGATGGCGGGGGTGCGGAACGGGCCCCCGTCGAGGACCCGACAAAGCGCGGCAGGCAAAGCTGACGTACCCAAGAGCACGAAGGGCTCAAGGTATCGGAATGGTGCGACCCGACGCCCGTCGGTCGCGACGGGTCGCGACGTCGGCCGGGCCTACGCCGCGCGAGTCGCGGCACTCCTCGACCCGCTCGCGCGTAGATGCTCACCAGGTGAGCTGTGAGTCCTCCCGGGCCCCGCGCCCACCGCACCCAGCCTGAGACCATGGACGGGTGCCCGCTCCCGCCCGCGTCATCCCCACCCTGGCCACCCTGGCTGCCATGACGCTCGGTACGGGGGCCTGCACGGCCGGGTCCGCCCAGGTCGCCCCCACCGCGTCGCTCCCGCCGACCACTGGTCCGACTACCCCCATGGCTCCTCGCGCCTACACCGAGCAGGCGCTCGACCTCATTGGCCAGAGCCTCGAGGTCGACGCGAACTTCCCCGTCCTGCGCGAGATCGCCCTACGCAAGGCGTCCCCGGCCACGACCACGGCCGGCACGTACGACGCCCTGCGCACCGCTCTCGTCGGCGCCGGCCAGAGCCCCGGCGACCTGATCACCCGCGACGCCATCGCCCGTGTGCCTGCCTCGCCCGGCGAGCCCTCGACGAGCACGACCGAGGGGATCACCGTCGTCACCCTTCCCGGCTTCGCCGACCTCTCAGCCCGTCCCGGTTCCGGCACGAGCACAGCGGCCGAGGTCGCCTACGCCCGTAGCGGGTCCGCCGCGGTCGCCAACGCCGCCCGCGACACGAGCTGCGGCTGGGTGGTCGACGTCCGGGGCAACGGCAGCACCGACGTGCCCGTGCTGCTCGGCAGCATTGCCGCCCTGCTGCCCGTGGGGCCGGCACTGACCCGGGTCGACCGCGACGGTCGGCACTCCGACGTCGTCCTCACCGACGACGCCGTACGCACCGGTGACACTCTCGCCCTGCCGCTCGACCCGGTCGCCAGGCACGACCAGCCCGTTGTCGTCCTGCAGGACTCCGGCACCTCCCGGGCCGGCGAGGCTGTCGTCCTCGCCTTCCGCTCCCGCAGCGGGAGCCACTCCATCGGTACGACGACCTTCGGCGCGGCCACCGACGGCACGACCACCCCCCTGGCCGACGGCGCCCTGGTCTACATCACGCGCTGGCGACTCGGCGACGCCTCCGGCGTGCTCGCCACGGGCGCGGTGCTCCCGCAGGAGTCGGCGGCCGACGAGGTCGCCCTCGACGCCGCCCGGGCCTGGCTGCGCGGCCGCTGCGGGGGCTGACCCGGCGAGCGACCTACGACCCGGCGCTGTCCAATGTCACACCCCCGCAACATGAGGGATGGCAGGATGCGATCACACGTCCCGCGCGTCACACGGGACCCGCGAGAGGACCGCACACCCCATGAGCCGTCGCCCGATCCGTCTGCTGACCCGTCGCCCGAGCCGGAGCCTGTTGCCCGTCGTCGCCCTTCCCGTCCTGGCCGGGCTCACCGTCAGCCTCGCCGCCTGCGGCTCCAGCTCGCTGTCGGGCGACACCAGTGCTCCCAGCGCCGGAGGCAGCACGGCGAAGGCGACCGTCGACTCGGCGCTCGTCGCGGCCCTGCCCGCGAAGATCAAGTCGGCCGGCAAGATCGTCGTCGGTACCGACGCGACCTACGCCCCCAACGAGTTCCTCGGCGGCGACGGCAAGACGGTGCAGGGCATGGACGTCGACCTCTTCAACGCTGTCGCGGCGAAGTTCGGGGTGACGGTCGACTACCAGCCGGCTGGTTTCGACACGATCATCCTCGGCGTGACCGGGGGGAAGTACGACATGGGGATCTCGAGCTTCTCCGTCACCGACGAGCGCAAGAAGGCCGTCAACATGGTCAGCTACTTCACGGCGGGTACCCAGTGGATCACCTCTGCGGGCAACGCCAAGGCCGTCAACGCGGATGACGCGTGCGGCAAGTCGGTCGGGGTGCAGAAGGGCTCCACGCAGGTCGACGACCTGACCACCCGGAGCAAGAAGTGCACCACCGCCGGCAAGCCGGCGATCAACCTCGTCATCCAGGACGGGCAGGACCAGGTCACCGCTGACGTCGCCAGCGGCAAGACCGACGCCATGGCCGCCGACTCCCCCGTCGGCCTGTACGCCGTCAAGCAGTCGCGCGGGGCGCTCGCCGCCCTGGGCACTCCGTACGACTCGGCGCCCTATGGCTGGGTGATCCCCAAGGACGAGACGGCCTTCGGCCAGGCCCTCGTCACCGCACTCAAGGCCGCCTCGGCCGACGGGAGCTACAAGGCGGCTCTGACCAAGTGGGGGGTCGAGGTCGGGGCGATCACCGACTTCGCCCTCAACCCGTGACCGACCTCGCGAAGGGGCCATCCGCCCCGGCCGACCAGGGATCGTCGGACCGGCCGGGCGTCATCCACGCCCGTCCGGTGCGCCACCCGGGGCGGTGGGTCGCGCTCGCCGCGATCGCTGTCCTCGTGGCCATGGTGGTCAGCTCGTTCGTCACAAACCCGCGGTGGAACTTCTCCCTGGCCTTCGAGATCATGAACCAGGACCCCGTGCTCGACGGCCTGGTGAAGGGCACCCTGCTCGGCACCCTCGGGGCCATGGTCATCGGCATCGGGCTGGGGGTGCCCATCGCCGTGATGCGCCTGTCGAGCAACCCGGTGCTCTCCGGGGTGTCGTTCGTCTTCACCTGGTTCTTTCGCGCCATTCCCCGTTACGTGCTCCTCGTGGTCATCGGTACCGGGCTCGGCTTCCTCTACCCCCGGACGACGTTCGGGCTGCCCTTCGGTCAGCAGCTCGCCGGCTGGCTCAGCCTGCCGACCGACCTCACGATCGGGTCGGTCAGCACCTTCTCGGTCACCGGGTCGATCTGGGGCGGGATCCTGGGTCTCGGTCTGTCGGAGGCCGCCTACATGGCCGAGATCGCCCGCGCCGGCATCGGGTCGGTCGACCGCGGGCAGGGTGAGGCGGCCCAGGCCCTGGGGATGAGCAGCGGCACCGCCATGTGGCGCATCGTCCTTCCACAGGCCATGCGGGTGATAGTGCCGCCGACCGGCAACGAGACGATCGCCATGGTCAAGGACACCTCGCTGCTCAACGCGATCCCGATCATCGCCGAACTGTTCTACCAGACCCGAGCCATCGGCACCCGTACCCTGCAGATCATGCCGGCCCTGGTGGCCGCGACGCTGTGGTATCTCATCATCTGCTCGGTCCTCATGGTCGGGCAGTTCTACCTGGAGCGGTACTTCGGTCGGGGCTTCGGCACGACCAAGCCGGCGACGACCCGCCGCTTCGCGCGACCCGGCGGCAGCGGAGGAGCCTGACGTGACCAGCACCCAGCCCGATACCGCGCAGGACCAGGGGGGCACCCCACCGGGCGCACCCCTCGTCCGCGCCGTCAACGTGCTCAAGTCGTTCCACGGCACCCAGGTGCTCAAGGGCATCGACCTGCAGGTCGACACCGGGCAGGTGGTCTGCCTCCTCGGACCCTCGGGCTCCGGCAAGACGACCTTCCTGCGCTGCGTCAACCAGCTCGAGAGCATCGACGGCGGCCGCATCTGGGTCGACGGCGACCTCATGGGCTACTCCGACTCCGACGGCACCCTGCACCGCCTCTCCGACAAGGCGATCGCCGCCCAACGGGCCGACATCGGCATGGTCTTCCAGCGGTTCAACCTCTTCCCCCACATGACGGCGCTCGCCAACGTCATGGAGGCGCCGTGTCAGGTGCGGCGCGAGAAGAAGTCGGTCGTGCGTGAGCGCGCCCTCCAGCTGCTGGAGCGGGTCGGCCTCTCCGACAAGGCCGACTGCTACCCCGCCCAGCTCTCGGGTGGGCAGCAGCAGCGGGTCGCCATCGCGCGCGCCCTGGCCATGCAGCCCAAGCTCATGCTCTTCGACGAGCCCACGTCGGCCCTCGACCCCGAGCTGGTCGGCGAGGTGCTCGCCGTCATGCGCGAGCTGGCCCACCAGGGGATGACGATGATCGTCGTCACTCACGAGATGTCCTTCGCCCGCGAGGTCGCCGACACCGTCGTCTTCATGGACGGCGGCGTCGTCGTCGAGGCCGGAGACCCCCGCCAGGTCATCAACAACCCGCAGCACGAGCGCACGAAGGCGTTCCTGCGCCGGGTGCACTCCGACGAGGCCCGCGAGCGCTCGGCCTAGCGGCGACCACACGGCATCCGGGCGGCGAGGGTCCGGCGCACCCTAGGGTGGAGCCCATGACCTGGCAGGACGGGACGGAGCTGTCCCTCGACGAGCTGCGGGCGCTGCAGCTGCAGCGTCTGCAGCGCACGGTGACCGCCGCGTATGCCGCCGTCCCCCACTACCGCGCGGCCCTCGACGCGGTCGGGGTGCACCCCGACGACATCCGCTCGCTGGCCGACCTGGCCCGGCTGCCCTTCACCGACAAGGCCGACCTGCGGGCCAACTACCCCTTCGGGATGTTCGCCGTGCCGCGCGAGCAGGTCGTTCGGATCCACGCCAGCAGCGGCACGACCGGCAAGCCGACGGTCGTGGGCTACACGGCCGACGACGTCTCGATGTGGGCCGACGTCATGGCCCGCTCCATCCACGCGGCGGGGGGTCGCCCGGGAGACCTGGTGCACGTGGCCTACGGCTACGGCCTCTTCACCGGCGGGTTGGGCGCCCACTACGGAGCGGAGCGGTTGGGTTGCACCGTGGTGCCGGTGTCGGGGGGGATGACTCAGCGTCAGGTGCAGCTGATCGTCGACTTCGAGCCGAGGGTCATCATGGTCACGCCCACCTACTTCCTCTCGCTGCTCGACGAGATGGAGAGCCAGGGCATCGACCCGCGGAGCACGTCCTTGAGGGTGGGCATCTTCGGCGCCGAGCCGTGGACCGAGGCGATGCGCCGCGAGGTCGAGGCCCGTACGAGCATGGACGCGGTCGACATCTACGGCCTCTCCGAGGTCATCGGGCCCGGGGTCGCCCAGGAGTCGGCCCAGACCAAGGACGGCCTGCACGTCTGGGAGGACCACTTCTACCCCGAAGTGGTCGACCCGCTCACCGGCGAGGTGCTCCCCGCCGGGGAGGAGGGCGAGCTCGTGCTGACCTCCCTGACGAAGCAGGCCATGCCGGTGCTGCGCTACCGCACCCGCGACCTGACCCGGTTGCTCCCGGGGACCGCCCACCCCACCTTCCGCCGGATGCAGAAGGTCACCGGGCGCACTGACGACCTGATGATCGTGCGCGGCGTCAACGTCTTCCCGACCCAGGTCGAGGAGCACGTGCTCGCGGAGCCCGCGCTCGCGCCGTACTTCCAGTGCCTACTCACCCGGCCTGACCGTCTCGTCGAGCTGACGATCCTCGTAGAGAGCCTCGAGCCGCTGGGCGAGGCCCAGCGGCAGGTCGTCGCCGACCGGCTCAGCTCGCGCATCAAGGAGCACGTGGGGACGACGTCCCGGGTCGAGGTGCGCGACCCGGGCGGCATCGAGCGAAGCGTCGGCAAGGCCCGTCGCATCGTCGACCGACGCGACCAGCACGCCTAGCACGACCAGTGATCGCAGGAGGACCGTCGCCCTCCTGACGCCGGGACCAATGTCCCTACTGGTCCACTACTACGTGCCGTAGTATCTACTACTGACCGTAGTAGATCTCTTCGTCACAGGAGCCCCCCCCCGCATGGATGCCGTGGACCTCGCCCGTTGGCAGTTTGCCATCGTGACCGTTTACCACTTCCTGTTCGTCCCCGTCACGATCGGCCTGTCGGCCATCGTCGCCTGGTTCCAGACCCAGTGGGTGCGCAAGCACCGTGACGAGGACCAGCGGCTCGCAAGCTTCTTCGGCAGGATCTTCCTCATCAACTTCGCCCTCGGGCTCGTGACGGGCATTGTGCAGGAGTTCCAGTTCGGCATGAACTGGTCGGACTACTCGCGCTTCGTCGGTGACATCTTCGGCGCCCCGCTCGCCATCGAGGCCCTGGCGTCCTTCTTCCTCGAGTCGACCTTCCTCGGCCTGTGGGTCTTCGGCCGTGGCCGGCTCCCGGAGAAGCTGCACGCCGCCACCATGTGGGCGGTCCACATCGGCACCCTGCTCTCGGCCTACTTCATCCTCACGGCCAACTCCTTCATGCAGCACCCGGTCGGCTTTCGTTTCAACCCGACCACCGGACGCGCCGAGATGACCGACTTCCTTGCCCTGCTCACCAACCCGGTGCAGCTCGTGACGTTCCCGCACACCGTGCTTGCCTCCTACATGGTCGGCGGTGCCGTCGTCATGGGCGTCGGCGTCTGGCGCCTCCTGCAGGCGAAGAAGGGCGCACCCGACGTCCTCGACGCCACCACGGGCTCCGCCGCCACCTCCGACGCCCACATGTACCGCAGGGCCGCCCGCGTCGGCGCCCTCGTCACGCTGGTCGCCGGTCTCGCCGTCGCGGTCTCCGGTGACGTGCAGGGCAAGATCATGACCGAGGTCCAGCCCATGAAGATGGCGTCCGCCGAGGGCCTCTACGAGAGCTCCACGGGGGGAGCGCCGTTCTCGCTGCTCACGGTCGGCTCGCTCGACGGCCAGTCGGAGAAGTTCTCCGTCACCGTGCCCGGTCTGCTCAGCTTCCTCGCCACGGGCAGTGTCAACGGCCCCGTCAAGGGCATCAACGAGCTCAAGGCCAGCTACCAGGCGACGTACGGCGCGTCGGGCAACCCCCTCGTCGCCGACTCGGCCTACGTTCCCACCATCCCCGTCACCTACTGGAGCTTCCGCCTCATGATCGGGGTCGGGATGCTCGCTGCCCTCGGCGCGCTGGTCGTCCTGTGGACCACTCGCGGCGGGCGCACCCCCAGCCCGAGCGGGCGCCGCGCCTCGGTGTGGCGCTGGTCGGCCCTGGCCATCCCGTTCCTACCCGTGTTCGGCAACTCCTTCGGCTGGATCTTCACCGAGGCCGGCCGCCAGCCGTGGCTCGTCTTCGGTCTGATGTCCACGAAGACCGGTGTCTCCCCGTCGGTGCCGGCCTGGCAGGTCCTGACCTCGATGGTCGTCTTCACCCTGCTGTATGGCGTGCTCGCCGTCGTCGAGATGCGGCTGGTGATCTCCGCCGTCAAGGCGGGTGCGACCCCGGTCGAGGACCTGCCCGACCGCGACGACGACAACGCCCCCCTCGCCTACGCGTACTGACGCGGCCACTCCCTCGACCATCTTCGGCTCGCAAGACCGACCACTCTTTCCAAGGACGTCCGCCATGGAGCTCACCACCGTCTGGTTCATCCTCATCGCCGTTCTCTGGACCGGTTACCTCACCCTCGAGGGCTTCGACTTCGGTGTCGGCATGCTGCTGCCGGTGCTCGGCCGCGGCACCGACACCGCCGACACCGAGCGTCGGCACCGCCTGCTGCTCAACACGATCGGTCCCGTTTGGGACGGCAACGAGGTCTGGGTCCTCACTGCGGGCGGCGCGACCTTCGCCGCGTTCCCCAACTGGTACGCCACGCTGTTCAGCGGCTTCTACCTCCCCCTGCTGCTCATCCTCGTCGCCCTCATCGTGCGCAACCTGGGCTTCGAGTACCGCCACAAGCGCGACGACCTGTCGTGGAAGCGACGGTGGGACGCCGCGATCATCGTCGGCTCGGCCCTGCCGGCCCTGCTGTGGGGCGTGGCTCTCACCAACATCGTGCACGGGGTGCCGATCGACGCGAGCCGGGAGTACACGGGCAACCTCTTCACCCTCTTGAACCCGGTCGGTCTGCTCGGTGGTCTCACCTTCGTGGCCGTGTTCCTCACGCACGGTGCGCTCTTCGTGGCCCTCAAGACCGACGGCCCGATCCGCGCCGAGGCCCGCGCCATCGCCACCCGCACGGGAGTCGTCGCCGCAGTCCTCGCCCTTGCACTCCTCGGCACCCTCGGTGCCGAGCGCGGCGGAGCGCTCTCCTGGGTGGCGTCCGGCGTCGCTGCCCTCGCCCTCATCGGTGGGCTCGTGGCCAACCTGAGGGCTCGTGAGGGCTGGGCCTTCATCGGTACCTTCGTGGCCATCGCCGGCACGGTCGCGGCGTTCTTCCTGCTGCTCTTCCCCGACGTGATGCCCTCGTCGCTCGACCCCGCCTGGTCGCTGACGGTGACGAACGCCAGCAGCACGGCGTACACGCTGAGGGTGATGACGATCGTCGCGGCGATCTTCACCCCCCTGGTCGTCGCCTACCAGTCGTGGAGCTACTGGGTCTTCCGGCGGCGGATCACCGTCGCCCAGATCCCCGCGTGACCCGAATGGCACGCACCACCCGGGGGCCCCTCAACCCCCGACTGCTCACCGCGGTCCCGCAGAGCCGTGCGGCGGTCGCGACCCTGGGGGCGGTCGGGGTGGTGACGGGGCTGCTCACCGTCGCGCAGGTCGTCGCACTGGCCGCCCTGGTGACAGACCTCGTCAAGGGAGCGCCGGTCATGACCCCCGCGGTCGTCGTCGCCTTCCTCTTCGTCGCCCGCGGCGCCCTGGCCGGCCTCGGCGAGCGGGTCGCGGCCACGGCCGCCACCCGCGTGTCGGGGGGACTGCGTCGGCGACTTGTGGAGCGCGAGCTCTCCCTGCAGGGCACCGAAGCCGACCACGGACTCAGTACCCTCCTCGCCCAGGGCTGCTCGAGTATCGAGGGCTACGTCACGCGCTATCTCCCGACCCTCGTGTCAGCCGCCGTACTGCCCCCGGTCACGCTCCTGGTTCTCGCCGTGGTCGACCCGTGGAGCGCCCTCGTCGTGGTGCTCACCATGCCGTTGCTTCCCCTCTTCGCTGCCCTGATCGGCCGCGCCACCCAGGACGCCACGCAGCGCCGTTGGCAGGCGCTCTCCGACCTGTCGGGCCACTTCGCCGACGTGCTGCACGGGCTGCCCACCCTGGTCTCCTACGGTCGGGGTGAGGCCCAGGCGAAGGCCGTGCGCACGGTCAGCGAGCGCCACCGCCGGGCGACCACCCGCACCCTGCGGATCGCCTTCCTCAGCAGCACCGCCCTCGAGATCGTCGCCACCATCTCGGTCGCTCTGGTCGCGGTCATCGCGGGCGTGCGCCTCGCCGCTGGAGACCTCGACCTCCACACAGGTCTGCTCGCCATCCTCCTCGCCCCCGAGGCCTACTGGCCCGTGCGCCGCGTCGGGGCGGAGTTCCACGCTGCCGCCGACGGTGCGCAGGCCCTCGACGCCGTGCTCGGCCGACTCGGGCGCGACGACGTGATCACCGCGCCGCGTCGGGTCGGTGGGCCGTTGGTGCTCGACGACGTGACGTTCCGATATGCCGGTCGGCCGGCTCCCGTGCTCGACCACGTCACGCTCACGCTCGCCGGCGGTGCCGGCCTCACCGTCGTCACGGGTCCG
>Ga0123337_10004234_pt1 | contig 14740 bp, 17 predicted proteins | sample frozenSSSSmetaG_FD_89792 | JGI IMG/M metagenome (GOLD analysis project Ga0123337, IMG submission 89792) | Glacier valley bacterial and archeal communities from Borup Fiord, Nunavut, Canada, to study Microbial Dark Matter (Phase II) -... | ecosystem: Environmental > Aquatic > Freshwater > Ice >... | reverse complement strand
TCGCTCAAGGGAGAACAGTCCTAAAACCATTCGCTCACCTTTAAGGCAGCAAGAGCGAAAATCCTCCGAAATATTTAGATGCAAAGATGTAAAAAAGTTTATCCTTTTAATCAAGGATATCTAGGACAATACGAGATAATTGCATTACCAGCGTTATGCCCATAGATTTACGGGAATTTTATCAGGCTACCGACCCCAGCAGAACTCTGTTTGTCAACAATAGCTCTGATGGTATAGCAACAGCAATTTCAACCGAAAAAGCTAGATCAGAGTTTTTAATTGCACCAATCCTCGCAGAGGTCAGACGACTATTAAATAATAAAATATCACTGTTCTCTGGAAATGAATTTAATGTTGATGCAACTCAAGGTTTGCAAGGTTTTTGCGATTACATTATCAGCAATTCCCAGGAGCAATTATTTATTTCTGCGCCAGTAATGTTTATTTTTGAGGCGAAAAAAGAAGATATTATCGGCGGTCTTGGTCAATGTGTAGCGGCAATGATTGCGGCGCAGTTGTTCAATCAAAATCAAGGCAATGAAGTTGGGCGGATTTATGGCTCGGTTACGAGTGGAACTAACTGGAAGTTTTTATTTTTAGAAGAAACGACTGTTTATATAGATTCGACTGAGTACTATATTAAAGAAGTTGATAAAATTTTGGGTATTTTATTGCAACCTTTTCACCCTGTTTAAGAAGATTCTCCTGGCATTGAAGATACAGAGGTTTTGACTCGTGCAGCTAATGACCAATGGGGGATTTTAACGTAGTTAGCCGTAGGTGTTGGGTGTGAGTCTAAGATTGACTTATCACAATATATTAAGAGAGGTTAAAGATGCTAAATGCGGTTGAGTTTCAAGCAAAGATTCAAAATGGTTTAATTCAGATTCCCCATGAGTACAAACAAGAACTCAGTGAAAGGGATGATATTAAAGTAATCGTTTTGGTGAAGAAAAAATCATCTCCCAAAAGAGACATAATTGATGAATTAACAGAGAATCCTGTTCAAGTGGATGGTATACTCAGTCGTGAGGAAATTTATAACCGATAATTATGAGTCTTAGTGCATCTTTTATTGATACGAATGTTTGGCTATATCGTTTATTTGACGATAATAAGATGGAGGTTGCAGAAAGAACAAGAAAACGTGAGATTGCTATTGCAATTACGCAGACTGAGGGAATCATCATTAGTACGCAGGTTGTAAATGAGGTTGCTGCCAATTTGCTGAAGAAAGCAACCTTTAACGAAGAACAAATCAAAGCTGTGATTCAGTCGCCTTATCGTCGCTGCACTGTGGTAGAGTTCAATCTGACCGTTTTTGAATCTGCATCAGATATCCGCAGTCGATATAATTTTTCTTTTTAGGATAGTCTAATTATTTTTTGTGCGCTATCGGCAAGAGCAAGTATTCTCTATTCTGAAGATATGCAAGATGGGTTAGTAGTAGCTGGTCAATTAGAGATTATGAATCCATTTAAAAAAGGCTAGAAACTGCATCTAAGCTGTCTCTAGCCTTAATTTATTTAATGGGCAGTACCAGACTCGAACTGATGACGTCCTGCTTGTAAGGCAGGCGCTCTACCAACTGAGCTAACCGCCCAATCCTTAACTAATATAGCAAAACATTTCAGATTACGCTAGTAGTTTTAAGAAAATCTTTTTTTCTCTTATACTGACTCAGTATTCAGCACGGGCTAAACGCCCCGCTATCGCTAACAGGATTTAGAATGCCCTCTGGTCGGACGCACGATCGCATTACTATGTATACTCTGCCCTTTGTGGCGGGCGTTACTTTCTGGCAAACTCGCAGTAGCAATGCGACTTTGTTGGTTGCAGGCGGGTTTCTCTTTGGTGGGCTGATGTTTGGCCCGGATTTGGATATTTACTCTGTGCAATTTCAACGCTGGGGTTTCTTGCGCTGGATTTGGCTACCTTATCAAAAAAGTCTCCGCCATCGTTCTTTTTTATCCCACGGGCCGATTATTGGCACGATTTTGCGGATACTTTATCTGGGATGTTTGCTGGCTATTTTGGCAATTTCCCTTTTGACGATCGCCCAAAAGCTGGGGAATCTGAGTTTTACTTGGCAGGATTTGGGGGGAACTGTGGGGCGATCGCTCGTGGATTACGATACTGAATATATCGCTTTGTTTTTGGGCTTGGAACTCGGTGCGATGAGTCATTCTCTGTGCGATTGGGGCGGTTCGGCATACAAGCGGTTTCAAAAACAGGGGGTTCGGGGGTTGCTTCCTAGTGGCAAAATTAAGAAGCGGAAAGTGAGGAAGAGTGGTAGTCGGCCTAAGACTAAGAATTAAACGCAAAGGAACGCTGAGGGAAGCGCGGAGGGACGCTGAGGTATGGAAAATCAAGATGAGAGTTTGGCGGCTTTGCAGGAATTGATTGAGGTGGTGGCGAAGTTGCGATCGCCTGATGGTGGTTGTCCTTGGGATTTGGCGCAAACTGCCGAAACGCTGATGCCTTATGTGATTGAGGAAGCTTATGAGGTGGTGGACGCGATTAAGGGTGGAGATAAAGAAGCGATCGCTGAAGAGTTGGGCGATTTACTATTACAAGTTGTGCTGCAAGCCCAAATCGCTAGCGAATCTGGACAATTTTCTCTCAAAGAAATAACTCAGGGGATTTCCCAAAAGTTGATTCGCCGTCATCCCCATGTGTTTGGTGATGTGTCGGTGGCAAGTGTGGATGAGGTGCGGCAAAATTGGGAACAAATTAAAGCTGCGGAAAAAGGTGAAGTATCTCCAGATGCACAAAAACTTAGTGCTAAACTCGCTCGTTATGGGCGTACTCTTCCCCCACTGACGGCGGCGATGAAGATTTCTCAAAAGGCGGCGGCGATCGGCTTTGAATGGGAAAATATTCAGGGCGTCTGGGATAAGTTTTATGAGGAGTTGGGGGAGTTTCAACAGGCTTTGGCTGAGGAAACACCAGAACGACAAGAAGCAGAATTAGGCGATTTACTGTTTGCAGTTATTCAGCTAGCCCGTTGGCATAATCTTGACCCTAGCACCGCTTTGCAAGGCACAAATCAACGATTCGTGCAACGTTTAGAAAAAATGGAGGCAGCTGTTGACCGTCCCCTTTCTGATTACAGTTTGGATGAGTTAGAAACTCTCTGGCAACAGGCAAAAGCCCAACTTGCTAAAGAGCAATAATATAGCAAATGGGTTGGCCTTCGCGGAGCGCGATGCCCTGAGCTTGCCGAAGGGTCTCGTAGAGAAGCCCTAGGCATCGCCGAAGCAACAAATGCCATCCCCGAAGTAACAAATGCCATCGCCGAAGCAACAAATGCCATCCCCGAAGTAACAAATGCTATCGCCGAAGTAACAAATGCCATCGCCGAAGCAACAAATGCTATCGCCGAAGTAACAAATGTCATTGCCGAAGCAACAAATGCCATCGCCGAAGTAACAAATGCCATCGCCGAAGCAACAAACGCCATCGCCGAAGTAACAAATGCCATCGCCGAAGTAACAAATGCGATCTATCAATACTCAATAGATCCAGCGATCGCTACGGCAATTTTGTAAAAGTTCAAATAATAGCAGTATAAATTATTTACTTAAGGAAAAGACTAGAGAAACATAAATCACTATGTCTTTCTAGTCTGGTTAACGCATAAATCATATTTAAGATTTTGGAATAATGTCTGTAATAATACTTACAATATTGTTACTACTGTGAATTCACTACCTTCAATTTGTTTGTGTTCGATAATCACAGAATAAATGTTTTGAACCAAGTCTTGCTTCACCCGATCAGAGTAATTATTGATTACCCAGATGGTTCACCCGATTGGAGGAAGACAAAAAACAATAATGAACTCAGATTGATAAGATGAGGAAAAAGTAAAGATTTGTACTATGACTATTCTTGATATTGCTTCTCCCCTAATTACGATCGCAGGACAAACCCGCCAAGCTGCAAGTAAGCTAGCGCTTCTCTCCACTGAGGCCAAAAATCAAGCACTTGTTGCGATCGCCCAAGCTTTAGAATCAGCTAAAGATGAAATTTTACAAGCAAATGTTGCTGATTGTGAAGCTGCTACTTCGATCGGAATTTCCAAACCACTTTATAAACGCTTGCAATTAGATGAACATAAATTAAGAGATGCGATCGCTGGGGTACGAGATGTTGGTAAGCTAGCTGATCCAGTGGGTAAAATACAGATTCACCGCGAACTTGATAGTGGCTTAATTCTCAAGCGGATCACTTGTCCTTTAGGCGTTTTGGGGATTATTTTTGAAGCCCGTCCAGAGGCGGCGATTCAAATCGTTTCTTTGGCGATCAAATCGGGAAATGGTGTAATTCTCAAATGTGGAAAGGAAGCGGTGCGTTCTTGTGAAGCGATCGTTAAGGCAATTAAGCAGGGATTATCTCAAACTGCTGTTAACCCAGATGCGGTACAGTTGCTAACAACTAGAGAAGAAACTTTAGAACTTTTGAAGTTAGATAAATATGTAGATTTAATTATTCCTAGAGGCTCTAATTCATTTGTGCAGTTTGTTCAGGAAAATACGCACATTCCGGTACTAGGTCACGCCGATGGGATTTGTCATCTTTATATAGATAAAGCCGCTGATATTTCTAAAGCAGTTCCAATTACCGTCGATGCTAAAGCGCAATATCCTGCTGTTTGTAATGCGATTGAAACTTTGCTAGTTCACCAATCGATTGCTACAGAATTTTTACCAAAAGTTGCTGAGGCTTTGCAAGAACGCCATGTGGAATTAAGAGGTGATAAACGCACCTTGGAAATTTTACCTAACATCAAAACTGCAACAGCAACAGATTGGGAAACAGAATACAGCGATTTTATTTTGTCGATAAAGATTGTAGACTCTATAGAAGATGCGATCGCCCATATTAACGAATACGGTTCTCGTCATACTGATGCGATTATTACTGAAGATTCAGCATCTGTTGAAACTTTCTTTGGACTGGTAAATTCAGCCAATATATTCCACAATTGTTCTACCCGATTTGCTGATGGTTTCCGCTATGGTTTCGGTGCAGAAGTAGGAGTTAGTACACAACAAATGCCTCCCCGTGGTCCCGTTGGTTTAGAAGGATTAGTGACATACAAATATCAAATGACTGGCGATGGTCATATTGTAGCTAGTTACACCGGGGCGAATGCTAAGGCTTTTACTCATCAGGATTTAGTGTAAAAGATCCTCACAATTATATGCTCTAGTAACGCTAGGAATACATTGAATAGCTTTTAACACTTCTATTTTCATAAAGCATTACGGTTTGAACTATCTGTTAAACTAATGCTTTCAACAAAGCCTGAAGTTTAAGCTGCACCTCTGCAAATTCCTTGTCAGGATCGGAACCAGCTACGATACCAGCACCAGCATACAATCTCGCGCGATCGCCATCAATTAATGCTGAACGAATTCCCACAATAAACTCGCAATTACCCTGAGAATCTATCCAACCCAGAGGCGCAGCATACAAACCCCTTTCAAAGCTTTCATAATGACGAATTTCGGCACAAGCAACATCTTGTGATACACCTGCAACGGCTGGTGTAGGATGTAATTGTGCGACAATCTTTAATGGATGTATGTTAGTAGGAACTGTAGCACTTATTGGTGTCCATAAATGCTGAATGTTAGATAATTGTCGTAGGCGGGGTGCTAATATTTGGGGTAATAAACCTAGCTGGGATAGGCGTTGTGTAATGAAATCAAGTACTAGCGAATGTTCGTGCTTTTCTTTTTCACTATTAAGTAAGCGATTGGCATTAACTGCATCTTCAGCAGGAGTTTTACCTCGTGGTGCAGAACCAGCTAAAGCATCAGTAATCAACTGTTGATTATTAATACTAATTAATCTTTCTGGACTTGCACCAATAAAGTTTTGTCCTTTGCCATTACTTGTAGAAAAAATATAACAGTTAGGATGTATTTGCCTAAGATTATTTAAGGATTTAACTAAGTTAAACTGATTTCTTGATTTTACATCTAATACATCTGCCAACACAATCTTACTTAAATGACGAGAGCGAATTTTTTCCAAAGCTGATACTACTGAACGTTTAAATTGAGCAGCATTTGTGACGGATTTTTGTGATAACTTTGCTGGAAAATAATCAATATTAACAGAGTAATATTCTAAAGATTGGATAAAATCAATTTTATTTTGGACATTTTCCAACAACCTTTCAATATTTACATTTGCATTGATAATTATGTTTGTTACTAATATACAGCGTTGATTTTTTACAGCTACTTGCCAACGTGGAAGAAAGATGGTAGCAGATGGAAATGGATAATCTAGTTGGGTATTTTTATCAAAAAAACTGAAATAACAAAAAAAGTGAGGGCCAGAAAAAGGTAGGTTAGCGTTACCAAAATTAATTATTTTTTTTAGACAAGATTTGATAAAATATTCTGCTTGGCTAAAACGGTCTGCGCCATCAATCTGTAATTTTGCTACAGCATCAATTGCCGCGATCGCTTCTCCTTTACCTTTGTCCTCAAAGTAAAAATTTATTTCATTTGCTTGTGTAAGTTTATCAAATACAAGTAAAGGGTCAACTAAATCGATCTCCTGAGAGATACTGACAATTTGCCTGCAATTATTTTTGACGCACTTTTCTTGCACTGCTACCAAAAATTGATATAAATCTTTGTGGTCTACAAAGAGGTTGCTACGACATGGTGAAACTGTCATGGATCTATAGTAATTTTTTTTTAAGTTAACTTCCTAAAGTGTAATTAATCGTGGTCGTATTTCTACAGGTAACATATTAAGTTATCATTTCACCAGCGTAGAATTAGTCTTGTTTGTGGTGTTCATAGACCCTAACAAGCCAGTTCCAGCCTTGGGCTGTAACCGTGAGGGTGGAGTGTTAACAATGTAAGATTAACAAGCCACAGTAAAAGTGGTAGTTGTTTTTAGCTGAGGAATATCTAGCGTCTCTTTACATCATAAAATCTCAAGTGTGAGTAATATTCCGGCAATTTAATCAATCACAACTGATGACTACCAAGCAGATTTTATATCCCAACACTAAGTTATGGATGGCAGCGATTAAACCGCCAATGTACAGCGTTGCCATTATGCCCATTTGGGTAGGAACAGCAGTAGCATTTGCCGAAACTAAAATTTTTAATGGTGTAGTATTTTCTACTTTTGTAACTGCGGCAATCTTAATTCTTGGCTGGGAAAATATCAGTAATGATGTCTTTGATTCCGAAACAGGTATTGATCAAAATAAGCACCATTCTTTGGTGAACTTAACAGGCAATAAGCCATTAATATTTTGGATAGGAAATTTGTGTTTAAGTTTAGGGTTGCTGGGCATAGTGGCGATCGCCTTTTGGCAAGAAGACCTAACTGTTATCGGTATAATTTTGCTGTGCTGTGGTTTAGGCTATATGTACCAAGGTCCTCCCTTTCGCTTAGGATATCAGGGTTTAGGCGAGATTCTTTGCTTTTTTGCCTTTGGCCCCTTAGCAGTGGAGGCAGCCTACTACAGCCAAACCCAAACTTGGTCAATGACAAGTTTAGCAGCCTCAGTGATTGTTGGCATTACCACAACCTTAATTTTGTTTTGCTCACACTTTCACCAAGTTAAGGATGACATAGCCGCAGGCAAGCGATCGCCTATCGTCCGTCTGGGAACCCAAAAAGGCGCTCAACTCCTCGTTTGGTTCACTGCTAGCATTTATCCCCTCACCTTGCTGTTTGTGCTATTGGGAATTTCTCCAGGTTGGACGTTACTAAGTTGGGTGAGTTTACCCTTTGCCTTCAAATTATGCCGCCATGTCCAAGAAAATCATAACCAGCCGGACAAAGTTAGTAACTGTAAATTCATCGCCGTAGCCGTGCATTTCTGGGCTTGCTTACTGTTCGGTTTAGGATTTATGCTTTAGTAAAATTACTAATTGATGCGTTATCAATTTAAATTTCGTCCCTATCAGCGAAGATTTTTGCGATCGCTTACCACCAATCATGGTAATTGGGATATTCGTGAGGGTATTATCCTCCGTCTCACCGATGAATCAGGTAAAGTTGGTTGGGGAGAAATTGCCCCCATTAGCTGGTTCGGTTCCGAAACCTTAGAACAAGCCTTAGATTTTTGTCGCCAACTCCCAGCAGAAATCACAGACGAGATAATTTTCTCTATCCCAGATGAGTTACCGGCTTGTCAATTTGGCTTTGAGTCAGCGCGAGAGTGGGGAGAGACGCGATTAATCGCGTCTGTACTAGGAAGTGAATTCTTTTCTATGCCCAATGCCCAATGCCCAATGCCCCATGCCCAATTTTACAGTGCCTTATTACCAGCTGGGAAAGAGGCTTTAAATCAATGGGAAACGTTGTGGCAGCAGGGATATCGAACGTTTAAATGGAAAATTGGTGTGTATGCGATCGCTCATGAACTAGAAATTTTTGAGTCACTGATACACACCTTACCAGCCTCTACCAAACTGCGATTAGATGCCAACGGTGGACTCAGCTATGAAGAAGCTAACTTATGGCTGTGGACTTGCGACAATCTTAAGGCAAATGGAGAACTAGCCCCAGAAATTGAATTTATTGAACAACCGCTACCCGTTGAGCAATTTCAGCAGATGTTGGAATTGAGTATGAGTTATGAAACTGCGATCGCTTTAGATGAATCTGTCGCCACACTTGGACAACTCGCCGCCTGTCATCAACAAGGTTGGCGAGGGGTTTTTGTGATTAAGCCTGGGATAGTCGGATCACCATCTCGCCTGAGAAAGTTTTGCCAACAACATAAAATTGATACTGTATTTTCCTCAGTATTTGAAACTGCGATCGCAAGGTTTGCAGCACTCCAACTAGCAGCCGAATTATCCCGAAACAATAGGGCAGTTGGTTTTGGCATCGACCATTTTTTTGAACAAGAAGAAACTTGGCTTCAAAGTTTATGCAACAGCCTTTAGACTGTCTTAATAACCTAACTCAGGATGATTGGCTTATCGGTTATAACAGCCGTCAATTTAATCAAATAGTTCAAGAATTATATTTAGAACTAACACAGTTATCAGTGTGTGGAACACCACCAAAAATCATCATAGCTGAACGCGAACCATTACGATTTTTAGCAAGTTTTATTGCTGCTTGTGCAGCTAATTGTCCAGTTTTTCTGTGTAACCCCGACTGGGGAACACAAGAATGGCAACAAGTCCTTGATTTAGTACAGCCAAATATTATTTTAGGAATCGGAAATAGGGAATGGGAAATAGGAAATAGCGATATTTACCAATGCCCCATACTTCTCTACGAGAGGCTGCGCCAACGGCAACGCTACTTCGACTTCGCTCAGTACAAGTCAGTACAAGTGCCCAATGCCCTATGCCCTATGCCCCATTCCATTATGATTTCCACCGGTGGTTCATCGGGACAAATTAAGTTTGCCATCCACACTTGGGAAACTCTCCTAGCATCTGTACAAGGATTTACAGAATACTTTCAACTAAAACAAGTCAATTCTTTTTGTATATTACCGTTATATCATGTTAGCGGGTTAATGCAATTTATGCGCTCTTTCACCACTGGAGGTAAACTGGCAATTCTGCCATTTAAAGCAGTAGAGCAAGGTCAATTATTGAATCTTAAACAATCAGATTTTTTCATATCTTTAGTACCAACACAGTTACAGCGACTCCTAGAAAATCCAGAATTAACTGAATGGTTATCCCAATTTAATACTGTACTTTTGGGAGGTGCGCCAGCATGGAACGAACTACTAGAAAAAGCCAGATTTCATCGCATTCGGTTAGCACCTACCTATGGCATGACAGAAACTGCCTCTCAAATTGCTACCCTCAAACCGGATGATTTTCTGAGAGGTAAAATGAGCAGTGGTAAAATTCTTCCCCATGCAAAAGTAACTATTCGCAATCAGCAAGGCGAGATTTTAAATTCAAATCAAATAGGAAATATCACCATTTATGCTCAATCTTTAGCCCTTGGTTACTATCCGATAACCAGAGAAAATCAAGATATTTTCCAAGTAGATGATTTAGGTTTTTTAGACGAACAAGGCCATTTAAATATAGCCGGACGTGACAGCGACAAAATTATTACAGGTGGCGAAAATATTTATCCAGCAGAGATTGAATCCGCAATACAAGCAACTCAAATGGTTGCCGATATTTGTGTCATCGGCATCCCAGATAAACACTGGGGACAAGTATTAACAGCGATTTACATTCCCAAACAATCAGATACCTCTGCCTTAAAAATCCAAACCCTACTCAAAGACAAACTCACTAAATTTAAAATCCCAAAATATTGGATTCCCCAGCAAAACTTACCCCGTAACTCCCAAGGTAAAATTAACCGCCAACAGTTACAGCAAATAGCCACAGAATTCCTCCAAAATTCCATCACTTAATCTCTCTCGACTTTCTTCTCTCTGCGTTCTCTGCGTCTCTGCGGTTCGTTTCCAACCATTGAATTATCTCATCAGGTAATTCCCGCTTACTTCTACTACTCACATCAATACAAACATGGCGAGTAATAGCCTTAGCAACTACCACCTCACCCACACTAATTTCATAAGTAATTTCAAACTTCTCAACACCTAGTTTTTGGGGTATTAAACTAATTAGCAACTTGTCCCCGACAAACATAGGACGCAAAAAATCAACACTAGCGTGAACAATGGGAAACGCCACAGATGGATTAGTAAAAAAATCTTTGAGATTAATACTTGATGCTTCTAAAGATTCTTCATAAGCTTCATGGCAAATACTCAAAATATTAGCAAAATAAACTACTCTAGCAGCATCAGTATCTTGGAAGCGAACCGTGCGGTTATAAGTAAAAGGCATTTTTGATATATAAATTCGCTTTGCAAACTAATTAGGCGATCGCTTCTACATTGACTCCAACGCCGGAACCTCGAAGTCATTAAACGAGCAAACATTGTAAGACGAAGCCGCTAAACCCTTTACCAGCTTACCGTCGAGAGTCAGCAAAGTAGCACCTACCTGCTGTGAAAGTGCAACATAAGAGCCATCGTAGGCGGAGATTCCATAATTTAAGGCGATCGCAACTGCATCCGCCATCAAATCAGCTGTAGAGACAACACCCAAGGGTAAAGCTTTGAAACTAGCTAAATTCCCTTGAATCAGAGAAACATTGTAACTACCCGCACGAGCATACTTCCATAAAACGTTTGCACACTCAATGTAAAATAAGTCAGGTACAAAGATTTCTGTCTGGGGATAGGCAAGGTGAGCAAACAGTTGATTAACCTTGGTTGTTGGAGAAGTTGCTGGAGAAGTTGTATTCAATGACTTTACGGGGAAAAATAAAGCAGGGGCTATTGCAGGTGGTGTGGGAGCATTATTTACAATAGGTGCTTTGGGCTTGACTGGCCAAATTTTTATCCCCATAGCTATAGCCGGAGGGGTTTTAGCTGGTGCAAAAGGTCAATCTTCAGTTAAGAAGACAGCAAAAAATATAGGTTCTGTAGTCGAGAATGTAGCTAATGAAGCAGGTTCTGTAGTTGGCTATGTATCTAAGGGAATATAGCAGATTTTAAGCAAGCATCTAGTATTTTTTCTAAACAATCGATGGTGAATGAAGTGCAAACTATTCAACAAGAAATCAAAAATCTAGAAAGGGAAATTAAAAATACTCCTTGGTGGCAAACACGGCTATTTTAGTAAGATTGTAGGTTGGGTGGAACAAAGTGAAACCCAACATTATTCATCCACAGGACTCAATGTAATTTGCTGTGAATCATGTATGATAGCCAATACATCAATTTGTTCTGGTTTAATGTAATAAATAATTCTATATGAGCCTTCAATAATTTCTCGGATTTCCTCAGTTTCAAACTCTGACACAATTCGACCTGACAAAGGAAAACTAGCAATCTGTTCAGAACGCCTAGTAATCCGGTCAACTATCCTAGCCGCATACTGTGGAGAAGTTTGGGCAATATAAGCATAAATTGCTGAGAGATTTTCTACTGCTGTTGCTGTCCAGTAAACGTTCACTCTGGTAGTCCAAGATTTTTCCGCACTTCTTGTACAGAAATAACATTACTAGCTTTGCTATCCGCTAGTCCAGCTTCAACAGTTTGTCGAACATAAATTTGGTACATCAAATCATCCCATGTGGAATTTTCTGGCAACTTGTCAATCAATTTGTGGGCTTCTTCTTTAATGTTTAGATTTTTCATCAGTAGTTAACCAAATACTGTTTGTGCATCAATTTGGATATATTGTAGATGCAAAACAGGTGTAGTACTTGATAACAACATTCATTCAACGGAGAGGGGGAGATTCGAACTCCCGGAGGTTTTAGCCTCATCCGATTTCAAGTCGGACGCAATCGACCACTCTGCCACCTCTCCAATAAATCTGTCAAACTCGTGCCTACCCTACTTTCAGACGCTATTCAGGCGCTTTTGTTGGTTAGCACTAAAGCTGACAGATAATACTATATCGTATCATCTACGCAGATTGCACAACTGGATGCGAATCTCTACGACACACTGCGCGATCGCTCATATAAAATTTCCTCCTCCGCCACCTGGAAGTCATTGCCAACCCAAACTAGGGAAACTTGCGAAACCACACCCGCCTCTAGGGTGACAATGGAAAAATTACGCAACTTCTCGCTGTCATTTTCCACAATTCTCGGCACAGTGGCTGCATTCAAGTAAATTATCCCCTCTGGACTTCTAAAGATGGGCTTGCGCTGCACCTTCTTGGTATGGCGTAAATCTCGGTGCATGTGACCAAATGTCACCAGGGGAATGGTTTTACCAGCAGTCAAGGCTTGAGAAATCGCCTCGCCAAAATCTGGATCACCAAAATCGCCGCCAATTGGGTGCCAGTCTTTGCCGCAGGGGTCTTCGGGGCGATCGCCTAACCCACTAGGCCCATTGTGACCCAAAAATATAATCGTCTCGTAAGCGGCGCTTTTCACTGCTTTCACGATGCGATCGGCGGATTCTTCCAAACTCGTCACACCGTAACGTTCTTTACAGATTTCCGCGAATTTCCACTCTGGCCCACCCCAGGTAAAGGGACGACCCCCCACTACAGTTAAATTCCAAGCGGGAAAATCCAATTTACCGTAACCGACATGGGACGCGCCTAATAAATCGAGTTGTTCCTGTACCCAGTCTTCCTTAGAGCGGTCATAAGGAGCCTTTTTACGTCCCCATTCGGTAGCGGTGTACCAAGCATCGTGGTTGCCCATTACGGCTGCTTTGGGAATATCGAGAGATGCGATCGCTCTGACCACTTCCACCGACTCGTTGCCAAAATCCCCAACAAACAGCGCTAAGTCAACACCCAAATGCTTGAGTGCAATACCATCTTCCACTTCCCATTGGTCGTGAACATCTCCAATTACAGCAATTTTGAGGGTTATCAATTGAGTTTTCTGACTGGTCATGCCACTTTCCTTGCCGTCTATCTCCAGGATATGAAACTCAGCCCGATTTGGACACAACCCCAAAATATCAACCGTCCACTATTTTTGGTAAAAACTACTATAATTGATTCCACAGGACATAAATTTGCAACTTAAAGCACCCCTTAATTGTGTTTACCACTGCCCTAGCTCAACGAGAAAAAACCCAACTGGGTGAACTACCACTAGATTTGTTTGCCGCCATTGAGAGTCTCAAAAAAGAACTCAATGCAGTTATCTTGGCACACTATTATCAAGAGCCAGATATTCAGGATATTGCAGACTTTATTGGGGATTCATTACAACTGGCGAAAGCCGCAGAAAAAACCAATGCGGATGTGATCGTCTTTGCTGGTGTTCACTTCATGGCAGAAACAGCAAAGATACTTAATCCTGATAAATTAGTACTTTTACCAGATTTGAATGCTGGTTGTTCTTTAGCTGACAGTTGTCCACCAGAGGAGTTTGCAGCTTTTAAAGCAGCGCATCCAAATCATTTGGTGGTGTCTTACATCAACTGCTCTGCTGATATTAAGGCGATGAGTGATATTATTTGCACCAGTTCCAACGCTGTCAAGATTGTAGAGCAGATACCGAAGGAACAGCCGATTATTTTTGCCCCAGATCGGAATTTGGGGCGGTATGTGATGGAACAGACAAGACGAGATTTGCTGCTATGGCAAGGTAGCTGTGTTGTCCATGAAACCTTTTCGGAAAAGAAAATTGTCCAGTTAAAAATTGCCTACCCAGAAGCAGAGGCGATCGCACATCCAGAATGTGAAAGTAGTGTATTGCGCCACGCCAGCTTTATTGGCTCCACGGCCGCCTTACTCAAATATTGTCAAAACAGCCCCACCAAAGAATTTATCGTTGCTACGGAGCCGGGAATCATTCACCAAATGCAAAAACTAGCTCCTGACAAGCGTTTTATTCCTGCCCCGCCGATGAATAACTGCGCTTGTAACGAATGTCCATTTATGCGGTTAAACACCCTAGAAAAGCTCTACTGGGCAATGAAAAATCGTACTCCCGAAATTACCATGTCAGAGGATATCCGCCTTGCTGCACTGCGACCAATGCAACGAATGCTGGAGATGAGTGTGTAACTAGTATTTTTTACATATGGTAGAGACCCAACAAAACTGCGTCTCTACCTACAAGTTATTTTTTCTAGCCCTTTCAAGGTGAACGTTTGTACTATTAAATAAATGATGTTTTAACCCAATTTTGGTATTTTGGCTCAGGCGATCGCTTAATTTACAGTCCAAAAATTTGGAGTTTAATGCATAATCTC
>Ga0123337_10004231_pt1 | contig 14742 bp, 6 predicted proteins | sample frozenSSSSmetaG_FD_89792 | JGI IMG/M metagenome (GOLD analysis project Ga0123337, IMG submission 89792) | Glacier valley bacterial and archeal communities from Borup Fiord, Nunavut, Canada, to study Microbial Dark Matter (Phase II) -... | ecosystem: Environmental > Aquatic > Freshwater > Ice >... | reverse complement strand
TTGAAATTCTTTATCATTTCAAACTGGCATCTAAGGATGCTGGCAAAAATACGCAATAAGCTTGCGGCAGCGCTTGTCTGGCCTCCCTGCGCAAATCCAGACGCCGGGTAGGGAAAAACTGTAAGTTTTATCACTCACTAAAATAGCCCAACCTCACTGCCTAATTTCAACCCGAATGGCAAGCCGAAGACTTTTCACTGTCCATTTTATTGTAGGGTTATTTTTACTGACATCATAAAATTATAGTGCAAAAGCTAACAAAAAATCTCCCAAAAAATGTTTGCCCTCCATTTTTTTTAAACATTTAATTACTGATTATTATCTTTATAATACAATAAAAAAAAGCATGAACAAGGGAAGGTTTTTAATAGTCATATTCACAGCGGTACTTTTTCAAAACTGTGGAAACAATGCAGCCAAAGGCAAACCCAGCAGCAATATATCTTTACCCATCGAAGAATACAGCTGCTTGCCCTGTGGCCGTAGTTGCGATGATTTGGTAAGTGATAGACCAGGGGTATGCAATGAATGTAAAATGGAGTTGGTTAAAAAATCATCCATCGTATTTAAGAATATACTGCCGAAGGATTTGTATGGCTTCATGTTACAAACAGGCCCTGAAAATATTGTATTGCTGGATGTTCGCACTACAGAAGAATTCAATGGTACTGCACCCGATAAATTTGGCAGGCTTAAGAATGCGATCAACATTCCTGTTCAACAATTAGAAGGCAGAATCAATGAGCTGGATGCCTACAAACAAAAAGAAATTATCGTCTATTGTTCTCACAGCCACCGGAGCCCTGCTGCCAGTTACCTGCTATCACAAAAAGGCTTTACCAAAGTAACCAACCTTCAACATGGCATGCATATGTGGCAACAAGAAGTTATAGATAAAAAGATCAACGATAGCTTATTTATAATCCAGTAATAAATAATTGAATTTAAACCGTTGGCTCGGACTCCTTTAACCGTTTGAATTTAATTCCATACACTCGTTACAAAAGCTATAGTTGTTGTTTAAACTTTGCCGAATAAACCTCTTTCACACAGGCAACATTTTTATACATACTTAAGAAATTCCAAACAACAACTTCTATTTCAGGAAACTTTAAACTATTATTGCCATATGGTTGTTTAAAATATATGCCGTTTATAAACCTATTCATTTTATAACAAAAAAAGAATTATGAAAAAAAATGCTACACTAATTATTTTATTATTTTTCACTCTTGTTGCCAAATCGCAAACAACCTATTTCAAAGCTGTGCTGGATGGCGCACAAGAAGTACCGGCCAATGCTTCGACAGCCAATGGCGTAGTGATTGTAAAATATGATGCCACCACAAAAAATTTACAACTTACTGGTGACTATCAAAACCTAACTACAAATTTATCCGCTTCTCATGTGCATTCACCTGCTGCCCCCGGTTCAACTGCAGGAGTTTTATTTTCCATCACAAATAGTGGAGGAACCAGCGGAACACTAAAGGCATCGGCCACATTAACATTGGCACAGGAAGCCGACCTCGTTGCAGGTAATATGTATGTAAATGTCCATAGTACCACCTTTTCAGGTGGCGAAATCAGGGGACAACTAACATCAACCACGGCTGGGCAAACGGACTATTTAACTGGACGAATACAGGGAGCCCAGGAGGTGCCACCAAATGGTACCCTCGCAATGGGAACCGTGACCACTTTGCTAGATAAAGGCACCGGGATGGTTTATTTAACTGGTAGTTTTACCGGCTTAACTGCAGCAGCTAGTGCAGCTCATATTCATAAAGCCAACCCAACCGTTAATGGTTCGGTTATTATTCCCTTGTTAGTTACGGCGGATACAAAAGGTACCATCCATGTGGCATCAGTCATTACACCAGGTGATATGGCTTTAATGTCGGCAGGTGGTACTTATGTGAATATTCACAATGCCATTTATCCAGGGGGTGAGATAAGAGGACAACTGATCATGGAGTCGCAAATGGTGTATTTGAAGGCTGTATTGCAAGGTAGCCAGGAAGTACCCGCCAACGCTTCGACAGCAAAGGGATCGGTAATCGTAAGATATAATACTGTTACAAACAGCCTGGAATTAGGAGGTAATTATCAAAATTTAACCACTGATATTTCGGCTTCACATATTCATGGTCCGGCTGCTCCTGGTGTGAATGCAAGCGTATTGTTGCCATTGGCAAACAACCTTGGAACATCTGGTGTATTATTGGGAGCAGCTACATTAACCGAGCCCCAGGAAGCAGATTTACTTGCCGGATTGATGTATGTAAATGTTCACAATGCAACCTATTCCGGCGGGGAAATAAGAGGACAACTAACCACTACAACCTCCGGAGACCAAACCTACTATTTTACGGGTGCACTCGCCGGAACGCAGGAAGTACCCGCAAATGCTTCCACCGCAACTGGCAACGTAGCGGTATTGCTGGATAGAATTACCAACGAGGTATTTGTGGTTGGTAGCTTTAGTGGCCTTGCGGCTCCAGCCTCTGCCAGTCATATTCATGGTAGTGCCGCCGGCACAAATGGTGGCGTAGTAGTGGGACTTTCAGCAACAGCTGCTGTTGCTGGTACAATCACCGGTAGTGCAATAGTTAGAAGCAGTTTTGCAGATTCGATGGTACTTGGCTTTAGTTATGTAAATGTGCACAATTCCAGTTTTTCTGGCGGCGAAATTCGGGCACAATTAGGGAATCTTGTGTTGCCGGTAAAACTGACTTATTTCAATGGCTTTAAGCAAAATAACAAAGTGATCTTAAACTGGGAAAGCACAGAGGAATTAAATCTTAAACAGTACAGTGTAGAACAACAAAGCAGGCAGGCTGGTAGTTGGAATACAAAAGCAATCGTTTCTCCAAAAGGTGGTAGCGTAATTACAAAATATAGCCAGGTAGATATTCCATTGATTGATGGAAGCAACCAGGCTATTTACCGGTTAAAGATGACCGATATAGATGGTAAAATCGCCTACTCCCCTGTACTTAGAATAAAGTTAGATAAATCAACCGCCGCTCTAAATGTTCAAACAAACCCTGTTGCAAACGACCGGTTGAAGTTTATGCTGAGCGGCTTACCTGTTAATAAAAAAGCATCCGTAGCCATCATTGATTTCAGCGGTAGAGTGGTATTGAGAACCGTTGCTTTTTCTTTGATCAACAACAGCATTGATGTAACAAATTTAACCGCTGGAATTTATAAGCTGGTAGTTCAGGTAGATGACACCGTATTGCAGCAAAGTTTTACAAAGTAATAAGGAATATGAATAAAAAGAGGGACTGCTTTATCACAAAGGCAGTCCCTTTTTTATTATCAAATAGCTTTATTCTCACACGCTAACTTTCGTTTTGAGTTAAGCGTTAATGCAACTCTAAAGGATATATTTGTTGGTTGGATTCATTACACCATTACACACGCTTTTTTTTAAAGACAAGGTAAAGCCCGGCTATTACAAATAAAACTCCCGCAAGCGTGTACCAGGTAAGCGGCTCCTTCATTACCAAAGCAGCCAGCACAAACCCAAATACAGGGCAAAGAAAAAGCCAGAAGGAAGCCTTTACTGGATTATCACTCAATAAAAATAACCATAACTGCACGGCTACAATTGATACAGGAATGGCAAGCCATAAAATGCTCAATGCCCATTGTGATGTGAAATCATTTTTATTGCCATCATAAAAATAGAGTGCAACGGGTAATAAAAAAATTCCGCCGAATAATGTTTGCCAACCGTTGATGGTAAGGATATGTAACTGGTTCCAATTGCTTTTTGAAAAATAGATGGCGCCCGCGGAATAACAAAGCATGCTTACCACCAACAAGGCAAGCCCTGCAGGTGTGGCATAGCTGCTGAGTAAAAGTGGATAGGCTGCAATGATCACTCCAATAAGACATAGCAGGAGACTGATCATTATAACCGGTTTTACTTTATGTTTAAACCATATCGCACTGATGATACTGATGAAGACCGGGTTGGTTGCAATCGACAAAGAGCCCAGGCCTGCTGATACCTGTTGCATGGCAAGTACATAAAGTCCAAGATAAGTAGTGATATTTAAGAATCCATAAATGGCTAACTGTTTCCATTGTTGTTTTTGCGGAAGCTTTTTCTGTAAAACGATATGGGCAATGAATAGTATGATCAGGCTTGCCAGAAAAAAGCGGATTACTGCAATTACGAAAGGCTGAGAAAATTGCAGGGCGATTTTGGTGGTTACTGCAGCCGATGGCCATAATATAGCAAAGAAAAAGCCTGCTAAAATAAACCGGATATTTCTATTGCTAACTGGTTTCAACTAGTTGTTTTATTATTGAATGACGTTTATTGTTATGAATCCATACACCCATTGTTGCAATAAATGATTTGATTGATTCTTTATGGGGCAAATTTAAAACATGTAAAAGAATTATGACAAAGGTTCCAACTTCTTGAGGGAGAGGCTTTGGAATAGAATGCAACTTTTATTGTAAGGAATGAAAGCGCACAGCTACTAATGAACTGACTAAACCAAAAAGGGTTGGAAACCCCTCTGGCAAAATTTAATTCACACAGAAGATATCCAACCCTTTTCAATCAGTAATTATTATTTACGAATGAGTCATTCGACTATTGCTTACTAATTACATATAACTTGCCGCCATCGGTAATCGCATACAGTTTTCCGTTGCTTAAGGCTACATCCCGAAACCGTTCATTTTTATCGCTCAATAAACTCTCTTCACCCACTACTTTATTATTTTCAATTACCAATCGGGCAATATGCGTGCTGCTCAGGCAGGCTATAAACAGGTTGTTCTTCCACTCAGGAATTGAATCGCTGTTATAAAAAACCATACCACTTGGTGAAGCCACCGGATCCCAGTAATAGACAGGCTGTTCCATTCCTGCTTTTTGTTGAATACCTTCTCCTACTTTCTCACCACCATATTCAATACCATAAGTAATTACAGGCCAGCCGTAGTTTTTACCAGGTACAATCAGGTTTACTTCATCTCCTCCCCTTGGGCCGAATTCGGCTTCCCACAAATCACCCGTTGCCGGATTGATATCGAGCCCCTGCGGATTGCGGTGGCCATAAGAATAAATTTCAGGCATTGCATCTGCCTGATTCAAAAAAGGATTGCCGGGTGCTGGCTTGCCATCTTTGGTAATTTTAAATATTTTTCCCAGGCCGGCATTTAGGAACTGCGCTTGTTTTCTTCCGTCCAGGTTAGACCGCTCACCAGCGCTCACAAAAAGATAACCATCTTTATCAAATACAAGGCGTGAACCAAAATGTAACTCACTGTCCAGCTCTGGTGTAGCCCGGAAAATTACCACCGGATTCTCAATGGTAGATTCATCTGCCGACAATTTTCCTTTGGCAACTGCAGTTAAATTTCCCTTGGTCAGTTTTTCGGAAAATGACCAGTAAATGATTCTGTTTTGAGCAAATTCCGGATCAACTGCAAGATCCAGCAATCCCCCCTGGGAGGTGTTGTCAACTTTGGGTAGACCGGTTATTTTTTTGAGTAATGCACCATCAGCAGCATGAAGTGTTATAAATCCTGATTTCTCACTGATTAACAATCTTCCATCCGGCATTGGAACAACTGCCCATGGCCTGCCTAAGTTTTCTGCAATTTTATCCACCTTGTAGGGTGTAACAGTTTTAACCGCTCCGATTCTGGTTTGTCCTGTAAAAGCCGGCTTATAATCAGCGTTTGGCTCATTGGCATTTTTTGGAGCATCGGTCTTTTTTTTAGTGGCGCAACTGCATACACAAGTAATTGAAATAATAGCTGCAATTGAGAGATGAAAGTTAAATCGCATGGGAGTTTATTTATTTTTTTTATGTTAATTAATAAAGTTATTGAATTGTTTACAACGAACCACGTTTGCAATAAATCATCTGGTTAAATCGAAGATGTATTTCAATATTCCAGCATGTTGAATAGTTTTAATGTATAAAAAAGAGCGGCCAGAAATAGCCGCTCTTGTCTTAAAAACTCCAGAATTTTTATTTATCTACTACAAGTTTAATCACTTTATATACACGCTCCTTACCTGAAACCGCCGTCAATACGCAGAAATAAACTCCTTTTGAAAGCTTAGGTGCATTGAAGGCTACGGTGTAGGTTCCTGACTTTTGTGCCCCTTCAAAAAGGTTTGCTATCGCCTGTCCATAAACACTGTATATTTTCAACGACACTTTAGACTCCACCGGAATACTGTATTTAATGGTGGTTGATTTTTGGAATGGGTTTGGATAATTTGTTAAAGTGCTCTTGTGAATAAGGGAAAACAATGAACCCGGTTCATTTGGTGAACAAGTACCTAACTGATCTCCATGTCCTAAATGATTTTGCACATCACCGGACGAAATTGAAATTGTATTTCCTTTATGGCAAACAATAACCTTGTCATTTTTATTGCCACTGCGAATATCCAATACACTTAGGGCAATAGTTTTGGCAACTGAACAGCCTTTACTATCAGTTACGATCACCTCCAATGCGGTAGTGTAATCTCCAGTACCCGTTGCATAAACCTTTACAGAAGCCAAGTTAGATGTGCCGCTAACGATTGCCAATCCGTTACCTGCAGTCCAGCTATAGGTATAGGTTGGCGTTCCCAATGTAGCATTTGCAGCAACAGTTAGTGTAGCAGCTGGCGCATATCCAATATAAACTGTATTCAATTTTACACCATTTGGCAACACCGATACATCCGGTATATTCACTACAGGGCTTTCATTGATCACCACAGTTGTTGAGCAGGTAATACTATTATTCCAGGTATCCGTAGCAGTCCAGGTTATTAAACTGGTGCCGCTGTTAAAGTTGCCGCTTGCATCGTTGGTAGCACCTGTTCTTTCCGTAGCTCCTGTTATAACATAACTGTATCTAATAGCATCCCCACAATCATCTGTAGCAGTAAATGCAGGAATACTATAAACGCCTTCGTTATTGGAGCATGCAGTAACATCAGCGGTGCAGGTTGATACTACCGGTGCAACAACATTTGGAAATGCATAGCGGGTAAATACAGGATAATGATCCGTTGTTGTTGAGCCGTATTTATTAATCAAACTGGCAACATCAGTTAAAATAGTAGCTGATTCCGGCATATAATAATCTACCAGTTCATTGGATATAATCACGTGGTCAATTATATCATTGTAGCTAACTGTTGACTTTTTACCTGCAAGACTTAGCGCCAATGTTGGTGAGAAGAAATTAGCCGCATCATTCATAAATGAACTATAGGAAGTTGTTGTAAAACCTGCTGTAATCGACTGATCAAGATCATCATTCAGATCTCCTAAAACAACTACGTTATCGGTAGAGAAATAAGTAGTTAAGGTATCATGCAATTCATTTGCAGCAGCCTGCCTTCTTGCATACGATGTAGCAATGGGGGCAGTATTTGCTTTTGCATGTATCAATACGAAGTTCATTGTTTTAGTAACGCAATTCAGCGTTACATCAGCCGTCATGAGGAATGGATACCTGCCGCTTGCCCAACTGTTATAAGAAGTGCTGCTTACATTTTGGTTGTTTATTAATGCCCTGGTTGTGATATTGCTGAAAAGAGCAGTTTTATAAATAAAGGCAAGCTTTTGCGCTTCAGCTAACGGGCCTCCGATTGGATCTGGCGGATTAACACGGGAACCAAAATTACCGATCTTGTAACTGTAGGTACCTGCTCCAAAAGTGGCATTCAAACCGTTCACTACGTTTTGTAATCTTGCTTCGTCCACAATTTCAACCACACCATAAATATCAGCGCCAATTGTTTTTAAAACAGTTGTTGCATTTTGTTCCTGCAAGTCATTGTTGGTTGGTCCCAATGTTGGACTACCAAACCACTCCATGTTCCAGTTTACAATTTCCAGAGTGGTAACAGGATCAATACTGGTGCCTTTTAAATTAATCGTACTGGTACTTACGCCAGCAGTGTTGATCGATACCGTGCCGCTGTAGTTTTGGTTGGCAGCCGATGGTGCAAATCTTACAGATACAGTTTTCAACACATCATTTGCTTCCGCCAATGCGTAGGTAATTGAAGCACTAAATGTAATACCATCTTTAGAAATTAAGAAGGCCCCGGTTGAGGTAAGTGTAACATCTCCGGTAAGATCATTTCCGGTAAATGTAAAGGTCTTATCCAAGGTGTTACCACTTGCCACAAAAGTATATTGCAAATCGGTAGCACCAATAGTAAGACTCGCCGGTGGCGGAGTGGCCGAATTGGTAACTGCTATATCATCCAATGTCCATCTTGCGCCATCTTCGGTGGTTGATCTGTAAACAAATGCCACATAAGTATTGGCAGATTTGTAACCAGTTAAATTTATGTTTTCACTCAAGGTCCAGACGTCTGAAACAGGTGAAGGAAACTTGCCGTTCAGGTCTGTCCATGTGGCTAAATTGGGATCACCAGTTCCGCTGTAGTCTGTTGAAACTTTTAGCTGTAGAGCTGATCCTGAAAAAGCAGTTCTGCTATAGAACGATAACAAAGGATAACTGGTGGCAACCAGATTAAATGATGGAGAAATAAGCCAATCTTCATTGATATTATCAATTCCATTTGCAAAGCCATTCATTCCCAAACCGTTTGGCGCATTGCCTGACGGCGGATTGGCGGCATCTCTTCCAAACGCTGAACAGCTCCAGATTTGTGCACCTTGTATATTAAATTGAGAAAAGCCCGCAGGTAAATTACCTGAACAGGTATTGAAATCAAAGGGCGTTCCTACCAATCCAACCGGCGGCGTTGCCATGGTGGTAAAGTTCCACGCAGCCATTCCGGAAATACCGGCGAAAGCATTGTCATTTGCATCGATCAATGCGCCTGTACTAATTTCAACATAGTACTCCGTATTAAATGCAAGTGAATTGATATTGAACGAAACCAGTTTACCTGCAACCAAAACTTCACTGCTGTTGATATCGAAAGTTTTCACTGTGCTGCCATCCACTGATTTCTTTAATAAAATAGCGCCGGTACCTTTTTGAATATTTTCGTCGAAGCTGATGCTTGCTATAAATGAAGTCATCACCCCGGTATTGTCATCTGCAGGAAACAAAGTTGAGATAACAGGTGCGGTAAGATCAACCACTGAATTTTTTGGTGTCGGTGGGGTTGTTACAATAAAATCCGTGCTGTTATTATTGGTATCAAACCCTTTGGGATTTCTCTGAACAGAGGTAGTATTGGACGGAGCCGGTGCAGCACCGGCACCTTCAAAACAATTAGCGGTGCTACCAAATCCAACTAAATCAACATAGGAACCTGCTGTAGGACATGCGCCTGTTAATGTAATGTTGTTAGCTACCAGCGCCACTTTACCTGCAGTTCCACTCAAGCTGATGCCACCGATGTCGTCTGGTGTTGGTAAGGCTGATACCCCACCGGTACCAGCACTTTGTTGTATCAGGTAATAACCGTTGGCTGCAATGGTTCCGGTAAGTGTTGTTTTACCAGACCAGGTAGTACCGGTTGCTGATCCGTATTGAACAGACCATCCGTTTAAGTTTACCGGGAAGCTTGTTGGATTGTATAATTCAATAAAATCATTTTTATATTCAGCTCCACTATTACCGCCACCGCCATACACTTCGTTGATTACAATTGCCGGTATTGGCTCATTGTCTGTAATATTTATGGAGGCTGTAGATGAGGTAATAACAAAACTATTGGAAGCAACAGATAGCGTAACGGTAATTATTTCTGTTCCTTCATACACTAGATCATCAGTTGCATTGATCAAAATAGTTCCAGTAGAACTTCCAGCAGGTATACTTATGCTGCCCGATTGCGGATCGCTGTAATCTGTATTTAAAACAGCACTGCCTGATAATGTATAGTTGATCGTAACACCTCCCACGGGTGCAGGATCGGATAATGTGATGTTGAATGAACCTTGTGTAGATGGCTCACCTGCATTGACGCCCGCAGCAACCGCCACTGTGGATACGTCATCATCGCCTAAATCAATACTTTTAGTTGCTGTTGCAATGGTGTAACCATCTGTTGGTACAGACAGTGTTAATGAAATCGACTCTGCCCCTTCTACGAGTGCATCGTTTATTGGGGTAATGGTTACCGTTATGGCATTCGTCCCTGCAGGCAAACTAAGCGTTCCGCTCGCTGTAGTTGAAATCGTTGAACCTACAGAGTAGGTAACGGTGTAATCCGTACCGAAAGTTGCAGTGCCTGCAAATGCAAAATTTATATCGGTAGCAGTAGTTGTTGGGGTACTTAAACTGATAGTAAAACTGCCGTTGGTAGCAGGTTCTACTGCACCTGAACCTGCAGCTACAGAAATGGTTTTACCAGAACCACCACAACTGTTTAGCGGTGAAGAAGCGTTTCTTGGATTAGGGGCACCGGTTGTAAAATCGGAACCATTTACGTCTGTATCTGTACAGCCATTGCTCCCCCTGATTGCTGCGGTAGTATTGCTTAACGTTGGGCAGACAGTTGTTTCAAAACAATTGGCTGATCCAAAACCTATAAAGTCCACCAATGATCCACCTACAGGACAGGTACCGGTCAATGCTATATTGGTATTTACCAACGCTACTTTTCCTGTAGTGCCACTCAGGTTAATTGTACTGGTAGCATCCGGAGTAGGCAGACTAATTGTTCCTCCTGCACCTGCTGCTCCCTGCACTAAATAATAACCGCCTGCCGGTATAGAACCAGACAATGTTGCAACAGACCATGAACTGCCTGCAGACGAAGCGTATTGAACTGACCAACCCGTAATGTTGACTGCACTTGCAGTTGGATTAAAAATCTCTATAAAATCATTTCTGTAAGTCGCACCAGCGTTACCGCCCCCTCCATACACCTGGCTTATAACTAAATGGGTAACCTGTGCGCTTGCTTTGGAAAACCCTGTTCCCAAAATCAATACCAGCAATAAAAGTCTTAGTGTAAATAATTTCACCATACAATAGTTTTAACTGTAAAATTTAATGAATGTTAAGCGTTTACTAACCGGGGAGGTGTAATTTATAAGTATTGGTCGTGCAATATATACGTTATCGTTCTGTTAAACGTAGATTAGTACTTTAATTTATTGTAAAGTTTTCCACGTCAGTTTTTTGTTTATACAATAATAAAAATGCATTGACAGGTATCAGGTAGCCTATCCTTTTATAGGAAATAATGGGTATTGGCAGGTAGGCGGTTATCAAATAAACACGACTTTATTACAACAATAGAAAACTTTTAAGATTGACAGGAATTAGTGGATAGCTATAGGTCATAGAAAGATCTGGTCCGGTTTATTTTCACATCTCGCAGCAGCGCAGATTTCGGACTGATACTGATATTGAAGAACCGGTATTTACCAACCGGGGAAACATTGATGGCCATTTGCCAGCAGTGCATTTCACGGGCAATTGAAACAGAGATGGTGCCCAGCTCTCTATCAGAAATATTATAAAATCCATTTAATCCCAACTGCCATTTTTCGGTAAGGTTCAATGTGCCATTCCAGTTTATATCCTGGAATATCTGGGTTCTGTAACCAGTGTAATCTGGTCTTCTATCCCGCTGAAAACGCAATGAATAAGAGAAGTTGACTGACCATGGAATGGAGAAATCTGCAAACTCTGCCGGGTTTCTGCTCATGTAAGCGGCTTCAGTCTGGTATTCATCCAACGGCATTCCGGTTTGTTGATTGTACGGTTGCCCACCTACCTCATTTTGCTTTTTGTTGTTCGTTTTATCGCCTCCCTGAAACTGGCTTGAGATGGATATATTTCCTCCAACAAATCTTCCTAAACTGAGTGGCTTTTGTCTCCATATTAGTTTATCAATCCTATCGCCTATGCTATCTACCTGGTAGGGATCTAAGGTGGCATTTGCGGTAATGCTTATTTTTTCAAATAAATTACTCCGGGCCCCTACGCTGAAGGTACTCAGCTGAAAAGAGTCTGCTAAAAAGTTATAACTACCACTCATATTCAACCCATCAATCAATGTAACTTTCTTAACGGCATCGGCTGCAGTATCTTTTTTATTCTTCACTTTCATTTGAATATTGTTGTCAATATTAAAACTTAAGCCGCCGAATGTGCCTTCTCCAAACGGACCGTAAAGACTATTATCAAACACACTAAATCTACCCTGACGGGCGGCCGTATCAATTTGCGAACTGTAAAAATATTTGCCATTCATATCTGGTTTGTAATTCACACTAACGGATGGACGAATTTCATGGCGTATGGCCTTGACCGCAGCATTTTTCCCAAAAGTGAATGAACCAAAAATACGGGACGACATGCCGATACCAAATGACATATCCCTTGCAGAATAAAATCCTTTATTAATTGTTGTATCAACCTTCTTAGTTGCATCATTCCAGTTTCTGATAAACTTTTGCTGATACCATCTTTCGGTATAGGATATACTTGGCGAAATTTGCAACGCACCTATCTGCGGCAACGAAAGAGAAATGGGCACATTGTGGTTGCCACCCCATTGCAGGTTATTGAATATTTGCTTGCCGATATTTATTTTGCTCACAGCCGTATCATCCGAAAAATAGGTAAGACTTTTTACGTTTGAGTTTAAGGCGACACCAAGGTTTTCATACCATTTATAATTGCCTACCACTTCTTTTCTTCGTAAAGGATAGAGTGTATTTAAATTAAAACTTACATCAGGCAATGTAACGTTGATGATTTTAAGATTTGTATTTTGTGAGTGATTCGCATTCACAGAAATATTGTACGGTTTGTTCTTCCAAACCTTTGCGTAAGCAATACTGGAACTAAGCTGATTACTAAAATTACGGGTTGGATTGTTTGGTACCTGCGAATTAAATTTACTGCTACCTGCATTCACATTGGCATTGAAGGTAACGCCTGGTCTTGCTTTTGAATCAAGGCTATGACTCCACCGTATATTAAAACTCTTGTTGGTAGAAAAATCCGGATCGCCTTTAAAATTCGTTTTAAAGCGCTGGTAATCGAGGGAAAAATTACCTGTTCGCTGGTACCTTTTAAAATACCTTGGGCTAATGTTGAACGAATATCCACCATAAGAATAAATGGTTCCCCTGGTTGTAATATCCCAGTTATCATTGATTACTTTATAATATCCAATGCCTTCCAAAGCCAAACCAAATTGCTCGTTGGCATTAAATGCCGGAGCAATAAAACCGGAGTGCCTGCCCTGCGACAACGGATAAATTCCAAAAGGAAGAATGATGGGAACGGGCACGCCTTCAAATTCGGGATGTACCGGACCTGTGATGGCAAACTTTTTATTGATGAATTTTATTTTCTTACTAACAAATGCAAAGTGTGGAGTATCCAGATTACAGGTAGTGAACCTTGCCTGGTAAGCAAAAAAGGAAGTGGGGTTTACTTTCTTTATTCTCTCTGCATAAATGTACATTTCATCCTGCTGGGTGTACGTTCCCTTGGTGAGCCCCTTTCCTGTGATCATATTAAAGGCAATTGTATCGCTGACGGTTTTCAAATCCCCCTGGTTAAATTCAGGAAAAGAGATTACTTTTCCTGTGCTGTCTTTTCTCAGAGATGCGGTAACAATGCTGGTTCTTTGGTCAAATTCGATGCCCGGAGCGGTTAGTTCATTGTCAACATATTTCACCTTTGAATCTTTACCATACAAAAGTATCTTCTTATTGGGCACGTCTAAAATCATGGAATCATCTGCATGATAAACAACAGGAGCATCTAATGAATCTTTCGAAATTTTAAAACCAAAAGTATCCACCACAATTACATTTCCAAGTGAATCCAATGTTTTTGTTGAATCAGATTTGATGGGGGGAATCGTATCATTTGCAATTGGCTGTTGAGTTTTATTTGCAGGAATTACCGGAGCGGCTTTGGTTGGGATGGTATCAGTCGTTAAAGTTTTGTAAAACTGATTCAATAAGGCATTGTCACTGCTGCTGGCTATCGTTACTGTAATGAACAACGCCAGCATCATGGATGCTAAAATGTATTTTGCCTTACCTTTGTTATAGTTATTCATGCAGTTGCGGCAAAAATAATCATATTACCTACAACATTGTGTGAAGAAAGTCTTATAAAATTATCAACCATTCATAAACCGGTTTCAATATGGTCAAAATGAAAATGTATTTTTCTGTTTTTATATTCGTGTTCTCTGTATCAACCATCTCTTATGCACAAACGCCCAAATTGCTCAAAACAATTATCGTGGATGCAGGCCATGGCGGATCTGATGCCGGGGCAACGGGACAATACGAGGGATCTCTTCGTTCAAGGGAAAAAGACATCACACTGGCCATCTCAAAAAAGCTGGTAGCTACCTTACAAAGAGAGTTACCTGATATAAAAACCTATCCCACCCGCACAACAGATATTTTTCAAAATGTAAATGATAAGGCAAGAATTGCTAACCAAAATAAGGGCGATTTGTTTATTTGTATCCATGCAGATTCCGGTCCTTTGAGAACTGCTAAACGCCAGGTTGGAACACGGATGGTTACCCATAGCAAAACGACTTACACCGGGAAGGGAAAAAGAAGAAAGAAAAAAGTTACCAAAACCCAGGTAGAAGAGCCTGTTTACCAATATTATAAATTACCCATGCAAAGAAGCGGAACCAGTGTATGGATCTTTGCCTCACATAAAACCAGTGATAAATTAAAAGCAATTATCGAAAACGAAGAGGATTTTAATATTGAGGCGGATGATGATACGCTGAGTGAGAAAGTGGATTTCACT
>Ga0123337_10004226_pt1 | contig 14750 bp, 14 predicted proteins | sample frozenSSSSmetaG_FD_89792 | JGI IMG/M metagenome (GOLD analysis project Ga0123337, IMG submission 89792) | Glacier valley bacterial and archeal communities from Borup Fiord, Nunavut, Canada, to study Microbial Dark Matter (Phase II) -... | ecosystem: Environmental > Aquatic > Freshwater > Ice >... | reverse complement strand
GAAGTATACGGTAGGTGAAGCGGAATTTTGATTATTATCAGACTGTTTTCAGCATAAGAATGCTGGTCAAGCTTTTCTATAAGCCACCTATCATTCTGCTGCATAAAGAATTGTGTCAGCATGTAACCCGAAAGATTACAGAGATGAACACATAGCAGAAGAAGAGCGAAGGTCTTTTTCATAATTCGTTAGACGAAGGTATAATTCTTTTTTAAAAAGCAGTATTATTATTAGTCAGTCACAGGCAAATTAACCGAACTAAACTGAAACTTCTCTTCAATTCCAAGGTTAAAAAGCGCAAAATCGTATTTACAAGGGTCTGATGGGTCAAAGATTGCAAGTTGTGCTGTTAATTCAAGTACTGTTTTCCAGTCACATTGCTTACGACTGATTAAGCCGAGTTTACGGGAAACCCTGTCAACATGCAGATCAAGTGGTATCATCAGTGATGAAACCGGGATATTTTTCCAAATACCAAAATCTACTCCTAAACCGTCATTTCTAACCATCCACCTTAAAAACATATTCAGCCTTTTACAAGTTGAGCCTCCCATAGGCCAGCTTACATGCTTGAATGTTCGGGTCGGGTAATCTCCTCTAAAAAAATAATTTCTAAAACCATTCAATCCTTTTTCTGCAGAATACTGACCATTTTGCTGTGTAAAAGCATCTTCAAGGCTTTCAAAAGATGAATAATGAAACTTCAAAAACTTTATAAAATAAAGGGTATCTGTTAAATTGAAAGTACGGTGTTTAAAGTTTGAGAACACAGTCAGGTCTTTTTCCCTATGATTCATGATGAAATCATACGGACTGCCATTCATTAACCCGATCAGCTCATGGCATTTATTCAGAATAGTTTTTCTCTGCCCCCATGAGAGCATAGCAGCCCAGAATCCCATAATTTCAATGTCTTGTTTTACAGTGAATAAATGTGGAATACTTACCGGGTCATTTGAAATGAACTCAACGTGATTGTATTGAAGCGTTTTCTGCTCCAAAAAGTCATGTATATTATCTATGTAGTAGGTTGGAATTATTTCAACAGCAACAGCCATGTGTAAATATCCTGTTTTTACTTATAAAAAAGGTGTTTTACCTGGATGCCAGGCAGTATATGAGAATTAGATTTGATTCTTTAGTCCTATTAAAAACACGTATCATGAATCTAAAAATCGTTTTTTGTCCAGTGTGCTTCGGTGTGGGAAACAAAGAAATATTGGTCACCCTTGATAAACCTGAACTTAATAGTAAAGGGAATTTAATTCTCTATGTTAAGCAAGTCTTACCCTGTGGGTGCTGCAGACTTGATGAACCTGAAATCGAGCGGCAACTAAAAATTCCAGTATGAGAATTTTAGGGACTGACATAAAAAATTAAACTGAAAAAAAATTCCCGGTGAATTTTCTTCAACCGGGAAAACGGAATTTTCGCTAACTAAAATTTAATTACAAGTTCGTCTAAAGGAATTCTAACTTTAGCATAATGTTGAAAACTATCATCTTCAGCTCTATGTCCTAAAGTTACTACTGCAAGGGCGGTCAGATTATGTTCTTTAAGACCTAAAACAGTATCATATAATTCAGCTGAGAAACCTTCCATGGGGCAGGCATCAACGTGAAGCAATGCTGCCGACTGCAATAACGTTCCCATGGCAATATAAGCCTGACGGGCCGACCATGAAAGTCTTGCAGAAAGATCTCTATGTTGAATAGATGCTTTGATTGCACCAGCATATTCATTCATTGTCTCAGCAGAAATATTTCTTGTTACAGCTGTCAGATTTATGAATCTATCGACATATGCATCATCAAGATTTGTTACCGCGGCAAACACAAGTAAATGCGAAGCTTCTGTGATTTGTGACTGACCATAACTTGGAGCAGATAATTTCGCCCGCATTTCTGCAGACTCAATATTTAATACTCTATATGGTTGCAGACCATAAGATGAAGCACTCAGATTTATATAATTTAAAAGGTTGTCAATGGTTTCTTCGCTAAGCTTCTTTCCAGCATCAAACTTTTTGGTTGCGTAACGCCAGTTTAGCTGATTAAGAATTAACGCACTCGTATCGGTAATTGAATTCGTGTTCATGTATGTGATATAAATTTTAATACAATTTGATTATGACAAATAACTAGTATTAGTTTTAAATTGTTTTTAATCATACACAAATGAAGATTTTGAACAGGAGAAAGTAAATCAATCAAACACAGTGATTAATAGAACTAAATATCTCACCAATAAATGCAAATAGATTTAGGGCTAAAACAAACTGCATTTGAAATACAAAAGAATCAGATAAAGCATTAAGCACTTATATGCAGCCATTTAACTATATTGACTTAAATGCATTTTCAAGGTCTTCGAGCAAGTCTTGGACATCTTCAATACCCACGCTCAATCTAATCAGGGAGTCAGCAACACCGCTTTTTAAGCGCTCACTTCTTGGAATCGAGGCATGTGTCATGGTTGCTGGATGACCAATAAGTGATTCTACCCCACCTAAAGATTCTGCAAGTGAAAATAAATGAGTGGCAGAAGTCAGTATTGAAGCATTCTCAAGCGTATCGTCTTTTAAGCTAAAAGAAATCATTGCACCAAAACCACGCATTTGTTCTAATGCAATACTATGATTGATATGATCAGGGAATCCAGGCCAGTTCACTTTGGCAACTTTTTCATTTGACTTCAGAAAATGTGCTATTTGAAGAGCGTTTTCTTCAGCACGCTGCATTCGTATATGAAGGGTTTTTATTCCTCTCAGTGCTAGAAAACAATCCTGAGGGCCAGGCACGCCACCACATGCGTTTTGGTAAAATTCTATACGCTCTGCTATTTCATCAGAATTACAGATTACAGCACCCATAACTACGTCACTATGACCTGCAAGGTATTTTGTAACTGAATGAATAACGATATCAGCACCCAAATCCAATGGATTTTGAAGATAAGGAGTTGCGAAGGTATTGTCTACTACAACAATAATCTGATGCTTTAAGGCAATTGATGTAACTCTCTTAATATCAATAACTTTTAAAGTCGGATTAGTTGGTGTTTCAAGCCATATCATTTTTGTTGCCGTAGTAATATGCGCCTCTATATCAGAAGCATTCTCCATTGGCACAAACGTAAACTTGATACCATAAGCTGCATAAACCTTTGTAAAGATGCGGTACGTACCACCATACAAATCGTCAATGGCAATAACCTCATCTCCAGGCTTTAAAAGCCGTGCTATTGCATCAGTGGCGGCCATTCCGCTACCAAAACAAAACCCATGCTTGGCATTCTCCAGGGCAGCCAGATTGTTCTGTAAAGCTGTTCGGGTAGGATTTTGAGTTCTGGCATACTCATACCCTTTATGTTTACCCGGCGATTCCTGAACATAGGTAGAGGTCTGAAATATAGGAGTCATGATGGCCCCTGTTGATGGATCTGGCTCTATGCCAGCATGTAATACTTTTGTACCGAATCTCATATCCTCAAATTGTGTGCAAATATACCGCATTAACTGATGAATAAGAGTTCAAACTGTTAATAATAATGTGGTCTTCCTTTCTTAAATGATGATTCTGAATTACTGATCCTGAAGTAGTCTATGTCTTGCTTTTCGGTGCAGGAAATCTGTCTTTGGGCCATAATGTCCGATTAAAACACCAGAAACATTCCAGAAACCAGAAGCTGCGGCCTCAACCCCGCCCATAGGTATAACTACCCGAATTTCGTGAATACCAGCCTCAGGATCGTCCAGGTTTATGCTCACAGGTAAAGTTATTGAACCCGGGCAAAAGCCTGCCCTGCTAAGATCTGATTGCACCAAGCCGTTTGTCGCTATAGGGGAAGCGGGGTTATAAGCCCTGAACGTACCACAATCAGTTCGCCAGGGAGTTACTTTCAGTATTTCATCATCATCCCAGAATACCTGATTGATACGCTGCCTGAAAGCTTCACCATCAGGATATAAACCCTCTCCACTTGAAAGGTATCTAAAACTCAGGTCTTGAAGACCTACAGGCAGCGTAAACTTTAGATGTAACGAATCTCCTTGAAAAAGTGTACCGGGCTCCTGACCTGCAGCCTGCAAAACGCTTACCGTATTAAACAAAGGCTGTACATAAATCCGCTGTTTCTCTATGGTCTGAGGCAGAGGATAAAACCGCAGATTTAAGGAGATAATCTGACCCAAAGGGTTATTGCCATGAATATAAGTACCAATATATACTTCACTGACCAGTTCACTTTTTAAATCAGAAATATCTTGTTTCCAGGTCACTGAATCAGCCCATTTTGAATCATCCAAAGAGGGGGTTTTATTAAATGCCCTTATCCCGTAAGGAGTAGTGAATCGCATGAGCTCAATTAAGGGATTATATATGGCAGTCTTGAGAAACCCGTTATATATTTTTCCATTTACACTTTTAAAGCCTGGTAATACTTTAAACCCCTTATCTAACGCATCAAGCATTGAAAGCCGTTTATCAACGGGAATGATAAACACCGTACCCTGTCGTGGCATGGCATCGCCATTTGAATAATCTGTAAGTTCAGCAAAAACAGAATAATCATTTTTTATTGAAGGCAGTTTCACCTGTCTTACAATGACGGTGCCTCCTGCATAATGAAAAGTTGAACTTGAATAAGGTAGCGACCTTTGTTTTTCCTGGGCATGAAATCCAATTTGCTCATGTTGAAAAACAGGGATTGATATTTCTGTACTCTTTCGTTTAATATCCTCGTATTGACGTGAACTGATAAAGGGGCCAACTTTTTTTGGCCAGCCAAATTCATGATCTGAAATTTTTTTATACTGTATTGTGAGAGCAATAAATAAAGGAACAGTATTCTTATCGATCCTTAAAACAAGGCCTTGGGGATTCAGCAAATTAAAGACTGGAGAGCCTCTTAGTTCGCCCTGCTTCCAAACCCAAACATCAAGGGTATCGGTTAAATTAATATACCTGAACTTACTGCAAACATGCCCAAGTACTTTTAATTCAGCATGGGTTTCTTCACCAGACGCAAAATCCTTAAAACTAGAAACAGTAGCTGGTTTCCTCCTATTGGTATTTTTTAAAATCCGTATTACTGCCTGCTTTGGGTAGTCGATAAAAAACTGGTCATATTTATCAGGCTCTGATGCAGCTAAAAAATGAGCTCTCCTTTTATTACAAAACAGACTGAATAATACAGGCTGATCCCGGTCTTCTGGGTTATGCCAGGTATAGGTTATGATAGCCTGATCACTGATGACGGCCCTTGACCTATTTAGAGATAAATGGTCAAGAGGTTTTAAAAAACATAAAAAAGAAATTAGCAATAACGGAAATTCGCGTTTTGTCAAGCGCATCTATCAAGCCTGGTTTTATGTAGCAGACATTGATAAAATTAATAAAACTATGACCATAATTAAATTACAAATCAGATTAGGCTTATTTTGAATTAAAATAGTCTTGCTGTAGTCTTCTGGCTGGCACTGACCCTGTTTGAACAAGCTGCCTGTATGTTCAGATATTCAGCTGCATGACTGGTAGCAATCATGGTTTCACCGGGTTGCTGCCTGAGCAGGTCAGCTGCTTTCAATTTTAATTCTACACTTTTTTCCATCAGGTTACCAGCAGTTAAAAGTAGCTGCATTCGCTCTGAGGTATTCATTGTAAAAAGATCTTCTTTTTTTACACTACTCTGAATTTCCAATGCCTGCTGCTGAAAACGGTCGGCAAAACCAGTCAGCACCTCATAGCTTGCGCCTTGCTGGGCGGCAAGGTATCTTTCTATGCCCAGTTGATCCTGTATGGTTTTTGGTTTTCTATCTCTTTGCGTCGAACCTGAATTGCTGATTATATCAAGCGGTTGATGATACAAACGGTAAAGGGCAATACCAGCCTCCCCATTTCCCTGATGATTGCTGATTTTTGATAATAATGAGGCTGTCAAAGCTGTTCTTGGGATGTATGTACTTGGGTCAGTATCTATACCAGTTGCTTTTTCAAGCAAATAACTTATGTCAGAGAATTTGAAATCTTTAATATCTTTCGCCGTCTTTAATGCATTTTGAACTTCCTGCTCCATTCTTGCCATTTTTTCAATATTTTCCTTGGTATGTCTGGCAAAATCTGTAAAAGTTCTGATCTGGTCAAAGGTTGATTCCATGGTTTGAACGGCTGCGATGTCTTTACCCAGAATTTGACTGAGCAAGAATGTATTGGCATCTGGTATGATGCCAGGTTGAGCAGCGAAAAAAATGAAGGTAAAGCTTAGGGTAAGAATAAATCTTTTCATGTATGGCTTTTTTAATCTGTGCGCTGTTTAAAACTCAATTCAAGCCCGTCGGCCAACAAATATTCTTCATTTCTACTGGTCGAAAATAATTTATGCCCCACCTGGGAAAGCATGCCAGATGCTACTGGAAGTCTTGAGGAAACTTCATCTACTGCTGAATTCTTACCTGTTTCTGCAGTTTCTGCCCATTTATTTCGAACAGTAATCATGGCAATACCTTCTTTCTCATCATCATCAAAACAAACCAGATGTAGGTTAAAGCTTAAAGAGTTTGCCTTGATTTTATTGACATAAAGCATTAGCCGGTCATTCCCGAAACTTGCAAAAGCATAAAAAATCGTGTTTTGAAGAATTCTTCGCCCATTAATTGAATACTCAGACACGGTTCTAAGCTTAACAATAGAGCCCTGATGAATTTTCTGGTCACCTAATGCAAATGCCTTGATCTGTAAACTTACATTCCCGGGGCTAGCATGAGAATCGATAATACCCTCAGGGAAGACACCGGGGTTACTACCGTTTTCTTCCTTGCTGAAGCCATTAAAACCTGTCGAAACACCATTTAATTTTTGCTCAGATCTGGTGTTAATTTCATGAATGAGATTATTCTGCTTTCCATTTGAAGTTAACAGAGTAGTGAAAGTTGCACCTTGGGTTCCAGTTACCGGACTGAATCCTGTTCTGCCCTTTTGACCTGCCAATCTATTTGAAGAATGCGTATTGATGCCTTGTTGCCTTAGTAATTTTGAACGATCAAGGTCTGAAATATTTTGGTCGCTATAATTATCTATTGTATCCCAACCGATATCATGGGCCCTATTTTTTATATTGCTTAACCGTGACTGCTTAGTAAACTCAGGTGAATGTATAAGGCTCTTGCTTGGATTGGCTATATTTCCGGGAAAATCAAGGCTTATCAGTTTATGTCTCGACCTTTCTTCTTCTTGTTTTTGCTCTAATTCTACTGTTAATTGTGAAATTGAATTTTGTGGTTTTGATTGAAGTTCAATTCTATTATTCGGCAATAATGCTCCAGGAGCGTTTACCGCAGCAGGTCCTGAAAGATTAATAAAGCGTATGACCAGCATTGAAATAAGTATAGTAGCTGGAATACTTAATATTATACCAAGCTTTCGAAATTGTCTGTTAAAACCCATCTGTATATTCATGGTGAAAGTATGATATCATGAGAAAATACAAGTGCTGACTTTATTGCCCGCGTTGGAATATGAAGCTGAGCCTTTCTATTGCCAAGGGATTCACGAAATATTACCGTAAACTGACCATCAGAACCTGACGCAAACAGTGGAATCACGTACACCAGCGTTTCAATTTTGTGGGCAGAAACTTCCCGTGTACTTGGAGTATAAAGAGGTTCAAAAGCCTTAGAAACATCCTTGTTACCATGCTTTTTATATTCAAAAGAGACATAATCAAGCAAATAATTTAAATGACTTTTATTAATTACCTGGAACTGTAAATACATAAACTTGTCATCACTAACCATATTACCCAACAAAAAAGCTATGGAATTTTTAATAATTCCATAGGTTTTAAAATGGGGTGCCAGGGCTTTTACCGCTGCAACTCGTTTAGGTGAAACAAGTGAGTCTGTTACCCCGGTATCTGCTGTCAAACTAATTACATCACCACTGTTGAAACCAGATGTATCAATCACTTTAACTCTCCTTGTAAATGTCGCACCATTCTCAAAATTTTTCTTTCTAAAATCATACAGACTCCTGTTATTATTTTCAGCATAAATTAAACTGGCAGTAAAAAGCTCCTGTCCAAATTTGACAAGCATATTTGTTGGATGAGACCCTGCTTTCAAACTTTTTAGCAGTAAAATATTCTTTTCTACTTTAAAAGTATATTCCTTATTACCAATATCTACCAGCTCTATATCAGCCGGAAAAGCCAGATAAGTCGTACGTGAAATCGAAACCTGTATCGTATCTGTAGCTGAAGTCTGTTTATTCAAAATCCTGGTCTGGCAAAATGAAGATGATACGCAAACCATTATTGATGTGATTGATAGTAAGACTAGTTTCATGTATATTTTTAATTCACAGCTCCAAAATCTTCAATTTACATAAGGCTAAGTAACTGTAATTTAATGTTTTCATTTATTTAAACTGCTATCTTTTTCAGAAACAGATTGATTAAACTGAGAATTATTAGTGTGCAGCTCACGATTATATTCTACGAAATCAATTTTCTGCAGCAATAATCCAAAGGGATTTAAATCTGTTCTGGTTACTGGCAGTACTTCAAATCTTGCTGAAATACCCTGAAGCTGTGTACCTGCGGCCGTAATCCATGATTGGGTTAAATAGAATATTCCTTTATAGGGCAGTGTATGCATCTGGACAATTATACTATCGATATGAATTGTTACCCTGGCACTTGTTGAAACTAGATTTTCATATACTTCATGCTCTTTAAATGTATTGAATATTTTCAGACCATCTACATGATCAACCAAGTTCATAGCATATTCAATATTGGCATTGTAATTATCCTTATCCCAGGCAAAAATGGTTGAACAAAAAGCCTTGATATGATTTCTTATTTCATAAACAGTAACCTGATGATTATAATCAGACTCAGCTTTCATTGTCTGATCAGGGCTTATGATATATACCTTATGATCAGCCGTTTGATAAACGTAGATCACAATGCCAAAACAACTCAAAACAACAAAAACCAATACCCAGAGCAAGAAGAAAAAGCTCTTTTTTAATGTATCAAATGCTTCAGTAAATGATTTTATATGTCCCATAACTTTCCTGTGAGTTAAATCAATATTTACCAGCAACCATAGTTTTAGCTGACCCAACTACTGTGCTCAGCATTGTACTGAGTAGCTTTACTTTATTATCAAGAAACTGACCTGCATTAACCCCTCCAAGAAAACTACTCGTCAACCAGGGTACCATCATATACATACCGCCGACAATCAGTTGATCCATAAAATAAGGCGTATCGGCAACCGAAGTCTGACCAGCAAGGATTTTTATTTCAGGAACTAAGGCTATCTGGGTAAAATAGTCAATGACAATATGATCAAGAATATTCAACGTAAGTGACCAGCAATAGACAGAAACAAGTTTTTGAAACCAATGACGTGATAGATGCCCAAAACCATCAATTATTGAGAAACTTAAGGCGATAGGCCCAACAGCGATTAGAAATTTCAATAAAATAGCCCTTACTGTTTCAATAACCATTCTGGCGATACTAGCGAAAATTGTTAAAAGGCCGGCGATAAAATCGGTACCCTCGTCTTTTATACTTTTTATAAAATAACCTGCAACACTTGAAACCGTACTTCCTGCACCTTGTAATACTTTACCCTGACTAATTTCATTTAACCCCTTTTGAACATTTCCGGCGGCATTGGTAAGTTCAAGTACATTACGCGAATACATTGCTTCAGAAACAGCCTGAACAGGATCTTTTTCAGGTGGTTCTACAAAATTTATTATTCCCTGACAGAAAATGTCCAGATAGCTCATTATCTCACCATAAGAAGCTACCAGAAGCCAAAGTAAAATAGCCCCGAATAACCCCTGGTAATGAATATGCTGGTCTCCGGTAAAACCCTTAATCAGGCTCCAGCCAGTCTTAATTGCAAAAAGTAGAGGTATTAGTATCAGGCAACCGTTTCTAATTGTTCCCAGCATACCTGTAAAAGAATGCTGCAAGGGTAAGTCAAGTATCAGCATGATTAGAAATTATTAGTATTTTCAATTAACTGATCAATTGCAAGCTCAATATTGCCATTATATTGAGTGCGCATTGTATTAAGCTTTACCCTCTCTTCAATACGACTATCAAATGCAATTCTAGCCTCTGGTGGAGCATCCAGTAAAAACACTTCAGAGTCATTACCGAATTTTATAAAAAACTCTCTCCAGCCTTCAACATCATTTTTTCTCAGGCTTTTGAGTAAATCCATTTCATGTTCTGTAATACCGAGCGATAACTGCAATAACTCGTATTGCTGGGGGGCCGAAGAATGATCAAGAACAACTCGGATTGCGGCATTTTGCACGATTGCTTTTCCTACTGGCGAACGGTCGATTTCATCAATTCCCTGAGTGATGATACTGATTGCTCCATTAGATTTACGAATCGTACGATACATATTCATGACAAAATCACCCAATGCGTCTTTTAACATAGACCAGGCTTCATCCATGTAGATATGCTTGCGCCTGAGCGGAAATTTTCTGATTTTATCCAGAACCAGCTCTATAATCAATAGTGAAATTATCGGGAACAAGACTATATCTTCACGTATCCCATTCAGATCAAAACATAAAAGCTGGTGTTCACTAATTTCTATTTCAGCAGATGCATTTAGTAAATATGCATAAGCACCAATTCCTGTATATTCTTTTAAAACGATCAGAAGGCTTTTTAAATCAAAATAACTTTTAGTTGCACTGGCATGAACTTCGTCAATACAGGTTTCAAGAAAATGATAGAAACTATTCATTGACGCTGATTCCTGCTGCGTGTCACCCCTATTATAACCTGAATTCCCTTGATCAAAGGATAAGATATGTTGAGATGAATCACCGAGATAGTTGTAATAAGCTGTCAGGTATTGTTGGAGAAAAGATCTTTCAGTTTTCATTAATTCCTGTCCGGTCTGCTTCCAGAGTATTGAAATAAGAGAAACAAGAAAACTTAATTTCTCAATTGACAGTTGGGGTTTCCCAGCGACCCACGGTACAAGAAAGGGATTGAATGTTAAGGGATTTAAGAGATTATACTCAAAGTATTTCCCACTTAAGATACTAAACAGACCTTTATACGAACCGCCAATATCAATTATAATAACATCATCACCTTCATGGTAATGCTGACTGATGAAACTATTAACGGTAAAAGACTTACCAGATCCCGATGGCCCAATTATTAATTTGTTTTTATTATCCAGTGATATGTTCCAAAAATTCAGGAATACTGGTTGTTTATATCGGTTACATAAAATCAGCCCTGACAGATCCCGGCCAGCAAAAGATTGAAAAGTTGTGTAACAGGCTGCATTTACGGCAGGCATTAAAATCCAACGGTAATTTTCGAGTGCATTTCCACCCAGACAGCTAAAAAACAGATTTGTTGTGTCAATATTTTCGACAAAGGCTTTTGACCGGCATACTGAAAGCATATTGCTGAGAACCTGATTAGTCTTTTGCTTTAATAGATTTGCATCAGAATCATAAATCAGTACCTGGACCGAAAGTTTGACAAGTTCATAATGCTTGCTTCTGATTTCTGCGCTAAGGGCCTTCAAACCAGTTTGCTGAATTTCACCATCCTGATCCTGCTGGTTAGAAAATGAATGAAGCATGGTACGCATTAGGTCAAGCTTATTCAATTCTTTTTCAGTATCACAAATTTTGATAGTTTCAACCAGAATGTGCGGAAACTGAATATCCATCAGCAGCGATGAGAGCATAGGGCTATCAATTCCATTTCGATCAGGTGTACTGACATATGCTTCAGGAGGTTGTCCCAGCATACTTACTATTTGAATTTTTTTATTTCCCAGGATACAGGAATTAATATCATTATAAATCGCATTATTGAGTGAATCAGACTTTTTTGTAAATTCAAGATTGAAATACTGATAGCATAACAGTTCTAATTCAGCTTCATTTAATCGTTTCAATTTAATTTCAGATACCAGAGAAAGTGAGCTAACAAAACGTGAGGCAGCCATATCAGCTTCTGCAACTCTATTCTCCAGATTTTCATGTGGATTCTGAAGTATGCTCTTACCCATGGCAAACCACGTATTTCCTGCGTGATGATCAGCTATAAGTTTTGGGTTTGGAAAGCAGAGAAACAAATAGCTTTTATGCAAAATAACAGCACGGTAATTAAAATGATTTAACCAGCGTTTTCCCAGAAAACCTTTCCCTTTTGGGGGAATTGAAAAAGTATCTTCATAAAATATCTCAAGCTTTTGAAAAACAGCCCCAACAGGCATAGTTGACAAGGCATGAATCAGTGCATAATGAAGATTTAGAAATAAATCAGCTGACAATTGCCCGCTTCTGGGTTGTTCAATACACTCAAAACCTATTGAAACTCCCCCATTTTTGTGGATTAAAGCATTTTGATCGATAAATTCAAATGGAAAATATTCGTCTAGATTCTTTTCTTTACGATTTCCTTTTGAATTACCTTCTTGATTGAAGCCAGAGCTTGCCATATGCGGGTTTAAGTTTGCGGGGTTGAAGAACTAAAAAACTGAAATAAGAAAGAAAAAATGCAGGCTGGCCTTTTTGGCTCCTGGTCTTTAAGAAAATAATACTTGCGACAAATACGAGTACCGAAAACCCAAACCATGCAGGTATATAAAGGCCAAATATTAGCATTACAGCCCCTGAAAGGAGCATTGCCACAAACAACACTACTGCCAGTAATAGATCTGTCAAGGGAATTCCTTTTAGAGCTGGTTTTTTTTCAATTCCCAGATAACTTATATAAGAGACTGACATATGCTATTTCATCACATTACCAATATCTCCGATAATAACCTGGATACCAAACCAAACGATTAATCCAAAAATCAGTGCGAGTAATTTCCCTTTACCCTTACCCGAGAAATGATCATCTCCCGATAAGCCAAACATTGAATTTGCAATATTGGCACCTGCATAAATAGCTCCAATTACGACCAGGATATTTAAAATTTTCATCGCCCAGGTAAAGACACTTTGCAACTTGCTTAATGTCGTTCCTGAACTACTGATTATATCTATCAGTTGAATTAACACAGGGTGAATTCTGCCAGGAAATGTTAACCCGGCATTGTATACCTGAGTTATCTGATAAAAATAGTGAAAAATCATGTCTAAATATTAAATACTTATATAAATATATATAGTTTATTAAATTTTTTATTGATCACATGCTTCTATTAATTTTCTATAAAAAGCAATATTTTCTTTACTCTCCCAGGCGTTTTTAAGACTTTCAGCTATAGATGGCCTGGTATTTTCTTTAGAACGGTATACAACTTTTAATGAAGGTGGAATGAAATTTTCTTCTTCATCCTGATTCCTGATATCTAACATATTAAAAACAAGATGTTCCTGTTCGGTTAAAAGCATGGAAATATCCTGGTTGAGCGGATTCTTATTTTTGGGAATCGCTGTGCCCGATGCTTCTTCCAAATCCATAACCAGCCATGTTTCTGTTTCTTTAGCAGGTATTTTGAGAGCCATAACAGCATTTTCATCTCTTTCTATCACAGCTTGTTCAAGTTCTTGTTTCCAATCATCATTTAACAAAATAGAAGGCCCTCTTTCTACTTCAATCATTTGCCTGAAAGCTAAAATCTCCTGCTCATCGAGTGGTTGAACTTTTCCAAATACAGGTATACTACCGGACGAAACCAGATTCAGGTGAGAGCTATTTTTTCCTTTTGGTAACAGATTCAGACATGATGCATACCAGATATCAAGCAGTCTTACTTCCTGAGAATTAAAATTCAAAAGCCATATTAATACTATTATAAACACTATGAACAGCCACTCATATAAATACAAACTGGTACTAAAAACTTTACCTGAAATCACGTTTTGCCAGACCTCTGTAATTTCTATCATGCCATGAGATACTAAAACCACCAAAGTAGCCGTTGTCAAACATAAAATGCTAATAAGAAAACGTAGTTGCTTCACAATTCTAAATTAAAAAACAAGAACCTAATAACCAAATTTATTTTAATATTTTTTTTTAATATTTTTAATGTATCTTTAGTAAAACTGATTATAGCATATTAGTATATTTATAGCTTTATGCTTACGAATCTTTATCTTTGGCGTGTATTTATTAACGACAAAGACGTTCTCAAGTGGCAGGAGAAACTGATCAGGTATTAATAACATATAAAATCTCTCAATATGAAATCCCCTTTAGAAGGCAATATTAAAGAGTACTCTTATAAAGAAGCCATAACTCTCATAAATCAACATTTTAACGATTTTTCACTCGATGATCTAAAAAACTGGGCTGATAAAAACAACATATATTATTATACCCTGACTGCGATCATGAAGGGTAAAACTTCAAACGACTTACCTGGAAATGTCTCAAAAATTCTGGAGCAGATTGGGTTTAAGGTAAAAATGAAAAAATACGTTACTTACATACTTGACCAAAACTAGTAGTATTTTGAAAGCAGATCAATCACTCGTCCAATTACCAGATACGATTCTGGGAATTAAACTCACAGAGAAGGAGAAAGCACTCTTGCTGTCAGGAAAAGAGACAGCCCTTATTAAAGGATTTACAAATAAAGAAGGGCATGTTTTCGATGCTTTCCTGAGCCTCAATGGTGAAAACAAACTTGTATTCAGGTTTGAATCGGTACCAGTTGAACTAGCTAAAGTTTCAGATAATGAATATGATGCCTATAAGTCGCAGATAAACCT
>Ga0123337_10004224_pt1 | contig 14753 bp, 14 predicted proteins | sample frozenSSSSmetaG_FD_89792 | JGI IMG/M metagenome (GOLD analysis project Ga0123337, IMG submission 89792) | Glacier valley bacterial and archeal communities from Borup Fiord, Nunavut, Canada, to study Microbial Dark Matter (Phase II) -... | ecosystem: Environmental > Aquatic > Freshwater > Ice >... | reverse complement strand
TCGACGTCCTTACTCGCTAGTTCCGCTTGTTCTAGTGCCTGTCTTGCGTCTTCACCTAGTTTGAGGTGTCGTATATCCATCCTTCCATTCTATCTTAGACACCTCTATTCCGCTTCTCCATAAACCCGCGACTAGTGCCATTACCGGGCGCTTTTCGGGGATGGATTCTACAGGAGCGAAATTCTCAGTTTGGGATTGAACAACAATCGGATCAAAGCTTTCTTCGACCATATAACCCCCTGTAGGCAGCACAATAGCACAACCGGACAGTATAAATCACAACTAAACTGTAGCTCGTAACAAAATTATCACTCTGCTTCGCAAAAACGATCTATTCATATAAATTGCTGATATTGCTCAGATAATTTTCCTACAAAGCTATCGTAATATACCGGCATGTACAGCGATGTACAAAACCACACGGAAACAAACAAAGGGAGATTTTGAAAATGAACAACGTCACCCGCTGGAACCCGGTTCGCGATATGCTCACCCTGCGTGAGTCAATGGACCGCATGTTTGATGAAGCGTACCGCACGCGCGGCGCGAACACCACCACCTGGTCGCTGCCGATTGATGCCTACACAACCAGCGATGCGATAGTGTTGGAAGTGACCGTGCCGGGCGTCAAGCCGGAAGATGTCGAAGTGATGCTCGAAGGCGATACGCTGACGATTCGCGGTGAGTTCAAGCCCGCCGTTGAAGAGGCGAAGTATCTGCTCCGCGAGCGGGCTGCTGGCCGCTTCGAGCGCACACTGACGATCAACACGCCCATCGATAACGAAAAAGTTGCTGCCAATTTTGAAAATGGTGTGTTGACCCTCACGTTGCCAAAAGCTGAAGCCGTCAAGCCGCGGCAGATTCAAATTCAGCCGAAGCCGAACGCGAACTAACCGCGTTTGCAAACAAGCGCGGGGATAAATCTACTGCGCTGTTACAGTCTGACGTTGCAATCAGAGTCGGACTAGCCCAGTCATGTTTTGGCTGGGCTTTTTGTTTACCTTGACTTATTGAGAGAAAATAGATAGATGCGAGTTGAAGAGGGCGCGAACATGGTCGAGGCTATTCTGGCATCTGAACAGACTGCAATCACCGTCAATTCGATTTATCGGCTGTCGGTGGCGCAATACCACGCGATGATTGACGCGGGAATTCTGGTGGATGATGATCCGGTCGAACTGCTGGAAGGATGGCTTGTCGAAAAGATGTCGAAACGTCGTCTGCATGTTCGCGCACTATCAAGGGTCGTTAATATGCTTCAGAGGACTCTCCCACAGGGCTGGTTTGTGAGCGCACAAAACCCGATCAGCACTAAAGAAAGCGAACCGGAGCCGGATGCAGCGGTTGTTCGTGGTATAAACGATGATGATTACCCGGATGAAAACCCAACGGGCGCAGACGTTGCGCTTGTGATTGAAGTCTCCGACGCCACATTGAGAACTGATAGAGCGATAAAGAGGCGTATATATGCCCGCGCAGGCATTCCAGTTTACTGGATTGTGAACCTTGTGGATCGGCAGATTGAAGTGTTCAGCGAGCCGCAAGACGGCAGTTACCAGAAGCAGCAGGTTTACGCGGAGACGAGCATAATCCCCGTCGTGATTGAGCAGGTACAGATCACGGAGATTGCGGTCCGCGATTTGTTACCGTGATTGGTTCCCGCCGCAGTAACCAACCGCGCGACTACGGCGAAATCACCGGACTATAACCATCCAGCAGCGCTTTTGGTGCGGCGCTGCCATCTGCCGGGACGGACCAGATTTTGCCATCGCGCGTGAAGGTAATTGCGCTGCCATCCAGCGACCAGAGCGCCTCAGCACCGTTATCTGCGATCTTGTGTGCAGCGCTGCCAATCGTCAGTACAAATATATTCGACGCGGAGCTATAGACGAGCGACTTGCCATCAGGCGACCAGGCCGGGTTGGATGCGCCCGCCGCGATGACCTTCCAGCTACCCGCCGCCAGCGCAGAGCCGACCCAAACGCCGTCATTCGCGGCAATTGCGATTTGCTTACCGTCGGGCGACCAGGTGACTTTGCCGGGTTTGGCGAAGGTCCCCCACAGACGCGGGTTCGAGCCATCCGAATTGATCATGAAGACGTTTTTATCCGCAGTGGTGGTGGTGTAGATCAACTGTTTGCCATCGGAGGACCAATCGAAGCTGGCCGTGTAGTCCTTCGTGAGCTGCGTTTGCGAACTGCCGTCAGCGTTCATCGTGAATAGGGTCGGGTTGCCGCCACTGCGCGTGGATAGAAACGCAATTTGCTTGCCATTCGGCGACCACGACGGCGCAAAGCTGCTCGTGTCGGTGGTCAGTTGTTTCGCGCCGCTGCCATCCGTTTTCATCGTGAATATCGTGCGGTTTGCGCCTTTCGCGACGATGTAGGCAATCGATGCGCCATCCGGGGAGAGTGACGGCAGGGAGACATCATCCGCGCCGTTCGTGATCTGCTTCGCACCGCTGCCGTCGCCCTTCGCGATGAATAGCTGCACCTTGCCGACATTTTTCAAAAATGCAATCTGGCCGAGCGCGACCGCAGGCGGCAGCACCGCGACTTTGGTGGTCAGAATCGGTGCAAAAACGAGCGTTGTTTTGAGTACGAAGGTGGTGTTGAGGACCAGCGGCAGTGAGGTCGGGGTGAAGCTTGGCACGATCACGATTTTGGTGAGGATCACGGGGTTGACGACCAGCGAGACGACGATACCGGGTTTGAGTGTAACAAGCTTCGGCGGCGCGGCGGTGGTCACGATAGCGGGCGGGATGGCAGTTGTCGGCGGGATAGCCGTCGTCGGTTTTGGGACAGCGGTTGTCGGCGGGATAGCGGTTGTCGGTTTGGGTAGCGCTGTGGTCGGCTGGATGACAATCACGGTCGGCACGAAGATTGTGGGCGCGGGTGTCGCGGTGATGATGATCACGGCAGCGGTCGGCGGCGGCAGTGTCGGGAGCGCGAGCGGGGTAAAAGTCGGGGGCGGGGTGGGAGTGATCGTCGGGCTGTCGGGCGGTGTTCCGGTCGGCAGAGGCGAGGCGAACAGAGCGGCGAAAGTTGCGGTCACGCTGGTAGGCGAACCGACCAGCCCGACCGCTTGCGGCGTGAGTGTCGGCGTCGTGTTCAGCGACGAGACACGGTTGCTCAAAAATCCGATGATAAGTGCAAGTGTGACTACGCCGACCAGCCCCGCGCCGCAGAATACGAGCAGCCCAGCTACCCCGCCGCGTCTGCGGTTAGGCGGCGGCGGCAGCGGTATCCCGGTAGGGTCGATGGATGGCAGCGGCTGCGGAGTCTGTACATATACGGAGTCGTGCAGCGGCGGCGGCACGGTCCCTTGCGTGTAAGCCGGGGGTGGCGTTTGCCGGACTACGGGCGGCGAGGTGCGCTGTATGTAGGTTCCATCCGGGCCGCGTGACGCCATAGGTGCGGAGTCGCTGGCGCTCAGGGTTTGCGCGAACGCTTCCGAAAGTTCACCAGCGGTCGCGAAACGATTGGCGGGGTCCTTCGCGAGCGCCCGCGTGATGACTGCATCGACCGCCGGGGATACGCCCGTTGTCGAGTCGGAGAGCAGCGGCGGCGGTTCGTTGACGTGCTTGTGCATGAGCGCAAACGGGGTGTCGCTATCAAATGGGACACGCCCCGCCACCAACTCAAACAGCATGATTCCGAAAGCGTACACGTCGCTGCGCGAGTCGATAGCTTTACCCTGCCACTGCTCCGGGGACATATAGGCGGGCGTCCCCATGATCGTCCCGGTGCTGGTCATGCGTTTGGTCTGGTTGAGCAGCTTGGCGATGCCGAAATCGGTCAGGAAAGCGTTACGGTCTTCATCCAGCAGGACGTTCTGCGGTTTCAAATCGCGGTGAACGATACCCCGGCGGTGTGCATAATCAAGCGCAGAGCCGATTTGATCGGCCATCCGGATCGCGATTGGGCGGGGCGGCGGTCCGTTGCGCAGCAGGTCCGCGAGGCTGCCACCGTTGAGCAGTTCCATAACGAGGTACGGCGAGCCGTTGACCTCGCCATAATCGAACACCTTCAAAATGTGCGGGTGGCCGAGCGCCGCGACGGTTTTAACTTCCTGCTGAAAGCGATCCATGAACTCGGTTTCGCCCATGAATTCGGCTTTGATCGCCTTGAGCGCGACCTCGCGCCCCATGCTTGGTTGGCGCGCCCGGTAGACGGTCGCCATACCGCCGCGCCCCAAAAGCGAGATGACCTGATACTGCCCGATCTGCTGCCCGATAAAGTCCGACATCGACGTTCGCCCCGCGCGGAAGTGTTGCAGAGGACAGTATAGATCAGGTTGTGGGGTTGCGCTTGCGGGGTTCGGTACTGCGCGTAAAGCTAAACGGTTTCATACAGCGCGAGATAGATAAACGTATTATCCGCCGGAGCGCGGTAGGCTCCTATCGCACCACAAAGGTGAACCGCCAGCGCGGTCATCGTCCAGCCGTCGGCTTCATCTGCTTTCCAAAGCGGCGTGGTCAGTTCCGCAATGCCGTGCATCACGCCGAACTCGTGGACGGCTTCCGCGTCCCTGGTCAGCGCCTCACGTAAAGTCGGGTTGTGCCACGCCCACATCCACGTGCTGCTGCGTGTACTCAGCGAGCCGATTATCTGGATTTGCAGGCTGAGTTGAGCATCCGGCAGACCGCTTGTTGGATTCGAGAAGACCAGTAATCCGGTTTTCTGTTCAAAATCCCAGCGTGCGAAGCGCGACCATTCGGCGTTGTTCTTTTCGTTCATACGCATCAGTTCAGAGACGCTTACTTCCAGCAGGTTGGCGTATTCATCTTCGGAGAGCATGTTGGGGGTTCCTCACAAGTCCAACAAAGCATCGGGAAGCTGCGGCTTGACGGGCTGGTTAGATGACATGATACCAATCACCAGAACAGGGACATCAATATCCGCGATCCCGCGTGTCTCCAAATCCCAAACCAATTGCTCGAAATACGAAACTCCGGTAGACATCTGGTCGGCAAATGCTTTTATCGGTACAACCTCAATACCGACGTCAATGATATTTTTGTTCTTGAAAATTGTCATTTTTGCACAGATGTTGTAGACCATAAAAGCATATTTTCCGAATTGCACCTCGACCCCAACCCGGTGTTTCTCGTAATCCATTTCGCGGAAAGCACCCCGCAACACGCTTGCCGGCGTGTATTCTTCTGTGTAGAAGTCGGTTGAGTACATGCTTTTTACACGACGCCGCATCCATCCTCGTTGATTAAACTCAGTCTTTACCGCGCTATTCAGCTCTTTAGGAGCGTAAAGAAGTTTATTACGCTTTGTTGGCTCGTCACTTAATTTTGTACGATAAAGTTCACTATCTAGGGCAGTGATAACATCTCTCACCTCCTGAAACTCATTTGGGTGGGAGCCTTCAAGAACCTTTCTACCTTCTTTGAGTGAATACATCCCTGCGATGATCATCTTTTTCCTTCTTCATCTTCATATTGCATGTTTAAAGCAGATTGGGAATGTTTCCATTCGTCTGGAACCTGCGCCACTTTCTCGCGTCCGGTTGGTTCGTGAACAGGCTTTCCCAGAGGTCGGAGGCTCAAGGTTCCCGCCGCAAAAGAGCGAAGCCGCTCCTGGGCGAGTTCTACATAATCAGCTTCTTTTTCAGAGCCAATAGCCTGTCGGTCGTGAGCAAGCGCAGCGATTAAAGTGGAACCAACTCCTGCATAGGGATCGTAAACGCAGTCGTTCTCGTCTGTCAGTGCCAGAACACAACGTTCTGCGAGTTCGACTGGAAACTGACAAGGATGAATTGTCTTTTCAGGGTGATTTGCTTTGACGTTTGGAATATCCCAAAATGCAGTCTCCCAATCCTGCGCAATGATTTCCCATACATCGGATGGGTTCTTGCCCGCCGGGTTGCCTGATGGCTTCCCTTTATTCAGCCCGCGATAGTGGCGCTTCCCTGGGTATTTTGAAGGTATGCGCACCGGGTCCACATCGAATTTGTACTTGTCTGTCTTTGTAAACCACAAAAGGGTTTCATAGCGCCCTGAAAATCGCTTTGTATTGTGAAGCCCATGCCGAAAATGCCAGATAATCCGATTTCGTAATTTGAAACCAAGCGTTTTGAAGATTGGGTAATACAGCATATCCAACGGGTAGATTTCACCATCATCAACAAAATTGCCAACTTGCCAGCAAATGCTTCCCGTATCCTTCAGAACACGTTCTAATGATTTTAGCGTCACGGTCTGATTTGCTAAATACGCTTCGATTGAAGATTTATTTTCATAATTCTTTCCTAAATTGTATGGAGGAGATGTGATGATTAAATCAATGCTACGATCAGGCACTGTTCGCAAAAAATCATTTGTATCTCCAGAGTAAAGTACGACGGGGGATGCATTGTTATAAATATCATTGATGAGTATCGGCTCGGATAGAGCCAACAGATTTTGTTGAGCAGTCATGATAACTCCCTGCTTTTTTATACATCACTGTCAACATTATAATCGCTCTAGGGTATCACGCCTCTGGCGAATATGAAACAATTGGGCAGACTATCACCCATCGAACGACCAGACCAGCACATTATCGAACTGGCAGCGCACCGACGCGACCTCATAATTGAACGAGACGAGCGAGAGCGCTCCGCGCGACGATGGCGCGTACAACACATCGACCCATGTACCATTGACATAGACCACCGTGAGCGTCCCCATCGCGATGACGATCATCCGGTTCGAGCGCGCATTTTCCGTGTGCAGCGCGATACTTGGTCCGTAGGTAGCCTGAGCAACTGTACTTCCGACCATTTGATAGAGGCCGACGCCACCGAATTTATTGATGAGCAGCATTTGCCCGCTGCCATCCTCCGCAGCACGCAGCGAGACGCCGCACGCGACGGCGATTTTCGGGCTGTCCCACGTCACATCTGCGACGACGAGGACATCCGCAAGCAGCAGCGGTTTGGCAATGCGCAGCGCGTTCATACCTTCCAGAAAGTTGTTCACATAGGTGCTGCTCATCGTGAAAACCTGCCGCCCGCTGCTCTGCACCAGCCCGGCTTTTTGCAATTCGTCGATCAGCAGGCGCGCCGTGCGATTTGCATTTTGCAGCGTGAGTGGAATGCGGATAATTCGCTCGCGGTCAGGCACAGTCACGCGCAGTTTATCGAAGAGGACGCTGGCCGTCGTCTCCGTACCGGATTGCGTCCCAATCACCACGCCGAAACGCCCCGCTTCTATGAGTGTATCGTCAGTGAGCGTGGCGAGCGTCGTCCCATTGTAGCGCAGGATGATTTGCGTGCCGCGCGTGAGCGCCGTCAGCGTATTCGCGCCCTGCGCCGGGATGCTCATCTGCTGCCAATCCTGAATGACACGAAAGCCGGACGGCGTGCTGACCCCGAAGCGGTACTGGTTCAGGCTATTGACGAGGAAGACATATCCGCTCAGGCCATCGGCGCGGCTCTGCGCACGGAACATCAGCCCATATTCGGTATACACCGACTGCCGCTCGATCTGCGCCTCGACCTGAATATACAAATCGTTGAGCGGTCCGACCTGCTGCATCAGCGCATAGGCCAGCCGCCCGCCCGCCGTGAGTTGCAGGCGCAGCTTGCCATTATCGAGCGCGGCGAGGAAGCGCTCGCTTTCGGTGAATTGCCAGCGGTACGCGCCGTCCATGTTGTCTTCGAGGACGGTGATCGGGTAGCCGAGGTCTTCCTGCGCGCGGGTCGGATACGCGCACGACAACAGGACAAAAAGCAGTGAGAGCAGCGAAAGGCGGCGCAAAGTAAAACGTCCTTGTGATCGTGGTGGACTTTACCGCGCGCCGCCCACCACGCAAATACGGTACACTGATGCGACTATCCAAAGGAACGCCGATGCGCCGCTTTCTCCTGCTCGTTTTGATGCTCACCGGATGCGCGGGGTCCAGTACGGCTCCGAATACGCCGAATCAGGCCGCGCCGGGTCAAGCCGCGCCACCACCGACGGCGATCAGCGCAATTTGCAACGATCCCGCCAAAGCAGAGGCGAGCGTGCGCGCGTTCCTCGCAGCATACAATGCCGGAAATCTGGATGGGGTGTTCGCCGCCTTCGCACCCGGCTTCCGCACCTATCTGGACGTGCCGATGAAATTCACAGGGCGCGGAAACGCTCTGCCGGAACTGCGTGCCTTCCTGCAAAAGCAATTCGATAACAAGGATGCGCTGCGCTATGGACCGTTTACGTCCAAGATAGACCCGGTATTGAATACCAAGCTCTACGATGTGAGCATCCCGCAGCTTGTGCGCGGCCCGCTCACCGCCAATCCGCAGCCGACCCCGATCCCGAATGGGATGCAGCTTTCCGTCGATTGCGTGACGTTGAAGATTGTGCTGGTCGGGATTGGGGTCAATTAGGGCATGTCGAAAACAACGAAGTGTTCTATCACTCTCCAACCACCCGGCCATGAATGGACCGGGCGAGTACGGTTGGTACGCTTTGATGGCGTGGACACCGGACCGTAATAGCGTGGTGAATTCATCCCCGCGCGGCGGTTTACGAACAGTCTCTGGTTCTCCTAATCCGCGCGCGGCGCTGCTAAACTTTGATCAAGGAGCGTGGATATGTCCGCGTCCGTCATCCTCTCGCTGGTATTTCATAACCATCAACCCGTCGGCCAGTTCGATTATGTGAATGAACACGCCGCGCATGTCAGCTATTTGCCGCTGATCGAGCTGCTTGAACAGCACCCGACCATTCATGTTGGGATGCACTTCAGCGGCCATTTGCTGGATTGGCTCGTTCAGAATTACGCGAATCTGGTGGATCGGCTGCGAGACCTGGTCGCGCGCGGACAGGTCGAGTTGCTCACGGGCGGCTACTATGAACCCGTCCTCGTCGCCCTACCCAACCCCGACAAAGTGGGACAAATTGAAAAGCTGACTGAACGGTTGCGCACCTGCTTCGGCACGACTACGCGCGGCGCGTGGCTGGCCGCGAAGGTCTGGGAGCCGCACCTGCCGCGCGTGCTGGCCGAAAGTGGCGCGGAGTATACGATCCTGAGCGATACGCAGTTTGAGAGCGCGGGGCTGGATGCCGCGCAGGACTGCTTCGGCTATTACCGTACCGAAGAAAGTGGCGCGTGCATCTATATATTTCCGTCGCTGACGCGCGTACAGGAGGCGATCCCCTGGCAGCCCGTCGAACGGCTGATCGCGTGGCTGCGCACGGAGGCCGATGAACCGCTCACCGCGAATCAGCCGAAAGTTGTTTGCTGCGCCTTTGACGGAGAGAAATTCGGGATGTGGCCGGGGACTTACGAGCGCTGCTGGGGCGATGGCAAATTCATGGATGGGTTGTTCGCCGCGCTCGAACGGCAATCCGATTGGCTGGCGACCGCCGCACCGAGTGAAGTATTGGAGCGCGTTCCGGCACTTGGCCGCGTCTATATCCCGGAATCGACGGGTGCGGAGATGCGCGAATGGAGCATGAAGCCGGAAGCGGCGCGGCTACGCAGGCAGATCGCGGTCTCGTTGCGCAACGGACCGGAAGCGGGGCGGCTCTTGCAGGGCGGCACATGGCGCGGCTACCTGACCCATTACGACGAACTCAACCACCTGCACAAACGCATGGTCGCGATCAGCGAGAAAGTTCACGCGATGCGGCGCGGACGCAAGCGCGAGGAAGCGCTCAATATGTTATGGGCGGCACAGACCAGCGACGGCTATCTGCACGGCGTCTTCGGCGGGATTTACCTGTTCAAGTTGCGCGCGGCGGCCTATGCCAACCTGCTCGCGGCGGAAGCTTTGGCCGATGGTGAACACAGCGAACTGCTCGTGACGAGCTACGATATCGATGTGGATGGCCGCCCGGAAGTGCTGCTGACCAGCCAGCCGCTCGCGGGCGTGTGGACGGCGGGCGTCGGCGGGGCGCTCGTCGAGCTGGATTACGGTCCGGCGGCGTATAATTTATTGAATATTATGAGCCGCCACGCGCAAGCTTACCATGCCGATTTGCAGGATGCCGTGCGGACCGGGCGCGTCCTCACGCCGGAGTCGCTCGCCTACGACGAGACGGACCCGCGCACGCCGGGCATTATCCGCGCGCGTGAAGCCGGGCTGGAACGCGCGATTATCAAGGATTGGCATCGGCGCGCGTCCTTCATCGACCATTTTCTGCGCGAAGATACGACGCTCGATGAATTTTACCGGGCGCGCTACGCCGAACAGGGCGATTATGTCAACCAGCCGTACCGCGTCGATCTCAAGCACAACAGCCGTGCGGCGCGGATCACTTTCAACCGTGACGGACATGTGTGGATCGGTAGCAAGCACCAGCCCGTCTCCATAAGTAAGACGTTCGCCTTCGAGAAGGGCGCGGAGTCGTTCACCGTCGATTATACGCTCTCGCATCCGGGCGCGGTTCCGCTCGTGCTGCGCTTCGGCGTGGAGACGGTGTTGGGTTTCGATGGCGGTGACGATCCGGTGTACTGCGATTTCCGGGTGAATGCCGACCCCGTGCCGCATTCATTGAGCGCAATCCAGATTATCGAAGAGGTGGATCGCTACAGTGCGGAGAGCCGTATCCGGGCGCTGTGCGTGACGACCACTCTAAGCGAACCCGCCGCGCTGTGGACCTTCCCGCTGGAAAGCGTCTCGCTCTCCGATGACGGCTTCGAGCGCGGCTATCAGGGGACCATCTTTCTGCACTTGTGGGAGATCACGATCCCGCCCGATACGGCGTGGAATGTGCAAATCACGCAGACTGTGCGGCTGCTGCCGGGCGGCGTGCGGTGACGCTCTATATCGGCTGCGCGGTGTGGGCGCACGACGATTTCAAGGGCAGTTTTTATCCGGCAGGGACGCCCAACAACGAACGGCTGCGTGCTTACGCGAACCGCCTTACGGCTGTCGAATTGAACAGCAGCTTCTACGCCGTGCCGCCTGTGACCACGATTCGCAAGTGGGTCGCGGAGACGCCAGAGACGTTCCGCTTCAGCCCGAAGTTCCCGAAGACGATCACGCATACCGCGCAGTTGCGTAATGTAGACCAGCAGGCGCGGGCATTTATTGCGAATATGCGCGAATTCGGCACGCGATTGGGTCCACTGATGCTGCAACTGCCGCCGAGTTTCAGCCCGAAGCGGCTGCCGCTGCTCGCGGAATTTCTGGGTTCAATGCCGCAAGATTTGCAAATCGCGGTCGAGGTGCGCCACTCGGATTTTTTCACGGAGCCGGATGAATCCGCGTTGCGCGAAGTGCTGGCGGCGGGCAATGCCGGGCGCGTGCTGATGGATAGTCGCCCCGCGCTCACATCCGAGTCACCGGATGCCGAGAGCGCGCAGGAGCGCAAGCCGGATGTGCCGCTCGTGACGGACCCCGTGCAAGGCTACGCGCTGGTGCGTTATATCAGCAGCCCGGTCCCGGAAGAGAACGAGACCTATTGGGATGAATGGGTCCCGCGCCTCGCCGGGTGGATCGATGCTGGTCGCGATATATATTTCTATGTCCATTGCCCGGATGAGCGCAAATCACCCGGTTTCGCGCGCGAAGTCTATGCACGGGTGCGCGCGGTGCGTCCGAATTTGCCGCCGCTGCCCTGGGAGTTGGTTGAAGAGGCCACGCCGCCGACTAAGCCTACCGATTTGGGACCGCCGGAGCAGTTGACGCTGTTCTAACATCAGCCACATTATCATTTTCGGACGCCAAAAATAGCGTCCCCACGCAAACGTGCAATCCTTGTAGGGACGGCATTTTTGCCGTCCGACCTGGGAAAACAGGGTTATGGGCAATCCCTCACGGCATCGGTGGAGCGCTCCCGCGCGAGACAAAGCGCTTCATCGCTTTGGCGAAATCGCGATAGGCAAGCATCACATGGCGGTCGCAGGTGAGACAGCGCAGGCCAATATCCGCGCCATTGCGGTAGACGCGCCACTGATCACCCCCACAGGCGTGCGGCTTGCGGGTCTGGATGATGTCGTTGACCTGAACTTCGAGCGGGTTATCTGGCATGGTTCGCCTATCTGACGGGCTGGGCAAGCCGCAACCTCTACACTGGAGCGGCATTCCAATTCAATTCAAATGTAGTGGACCGTGAGCGCACCTTAAATATGCACCCCGCGTATTGTATAATACAAAACGTGTTGCACGCGCTCTGTACTGCGTGAATGAGGAGAAACCTCGTGCTTGGTCGCCCACTGGCAGATTACATTGCTACCGCCCTCATCGCCCTGATTGCGATGACGGTTCACGAATACGCCCATGCGCGGGTTGCCTACGCGATGGGCGACCCAACTGCGAAAAACATGGGCAAAATGTCGCTCGACCCACGTGCCAATATCAACTGGGTCGGCTTTGCGATGTTCGTCATCGTCGGCTTCGGCATTCTGGGGCAGGTTCCTGTCGATGAGCGGCGCATGTACAACCGTCGTTGGGGGATGCTGGCTTCCGTCGCGGCGGGTCCGATCTCGAACCTGCTGCTTGCGGTCGTCTTCGCGATCCCGTTCTTCCTCGGCATCATCCGTCCCGAATATTCATCGCAGCGCGACATCATCCCGACGCTGCCGATCCTGCTGACGTGGGGTGTCACATTCAACCTGCTGCTCTTCGTCTTCAATTTGCTGCCGTTCTTCCCGCTGGATGGCTGGACCATCGTGGCGAAGCTGCTCCCGCCGGACCTGTCGTATACGTGGCAGCGCTACCGTCAGGAAAGCACCTATGTCCTGTTCGGGATCATCATCCTGAGTTTTCTGGGGATTCCGGGCATCTCGCAGATTTTCAACGTCTTGATTGGGCAGCCGATCCGCATTCTGTTCAGCTTGCTCACGCGGACCTAGATGCACCCTCGGCTGCGACAAGGATTGCGGGCGCTGCGTGCATGGGTCCGCCCACCGGATCGCAGCCGCGCCGCGCCGTACCTTTCGCCGCCGCTCTTTTCGGTTTTCGAGATGATGCGCGCAGGTGAGGCGCAGCACAGCTTGAACGTGCTGGATACCTTGCGCGCGAGGGGCGAGAGCGACCCCGCGCTACTGGCGGCGGCGCTGCTGCATGATTGTGGCAAGGCGCAGCAGCCATACTGGTTGTGGGAGCGCGCGTTAATCGTGATCGCGCGAAAGTTGTTCCCGTCGCGCTTGGAGCGCTGGGGTGGCGGTGAGCCGCGCGGGTGGCGGCGTCCATTTGTGGTCAATCGACAGCATCCGGTCTGGGGCGCGGCGTTGGTCACGACGGCGGGCGCGGACCCGCTCACGATTGAACTTATCGCGAACCATGCGCGTAAACTGGATCATGCACCGCGTGACGAATACGAACGCTTATTGGCAGCGCTGCAAGCCGCAGACGACGAGAATTAGGGATCATCTTCATGGCAGAAATTACGGTCGCGATTATCGGGTTGAAGCGCGTTGGCGCGTCGTTCGGGCTGGCTATCAAGCGCTACCTCAAGGCTCCCGGCGCGCAACATAAAATAACGATTGTCGGGAGCGACGAGTCGGCAGCAGCGCGCTCGGCGGCGCGGAAGCTGAATGCCATCGATAGCGAGGTGCGTTCGCTCGGCGCAGCGGTCGAGGGCGCGGACCTGATTGTGCTGTCGCTCCCGTATAGCAAGTACGATGAATATTACGAGACGATCAGCGCGGACCTCAAGGCCGGGGCGGTCATCCTCGATTTCGCGCCGCTCAAGCTGCGCACCATCGAACGGGCGCGTAAGCATCTCCCGAAGCAGAACGGTGAACTCACCGCGTATGCAGTCGGCGCGACGGCGATCCTGAATGCTGCGTACCTCTACGATACGGACGACGACACGGAAACCGCCCGCGCGGACCTCTTCGATAAAGGCACGCTCATCCTCTCGCCGGATGCACAGACGCGCGGCGACGCGATCCAGCTTGCATCGGATTTTGCGGCGCTGATTGGCATGAGTACACACTTTACCGATCCGGCGGAACACGATGGCCTGATGGCCGCGATGGAAGCGCTACCGCTACTGACGAACCTCGCGCTGTTCCAGTCCGTAGCGAAGAATGTGGCGTGGGACGACCTCAAGCGCGTGAGCAACCCGGTTTTCGCACACGATACGGTCAGCCTTGCGGCGTTCAGCCCACAGGATGCGGCGGCGGCGGTGCATGGCAACGGTGCGGCGGTCGCGCGCTACCTCGACGCGATGATCGAGAATCTCTCCGAACTGCGAACGCTGCTGCGCACCGCTGACGAACTCACGCTCGCGGAAGCCTTCGCGGAAGTGAGTGACCAACACGACGAATGGCTGCGCGACCGCTCCTCGAACCGCTGGAGCGCCCCCGCCGACGAGACCGCAACGCCGACAGCGGCGGGGCTGCTACGCGGGCGCTTTTTGGGTCGGATCGGGCAGGGGAAAAAGGACGAGAAGAAGTAGCAATGCCCACTCAATATTGGCAGTGTCTAAACAGAAAAAGATAGGGTAGTTAGACACTACCCGGAAGCACTGGCCTGTCCACAGAGTGAGCAGGTTGTACAACTATCAATGACACCTATCTTTTGTTATAAGCACTAATTGCAGCCCTCTGAGATAGCGGCATTGAACTACGACCTCATTTCGCCTTCGCGGTTAGGTCTTTGTCTTCCATCTCCCAGGCGTGATCCATCGTGTGATATGCGGTATGCCGAATCAGGTAGCGGATCGGCCATTTCCGAGCCATTTTGCCTTCGGTATGGAACGCGCGAATGGCCTTGCAGTAGGCGGTGCGGTGCGCTTTCAGTTCCTCGTCAGTCAAAATTCTACCGTCAGGAGCAGGCAACCCCAATCCTGAAGCCCAGTCCTGTTCGTTGACCAG
>Ga0123337_10004222_pt1 | contig 14758 bp, 14 predicted proteins | sample frozenSSSSmetaG_FD_89792 | JGI IMG/M metagenome (GOLD analysis project Ga0123337, IMG submission 89792) | Glacier valley bacterial and archeal communities from Borup Fiord, Nunavut, Canada, to study Microbial Dark Matter (Phase II) -... | ecosystem: Environmental > Aquatic > Freshwater > Ice >... | reverse complement strand
GTGATAAACTCTTCTGTGGTCATGGGGTATGCCTTTCTCAGATTTCAACACTCCAAGAATGGCCTATCACCATGACTTTTGCTACCCTGGACAAACCGCACCATTGGTTAATAGTGCGTGACGGCCAGTTGTTCGGCGGTCGAAGCGAGGTTCACAATCGTCTGAATGTCATCGCCCTTGCCCTGCGCGAAAACCTGCTCATAGCCGAAAAGCTGGCTGAACCCGGTTACGGCGACGGCAGCAGCGCCCGCAGCGGCAGCGGAACCCTTCAGGAAATTGCGGCGTGTCAAATTTGCATTGTTCATGGGTCGTTCTCTCCGTAAATACATTTGTCTTGCAAGGCACTTCATGCGCCTCACATACGCAAGTGTAAGTATCTTTCCGCGAAGTTGGCTATTTTCTCTACTAAATTTAGGAATTCTTTAGACTTCGCTGCTTGCGATTTATGAAAAGCGTAAATAACGTGAAAGTTGTAAATAGGTATGAAGTTGGCATATGTGATCAATTCATGCCGGGAATTGGGCGTTGCGGACGCCATTTCTGGCGTCCGCAAAACGATGTTGCGCAGTTGAACGCGACTCAAGATACGGATTGCAAAAATGCCGTGTCCGCGTAGAGAATGCCATTTCTGGCGTCCTCTTTGCTCAACTGCGTACCATATCTACCACAGTTCAAAACGCTCTTGGACGGCTACCATGCATAGGCTTCCGGCGCAGTCCCACCCGGTCCCGGCCAGATTTCATCCAGCTTTTTCAGCGTGTCGTCATCCAGTTTGAGGTCGAGCGCGGTGAGCGAACCATTCAATTGATCGAGCGTGCGCGGTCCGATAATCGGTCCCGTAACGATTGGGTTATGTAACAGCCATGCCAGCGCGACATCGGCAGGTTGCGCGCCCATTTCCGCGCAGAATGCCTCGTACTTTTCAAGCTTCGGGCGCAGTTCATCGACCCGCTTCTGCTGGTCTTCGCTCGCGTTGCGGCCTTCCTTCGCCTTTTTCAACGCGCCGCCGAGCGCACCACCTGCCAGCGGACTCCAGGGAATCATGCCGAGGCCGTAATGCTCACAGGCGGGCAGCACTTCCAGCTCAATCGTGCGGTCCGCGAGGTTGTACAGGCTCTGCTCGGAGACAAGTCCCATGAAGTGCCGCGCTTTAGCGGCTTCGTTGGCGTGCGCGATGTGCCAGCCCGCGAAGTTACTGCTGCCCACGTAGAGCACTTTGCCCTGTTGCACGAGGACTTCCATCGCCTGCCAGATTTCTTCCCAGGGGGTATCGCGGTCGATGTGGTGCATCTGGTAGAGGTCGATGTGATCCGTTTGCAAGCGGCGCAGGCTTTCATCGCAGGCGCGCCGAATATGCAGTGCGGAAAGGCGTCCCTCATTCGACCAGTCGCCCATCGAGCCATAAACTTTGGTCGCGATCACGACTTTTTCACGCCGTCCACCTCCCTGTGCGAACCAGCGCCCAACGATTTGCTCCGTGACGCCTTCGCCTTTTTTCCAGCCATACACATTCGCGCTATCGAAGAAGTTGATCCCAACCTCAAGCGCACGATCCATGATTTGATAGGATGTCGGTTCATCTGCGAGCGATCCGAAGGCCATTGTCCCCAGACAGAGCGGCGACACGCGCAGCCCGGTACGTCCCAAACGACGGTATTCCATAGTCGATCCCTTTTCGACGTAGTTAAGTACAAGAGAGCGTAGACAAATCGCGCTGATTTGCCCAAAGTTCCGTTAGCGCAACCGCGCTCGGTCGTGAATGGACCGGGCTATCACGGTCCGAGTCTCCCCAAAAGCTGTTGAGGTAGTCCGTGTAAGCGCGACGGCTTCAGTCCCCCGCTACAATACGCGCCCGGCCAAAAATTTCGTAGCGCCTGATTCAAATGAAGTCGGGTACTATTGTGTTCGATATTCTGCGCTACTTTGCGTATGCAAATGCTTTTTATTCGCCAAAACGCCACTTTTCCGCCGACGGTGAGCATCTAAGGACTCCATCATGCAACAGCCAAACACAGGCGAACTCATCGGCGGACGCTACCGCCTTTCACGGCTCATCGGGCAGGGCGGGATGGGCGCGGTCCACGTCGCGCAGGATCGGCTTACCGGGCAAATAGTCGCGCTCAAGCGGGTCCACCTCCCGCCGGAGCAGCTTGCCTTCAATTCGCGCGGGGGTAGTGATCTATATCTCGCGTTGGCGGGTGAGTTCCGCATCATGGCAAGCCTGCGCCACCCGCATGTAAACAGCGTCCTCGACTACGGGTTCGATGCGCAGCGCCGCCCGTTCTTCACGATGGACCTGCTCGAAAACCCACAAAGCATCTTCCGCGCCGGATGGAAATCCGATCAGGATAAAGTCGCGGTCCTCGTACAAACCCTGATGGCGCTCGCCTATCTGCACCGCCGGGGTGTGATTCACCGTGACTTGAAGCCCGCCAATCTGCTCGTTGTGAATGGGCAGGTCAAGGTACTTGATTTCGGCCTGTCGGTGCTGGTCGAGCAGGCGCAACCGGAGACCATCGCGGGGACACTCGGCTATATCGCGCCGGAACTGCTGCTCGGTGATCTGCCCAGCGCCACATCGGACCTGTACGCCGTCGGCGTGATCGGCTACGAACTGCTGACGGGCAAACCGATCATCGAATCCGACGATACGGAAGTGCTGATCAACCAGACCTTACAAACAACCTTTGTGGTCGAGTCCATAGCGAATCGCGCGCTGGCCGCCGTCATTGCGCGCATGATTGTGAAGGACCCCCAGGACCGCTACGTGACGGCGCAGGACGCGATAACCGCGCTCTGCGCCGCGATAGGGCAGCCCGTCCCGCGCGAGAGCGCTGCAATCCGCGAGAGCTTTCTGCAAACGGCGCGCTTCGTCGGGCGTGAAACGGAAATGCGGCAGCTTGGCCGCGCGCTGCTCGAAGCGCAAGAACGGCGCGGGCGCGTGTGGCTGGTCGGTGGCGAATCCGGCTCCGGCAAGACGCGCCTGATCGACGAGCTACGCATTCAGGCGATGGTACAGGGCGCGACCACGCTACGCGGCCAGAACATCGCGCAGGGAGCCAGCCCTTATCAGATGTGGCGCGGTCCGCTGCGCACGCTGGCGCTTACCGCAAGCCTGAACGACGCGGATGCGAGCGTCCTCAAGGCGCTCGTGCCAGATATGGGCGACCTGCTGGAGCGGCAAATCAAGGATGCGCCGGATGTCAACCCGATGTTCGCGCAGGAGCGGCTCGTGCTAAGTATCGAAAATGTGCTGAAAGGCGTCACAGGGACGCTCTTCATCGTGCTTGAAGACCTGCATTGGGCGGGGCGCGAAAGTCTGGACTTGCTGGCGCGGCTGGTCACGACGATTCGTAACTTGCCGATATTGATCATGGCGACCTACCGCGACGATGAAATGCCGGGGCTGAGTATCCCCGGTGCGAAGGCGCTGAAGCTGGCGCGGCTCACCGATGAGAGCATCGCAGAACTTTCGGCGGCCATGCTCGGACCGAATGGACGGCAGCCGCAATTGATCGAACTGCTGCGCCGCGAAACAGAAGGCAACCCACTGTTTCTGGTCGAAGTGATGCGCGCGCTCGCGGAACAGGCCGGGCGGCTGGACCAGATCGCCTCGATGTCACTCCCGGCAGAAGTCTCGGCAAAGGGCATCGACCAGATCATTCGCCGCCGTCTGGAGCGCGTTCCTGCCGAAGATCGTCCGCTGCTGCGTTTTGCCGCACTCTATGGGCGGCGGCTCGACCTTGTGGTATTGGAACGGCTCGCACCTGCTGAGACGCCGCTCACGCCCTGGCTGCTCACTTGCCAGAATACGGCGGTCCTCGAAGTACAGGACAATATCTACCAGTTCAGCCACGATAAATTGCGCGAAGGTGTCCTCGCGGAAGTGGCGGCGGGTGAGCGCCCCATGATGCACCGCCAGATCGCGGACGCGCTCGAAGCGACCTCTTCCGATTACGCGATGCTCGGCTACCATTGGGGCATGGCGGGCGATCTCGCGAAGGAAGCCTATTATCGTGCGCTGACGGGCAAACTCGCGCTCGGTTCCGGCGCATATGATATTGCCGTCGAAAACCTCGAACGCGCGCTCGTGCTGGAAGCGCCAACGCCGGAGTCGCTCAAGCAGTGGATCAACCTCAAGCGCCTGGCCGCCGATGCCTATCTGGGCTTGGGCGACCGCAGCGCAGCGGAGCGGCTCTATTCCGAATGCCTGCGCGCATACCAGGACGCAAATTATAAATGGGGCGTCGCGTCGGCGCTCAACGATCTCGGCTTCCTCGCGGTGGAGGGGCGCGCACCACTGGCTGCTGAAGGGCGCTTCCGTGATGCACTGCAAACCGCGCTCCCAATCCGCGCGTGGACGGTCGCGCTTGCTTCCGTGATCGGCCTCGCGGCGTTGATTATGGAGCGCGGCGAATTGGCGCGTGCTGCCGAACTCACGGCGCTCACGCTCAACCATATGTCGGTCGATCACCAGACTGCGGATCGCGCCACGCGGCTGCTCAACCGAATCAGGATCGATTTGCCCGCCCCCGCACTCGCGGAAGCCGAAGCGCGTGGCCGCGAAGCACGCCTCGCGGAAGTGGCGGCGCAGCTTGCCGTCGAGTGAAGCTGCGGTGTAGGGTCGCGGCTTGCCCGCCCCGGCACTTCCGATAGTTGATCATACCGGATGGGTCAAGCCCGACCCATCGCCCTTCCCTCCCCACGAACGCCGTTCCCCATGCGAATACGCTACCGGGTCTGGTAGAAGCGCCCTCATCAGCGTACAATCAGCGTCAAGCAGGAGTATATTTGCATGGAACGCGGGCTGCGCTGGTTGATCATTTTGGGCGTCCTCGTCTTCGCGGTAGTCGGGGTCGCGGGCGCGCAATCGCCCGCCGTCGTGCTGGATGGCGGCGCGCTGTTGGCAGGCGATTCGTTTGCGGATGGACCGCGCAGCGGGGTCGCTTTCACTGAGCGAAAGACGATCAACGGGATCAAAGTCCCCTTCGCGAGCCAGCCCGTCGGCAGCATTTCGGCGGTGATGCGCGGCTGGTTCAGCGGGACCTGGGCGATTCTCACCGACAAAGGCTTCGGAGACCAACCGAGTAGCGATTTTATGCTGCGCATTTATCTGGTCGAAGTCGATTTGAGGCGCGCGAACGGCGGAGCAGGCGCGGTGAACATCCTTGATTGGGTGACGCTCTCCGACCCGCGCAAGCAAATCAAAGGCACTATCACGCTTGCCACCGACAAGACGCGGCCTCTCACGGGCGCGGAATTCAACCCGATCTCGCTGGCGCGCGGTACGAATAGCACGCTCTGGGTTGCCGATGCAGCGGGCAATTCCCTTTTGCACTTTGCGCGCGATGGGGCGCTGCTCGAAGCGCCGCGCACGCTCAGTACGGGCGCGCTGCTTGCAATGAGCGCGGTCCCCGGCGGCGCTACGCTCGTCCTCGCGGTGCGCAACGGTGATCAGGTTGCAATCCGCACCTACGACCCGGCAGCAAACAAGCTTGCAGACCGCGCACTGACCTATTCACTTGAGTCGTCCGCGAACACTGTCAGCGAATTGACGATGCTCAATAGCACACAGGCGCTCATTCTCGAACAGGACCGCGCGCGTGGCACGAGCGCAAAGACGAAGCTGGTCTATTTGTATGACCTCAGCAGCGGCCAAAAGCAGCTTCTCGCCGATTTGATGAACATCAACGACGCGGGCAATCTGGTAAATACGGGCGTCTTCGGCGCGTCTAAATCGTTGTTCGGGCTGACGGGTCCATTCCGTTACCCGCTCGATCTGTCGGGCGTCTATCCGGTGGATGGCACGACGCTCCTGATCGTGAATAACAATCATTTCCCATTCGATACCGCCCGCGCGAATGGCCTCCCGGACCGCACCGAGTTCATCACCGTCAAACTTGGCAATCCGCTTACACTTCAATTGAAGGACGACCAACAATAAATGACGACCCACCCGGCGGCATTGCCCCAGGACGACACCTACTCCGAACTGCTGGAAGCGCTGGCCGAACGTCGCGAGCGTGTTTACCAGTATTTGTTTGCGAGTGAATACGCCGCGCTGTTTCGTCCGGCGCACCTGCGCGATGCGGCGTTAAGCTACTTCAAACTCGGCGGGAAGAGCCTTCGTCCGGCGGTGCTGCTGCTCAGTTGTGCGGCGGTTGGTGGCGATGAGGCAAAAGCGATCCCGGCTGCGGCTGGAATTGAAGTCTACCATACATGGACGCTCGTTCACGATGACATCATCGACCGCGATACGCGGCGGCGCGGACACGCGACCGTTCATGTCGAATTTGCGGAGCGCGGACAGGCCGAATTTGGTTTCGATGAGCGTGATGCCGCACATTATGGGACCGCGATTGGCATCCTCGCGGGCGATGTACAGCAGTCGTGGGCGTACATGCTATTCCACGATCTGTACCGCAAATTCGGAGTCGATGCGCGGCTGGTGCTAGACCTCGTGAGCGAACTCGCGACGCGCGTGCAGCTCATCCTCGTCGAGGGCGAAACGCTGGATGTGCAATTCGCGAAACGCGGCATGTTGGACCTCGATGAACCCGCCGTCCTCGATATGCTCTGGAAAAAAACGGGCGTCCTGTACGAATTCGCCGGGAAGACGGGCGCAACGATTGGGCTGGGAACCGCCGACTCGCCGCTCGTGGATGCCATCGCAGGTTTTTGCAGCAAGGCCGGGATCGCCTTTCAATTGCAGGATGATCTGCTCGGCGTCATCGGTAATGAGAAGCAGACCGGGAAAGCCGTCGGCGCGGATATTCGTGAAGGCAAAAAGACGGTGATCGTCCTCAAGGCGCTACAAAATGCAAGCGAGGCGCAAACGGTGCAGTTGTTCTCGACGTTGGGCAAAGCGGATGCCGCGCCCGCGCAGGTAGACCGCGCGATTGACCTGCTGCGCGATCTGGATGGTGTGGGCTACACCGCGCGCCTCGCGGATCGCTACATGCAAGAAGCGCTCGCGCATCTCGATATTGTGCCGGAGTCGGCGTATAAAGTGCTGTTGAAACAGTGGGCGGAGTATGTCGTTGGACGCCAGCGTTAATCCATTTGATCTAATTCGGCGCGCGGCGCTCGATGAGCAAACGCTCGTCGGCGTGACGCTCAAGGCGCGCCTCGACCCGGCAGTTCCCTATCGCCAGATCGCGATCCGCCCCGTGCAGATACGCGGTGAGCAGCGCCTGCAATTCTCCTATTTTACAGAAAAGCAGGACATTACCAAGAATTACAAGGGCGCTGAAGCCGCGCAAAAGCTGGATGAAGCGCTCGCATTACCCTACGGCTCCATTGCGTTTCAGGGGACGCGCGGCGGCTGGCAGGCACAGGTCACGAAGAAGGGCAAGGTGATCATGCACCGCACGCCCGAAGCACAATCCGACACCCCGCCGCCGATTGCTGCCGCCCTCGCGCACGATCATGAAAAGGCGCTGCCGCTGCCCGTCAACCAGCCCGACGCGCTCCTGATGCAGATCGGGATCATGGACGACGAAGGCCACATCCGACCCGCGATGCACGCCAAATTCGCGCAAATCAACGAGTTTTTGAAGCTACTGGAACACACCGGAGTCCTCGCGGACCTGCCGAAAGATCGTGCCGTCGAACTACTCGATTGCGGCTGCGGGTCGGCGTGGCTGTCCTTCGCGGCATATCATTATTTGAATGATATTTTGGGTGTCCCCGCGCGGCTGACCGGGATTGATATTAACGGCAAGCTGATCGAGAAGGATATGCAGAGCGCGACAACACTCGATTACGCGGGTGCGTGCTTCGCACAGTCAGCCATCATCGACTATGCGCCGCAAACACCGCCGGATATTCTGCTCGCGCTGCACGCCTGCGATACCGCCACCGATGAGGCGCTCGTGCAGGGCTTGCGCGCTCAATCCCGGTTGATCCTCTGTGCGCCGTGCTGTCACCACAATCTGCGCGAGCAACTGGACGCTGCCGACACGCCGCAGCCATTCGCGCCCGTCGTGCGACATGGCATCATCAAGCAGCGCATGTCCGAATTGCTGACAGATTCATTCCGCGCGCTCATTTTGCGGATCATGGGTTACAAGACGGATATTGTCGAATTCGTCTCGCCCGAACACACCGATAAAAACCTGATGATCCGCGCCGTGCGCCGCGACACGCCCAACCCGCGTGACTCCGAAGCAGCGCTCGCGGAATATGAAGCACTCAAGGCTTTCTGGCAGGTCACACCCTATCTGGAAACGCTGCTCGGAGCGGCTTTCGCGCCCACACCTGTTCATAATCCACCTGCCACATTACCTCCTTGAGGTCTGTCAGGCCGAGCGCGGTCAGCTTCGCGAACATGCGCCGCGCCGAAGGCACACGCCCCGGCATCAACGCGAAGCGCCTTCGCCGCGTGACGAGCAGCACGCCGCCCGGCTTGAGGACGCGCACGCACTCGCGTAGGGCCGCGCGTGAGTCGCTTACGAATTCCAGCGCTTCGAGGAACGTCACGCAGTCGAACGTATGCGTCGCGAAGGGCAGTTGCTCCGCGTTCTGGTGAATAAACAGGTAACAATCCGGTCGCGCGACCGCGCGCACTTTCTCCGCACCGACTTTCAACATGCGCAGGCTCGCGTCGAGCGCGATGATTTTGCCGTCGAATTCAGGCTGCGCGAACAATGTCAGAGGAAGGCGCGCGGTCCCCGTCGCGACATCGAGGACCAGCGGAGCGCGCACATCTGCAAGCTTTTCGAGCAGTGGCACGGCCAACGCGCTCGCCTCCCATTGCGGCTGGTAATTCTTGATCGCGTCGTAACGCGGCGCGTAGAGGTCGTACAGGCCAATAACTATGCGCCGCCCCAGATAGACCCCTTCGGTCGCGATGAGCAGCCACCACGCGGCGACCCCGATCATTAAAATGAGGCCGACAGCCACCGCGACCGTCAGCGCAAGCGAGTCGAGAGTCACCCGCTACACACCACGTCGAGCGTATCACTGGCCGTCGATTGACCGCTTGCGGAAATGGCCTGCGCGAGCAGCCGCCCGTTCGCGACGGCGCAGGTTACATTCCAGTTGTAGATCACGGGCGAGCCATCCGCCGGGTTCTGTACCTCACCGATCAACGCGGGCGAACCGCTGGGCGGGTAGAGGAAGAAGCGCACACGGTTCGCGCCACGCACGCTGCTCAGGCTGATCAGCGCGGAGCCGGGACGCACCCGATATTGCAGGCTCCCGTTCGTCGTTGTGACTTCCGCCGGGCTGATGCCGAGCGCCCCGATTTCCGGCGCGATGGGTCTGGCGGTCGGCGGGTTGGGGGTTGGCGGCGTCGTGCTGGGCGCGGCGGTCGGGAAGACGGTCGGGATCTGGCCGACATAGCGCCGCAGCAAGACCTGCGTGCCATACTGCACGCTTTGCCCTGCTGCATTTTGCGCTACCGCCGTGACATACCAGACCGTGTTCAGAGGCATTCGGCTGGTGTCGAATTGATATTGAGCGCCGCCGTTTACGATCACCCCTTCGCCAAAATAATAGTAGCCGCCGCTGCCCGTTAGCGAGTAATAGAACACCACGCGCACGCCGACCGTAACCGAAAATGCTTGAATCGTGATTACATTCGTCACATCATATAGCGCCCCTGCACCTGTCGCCGGTGAAACGGAGAGGCCAAACGGTGTGACGCCGGGAACGCGCGTCGAGGTCGGCACATAGACCGGGGGGCGTGGCACGAATAGCACCTGTCCGATCTCGATTACGTCCGGGGTGGCAAGGCAATTTGCGGACACAAGGAGGTCGGTTGTCGTCCCGGTGCGGCTTGCAATACTCGATACGCTGTCGCCATATTGCACCGCGTAGCGAACCCACCCCGACGGCAGCGCACATGTTCCACCCCCGCTGTTGGTGTCGCCGCCCGATAGCGTAGGCAGGCTGGGGAACCCGGCCAGCGTCCCGGCGGGCGCGAGCGTCGGGAATATATACGGCGTCTGGCTGGCCGGGATTCCGAAAGTCGGCAGCACCGTTGGCACGATAGGCGGCGTACCGAGATTGCAGCCGAGCGCCGCGAGGATGAGCATACTAATTGCCAGAGCCAGCTTTTTCGTCACTTCACAACCTGCTTCGAGAATTCCAACCAGATAGATTGTACAGCAATGCCGCCGCTTGCGGATAGGTTCCGTAGCCACTTGATACGGTTTTATTGGTTGTCAGTGACACGTTGTGGTGTTCCATGAAATAGTCGTATATGCCCCCATAGAACGTTATGCTGGGGTCCTCTCACTCTACGCAAGGTGGTCAATCAAACGATCATATTCTGCGTGTGTACCAATCCAAAACCATACAATCAAATCATCTTGTTCTCTGATACCTACAGCGCGGTAGTACAAACCGACACGGACGGAGAAAAACGGATGTTTCTGATTTACGCGCTTGAACTGTAGACTTGGATAAAACGGATCACGCCTGAACTGCTCATATGCAAGTTTGGCCTGTCTGCGAATTTCCGCAGGTAACGCCTTTTGCAATTTGAGGAAATCAATTGAGCGTATGGACTTCATACAGCGTCAGGATCGTTTTCCGGATCATATTCCGCTTCGAGCAAGCCAGCCACGTATTCGTCGTGTGCTTTTTTTGACAATTTTAACAATACATTTTCGGATTTTGCGAACTGTTCATCCCACAGAGCCTCATCTGCGGCCAGCGCAGCCGCGTCAATCGGCTCGAAGGTAATCCGCACATCGCCCGTCGGGAGATTTTGAGGTGGATCGAATTCAATCTTGCCCTGCTCGTTGACACGCCCAAAAACTTCGATGAACGTCATCTCGCGATCCTTTCAGTCCCTTTGATCCAGATTATACCGCCTGACCATCAATCCCAACGTCCACCCGCTCGATTTTCCCTTCCCCATTCAGCCGCGCGGCGTTGAGCGTCGGATCGTGTTGGAAGATGAGTATCGCGTCGGTTTCGCGCGCCCATGCCTGCCATCTGCGTTTACTTTCGAGCGTGCGCAACGGTTCCACATCATAGGCCGTCATCCAGCCCAGTTTCTCAAAATGAACCCCATACATCGCGAGATCGCCCACGTAAAGCGCGTGCTGCCCGCCGCTCTCCAGCCGGATCACCATCAGCCCCGGCGTGTGTCCCGGTGCGACCACGCCCCACACCCCCGGCGCGAGTTCTGCATCGCCATCGAGCAGCAGCATTTGCCCGCTCGCAACCAGCGGCGCATAATTTTCCGTGAGGTAAGTCGCGCGCGTGCGCTCGTTGGGGCGCATCGCATCCTCATATTCGCGGCGCTGCACGACGTACTCCGCGTTCGGAAAGGTCGGTAGGCTTTCACTGTTCACGCTCGCGTAGGTATTCCCGGAGCAGTGATCGACATGCAAATGCGTATTGATCACGAGGTCCACCGCTCCCGGCTGCACGCCGAGCCGCGCCAGATGGTCGAGCATCGTTCCATTCGGGCGTTCCAGCCGCATAATCGCGCGCTGCTTCTCCGTCGGGCGCGAACCGTATCCGGTATCCACGATAATCGTCTTGCCACCGATGCGCAGCAGCAGATTCGTCAGCGTTTGCGGAACCAGATTATCAGCATCCGGCAGCAGATAGCGCCCATAGAGCGCACGCGGCGTCAGCCCGAACGGTCCGCCCGCATCGACGTGAATCACCCCATCGCTGACGAGCGCGACCTGGATTTCACCAACGTGCAGCATCGGGGACGCGCTCCCACGCGCTCTCGATTTGCGCTCTAAGCGCGGCGCGTTCCTCGCGTGGCAGGAAGGCTGCGTTGATCGCGTTCTGCACCACCTCGCGCAGCGCAGCTTGCGGCAATCTCAGCACTTCGTGCGCGGTTGCGTACTCGTCGCTGAGTGTAATACTGCAAATCGCGGGGTCATCCGTATTGAGCGTGACAAGCAGCCCCGCCGAGCGCATATCACGCAACGGATGCAAATCCAGTCGGGCGAAGACGCCGCTGTGCAGGTTACTCGTCGGGCAGACCTCGAAGGTCACGCCGCGCGTCCGGCATAATTTAATCACATTGCTGTTTTCGAGGATTCGCACGCCATGTCCGATCCGCGTCGCGCCGAATTGATCGACCGCCTGCGCGATGTTCTCCGGCGTATCCCATTCACCCGCGTGCATCGTCACGCCCAACCCGGCCTCGCGCGCCACCTTGAAGATCGCGAGGAAAGGCGTCGCGGGATAGCCCTTTTCCTGCCCACACAGATCGATCCCGACCACGCCGCGACCCTGATACGCGAGCGCCGCCGCAAGCGATTCTTCCGCGTCGTGAACGGACTCATGGCGGTTAATCGCGATCAGCAGCCGCACGCGGATAGCGTGCTGCGCCTGCGCTGCTTCGGTCGCCTCGCAAACCCACTCGACCACCTGCGCGAACGAATAATTCATCAGACGCGCCAGTGCTTTCGGCGTGAAACGCAGTTCCATATAACAAACATTGTCGCGCGCGGCGTCTTCGATGGCTTCCGCAACGATGCGCCGGATAACCGCTTCGGAGACGAAAAAGCGGCGCAGTACCGCGAATTTAGAGAGGAAATGCGCGCTCGTATGCGGGTCGTTCGGGACGACCTGCACGTAGCGACGCAGCGCTTCGGGGCGGCTTTCGGGCAGCGTGACGCCATACTCCGCCGCCACATCGAGCAGCGTCGTCAGCCGGACCGCGCCTTCGAGGTGGCGGTGCAGCTCGACTTTTGGGAGCGTCGTATAAGTCGATGGGGTGTCCAGTGCGTTCACGCGATCCTCGCTTCAGTTCACGCCCATTATAGAGTGCTTCCGTCTATAAATCGTGCAGAGTCTTATCAAAATCATATAACGGGTAGTCACGATGTCATGCACGAAATCAGGATTTCAACGATACTATACCCTCAGCGAACGAAATTGCGGGAGACTTGCGGATGACGACACATCGCGAACGGATTGCGCGCTCGATGACAGCACCGGAGACGGTTCCCGACCAGACTGTGCATTCAGTCGAACCCGTGCCACAGGCCGCCAGCTTCGAGCAGGCTGCGGGCGCGCTCTCGGCTGCGGATGCGGCGACCCGCCCGGCAAAAGTCCTACAATTACAACGCACGCACGGCAACCGCTACACGCAGCGCGCCATCGCACAGGCGCAGCGCTCCGCGATCCAGCGCCGCGAAGTGGAAAAGGACGCGGAGATCACGGGTCCACGCGACTGGACGACCAAAGACCGCGAGAGCAACTCGAAGCGCTGGCAGGAGGCATGTCTGAACAACCTCAACGCGCTCGATAACAACCAGTTCGTAAAGGTCGTTGAACGCCGCGATTTCTACAAATGGTTCTACGAATATTCGATGGCACGCGGCTATACGACGCGCTGGGCGCTGGCGGCGCGCGTCGTCGCGGATGGCGCGCACCAGATCGCGGATATGGACATGGAACATGCCATCGCCAACGATACGCTGGGCATGGCGAATGTCGAATTACAAGGCGCGATGCGTGAAGGCAATCAGGTCATTTTCGACAACGTGTTTCCAAAGCTGAAAAAGCTGCTCGATGGTGGTCCGCTCAAGGGGCAGGCGGCGCTCGACTGGGATAAACAGGTCCTTGCGGAAGAGCAAACGCTCATCCAGCCGATGTACGCCAAAATGTCGCAGCAAACCAAAGGCCAGCTCGATTATATTGCCCGCAAAAAGCGCTTCGCGGGTGTCGGCGCAGCACTGCGCTTGCCCTGGAACGACCGCGACGACTTTGTGCCAAAAGGTCCGAACAACAACGCCGGCATCGTGCCGGAGTTCGACCAGCCGGACATCCAGAATATCGGGGACCGCTGGAAATATGGGATGAAGCTTGGTGACAAGTTCACGCCCGGCGGCTCCGGCTACGACCCCGCCAAAGACCCGATGCCCGCCGCCGGAGCAGGTTACAAGGATGGCAGCGAATTCGCGAAGGTCGATACGCGCCACAACTTGCATATGTTGGATGCGTGGCTCAACCCAAACCGCCTGTCGCGCGTCAAGGGCGACGCTGGCTCCGATATTCAGGCGATCATCAACAGCCTGACGCCCTTCGAGAAGCAGCAGGTCGTGATGAACAAAAGCCCGGATGGGTGGTTCTATTCGACGCAGTTCGCGCAATACAGCTTCATTACCGAAGCGATGGTCAAGCAGGCGTTGCCGACCGAGCCGCAATATGCAGGCGCGGTAATCGGGTTCCTCGTCCTCTACCGCATGGAAGCAAAGCGCGTGCAGACGGCGTATCCCACACCGATGATGATGGGTCCGATGTAACACATTTTGATATTCATAAATTGCTTATATGCAGATTGAGCAAACCACGACCCTATACTGTGCGCTACAGCACGGTGTAGGGGCGACGGCTTGCCTCGCCCGTCTAAACTGGACGGATCGCGCGTTCTTTCACCTACCAGCGTCGCCAGTTCACAGGAACCTTGATGTTAACTGAAAATCAGCCCTTAAATACTGCAAAAGCCGTATGGGATTTCTTGTGCGAAAGTGCGGGAGTCAATGAAAAACTTTACGATCAGAAACTTCGCGCACAAATTCTGGAATATATCCCCGAAGACGTACACAAGAACGAGAATGTATTTGAAAGTACCCGCATCGCGGCAGATGTTTTCATCATAGCGTTCTTCAAGGCACTACAGCCCTATGCCCAAATGCTGAGTGATATACTTGAGGGTGGGGCATAAGCGGAAAAGAAGGAGCCAAACTGGTAAAGTTGGAGTAACGACACAACAACGCACCAATGAGGCTCAAAGGGATGATAGCGCAAGCGACGAGCGTAGTCGAAT
>Ga0123337_10004221_pt1 | contig 14758 bp, 22 predicted proteins | sample frozenSSSSmetaG_FD_89792 | JGI IMG/M metagenome (GOLD analysis project Ga0123337, IMG submission 89792) | Glacier valley bacterial and archeal communities from Borup Fiord, Nunavut, Canada, to study Microbial Dark Matter (Phase II) -... | ecosystem: Environmental > Aquatic > Freshwater > Ice >... | reverse complement strand
TCGACCGAAACCTTCAGCTCTTCGGCGAGGAAGAAGCGGAAGCGCGCCGAATCGAGCACCCCGGCCATGCCGACGACGCGGTTGGCGGGCAGGCCCGAGAACTTCTGCAGCGCCCACACCATCGCATCGAGCGGATTGGTGATGCAGATGACGAAGGCGTTGGGCGCGTACTTGGCGAGGCCGGCGCCCACCTGCTCCATCACCTTGAGGTTGATTTCGAGCAGGTCGTCGCGGCTCATGCCGGGCTTGCGCGGCACGCCCGCGGTGACGATCACCACGTCGGCGCCGTCGATATCCTTGTACTCGGTCGTGCCCTTGAGCGTCGAGTTGAAGCCTTCGACCGGACCAGACTGGCTGAGGTCCAGCGCCTTGCCGGCCGCGACACCATCCATGATGTCGAACAGCACGACGTCGCCGAGCTCCTTGGTCGCCGCGAGCAGCGCCAAAGTGCCACCAATCTGCCCCGCACCGATCAGAGCGATCTTCTTGCGCGCCATCCGAAAACCCCGTTTTGCTTATGCTGGAAATTGCGCGCCCCTATTAACCCTGAAGGGGGCGTGGGGCAAGTCAGCCGTTGGGCGGTAAACAGCCTGTGCGCAAGGCGCAGGGCAGAAACGGGCGAGATTGAGTACGATACCGATGTGGCAGGAGGCGCAGATGCGGACAGTCGGCATTACCGAAGCGCGAGCCAAGCTCGAAAGTCTGGTGGATGAACTGGAGACTGGCCGCCCGATCGTGCTCACAAGGTACGGCGTGGAAAAAGTCATGCTCGTTTCACCGCAAGACTACGAACGACTGAGGAAGCTAAACCCATGGTGGCCTGCGGCGGCATCACCGATGCGCAACAGCTGAATCGTAGAAATACAATCGAGATGACAGAGAACGACGAGGATGTGGTCCGGCGTATCGAACTGGACCTTCAAGGAATATTGGCGAAGACTCGACCAACTAGCATGTAACATCGTGGCAATTGAGGACATGAAATCTCACCCAGAGGGGGTCAATGCCGAGTTTTTGGCAGTTCCACGAGTAGGCGAGTACGTGGGCAACTTCGGCAGGGTCGAACAGGTGAACCACGGGCCTGCCATGTTGGGCGATGCGTCTTCGTTGCCGCCTTACGTCACCCTCTTCGTGCGCAGGCACGCATAGCCTCACGCCATCCGGCGGCGGCGCTCTTCCATCTGCTGCACCATCAGTTGCGCCCGCGTCAGCGGCTGGTGCCGCTCTAGGCGCATCGGGGCGGGCTCGAAGGCACCGGGGTCGCGCGGGTCGGGGCCATACTGGTCGGAGTCATCGTCCGGCCCCTTGATGCCGGTGAGGTAGAACAGCCAGAGGCCGCCGATGAAGGGGATTAGCGCGATCCAGTACCACCAGCCCGACTTGCCCGCATCGTGCAGCCGGCGGACGGTCAGCGTGATGCCCGGCACGATATGCACGAACGCTGCAAACAGCAGCACCGGACCGAACACCCGCTGCGGCCGCCAGTAACCGAGCACGGCATAATCGATCCAGAACGCCCCGAAGCACACGGGAACAAGCGCTAGCGAGTACCACCAGTACTCCCGCCGCGACGATCGTCCGCTGAACTCGAAGTAACGCAGCATCGAGCCGAAATAGTTGTTCACTTGAAATGCCCTCATCTACTCCCGCGCAGTATGATGGAGCATCGCGGTTAAGACATACCGCCACAGGCTATTTCAAAGTTTAGCTAAGCCGTTGCCGCCTCGTTGGCGCTTTCGCGATGCGCTTCGGCCAGGTACTCCGCCGACTGCATCTCGATCAGCCGCGACACGCAGCGCGCGAACTCCGCTCTCGTCTTGTCGTCGCGCCCGAGTTCATCCAGCGGCACGGCAAAGCTCGCCGCGAGCTTCACCCCACGGTCGTAGAGCGTATCGACCAGCAGGATGAAGCGCTTGCTCGCATCGGTCCGCGTCCGGTCGAACTGCGGCACATGCTCGATCATCAGCGCATCGAAGGCGTGCGACAGCTTCAGATAGTCCCGCGCGCCGAGCGGCTTCTCACACAGCTCGGCGAACGAAAACCGCGCCGCCCCCATCGCCTGCCTTGGCACCGGGATGGATCGCCCCAGCGAGCGCAGCTCGCCCGGCTCGCCCGCAACGCCGCCGGTCAGCCGCAGCCACAGCTTTTCCATCGCCGCATCCACTTCGGCCCCGATGCCGAAGCGATAGACTTCCTCGCCCTCGAACTTCAGCCGCCGGTAGTCGGTCGGCCCGTCGAGTTCGACCAGCTCGCACCGAGCCGTCAGCTCGGCGATGAAGGGAAGCACCAGCTGCCGGTTCAGCCCGTTCTCGTAGAGGTCGCCGGGCCGCGTGTTGGACGTCGCCACCACCGTCACCCCGCCGGCCCAGAGCTGGCCGAACAGCCGCCCCAGCAGCATGGCGTTGGTGATGTCCTGCACCTGGAACTCGTCGAGGCAGAGCAGCCGGATGTCGTCCAGCAATGGCCGCGTCACTGCCGCCACCGGGTCCGCGTCGCCCCGGCCGTGTTCCGATTTCCGGAACTCGGTGATTGCCTGATGCCCCTCGTCCATGAACTCATGGAAATGCACGCGGCGCTTCTTCGCGATCACCGCATGCTCGAAGAACAGGTCCATCAGCATGGTCTTGCCACGCCCCACCTGCCCCACGAGGTAGGCCCCACGCACCGGCTCCGGCGCGCCCGCGAACAGCCGCGAAAGCCCCCCAGGCCGCTCTCGCCCGAGCGCGACCGCAACCCGGTCGAGTTCCTGCGCCGCCGCCGATTGCAGGGGATCGCGCTGCAGCACGCCGGTTTGCACCAGCGTCTCCAGCGCGTCGGTAACGGGATTGCCCGCGGCCCCCCGCCGCCGGCTGCTCACCACGGAGCGCGCCCGGACGTGGACGGGGTTCGGCGCTGCGGGCGCGCGACCACTCGGGAGTCCTCAGACCATCGAGATGCCGGTGCCGCCGGCAAGCGTTCCGATGAAGCGGTTGCCCGAGAGCAGCAGGTTGGCGACGATATCGCCGTTCTCGTCATAAAGCTGCACCTGGCTGCCGGCGAGAGCCCAGCTCGCCACCACCTTCAGCCCAGTCAGCCCGCAACCCGGCGTCGATGCCCGATAGCGGCTGGTGCCAGTCTTGGCGGTGTAGGTAAGATTGAGCCGGCACTGCTCGGCACCGGCGACGACGGTCCAGCCGCCCAGCAGCTTCTCGTAGCTGAGCCCGCTCGTCAGGTCGCGGCCCTGCGTCTGCGGTGCCGCACCCACCGAGTCGAGCGACACGAACGAACCATCGGCCGGCGTGGCGCTGGCCACGGTCAGCGGGTTGCCGAACTGGTCGGTGACACCCGGCTGCGGCGTCTGCAGGCCGGGAGTTGCCGAGGCCTGCAGCGACGGGTTGAGCGCAGCCGGCGCATTGAGATCGGTCGGCTGGCCCGGAACGGTCAGCGTGGTCGATGCCACCATCTGCCCGTTGGCGCCGATGGCCGGCAGGTTGGAACTCGCGACTGGCGTGTTCTGGATCGGCGTGATGTTCTCGGCATAGGCGCTGCTCGTCGTCACGCCGCTCGAGGCGCAGCCCGACAGCGTCAGCGCCAGCCCGGCCAGCAGTGCAACGGAAATGCTTCCGCGTCGCGACATCATCATAACCGACAAAAGCTCCGTACCCGCCCAGCAGAGAAGTTAAGAAAGTGTTGCCGCGGCATATACCCGAACGGCCGGTCCACGCACAACCGCGAACACCGTTTTCCCACTTGATCGCCCAATGTGGCCATGATGGGGCGACACCCCGCATTGCAGGCCTGCGGCGGCCTAGGCGCCACGGTGATTCATTTTGGGACAGGGGTAGCGATTTGCTCCTCGGCGTCTCAGGCTGCTGTCCCGTCATCCGCTCGGCGCACCGGCGCTCTCGCGTCGCTGGCGCGATGGATGGCGAGCAGCAGCAACGCTATGCCAAGCGCCAGGAAGATCGACGCATTGCGCAATACCCCATCGAGTATGGCGAGCACCGTTCCGCCCCAGCGGCCGCCGAGCCGCGTCCGCGTCTCGATGATCGAGCGGTCGGCATCCATCGGGCGGATTTCCTTCGGCAACGTGGCGCGGATTTCTGGCAGATCGACGATCCGAGCCAGCGCCGTGGCGTCTGGATAGGGCAGTTCCACGTAGGGAACGGTCGCGTACTTGGCGAGGTCGTGCGTGCTCATGTACTCGGTCAGGTGTGCCTGCCAGACGTCGAGACGCCCCTTCATCTTGTCGAGCGCCCGCCAGGTCGCGATATTGGTCACCGCCATCACAGCGAGGACGATGACAAACACCCACGCGGAACTGGCCCGGCGAAGCCACTTGCCGCTTGTGGTGAAGCTCAGGAGCGCGACGTAGTTCAGCACCACCAGCATCGGGATCACCGCAAGGTAACGAGAGTTCAGCACATCGGTCGCCCGACCGTGCGCTACAACGATGATCTGCGCCGCCACCCAGCCGGCCACCCCGATGACGAACCACAGCCGGTGATCGAAAGCCGGGGGCTGCCGTATGGTGCGGATGAACAACAGCACGATCGGCAGTTGCACGATCACCACACCGACTACGCTGGTCAGCGGCAGGCTTGCCATTTCGACGACCGCCGAGAATAGCTGCAGCGCATCATGAGCCTTGTACCTGTAGTGGTAGGGCAGGTCCGGCACGGCCGCGACCATTGCTGCCCCGAACGCCACCAACATAACGACGCCGATCCATTCGGCCGGGGAATTGCGCCGCCCGCCACGCAGCATCTGCAGCGCCCCGACGAGCGCCGCCACGAGCGGCGTCACCGCGCCCGATGCCATCGACAGGTATGCGAGCCCGCACATCAGGAGCCCCAGCACCCAGCGCCGCGAGAACGCCGCCTGCCCGATGCACCAGCGGAGCCCGAGCACCGAGAAGATGATGACGAAGTAGAAATGGGCGTTCATGCCCATGGTGATTATTTCGGTGTCGAGCGGTGGCCCGAACAGTACGATGGAGAACGCGATCAGCTTCAACCGATCCGCGACGGGCACCAGCGGCAGCAGCGCGGCCGCTAGGCCCGTGGCGAAACCGGCATAGATCACGCCGTTGAGAGCCATCTGCAGCCGCACATTCCACTCGCCCGCCAGCTCGAAGGTGACCAGGTTCAACACGCGCGAGGTGAAGATGATGTGCTCGTTGAGCCGCGACAGCAGGGTCCAGATGGTCAACTGCCCATCGAGATAGGGCTTGTAGAGCGCACCGGCGCCAGCGTCCCACTCATCGAAGAACGGCAACGGGCTACCGTAGATAGCGACCACTATCAGCCGTATGCTGGCCACGATGAAAAACAGCGCGGCCAGAGCGGAGAATGTCGGAAACCGCTCAGACAAACTGGCTTGAGTGTTTGCTGCCGCCGACGCGGCGCCCCTGTTGACCGTCAACCCCATATTCATCCGCTCACCGTGCCAGCATTTCCTTCACCAGCGCCTCGGCCAGCAGCTTCCCATCCCCGGCTTCATCCGCCGGCAGCTCGATTGGAATGCCCTTGGGGCCATACACGCCGCTCAGCCCCGGCAGCCCGTGCTCGGCCCCCTCGCGCGGGTGAAACCCATGCGCCCGCAGCGCCGCAATCAGCACGCGGGCAACGGAAGGGTCCTCGACGGTGGCGACGGTCTCAAACACGCGCTTACGCCAACTCCCGGGTCACCATCATCTTCTTGATCTCGGCGATGGCCTTGGCCGGGTTCAGCCCCTTGGGGCACACCTTGGCGCAGTTCATGATGGTGTGGCAGCGATAGAGCTTGAACGGATCCTCGAGGTTGTCGAGCCGCTCTTCCCTCGCCTCGTCACGGCTGTCGATCAGCCAGCGATAGGCCTGCAGCAGCACGGCGGGCCCCAGATACTTCTCGCCGTTCCACCAGTAGGACGGGCACGAGGTCGAGCAGCAGGCGCAGAGGATGCACTCGTAGAGCCCGTCGAGCTTCTCGCGCTCGGGCTTGGATTGCAGCCATTCCTTCTCGGGCGTCGGCGAGGTGGTCTTCAGCCACGGCTCGATCGAGCGGTGCTGCTCGTAGAAGGTGGAAAGGTCGGGCACCAGGTCCTTGATCACCGGCATATGCGGCAGCGGATAGACCGACACATGCCCGTCGATCTCGTCCATGCCCTTGGTGCAGGCCAGCGTGTTGGCGCCCGCGATGTTCATCGAGCACGACCCGCAAATGCCCTCGCGGCACGAGCGGCGCAGCGTCAGGGTCGGGTCGACCTTGTTCTTGATCCACAGCAGCGCATCGAGCACCATCGGCCCGCAATCGTCGCGGTCGACAAAATAGGTGTCGAGCCGCGGATTCCGCCCCGAGTCCGGATCATACCGATAGATGCGGTATTCCTTGAGTCGCGTCGCCCCGGCCGGCTTCGGCCAGGTCTTGCCAGGCATGATCCGCGAATTCTTGGGAAGCGTCAGCTCGGCCATGGTTCTTGCCTTACGAAGTAATCTTGCAGGTCTTGAGGGCGGCGCCCATCGCGCCGGTCACCGCCATCACGTCATTGGCCGAGAGATTGCCGATGATCTTGGGGTCGAGCAGCTTGCCCGGATTGGTCTGCGCCGCCGCAGCGGCAGTCATCTGCTGCGCGTTGAGCTTGGTCTGCAGCTCCTTGGCGTAGCATTCGCAGCTCGAAACGCTGGTGCCCGGCACCTTGGCGCAGGCCTCGGCCACGGCCTTCGCCTCGCCGCCGAGCCCGCCCAGCGAGCAGGCGGATAGCAGCAGGGTCGCGAAAACCACCGGCAGTATCAGGGCAAACTTCATCGCGAAAACCTCAATAGTTCGGTTTGCAGACCTGATTGGAGTGGGCGACGTAGTCGTTATACGCCTTGTAGCTGCCCTCGGGCGGCGACTTGCCCTTCATCGAGGCGATCACCAGCCCCATGAAATCCTCGTCGATCAGCGTCATCGCCGCGTCGGCCTTGCAGGTGCAGAGCTCGACATTCTGCGAGATACCCACGCACACCTTGTAGAACTCGTCCTTCTGCGCCTCGGTGGGCGTCGCCCCGCCCGCCGCCAGCGCCGCGCCGCCCATCATCCCGAGCGCGAACAGCGCCATCAAACCCGTCTTCATCGCAACATCCCCTACCGCAACTCTTTGCGGATCATCAGCTTCAACCCCGACCATATGTCGGAGACCGCCGCCACCTTGATATCGACCAACCCGATCGGCAGCACGACATCGCGTATCACATCTTCGGTAATATCGGTGGGCACCTTCGATGCCTTCTTCGGCCACGAAATCCACACCATGCCGTTCCGGTCGATCGCCTGCATCAGCGGCCGCGCATTGGCCTCGAGCGTGGCGCGAGAGGTGGTGAACCCCTGCACGAAATCCCACCCCGGATCGCCCTCGCCCCACGTCTCCCACCCCGCCTGCGCCATCTCGCGAAAATGCCGCGAAATGCGTAAGTCGTTCAGCTCGGGCGGCAACGAAATAAACAAGGCCCGCTGCCCATCCTTGAGCCCCAGCTTCTGCGGGAGCGGCGTACCGGAATAACCGGCGGCGGCGGTCATTGCAGTTCTCCCGCCCACTCTGCGGTGAGCAGCCGAACGATATGCGAGAATCCCGCGGCGGAGGCACGCGACACCAGCGGCGCATCCCTTGTGGCGACCACGCCATCCAGTTTTTCAGCGCAAGCCAAGAACATGCAGTCGTATATTGGATGGCCAACCTGAACCGCTATCTCGAATGCGCGCGCCAGCAGTTCATCGAACGGCACCAACTGGCTCATTCGAGCTTTCAGGAACGCGATGGCGGCGACGGCCTGCTCGTGCTGAATCTGCCCGTCGCGCAGCTTCTTGCGTAGGACATTAGCCGTCTCGACGAGCAGAATATCCGGCGCAGCCAGATCATCGCGTCCGAGCAGCAACTCCGCAATTGGTGTGCCCCTCTCGGGCGCAAACCATTGTACGACAACGGAGGTATCGACGACCACGATCACCGGTCGCGATCTTCGCGTAGCAGTTGCAAGCTGTCAGTCTGAGTAACGCCGGGGGGCGTCATCGCGCGTATCCTCCGCGACCATTCGACGAAGTACTGGCGACGATCCTCGCGCGTAAGGGTCTGCCGGATGATCTCAGCAGCTTCCTCAGCAGGTGAACGACCATGCGCCTGGGCCCGCTCGGACAAAGCCCCAAGTTCATCGGATGCCAGTTCAAGTCTCAGGATATCGTCCATCGCCGGTCTCCAAAACTGGCTTGTAAATTTGCCGATCCTAATACACCCGGGCCTTCGGTGCGATCTTCTTGAGGCTGATGCCGCCTTCGCTCTCCGGCGTCAGCGGGTCCACATGCACCGGGCGGTAGCCGAGCTTCACCGCGCCGGTGTCCGTATCGATCCAGCTTAGCGTGTGCTTGCGCCACTCGACGTCATCACGCGACGGGAAATCCTCATGGGCGTGGGCGCCGCGGCTTTCGTGGCGGGCTTCGGCGGAAACCACCGTCGTCGCCGCACAGGCCATCAGGTTCTCGAGTTCCAGCGTCTCGACGAGGTCCGAGTTCCAGATCATCGAACGGTCCGACACCTTGATGTCGTTGAGTTCGTTCCACAGCGCCCCGATGCGCGTAACGCCCGACTTCAGCGTCTCAGAGGTGCGGAACACCGCAGCGTCTTCCTGCATGATGCGCTGCATCTTCTCGCGCACCACCGATGTCGGCGACGTCCCATTGGCGTTCCGCAGCCGATCGAAGCGGCCGAGGATGCGCTCGTCTTCCGACTTCACGATGCCCGGCACCTTCGAGCCCTTGTCGACCACTTTGGCCGCCCGCAACGCCGCCGCCCGCCCGAACACCACGAGGTCGGTCAGCGAGTTCGAGCCGAGCCGGTTGGCGCCATGCACCGACGCACACGCCGCCTCGCCCGCCGCCATCAGCCCGGGGACGATTCGATCCGGGTCGCCATCGACGGGCGAAAGCACCTCGCCGTGATAGTTCGCCGGGATGCCGCCCATATTGTAGTGCACCGTCGGCAGCACCGGGATCGGCTCGCGCGTCAGGTCCACGCCGGCGAAAATCTTCGCCGATTCCGTGATGCCCGGCAGCCGCTCGTGCAGCACCTTGGGGTCGAGATGGTCGAGGTGGAGGAAGATGTGGTCCTTCTTCGGCCCCACGCCGCGCCCCTCGCGGATTTCGATCGTCATGCAGCGCGAAACCACGTCGCGGCTCGCCAGGTCCTTGGCATTGGGCGCATAGCGCTCCATGAAGCGCTCGCCCTCGGAATTGGTGAGATAGCCGCCCTCGCCGCGCGCCCCTTCGGTGATCAGCACGCCCGCGCCATAAACGCCGGTGGGGTGGAACTGCACGAACTCCATGTCCTGCAGCGGCAGCCCGGCCCGCGCCACCATGCCGTTGCCGTCGCCGGTGCAGGTATGGGCCGAGGTCGCCGAGAAATACGAGCGGCCGTAGCCGCCGGTCGCCAGCACCGTGAGCTTGGCGCGGAAGCGGTGCAGCGTGCCGTCGTCGAGCTTCCACGCCATCACGCCCTGGCACGAGCCATCCGGGCCCATGATCAGGTCGAGTGCGAAATACTCGATGAAGAACTGTGCGTTGTTCCGGATCGACTGGCCATAGAGCGTGTGGAGGATAGCGTGCCCGGTCCGGTCGGCGGCGGCGCAGGTGCGCTGCACTGGCGGGCCGTCGCCATATTCCGTCATGTGGCCGCCGAACGGCCGCTGGTAGATCTTGCCCGCGTCGGTGCGCGAGAACGGCACGCCGTAATGCTCGAGCTCGTAGATCGCCGCAGGCGCCTCGCGGGCGAGATATTCCATCGCGTCGTTGTCGCCCAGCCAGTCCGACCCCTTGATGGTGTCGTACATGTGCCACTGCCACGAATCCGGGCCCATGTTGCCGAGCGACGCGGCAATGCCGCCCTGCGCCGCCACGGTGTGCGAGCGGGTGGGGAACACCTTGGTGATGCAGGCCGTGTTCAGCCCCTGCTCGGCCATGCCGAGCGTGGCGCGCAGGCCCGCGCCGCCCGCGCCGACGATCACCACGTCGAATTCGTGGTCGATGATCTCATAAGCGGCCATGCGGCTAACCCCAGAAGACGAGTTTGGCGAGCGCCAGCAGCGCCACGACGAGAACGAACAAGGTGAAGGCGGTGTTGGCGGTCATCGCCAGCCGCTCCTCCGCCCCGGTGAAATAGTCCTCGATCACGTCGCGCATGCCGTTGCGCATGTGGATCGCCACCACCACCAGCAGCAGCGCGAGAACGATGGCGACGAACGGGTTGGCCACCAGCGCCAGCTTGCCCGCCGTGTCGGCTCCGGCAAGGCTCACCACGAACCACACGAAGAACAGCGTGAAGACGATGTTCAGCGCCCCGGTCACCCGCTGCGTGATGAAGTGCCGCGTCGAAGCCTTGGCGTTGCCGTAGTGGGTCTTGGGGTTGCGGATATCTGCCGCGCTCGGCTTGTCACTCATTTGAACCACACGAAAATCGCCCACGCGATGAGGGTGAGCGCGACCGAGGCGCCCAACTGGATGCGCACCAGCAGTTCGCGACCCACTGGGTCCATGGCCTTGGTGAAATCCCAGATGAAGTGACGGACCCCGCCCAGCATGTGGTGGAACAGCACCCAGGTGAAGCCGAACAGCACCAGCTGCCCGAGCCATGAACCGAAGAGCCAGTTCACCCCGTCGAAGACGCCGCCACCGATCGCCGCGCCCACCAGCCACAGCAGCAGCAACAATATGCCGCCATAGAGCGCGATGCCGGTCGCGCGGTGCACGATCGACATCGTCATGGTGAGGGTGAACCGATAGATCGATAGATGCGGAGAAAGCGGCCTTGAAGAAGGAGCCATTAAGTCGTCCCGCGCCTTGGCGCCGTTGGGAGAACGGCCGCCAGTTTGGAATGGTTCGAGACTTCTAGCGGCGCTTTGACCCAAGGTCAAAGGCTCTGCCTATGCCCGCGATAAGTCATTCGGTGGATGCATGGCTGGCAAGGGGCTGATCGGGGGCTGATCGGGGGCTGAGGCCGCAGATCAGCGCTTCACCAGCACCTCCGGCGCGGCCCGCAGCGCCTCGAGTGCGATCAGTAAACTGAGCACCCGCTCGCTGCGGTGGCCGGACGTCGCCGTGACAGTCGTCGAAAGCACCGGCACATTGCCGGCGTTGCGGGACAGATCGTCCGCCACGACCTGCCGGATCATTCCACCGTTCATGACAAGTGCGGCAATCGCGATCATCACGCCGACGGCAATCCGGCTCATCTCTTTCGACCCTTTTGCGGGCGACCCCGTTCTGGGGTTTCCGCTGCTTGACCTGACTTCTATACGAGGCCGCATGGCCCGACCCTGAAGCCCACGTTCATGTTCGATTCAGCAACGCGTGGTTTTTGTGGCGGGTTCCAGCAGGAGTTGCGGCGATGCGCGAAAAAGTGCGGATGATCTCGAGCGACCTGCTCAGCGACAATTGGGGCGAGGTGAAAAAGCACACCTTCGAGCTCCAGCGCCGCGACGGCAGCTGGCAGCGCCAGGTGCGCGAAACCTATGATCGCGGCCACGGCGCCGCGGTGCTGCTCTACAATCTCGACAAGCGCACGGTCGTCCTGACCCGCCAGTTCCGCTTCCCGGCCTGGTTCAACGGCGACGACAATCCGTGGCTGGTCGAAGTTCCCGCCGGCAAGCTCGACGGCGACGATCCGCTGACCTGCGCGAAGAAGGAAGCCGAGGAGGAAACCGGCTACCGCGTGCACGACCTGACCCTGGTCGCCACCACCTACATGAGCCCCGGCTCGGTCACCGAACGGCTCTGGCTCTATATCGGCCAGTACGACACCGGCTCCCGCATCTCCGAGGGCGGCGGCCTCGAGGCCGAAGGCGAGGACATCGAAACCCTCGAACTGCCCTTCACCGAAGCCATGGCCATGCTCGACCGCGGCGAAATCACCGACGGCAAGACCATCATCCTGCTGCAGCACGCAGCGCTGCGGGGTTTGCTGTAGGTTTGTGGCACCTTGCCTACCCCACCCACGGTGTCACCCCGGGCGCAGGCCGGGGCCCATCCTGAGGTCTCTCAACGCTCGAAGCAGGTAGCGATCATGTCAGGCCGGGTCCCGGCATCCGCCGGGATGACATCGAGTTTCTACACCCTTCAGCGCACCCCGAACGGGTCCGCATCCACGTCGAGCGTGGCGTAGCCGCTCACCGGCTCGATCCGCAGTTCAGTCTCGGCCCACGGATCGACCATCAGCAGCGTCAGCGCGTTCGAGGTATCGAACATTGCCGCCGGCTTCAGGTCGGTCAGCTTCACCTGCGGCTGGTTGGCGCTGGCGCCCAACCCGGTCAGCAGCACCGCCGCGGCCACCGCCACGAAGACAACGCGCCTTGATGTCATTTTCGACCCCTGTCAACGGCAGCCTCTGCCGCCTCGTTGATCCGAGCCCTACCCCCCCGTTCCCGAACCCGCCTTGAACCCCGTGTTCAGACTTCGTTTACCTAAAACTTTACGAAACGCTTGGTCCACCGAGGGCGCCGGTGGAGGGGGCGACCCATGCACAGCTCAGCGTCCATCCCTCCGAACCAGCGTACTCACACATAATCCACCAGCTTCCGGTCCGGATCGTACGGCTGCTCGGCCACGGTCTTGGTCACCGCCTGCCCGCATTTCATCCGCTTGCTCACCGCGTCATACGCGTAGGTGCTGCTCCCATGCAGCACCCAGCCCTCGCTCAAGGCCTTGGTGACCTTGTGACAAAAGCTGGAATCGTCCTCCCCCGTGAGGAACCGGTAGATCAGCATGCAAAAACTCCTTGGCCGCCACGCGCCCCGTGACGATTGTAATTTTCTCGGCAAGCCGCTAATCGCTGCGGCATGAGCGCGTTTCCAGCATTTTTGCTCGACGGCTACAAGTCGTTCATGGCCCACCGCTACGCACCCGAAGAGGCGCGCTACAAGGTATTGGCCGACAAGGGCCAGGCCCCCACCACCATGATCATCGCCTGCTGCGACAGCCGCTCGGCCCCCGAGACGATTTTCGACGCCGGTCCGGGTGAGATGTTCGTGCTGCGCAACGTCGCCAACCTGGTGCCGCCCTTCCAGCCCGATGGCGGCCAGCACGGCACCTCCGCGGCCATCGAGTTCGCCGTAAACGCATTGAATATCAGCAACATCATCATCATGGGCCACGGCCGCTGCGGCGGCATCAAGGCGGCGCTGGCCCCCGATACCGGGCCGCTCGCTCAGGGCGATTTCATCGGCAAGTGGCTGACCCTGCTCGCCCCGGTATCCGATGCGGTGAGCAAGTACACCCTGCTGACCGACAAGGAGCGCCAGACCATGCTGGAGCGCTTCTCCATCCGCAACTCGATCGCCAACCTACGGACCTTTCCGTACGTGAAATCGCTCGAGGATGAGGGCAAGCTCGCCGTCCACGGCGCCTGGTTCGACATCTCGACCGGCGAGCTGTGGGTGATGAACGCCGACGGCGACTTCTACCGGCCCGAATAGGTCCCATCACGTCGCAGTGATGCGAAGCCCCGGTTTGGCAAGAGAGCCACGGAAACCAAGGGGCTCCCCCACACTATAGTACGTTCGTACTCAGCACCTGTTGTTGTTTTCCGTTTGAACGTGAACGAACTACTCGGTTAACAATCTATTAAGCGGAGAAGTCGAAAGACTTTCAGGTTCCAGACGCGAACACAACGCGCGTCCATCTGGCCGATCTTCTGCGCGCATCGTGCGAATTAGTTCGCAACAGTGAGCCGAGAGGGGCATTAAGATGAACAAGATGGTATCGGTCGCGTTGGCTGGAGCGCTGGTAGTGGGCATGGGTGCCGCGCCGGCGCAGGCCTTCAACTTCTGGTTTTCGAACGGCACCCCGTGCCCGGCGTTCAACGTGAACTGCGTGCTGAACGGCAGCAACGCAACGCAGGTCGGCCCGAACGACTCGGGCGTCAACCAGCTCGGTGTGGGCAACGCCAACGCCGGCGTGCAGGTCAACACCGGCTTCATCAACAGCACCAAGAACAAGCTGGCGGTGAACCAGGTCGGCATTCTGAACCAGAACACCGATATCCAGATCGGCAAGTCGAACACCGCTGACACCACGCAGGTTGGCGTCCTGAACATCAACACCAACACCCAGGCCGGCAACAAGAACAGCAACAATGCTGGTCAGCTCGGCCTCGTGAACGTCAACACCAACACGCAAGGGGGGAACGGCAATGGCAACAACACCCTCCAGGTCGGCGCACTGAACAGCAACACGAACACCCAGGTCAGCACCGGCAACACCGGCAACGACAACACCACCATCCAGCTCGGCCTGCTGAACACCAACTCCAACACCCAGGCCGGCGACGCCAACACCGACACCACAGTCCAGGCTGGCGCCTTCAACGACAACACCAACACCCAGACCGGCAGCGGCAACACCAACAACACCACGCAGGCCGGCTTCGGCAACTCGGCGACCACCCTGCAGAATGGCGACGACAACACCGCCACCACCAAGCAGACCGGCACCGGCAACACCTCGGTGGTGATCCAGTCCGGCAACGGCAATAGCGCCGGCTTTACGCAGAACTGACGCACCGCACCCATGCGGTCAAGCGCCTCGCCCGTGCGACCGGGCGGGGCGTACGTTTGGGGTGTAGGCGATCTCCTACAGGTGATTGACTATTTGCGATTTCGGCGTAGAACCCGTCGCCGTAGCCAGGGGAAGCGTTGCCATGCGCAACAGCCTTTTCAGTTCGATGACCAAAGCCGATGCCCAAGTCGCAATGACGGGCATCGCCGGCATCGCCATGCTT
>Ga0123337_10004218_pt1 | contig 14766 bp, 12 predicted proteins | sample frozenSSSSmetaG_FD_89792 | JGI IMG/M metagenome (GOLD analysis project Ga0123337, IMG submission 89792) | Glacier valley bacterial and archeal communities from Borup Fiord, Nunavut, Canada, to study Microbial Dark Matter (Phase II) -... | ecosystem: Environmental > Aquatic > Freshwater > Ice >... | reverse complement strand
GCTGCCGGTGCGGGAGTGGGTCGGCGAGCCGCTGGCGAGCTGGATCGAGCTGGTGCTGGCGACGCCGGTAGTGCTGTGGGCGGCCTTCCCGTTCTTCCGGCGGTTCTGGAACTCGCTGGTCAACCGCTCGCCCAACATGTGGACGCTGATCGGGCTGGGGGTGGGGGCTGCCTACCTGTTCTCGGTGGTGGCCGTGCTGGCGCCGGGCCTCTTCCCGATGGCGATGACGCACATGAACGGCGCGCCGCCGATCTATTTCGAGGCGGCGACGGTGATCGTGGCGCTGGTGTTCCTCGGGCAGGTGCTGGAACTCAGGGCCCGCGAGGCGACCGGCAAGGCGATCCGGGCGCTGCTCGATCTCGCGCCGAAGACGGCGCGGCGCGTCTGGCAGGGCAAGGACATCGAGGTGCCGATCGAGGCGGTGCAGCCGGGTGACTGGCTGCGCGTGCGGCCGGGCGAGGCGGTGCCGGTCGATGGCGTGGTGATCGACGGGCAGAGCTTCGTCGATGAGTCGATGCTGACCGGCGAGCCGGTGCCGGTGGAAAAGGCCAAAGACGCCGAGGTGACTGGGGGCACGCTCAACGGGCAGGGCAGCTTCGTGATGCAGGCGACGCGGGTGGGGGCGGAGACGCGGCTCAGCCAGATCGTGACGCTGGTCGGCAAGGCGCAGCGCAGCCGTGCGCCGATCCAGGGGCTCGCCGACCGGGTGGCCAACTGGTTCGTGCCTCTGGTGGTGGTGGTGGCGGGGCTGGCCTTTGCGGCTTGGTATGTGTTCGGACCGTCGCCGCAGCTGTCGTTCGCACTGGTCGCGGCGATGTCGGTGCTGATCATTGCCTGCCCCTGTGCGCTGGGGCTTGCCACGCCGATGTCGGTGATGGTGGCGACTGGGCGCGGGGCTCGGGATGGGGTGCTGGTGCGCGAGGCGCAGGCGCTGGAAGTGATGTCGCGGGTCACGACGCTCGTCATCGACAAGACCGGCACGATCACCGAGGGGCGGCCAGTGCTCGACCAGGTGGTTGCAGTGAACGGTGTTGACGAGGGCTTCGTGCTGTCGGTGGCGGCGGCGCTGGAGCGGGGCTCGGAGCACCCGATCGGTAGCGCAATCGTCAAGGGGGCGGAGCAGCGCAACGCCCGGGTCTACGAGGCCACGGGATTCCAGTCGGTGACGGGCAAGGGCATCGTCGGCTCGGTGGGCGGCAAGCGCGCGGCGCTCGGCAACCCCAAGCTCATGGCCGATGAAGAGGTGGCGCTCGACGACAAGCTGCTGGCGCTGTTGCGGCAGCAGGCGGCATCGGGCCGGACGGCGGTGCTGGTGGCGCATGACGGGCAGGCCATCGGCCTCGTCACGGTCAGCGATCCGATCAAGCCCGGCGCGGCCGAGGCGCTGAGGGCGCTCAAGGCGGATGGCATCGAGATCGTGATGGCAACCGGCGACGCGCAGGGCACCGCCGATGCGGTGGCCAAGGCGGTCGGGCTCACTGATGCCCGCGCCGGCCTGTCGCCCGAAGACAAGCAGGAACTCATCGCAGCGCTGAAACAACAGGGCAAGGTGGTGGCGTTCGCCGGCGACGGCGTGAACGACGCACCCGCACTGGCCGAGGCCAATGTCGGGATCGCCATGGGAACCGGCTCCGACGTGGCGATCGAGTCGGCCGGGATCACGCTGCTTACCGGCGATATCGGCGGAGTGGTGAAGGCACGGCGGCTGTCACGCGCTGCGATCGGCAACATCATGCAGAACCTGGCCTTCGCGTTCGGCTACAACGCGCTGGGCATTCCGGTGGCGGCGGGGGTGCTCTACCCGTTCACGGGCTGGCTGCTGTCGCCGATGATCGCGGCTGCGGCGATGGCGCTGAGTTCGGTGAGCGTGATCGGCAATGCGCTAAGGCTGAATGGGGTGAAATTGTAGTCTCGGTAGCTCAATACCCACAAGGTGTCTTCCTGCGTAATCAGGACCCATGTCACCGCCCGCGCCGGCCGACAGCTGGGTCCCTGCTTACGCAGGGATGACACCTGGTGGGTGGGGCAGCGCAGCGGCGTGGTCGGAAACAGCCAAATCCCAACGTCGCATTGACCACTGACATGTCACTGCCTAGAACCGCCGCAACATTTCCCGCGCGGGCGGGACGGAGCGGGGCGCCCTTATGCCGAACATGGACAAGTACCTGACGATCGAAGACCTGATGAAGGCGGCCAAGCGGCGCGTGCCGAAGATGTTCTTCGACTATGCAGATTCGGGCGCCTACACCGAGGGGACGTATCGCGCCAACACCTCGGACTTCGAGCAGATCAAGCTGCGCCAGCGCGTGGCGGTGAACCTCGAGGACCGCAACCTCGCGACGACGATGCTGGGGCAGCCGGTGTCGATGCCGGTGGCGATCGCGCCCGTGGGCTCGACCGGCATGCAGTCGGCGGATGGTGAGATCAAGGCGGCGCGGGCGGCCGAGAAATTCGGCATCCCGTTCACGCTCTCTACCATGGCGATCTGCTCGATCGAGGATGTGGCCGAGAATACTTCCAAGCCGTTCTGGTTCCAGCTCTACGTGATGAAGGACCGGCCGTTCGTCGAGCGGCTGATCGATCGCGCCAAGGCGGCCAAGTGCCCGGTGCTGGTGCTGACGATGGACCTGCAGATCCTCGGGCAGCGGCACAAGGACATCCGAAACGGGCTGAAGGCACCGCCGCCGATCACGCCGAAATTCCTGTTCGAGATTGCGACGAAGCCGGCCTGGGCCTTCGGCATGCTGGGGACGCAGCGGCGCACCTTCCGCAACATCCAGGGGCATGTGACCGAGGCGACGAACCTCGGCACGCTCAGCCGGTGGACGGCGACGCAGTTCGACCTGTCGCTGAACTGGAAGGACATCGCCTGGATCAAGAAGCGGTTCGGCGGGCCAGTAGTGGTGAAGGGCGTGCTCGACCCCGAGGATGCGCAACTGGCGATCGACAACGGCGCCGACGGCGTCATCGTTTCCAACCATGGCGGGCGGCAGCTTGACGGCGCACCGAGCTCGATCCGGGTGCTGCCCGAGATCGTCGATGCGGTGGGCCACAAGACCGAGGTGCTGATGGATTCCGGCATCCGCTCGGGCCAGGACGTACTGAAGGCGCTGGCGCTGGGGGCGAAGGGGACGTTCGTCGGCCGCGCGATGGCCTTCGGGTTGGGCGCTGGTGGTGAGGCCGGCGTGAGCCGGGCGCTCGAGATCATTCGCAAGGAGACGGATACGACGATGGCGCTGATGGGCGAGCGCGACATCAAGAATGTCGGGCCGCACAATATCTACTCGAACGATCTGCTGCGGCGGCAGGGGTATTGAGCGGAGGTGCCCCTGCGCCCGAGGTTAGGGCGTGGGGGTCTGCCATTGACCCCAAGAGATTGGGGAAGGGATGCGGGGGCGACAGCGCAGGCGTAAAGGTCGCAGCGCCTATGGAACGACGTTGTCTACGGGACTCGCCGGTCTTAGGCTACTTTTCGGTTAGTGGTGTTCCAAAAGCCAGGGCGACATGAAAGTTCTTATCTACGGCGGGTGCCATGCCGGTATTCTGGCCCACAAACTCGGGCAGTTCGCCAAGGGCAACCATCGCTTTGACAGTCTGCGCAACTACGAACTCATAGACCGGCGCGAGCCATTTCCCTACGATCGGCTGAGAGGCTACGATGCCGTGGTGTATTCGCCCGTCCGGAACAAGGACGAGTGGAACACCTCGCACCTCCTTGAACGCTGCGCCAAACTGGGGCTGCAGGCGATCAGTTACCCGTGGTTGCAGTGGAACGGGTACTTCACCAACGTGACAAAGCCGACCGACCTGCCGCCACATGTGTGGTGCCTGCAAGGCTTGCTCGACCTCCTTGCATCGGACGCTTCGATCGACACCCTTCGCCAAGAAGTTGAGGTCGGGCTGCGCTTCCGAGAGGCGGCCCGGCCTTACTCAGACTATTCGTTCGAAGCACTACGCGGCCATGAGGCCGACTGCGACATTCAGATCGCACCCTTCATCGTTGCGAATTTCCAGCGAGTTCGCCTTTTCGCCACTCCTGATCACCCGACGTCTACTCTCTACGCCTACGTGTGCCGAGAAATCGCAGCCCGCCTTGGCATCAGGATCAGCCTTCCGCCCACTCTTGCCGAACCCCACCAAGACATTTTTCCGATCTTGCCCGCGATCGCAAGGTCCCTCGGTCTACAATTCGATTCCACGAACTACATGATCGAGGATCCAAAGATCGGGCCTTTGGCTCTAGACGACTACCTTGCGCGGCTCCGATCAGACTACAGGGCCGCCCACCAGACTATCGCTCCGGCTCAGCCGATAAGATCGGACGCTGATTTGCCCTTTGCTCCGAACCTTGGGACCGTCAAACGGGACGCTCCGGCCGTTCTCCACGTAGTGCACGAGCTGGATTTCGGCGGTGCCTTCAAGGTCGACGTTCCGACAACCATAGAGGCCTGTTCCAGAGCCATCGTGGAAGCGGAAACGGGGCGCCACCATTCGGTGTCGGTGAAGTCATCCGGCTACAGCTACTCCATCAGACCATACGACGCCCGCGAGTTGCTCAGGCGGTGGGGTCATGCCTAGCTAGGTGAACCCCGACAGATAGCAAGAGGGCGTGGGGTTCTGCGGCGGAGCCTCGCGATCAGCTCTTCGCGCTCGCGCTGCCGTCGGGGCGCCAGGTGAGCTGGGTGTAGATCTTCTTGGCGACAGCCTTCATTTCGGCGTCGGGGAGGCTGCCGACGACGGTGCAGGTGATGCGGTCGTTGCTCCAGTAGAAGGCGTCGAGGCTTTCGCGGGTGCTGAACTGATAGGCGTTGCCCTCGTTGGGGAGCGCGGCGGTTATGTAGACGGTGACCCGGTCGTTGGCGGCGTTCTCGTACATCAGCTGCGCGGTGGGGCCGCTGTCGCTGTCGTCGTAATCGCCGGGGAGCAGGCGGCCGCCGACGAGGTTGAAGCCCTCCGTGGCGAGGTCGGGCGGGGTGATCGGGCGCTCGACGCGATTGCTTAGCCACGAGACGAGATGGTCGCGGTCGGACGCTGCAACTTCGACGGCGTGGCGGTTTTCCTTGACGTAGAGAGCGTGCGCGGTGACGGCGAGCGCGATGAGGCTGTCGCTTTCGGGCGGCCGGTCGAACTCGCGCAGGGCCCAGCCGGAGCCGGTGCCGATGGCGAGGAGCACCACCGCCGCGGTGGCAAGCTGCGGCCAGTTCACCGTGACGCCGCGGGGACGGAGCGCCAGCCGGCGCGGCTTCAACCGCTCGGGAATGAGTTCGGGGGCGACGGGCGGGAAGAGGGCGGCGAGCGCCTCGTTCTGGCGCTGCCAGTTCACCACTTCTGCTGCCCTGTCGGGGTGGAGCGCCAGCCAGCCTTCGATCTCGGCGGCGCGCCCCTCCGGCAGCAGCCCATCGACATAGGCGTGCAAGTCGTTTTCGGACACGGGGGCGGGGCGGGGCGTCATTTCACGGACCGGAGTTTTGGCTCGTCGCCGGCGCCGGTCAATGCCCTGAGCGCGGCGCGGGCCCGGCTCAGGCGCGACATCACGGTGCCTATGGGGATGCCGAGGATGGTTGCTGCCTCTTCGTAGGAGACGCCTTCGAGGACGACGAGCAGCAGCGTCTCGCGCTGGTCGGCGGGGAGTCGGTCGAGCGCGCGGTTCATTTCGCCGAGCGCCAGCCGGCCATGCTGGGGTGCCGGGATCGAGGGCTCGACCAGCAGCGTGTCGTAGCCGACGTGTTCGCCACGGCGCCGCTCGGAGCGCAACGAGTTGCGCCACAGGTTGACGAGGATGCGGAACAGCCAGCCCTGAACCGGGCCGGTGGGGCGGAACAGCCCGCGCTTGCGGATGGCGCGTTCGAGACAATCCTGGACGAGATCGTCAGCGCGATCGGCATTGCGCGTCAACGCGCGGGCATAGCGGCGCAGGGCCGGAACGCTTGCTTCGATCTCGTCCAGGAAGTCCATGCGGGCCGCTGCGGCTGAAGGTCTTATTCGACCGCAGTGTGCCAGACTTCGCCGACACCGTCGCCGGTGGTGTCGCCCGGCTTGGTGTCCTTGATCCACAGGTAGAGTGGCATGCCCTTGAACGCCCACATCTTGGTGCCGTCGGTGCGATCGACGATGGTGAAGTCGCCGTCAGCGGCTGCGCCATCCTGAACGAACAGCGGCGGCCAGTTCACGGCGCACTTGTCGTAGCAGTTCGACACGCCGGCGGTGTCCTGATCGTAGGTGTAGAGGGTCATGCCGTTGGCGTCGGTCAGCACTTCCTTGCCGCCGATCTCGGCAGTCTTGATGGCGCCGGCGACGTAGTCTTCGGCGAAGGCAGCGGTGGAAAGCATGGCGAGGGCGGCGGCGCCGAACAGGATTGCGAGTTTCATCGTCTCTTCTCCCAGTGGGGTGTGACCGGTCGAGAGGCCGATCTATGGAGGCCAACACCAGCGGGCCGCCGATATTCCGCGATGTCGCAAATTCATGCCAGGGTAGAGGCAGTGTCATGATCGGAGACAAGGCATGAGCGAGGATCGCAAGTTCATCGAGGTAGAAATTGCTGCGCCGCGGCAGGTGGTGTGGCAGGCGCTTCGGGACCCGGCGCAGGTCCGCAACTGGTTCGGCTGGGAGGCCCCCTCGCTCGATGAGGAGATCAAGGTGATCTTCGTCGATGGAGCGGAGCCGGACGAAGCCAGGGGAATCATCCAGTTCGGCGAATGGGAAGGGGTGTCGGACCGGTTCGAGCTCTCGGAGCGGGACGGGAAGACCGTGCTCGGTGTGGTCCGGCACGGCACGGCGCCGGCAGACGGCTGGGGCGCGACCTATGACGAGGTGGTCGAGGGCTGGATCACCTTCATCCAGCAGTTACGGTTCTACCTAGAGACCCATCGCGGCGATGCGCGGCGGACGCTGTGGTTCTCGTCGAGGACCGGGCCGGGGACGATCGAGGCGGTCGGGCTGATCGGTGTGGGTGAGGCCGGCAGCCGCTACGATCGCGAGCTCTCGACGGGCGACAGGTTGTCGGGCGAGGTCTGGCACTGGTCGCGGCACCAGCTCGGCGTGCTGGTCGAGCAGTGGAGCGGCGGGCTGATCGTGGTGGCGGACCGGACGGGCGGCGGCGGGACGGCGCTGCTCACTGTCCATGGGCTGAGCGATGCGGAGTTCGATGCGCTCGCCACGCGCTGGCAGACCTGGTGGGCGGCCGCCTATCCGCGAAGCGAATGACGCAGATAGTGGACAGCGGGCGCGAAGCTTGTTCATCTGGCGTCAGCTCGGCCGCTTCGGAGGAAGCAGGCCGGCGATAAAAGCAATTTGGGAGGACGAACTGTGAAGAGACGCGAATTCTTCAAGTCGGCGGCCGTTGGCGGCGCAGCCGCGACCGTGGGGCTGGCGGCGCCAGCGATTGCACAATCCAACCCCAAGGTGGCGTGGCGGCTCGCCTCGTCGTTCCCGCCGGGGCTCGACACGATCTATGGCGGCGGCGAAACGCTGGCCAGGTACGTGTCGGAAGCTACCGACGGCAACTTCACCATCGACGTGTTCGCGGCCGGCGAACTGGTGCCGCCGTTTGAGGTGGTCGACCCGGTGTCCGAGGGCTCGATCGATATGGCCCACACGGTGGGCTACTACTTCGCCGGCAAGGACGTGGCCTGGGCGGCGATGGCGGCGATCCCGTTCTCGCTGAACGCGCGTGGCATGAGCGCCTGGTACTATTATGGCGGCGGGCTGGAGCTGACCAACGAGTTCCTCGGCGGCTACAACCTCGTCGGTTTCCCGTGTGGCAACACGGCGGCCCAGATGGGCGGCTGGTTCCGCAAGGAAATCAACACCGTCGCCGACCTGCAGGGACTCAAGATGCGCATCGGCTTTGCCGGCGCCATCATGACCAAGCTGGGGGTGATCCCGACGCCGATGCCGGGCGGCGAAATCTACAATGCGCTGGAGAAGGGCACCATCGACGCCGCCGAGTGGGTGGGGCCGTATGACGACGAGAAGCTCGGCTTCCAGAAGGTGGCGCCCTACTACTACTATCCCGGCTGGTGGGAAGGCGGTCCGACGGTGCACGCGCTGGTCAACAAGGCGAAGTTTGAGTCGCTGCCGCCAGCGTACCAGTCGGTGCTGAAGACGGCGTGCCAGGCGACGAGCGCCGACATGCTGGCCAAGTACGACTACGTGAACCCAACGGCGATCAAGAAGCTGGTGGCGGCGGGGGCGCAGCTGCGGCCGTTCAGCCCGGAGGTCATGGAGGCCAGCTTCAACGCGGCTAACGAGGTGTATGCCGAGTTCGAGACGACGAGCCCGGCGTTTGCCAAGATCTGGGGCTCGATCAAGGCATTCCGCAAGGACCACTATTTGTGGAACCAGGTGGCGGAGCTGAACTATGACGCATTCCTGCAGGCGCAGCAGCGGGCCGGGAAGCTCTGAAGTTCTTGCAGCTGAGAATGGAAAGGCCCGGCACTGCCGGGCCTTTTTTGTTTGACGCGGAGCGTACGGCTCCCCCTCCACCACGCTACGCGCGGTCCCCCTCCCCCGTAGATGGGAGAGGAATTCCGACTGAGGGTCAGTTGAAGTTTGGCGGTGGCGGAGCTTCGAATACCGGCGCCGGTTGGGTGCCGAAGTTGGGGGCGGCGGGAGCTTCGAACGTTGGGCCTTCGGTGGCCGCGGGGGTGGGCAGGACGATCTCGACCGTGGTGAGGTCGACGGTGGGGGCCTTGTCGAGGAAGAATGTCACGATCTCGGGGAAGGCGATCAGGGTGCCGACTAGGATCAGCTGCAAGACCAGCCAAGGGATGGCGCCGAGGTAAATGTCGCGGGTCTTCACCTGGTCGCGGGGGACGATGCCGCGCAGGTAGAACAGCGCGAAGCCGAAAGGCGGGTGCATGAAGCTGGTCTGCATGTTGGCGCAGATCATCACGCCCAGCCAGACGAGGTCGATGCCGAGGGCGTTGGCGGTCGGCACCAGCAGCGGGATGACGATAAAGGCGATCTCGAAGAAATCGAGGAAGAACGCCAGAACGAAAATGAAGATGTTGACGAAGATCAGGAAGCCGACCACGCCGCCCGGCAGGTGAGACAGCAGGTGCTCGATCCAGTGGCCGCCGCCGACGCCCTGGAAGACGAGGGAAAAGACCCGGGCCCCGAGCAGGATGAACACCACCATGGCGGTTAGCCGCATGGTGGAAGTCATGCCAGCCCACATCAGGCCCCAGCTCAGCCGGCCGTTGAACCAGGCGAGCAGGATGGCGCCGACGACGCCCATGGCGCCCGCCTCGGTGGGGGTGACGAGGCCGAGGAGGATAGTGCCGAGCACGATGAAGATCAGCGCGAGGCTCGGGACCATGCCGCGGATGATTTTCGACCACAGCGGCCAGCCGCGGAGGGTGCGGGCTTCGGGCGGCAGTGCCGGGACATCCTGCGGGCGGATGATCGACAGGATGAAGACCCAGCCGGCGAACAGCAGCACCTGCAGGATCGAGGCGCCGGTGGCGCCGATATACATCTCGCCGGGCGATTTCTGCAGCTGGTCGGCGAGCACGATCAGCACCAGCGAGGGCGGGATCAGCTGGGTGATGGTGCCGGACGCGGCGATGATGCCGGTGGCGTGGCGGACGTTGTAGCCGTAGCGCATCATCACCGGCAGCGAGATCAGCCCCATGGCGATGATCGAAGCGGCGACGGTGCCGGTGATGGCGCCGAGGATGGCGCCGACGATGATAACGGCGTAGCTGAGGCCGCCGCGGATGGAGCCAAAGAGCTGGCCGAAGCCTTCGAGCAAATCCTCGGCGAGTCCGGACTTCTCGAGGATGACACCCATGAAGGTGAAGAACGGGATGGCGAGCAGCAGCTCGTTCGAGAGCACGCCATAGAGCTGGTAGGTGAGATTGCCGAAGAAGCTCGCATCGATCAGGCCGAGCTGGATGGCGACGAGGCCGAAGAACAGCCCGACCGCGGCAAGCGAGAAGGCGGCCGGGTAGCCGATGACGAGGAAGACGATCAGGCCGCCGAACATGATCGGCGCCATGTTGTCGCGCACGAAATCGATCATTGCAGCGGCTTCTCGTAGGCAAATTCGCGGTGGTAGGTCGTGGTCAGCGCTGCGATGCACTTGATGATCTCGGCGATGCCCTGCAGCAGCAGCACACCGAAGCCCAGCGGCAGCATCAGCCGCACCGGCCAGCGCGGCAGGCCGCCCGAGGCGTTGGACTGGATGTTCTGCACCCACGCCTGCACGAACCACGGCCAGGTGAACCAGATCAGCAGCAGGCAGAGCGGCACGAGGAAGAACAGGCCGCCGAGCAGGTCGATCCAGGTGCGGGCGCGCTCAGAGATGGCGCCGTAGAGCAGGTCGACGCGGACGTGCTCGTTCATCTTCAGCGTCCAGGCGCCGCCGAGCATCACCATGCCGCCGAACATGTACCAGACGGACTCGCTGAAGACGTTCGAGTACTGGGTGTAGAGCGACACGAGGCCGCCGAAAACGCCCAGCCCGGTGCCGCGCTCGAGCCAGAGCATGCCGCTGACCGAGTAGCGGAAGATGGCGTTGAAGGCGGAGACCAGCGCCGAAAACAGCACAAGCCAGACCGCGGCCAGGCCGATGATGCGGCTCAGCTCGTCGATGATGCGCGTGATGCGCAAGGCGAACGACAAAGGCGTGCCTCTCCCGGTTCCGCCCGACGCTGGAGGCGGCATGCTGCACCCTGATGCGGGCGAACTCTTTCGGTTCGATCCGTCCGTTCAGGAAAGCACCATGCGCCGGGTAGGGCCGTCAACCGGGAAGGAGATGCTTGTGAACTGCTGGCTTATGCCATGCTCTCGGGGGTGGCCTGGCCGATGGCCCAAGTGATGCCGTAGGCGTCCTTGAGTTGGCCGTAGATATCGCCCCAGAACTGCTTTTCGAGCGGCATGGTGACCATGCAACCGGCGGCCACTGCGCGATCCCACCATTCCTGGGCGTTGTCAACGTTGAGGTGGAGGTTGAAGCCCTGCGGCTGCACCCACGGTGCGCCGTATTCGGGGAAGGAGTCGCTCATGTAGACGAGGCCGCCGTTCACCACGAACGAGCAGTGCATGTAGCGCTTGCCGTCATCGGCCAGCATCGGGGTGACTTCGGTGGCGAGGAAGGCCTGCTTGTAGAACTCGGCCGCCGCGGGGGCATCGGACGGGGAGATGTAGGGCACGAGGCCGGGGAGCTGCGACATGGTTTCCTCCTCTTGATGGGAGGCCAAGTATGGCATGGGTCGGGTGACGGAATGAAGGTGGGGATTTGCGGAGGGGGCTGAGCGCGCGGTCGCCCCCTCCACCGGCTACGCCGGTCCCCCTCCCCCGCTTCGCAGGGGAGGACCACGGAGAGATCGTGCTTGGAGGGGGCGGCTACAGCCGTGGCCTCAGCCCTCGAGCCACTTCACCTGTTCGGGTGTCAGCTTGACGTCGAAGGCCTGGAGGCTGTCGTCGAGCTCGTGCAGGGTGCGCGGGCCGATCAGGGGGATCGAGGGGAAGGGCTGGGCGAGGACGTAGGCGAGGGCGATGTGGATCGGGCTCTTGCCGAGGGTGTTGGCGAGCTCGATGGCGCGGTCGCGGCGGCCGAAGTTCTGGTCGTTGTACCAGGTTTCGACCAGCTCGGGGTTGCCGAGCTTGTCGCGACCGGCGCGGTCGGTGAAGAAGCCGCGGGCCTGGCTGGACCAGGAGAAGTTGGGGATCTGCCGGTCGATCAGCCACTGCTTGAAGTCGGGCGTCGAGGCGGTCACGCAGCCGGCCCAGAGTGGCTTCAGCATCTCCGCCAGGGCGAAGTTGTTGCTGAGCGCGCCGGGGCGCTGCTTGCCGTACTTGTCGGCATAGGCGATGGCCTCGTCGAAGCGCGCCTGCGTCCAGTTCGAGCCACCGAACGGCCCGCGGATACGACCCTTCTTCACCTCGGCATCCATGGCATCGACGAACTCGCCGACCGGGACCTCGAGGTTGTCGCGGTGCATGAAGTAGACATCGACATAGTCGGTCTGCAGGCGGTTGAGCGAGACATCGAGCTGCTTGGCGATGACGTCGGGGTAGCAGAGCGGGGTGTGCGCGCCCTTGGCGATCAGCACGGACTGCTCACGCGTGCCGCGCGAGGTGTGCCAGTCGCCGAACAGCTTTTCGGTGTAGCCGCCGGCATAGATGAAGCCGGTGTCGAACAGGTTGCCGCCGCGCTCGAAGAAGGCATCGAGCAGGATGGCGCCCGAGGCAAAGGTACGGAAGTCCTCGAAGCCGAGGGCGACCGCGGAAGCCGGCTTGATGACGCCGAGAACCGAGCGCTTCGGGATCACCGTGCCGCCGGACTTCAGCGGGCGACCAGAGAGGGTATTGACGCGCAGGGCCGGCCTTTCGACGGTGTACTCGATGCCAGCGTCGGCGCGCCACTTGTCGAGCACGCGAGCGTTGCCGAGGCTGTCGGCCCATGTCATGCCGGGGGCGGTGAATTCCTGCCGGCCGGCGAAGATCGCCTCGGCGACAGCGTCGGCCTCGTAGGCGTAGAGGTGCTTCGACTGGCCGGCGACGACGGTTTCGCGGCTGCCATCCTTGCGGATGATGTCGATCTTGCCCTGGCCGCCGCTGCGATCGCCGTTGGCGAACCAGAAGTTCGGCACTTCGATGGTGCCTTCGCTGCCATAGATGCGCGCCGTGTTGGCGAGATTGATCATGATGGCGCAGCTGATCTGCGCGGTGATGCCGTTTTCGAACTGCAGGACGGCGGCGGCGGTGTTGTCGGTGCCGCCGGCATTAAGGGTGGCGGTGCCCATGACCTTGACCGGATCGAGGAACGGCTTACCCGCGGCGGCGCCAGCGATGAAGCGGGCCATCGACGCGGCGTAGCCGCCGACATCGGGGATGCCGCCACCGGCGAACGCCGAGTCGAACAGCCGGTGCTCGGGCATATAGCGCGGCATCTGGAAGCCGAAGCTGGTCTCGATGAAGCGGATTTCGCCGATGGTGCCCGCCGCGATCAGTTCCCAGAGCTTCTGGGTCTGCGGATGCAGGCGGTACATGAAGGCCTCGCCCGCAAAGGTGCCGGCCTTCTTGTGGGCGTGGAACACGGCGTCGGTCTCGAAGGCGCTCAGCGCCATCGGCTTTTCGATCAGCACGTGCTTTTTGGCTTCGGCGGTCTTGATGGCCCACTCGACGTGGCCGGTATGCGGGGTGGCGATGTAGATGGCATCGACGTTCGGATCATCGAGCATGGCCTGGTAGCCATCGAGGATGCGCGCCTCGGGGAAATCGGTCTTGAGGCTTTCCTTGCCCGGATTGCGCGTGGCGATGGCTTCGAGCTTGCCGTATTTCGAATCGAGGACGCCGCGGCGGAAATCCTTGGCGATGGCCCCTGGCCCGATAATGCCCCAGCGCAGGGTGGTTCCGTTCGTCGTCACGTCGATGCTCCTCCGAGAAGTCTCTTGGTTTGTCGCGCGTTCGAGGCTGGATAAGTCTGAAACTTTTCCTGAAAGCGCTCCGGTCGCGGGCGCACTATCATCAGGAGAGCGGGGCGGATGCAACTGGATCGGCTTGCGGGCGGTGACAGGGGCATTGTAACGGTTCTGGCGATCTACATCCGAGGGAGAGCGGCATGTTCGTGGTGGGTGGCGAGAGCCTGATCGACCTCATTTCCGAACCGGTGGGCGCTGATGGCGTGATCCGCCTCGTCGCGCACCAGGGCGGCTCGCCATACAATTGCGCGATCGCGCTATCAAAGCTCGGCAATGACACGGGTTTTTTGTGCCCGATCAGCGCCGATGGGCTCGGCACCTACCTCCTCGGGCCGCTTGCCGCGGCGGGGGTGAAGCCACTGCTCACCGAGCGGGTGGCGGCCTACACGACGCTGGCGGTGGTGACGTTCGACGAGAAAAAGAGCGCGCAGTACGGCTTTTATCGCAATGCCGACCGGGCGTTCACGCGCGAGGGGATGATCGCGGCGCTGCCCGAAAAGCTCGAGGTGTTCCAGGTCGGTGGGTTCTGTCCGATCGATCCGGTAGATGCCGAGGCGTGGATGGCGGTGGCGCGCGAGGCGTCGTCGCGCGGGGCGACGCTGTCGATGGACCCCAATGTGCGGCCGTCGCTGGTGCCGGATTTTGCCGGCTACAAGGCGCGGCTCGGGCAATTCCTCGACATCGTCAACCTGGTGAAGGTGTCGATCGAGGATCTCGGGGCGCTCGAGCGCAACAAGGCGGTGAAGGCTGACGACTTTTCCGCAGAGGAGACCGAGGCAATTGTCGCCAAGTACGTCGATGAGTTCCTGCACCGGCCGAACATGGGGCTGGTGATCGTGACATTCGGCGAGAAGGGCAGCCGGGCGTTTACGCGCGCTGGATCGGCGAAGGCGGAGATTTTTCCGGCGGTGCCGTTCGGCGATACAGTCGGCGCCGGCGATAGCCTGATGGCCGGCGTGCTGACCTGGCTCAACGAGCGCGGCGCGCTGCGGCCGGGGATGCTGGGGACGCTCGACGGCGCGGCACTTGCCGAGATGCTGCGCTTCGGGGCGGTGGTGGCGGGGCTCAACTGCCAGCATGTCGGCTGCGTGCCGCCGACGCGATCCGAGGTGGACGCGGCACTTCACTGAGGCTCACGCGCAAGTCAATTGCGTGTCAGCAAACTAGCTGATGCTTTTGCACTATCCGGCAGGGAGTGGGCGATGCGATCTTGGCAGTGGGTTTTGTTTGTCATCGTTGTGCTCGGCTTAGGCTCGCCCGTGTTCTTCCTGCGGCCGGTAAAAGGGCCAGTGCGCTACTTGACGGTGTTGGCCGATGCGACACGTGGCGCGTACCT
>Ga0123337_10004217_pt1 | contig 14768 bp, 9 predicted proteins | sample frozenSSSSmetaG_FD_89792 | JGI IMG/M metagenome (GOLD analysis project Ga0123337, IMG submission 89792) | Glacier valley bacterial and archeal communities from Borup Fiord, Nunavut, Canada, to study Microbial Dark Matter (Phase II) -... | ecosystem: Environmental > Aquatic > Freshwater > Ice >... | reverse complement strand
GTTAAGTTTTAATCAATATTAGTGATAATCTAAAATATTAATACCCGTATTTATCTTTCCAACGATTCTTTAAGAATTCGCGCGTAGTGTTTTCTCTAGAATTTGTTCCAGGAATATAAATAGGGGTATTGCTTAAAGAATCTGGTAAAAATTCTTGTTCGGCAAAATTGTTAGCATAATCATGAGAGTATTTATAATCTTCGCCATATCCCAATTCCTTCATTAACTTGGTTGGAGCGTTGCGCAAATGAATTGGGACAGGTAAATCACCAGTTTGTTTTACCAATTGTTGTGCCGTACCAATCGCCAAATAAGAAGCATTGCTTTTGGGGGAAGTCGCGAGGTATATTGCGCACTGACTCAAAATAATGCGGCTTTCGGGATAGCCAATGGTTGATACTGCTTGAAAAGCATTGTTTGCCATAATAAAAGCAGTTGGATTGGCATTTCCAATATCTTCACTGGACAAAATCAGCATTCGTCGCGCGATAAATTTCACATCTTCGCCACCTTCAATCATTCGTGCCAGCCAATAAACTGCTCCATTGGGATCACTTCCTCGAATCGATTTTATAAATGCCGAAACAATGTCATAATGCTGTTCGCCACTTTTGTCGTACAAAACCGTATTTTGTTGAACCAATTCAAAAACTCGGTCGTTGGTGATCAAGACTTCGTCTTCAGCCGAAGCATTTACGACCAGTTCAAAAATATTTAATAGCTTACGTCCGTCTCCGCCAGAAAGTCGCAATAGCGCTTCTGTTTCTCGCAGTTCAATCTTTTTTGTGGCTAAATGAGAATCCGTTTTCATCGCTCTTTGCAATAAAAGCTCCAAGTCAGCTTTAGTAAAGGCATTCAAAACATATACCTGACAACGAGACAACAAAGCGGGTATGACTTCAAAACTCGGATTTTCAGTAGTAGCGCCTATAAGCGTAATCCATCCTTTCTCGACTGCAGCCAATAAAGAATCCTGTTGCGATTTGCTAAAACGATGAATCTCATCAATAAACAAAATAGGGTTTTTGGCAGTAAATAGGCCACCGCTTTGTTTTGCTTTTTCAATTACATCCCGAATGTCCTTTACTCCTGAGTTAATTGCGCTCAAAATATAAAATGGACGTTTCGACTCCTGGGCAATAATTTGAGCCAGAGTTGTTTTTCCCGTTCCAGGAGGGCCCCAAAACAGTAACGACGGAATAATCCCTTTGGCAATTTGTTGTGTCAACGAGCCATTTGGTCCAACCAAATGAGCCTGACTGATATAATCTTCTAATTTTTGCGGGCGTATGCGTTCTGCGAGTGGTGCTTCCATGTGGTAAAATTACACAATTTTCAGTTTTTACAAGTATATTTTCAGGAGCTATTTACTTCGTCAGTTCGCTTCACTCGTGTCCTGCTGTCCATTTCAAGTTCTCGTCTCGTTGTCAAAATTTTTAAGTGTTTGCAAGAGCTTCTTTTAGTCGCTTTGCATGCACAAAAAATTTAAGACAACAAGACTGCGGGCTTTCTATTTCCATCAGGGCTAGGGCATCCGTTTTTCATAATAGAATTTGCTTTATATGACAAAATAGCACTAAATTGCTTTTGGTTACATTTTTGATTTGTTTTAAGGGCTTGAAAATCTATTAATCTAATTAGTCTAACAATCTGAGTTGCTGAAAAAATGGAAGAAAATCAATTTAAATTCACCAATGCTGTAATAGGAGTGCCACTTTTTTTTGTGTTATTCCTTTGGTTTATTTACTGGTTGGAAATACGTTTTGGTTTTGATTTCGATGATAACGGAATTTTGCCAAGAACTTTTTCTGGATTACAAGGCGTTGTTTTCAGTCCATTCATCCATTCCAATATTGAACATCTTTATAATAATTCAATTCCTTTATTAGTTCTATTAGCAGCTTTATTTTTTTTTTACAGTAAAGAAGCGATAGAGATATTGGTTTATGGAATTTTACTTTCTGGAATCCTGACTTGGATTATCGGAAGAGAAAATTACCATATTGGAGCCAGTAGTTTAATTTATGTATTGGTTTCTTTTATTTTTTTCAAAGGAATCCAAACTCAATATTATCGTTTGGTAGCCTTGTCTCTTACCGTTGTGGTGCTCTATGGTGGAACGGTTTGGTATGTTTTTCCAAAAATAGACGATACTATTTCATGGGAAGGTCATTTGTCAGGTTTAATTGCAGGCTTTGTTCTCACTTTTTTATACAAAAAGCCAGAATTCAAAAAAGTAGTGAAATACGATTGGGAGCGACCCGATTATGACCCATCAGAAGATAAATTTATGCAGCGTTTTGACGAAAATGGTAATTTCGTCAATCTGCCAAAACCTGAAATTACCGAAGAAGATGAAATTGAATTCAACCCAGTTTTTCTCTCGAATTCAAATGTGGTTTATGATTTTATAGAAAACAAAGAAGGTATAAACGAAAAAAATGAATCAAAACAGGAGTCTTGATTCACTTTGTGTTTTTTGCTCCCCCTTTTTTGGGTTTGGAGTCTAGCTTCTTTGTCTAACTGCTTCGTATAAAAATGCACCACAAGCCACTGAAACGTTGAGAGAGCCTATGGTTCCAAACATTGGTAATTTAGCCTTCTCATCAACTATTTTTAGCACAGAGGGATTCACACCTCGATCTTCAGATCCCATAATAATTGCTACAGGTTCATTTAAAGAAATATCGTATATGTTTTGATCTGTTTTTTCGGTAGCAGCAACAGTTTTAATTCCACTGGCTTGCAAAAGAAAGATTGCATCTTTAATATGTTCTACTTTGCAAATAGGAATATTAAATACCGCACCTGCCGAAGTTTTTACAGTATCGCCATTCACTGGAGCCGAACCTGCTTTCTGAACAATGATTCCATTTACTCCTGTACATTCTGCTGTTCTGATAATAGCACCAAAATTACGAGCATCCGATATTTGATCCAAAATTAAAAACAAAGGTTTCTTACCGTTATCAATAACTGTTTCTATTAAGCTTTCCAAATCAAAAAAGGAAATAGGGGAGATGGTTGCAACTGCACCTTGGTGGTTGTTAGGAGTAAGCCTGTTAAGTTTTTCAACAGGTACATAAGAGAAATTGATATTACCACGTTTCATCACTTTCATCAAGTCTTTCATCAGTTCGCTACTTGCTTCCTTTTGAATATAGACTTTATCTACCGTTGCGCCCGCTTGTATGGCTTCAATTATTGCTCTAATCCCAAATATTTGATGTTCTTTTTCCATGCGGCAAAGTTAAGTAAAAGGTTTGTATAAAAAAAACCATCCCGATTTAGGATGGTTTTGATGTATTAAGATTATGAGATAATTAGAATTTATCCCAAAATAATTTGGTTTCTACGGCATCTGATCCAATTGCACTACTGGCACTAGTATAATTTGATTTATTTAAAGTTTGCTCAATAATTGGATAAGTAAGTCGCACAGGAATTCCAGATACCGCATCTTTATATGGTATTAATACTGGAAAGTCTAGTCTTCTCCATGATGTCCAACCTTCAAATCCATTATTGTATAATGCTACCCAACTTTGAATTCCAATTTTTTCTTTCCAAGTTCCTATGGCCGTTGTGTATGCTATATCAGTTTGTGAAAGATAGGCTGTTGCTTCAGCAGATGTTCCTCCCCAATTTAATATAGAGGCTGTTATTGCAGCATTGTAATGTGTTTCTGCAGTTGCTGGTGATTCAATAAAAGATCTTTCTGCAGCTTCAGCTAGTAAAAATTCTGTTTCAGAATAGTCCAAAATTGTCCCTGGATAATCTGGTGCTTGAATTGTTGGTGTGATATGTGTTAGATTTGGAAATGAATTACTAGCACCATAAACTCCTCCAACATATTCTACTCCCGGTGTTGAAGGATCATCTTTGTTATCGTCAAAATATTTAGACCTTCTTGGGTCATTTGTTGTATTCATATAATCGACCAATGTATTTGCAGGAACGAAATCAGATCTTCCACTAGCTACTAAATCAATATATAGAGGATTTGTATTTGGTGAAGCAGTTAAATATTTAATGGAAGCATTGTCTGCATTTGTAGTAAAAACAAATGGAGCTGCTGCAGAAACAGTTGCTTTTGCTAACGCAGTTTCACTCGGAATATCCGAAATTACAATTCCCATTCTCAATTTTAGAGTATTGGCAAATTTTATCCATTTATTTACATCTCCTTTGTAGATTTTATCATTTTCTCCAAAGCTTCCGCCGCCATTGTTTAATTTGCTTATAGCTATATTAAGTCTGCTTATTAAATCTTTATAAATGGTAAGTCCGTCATCATATTTTGGATTTTTGTATTTTAGATTTAAAGCTTCTGTATAGGGTACGTTTCCAAAAGTTTCTACCAATACTGCATACGTATAAACATTTAAAACCTCAATAATTGCAAGCTTGTTGGCTTTGTCCAAAGGGTTTTCCGTAACAGGTACGACAGTGTTGTTAATGTTTATTGCACTTTGGTCTAGATCTTTTAATACATCTTTGTAAAGAAATTGCCAATGTTGTTCCGGAATTGTTCTTGTTACCAAGTCATAGTTGCTTTCGTCAGTATATACAGTTTCAGTCCAATGTTGGTTTATTAATCTGAAAATATTATTATTTACATTAGTGTTAATCATTTGATCAACAAGACTTTTTTCTGCACTTGTAAATAAGGCTTCTCCAGGTACGTTGCTTGGGTCCTTGATGTTTTCGTTTAAGCTTTCTAGATCATTGGAGCATGCTATCAAGGATACTGCAGTGATGATATATATGAGCGTCTTTTTCATGTTTTCTATTTTTAAAATTGAATTTTAATATTACAGCTAATGTCTCTTGTTGATGGTAAAGATCCAGTAGAGTAGCCTTGTAAATTTCCAGATCCTAAACCAGATTCAGGATCGGCATCTGGAAGATTTTTATGAATAATCCAAAGATTTGTTCCAATTACACTAAAGGTTAAACCATTCATAAAAGTGTTTTTTAATACATTTTTCGACAAAGAATAGGATAAAGAAGCTTGTCTTAATTTTACATAACTGGCATCGTATACAAAAGCTTCATCCGGCAATCCTCTTCGGTATCCCTGTGCACCAAAACGGTCTGCTCTAATTCTAGTTGCATTTGGTGTGCCATCAGAGTTTACTCCTGGGTTAATGTATCCTCCAGATGCAGAAGTGTATCCTGCAGATGGAATACCTACACCATCAACATCATATTGATTAAAAACAAGAGGGTTTCTCACGGGGTTTCCTAAGTCATTAGTAAAAGCCGTGTCATCAGGTAGTCCTGTAGCTAAACCATAATATCTGTCCAAAGAAAATATTTCGCCGCCATGTTGCATATCAATCAAAAATTCAAGTGAAAAGTTTTTATATGTAAATCGGTTGTTTAATCCACCAGTCCATTTAGGATTTGCATTACCAATAACATTGTCTGAATTTGATGTTTTAACATATTGTCCATTAGTTTCGTCAACAACTCTTTGACCGTTCAAATAGGTGTATTTAGTTCCATAAATTACACCGTAAGGTTGTCCAACGGCCGCGTTTATAGTTACTCCTCCTTGAAATGACCCTAATTGTAAATTATCAATACCGTCTAAAAGTTTTACAACTTTGTTTGTGTTTTTTGCCCAGTTTAAATCGATATCCCAGCTAAAGTCAGAATTTTTTATTGGGCTTCCGTTTAATGAAATTTCAACTCCTTTATTTTGGATTTCTCCTGCGTTTATTAATTCGTACAAATATCCAGTAGAAGAAGTTAATCTAAGTGGGATAATTTGGTCAATCGAATTTGATTGATAAAGTGATATGTCAAGTCCAATTCTTTTTTTAAGCATAGAAAGTTCTAATCCAACTTCATAACTTTTGGTTTTTTCAGGCTTAAGATTTGGATTGTTTTTAGTGTCTTTTACAGATGCAGACGAAGCTCCAAAAGCGGTATTAACTGCGTATGAGTCTAGAATTCTGTCAAATCCTGGGCTGTTTCCAACTTCGGCATAATTAAGTCTTACTTTTCCAAAAGTTAACCAATCAGTTTTTATGAACTCAGAAAACACGAAACTAGTAGAAATTGATGGATAATAGTATGTGCTGTTTTCTGATGGAAGTGTTGAAGAATGGTCTCTACGTAAAGTTCCTTCTAAAAACAAAAAGTTGTCATATCCAAAGGATGCGCTTCCGTATATTCCATCTACACCAATTGCTTCGTCTCTTTCAACAGGAGCTAGTAAGGGACTTGCTGTATTTTGTAAAGAATAAAGATTGGCAATGCTTAAGCCTCCATTTGTTGCTGCAAATATGGATTTGTAGTAACTTCTGCGGATGTTTGTGCCAAATACTCCTTTGACATTAAGTTTGTCTGAAATGTCTTTGTTGTAATTCAACATAAAATCGTAATTGTATTCACTAAATGAAATGTTTTTTCTAGAATAACCAGATCCAACAGGGTTTCGACCAACACTACCATCTCCTCCTCCAGTACCTATTCCAAAATTTGTAGGAACACTTCCTTTGGCGCGTCTTTCTTCTTGCAGATCGCCATAAGTATCTACAGAGGCTCTACCAAATGCGTCTAACCAACTGTTTATTTTATAATTTAAAGAGACATTTCCAATAAATCGTAATCTTTGGTCTGATTCATAATTTTGGTAACGTTGAAAATACGGGTTGTCCCAAAATATTGGAGTGGGATTGCTGTATGAATTTGGGTTCCATGTTACATTACGTCCAGTAGATTCATAAGCATTTTTTAGAGATTTTAGGTCAACATTAGTTTGCCACCATTGTCTAAAGTTACCTGCAATATTATCGTTATAGCCGGTGCTATTTCTTCCTATTGTATTAGTTTCCGAAAAATTTCCAAACCCTGCAAGTGTCAATTTGTCGTTTATTGTTACTGAAGAATTTAAAGTAAATGTGTTTCTTTTTAATGAACTATTAGGTAATAAACCTGATTGGCTTAGGTTGTTAAAACCAATTCTCATTAACCCATTTTCAAAACCCTTATCAATTGAGACTGAATTTGTAAATGCATAAGGCGTTTCAAAAAATGTAATCGGGCCATTTTTTGCATTTACCCAAGGTGTAGCTTTGTTGTAATTTGGTGATTCTGGATAAAAAGCATCCCATTGGTAAACCGGTAAATTGGCATCAAATGCTTGTCCATAGGATGCATCTTCTGTTAACGGGGTTACATTGTCTAGTGACCCATTTCCATCTATATCAATATGATCTAGGTAAGAATCTTCATCAGGCCCATAATAAGGACCGTATCCACCACCATATTGGTTTTGATATTTTATAAAAGTGCTTTTGTCAATCGATCCTGCAGTAACTCCAGAATTTACTGTAATTGAATATCCTTTGCTTTTTTTGTCTCCTTTTTTTGTTGTAATAACTACAACTCCATTAGCTGCTCTAGAACCATATAATGCGCTAGCTGCTGATCCCTTGAGCACATTTATAGATTCAATATCCTCTGGATTAATATCAGATGCCCCATTACCATAATCATAGCCAGCACCTGATTGTTCTTGATCTCTTGTGTTTGAGTTGTTGTTGCTTACCGGAACACCGTCAATTACAAATAAAGCTTGGTTGTTACCTGTTAATGATGAATTACCACGGATAACTATATTTGTCGATCCTCCAAAGTTTGTAGTTCTTTTTACTTGAACCCCTGAAACTTTTCCAGAAATTGCATTTACAAAGTTATCACCCTTAACTGCAGAGAGGCTCTCGCCTTTTACTTCTTGTGTAGCATAGCCTAGAGATTTTTTATCTCTTTTAATCCCTAATGAAGTTACAACTACACTTTCCAATTGTGTAGCGTCGCTTGTTAAGCTTGCATTTGCAGTTGTGGAGCTTGCCGTAATCTCTTTTGTTTTCATTCCAATATAGCTAAAAACCAACACGTCAGTTGGTGATGCTTGTATTGAATATTTTCCATCAAAATCTGATTGTGTTCCATTTTTTGTTCCTTTGACTATTACACTTACACCTGGTAATGGCACTCCTGCATTGTCGGAAACAATTCCTGAAACAGATCTCTCTTGCGCAAAGGTTAGTTGCGTCACTAGTACTACAAATAGTACTAAAAATCCATTGAACTTTAGTTTCATTTTTATAATATTTTGAATTAGTTAAACAAACTTCTTAAAAAAAGATTAATTTTCCTAATATTTGGCACTTTAATAGCTAATAAAGTTATAAATAAATGTTAATAATGATTTATTGTTATTTTTATTTGATCTTTTTTATAGGTAATTAGTGCTATTTTTTTTAAATTATTCAAAAAGGCTTTTAGGTACTTTAAATAATTTAATAAGTCATAATGTTTTAAATCTATCTATATCACGTTAAATAGTTTTTGTTTTGAGTTTTAGTTAATTTATGACTATCGGTTACTTTTTACAAGTTTTTTATAGTAACATTCATAAATCTGTTCTAAAATATGCCTTTTGCATTTGTGATAGAATGCGTTAATATTTCTCTAATGGCTAGAGTTTTATTTGACAAAGTCATCAATTAAATTCAGGACTTTCAAAATTAAAGCGGTCAACTTTTTTTTTAATAATAATATCTAACGTAAATAGATAAGAAAACTACAAATTGCATTTATATAATATTCCTATGGCTATCTGTTTTTAAGTTATTTAATAATTTGAATGTATTGCTTAATACATGTTTTTTCAAAAAAAAAATAAGAGTAATGAATTAAAGCGATTTTTAATGCTTAATTATTATAAAGGTTTTTCAATTTATGGTAGAACAAATGTAGGATTGGCTAACTGTTTTCAAAAAAAAGGCTGCCAAAGTGGCAGCCTAATTATTAATAGAAACTTAATTAAGTAAATATTATTTTTTTAAATATAGGTTGAATGGAGCAGAACCATTAAAACTTAATTTAAGTTTAATATCTCCAGTACATGAACCAACAGTTCCAGAACCTGTTACAGCATAAACTTGTCCAGGACCATAATTAAAGCTCTCATTTGATTTTACCGTAACTGCATTAGTTGCAGGATTTACAGTTACAATTAAGTATGAAGTTGTATTATTAATAAGGAAAGGATTGTTTGAGTTTAATACATGGAATGTGTATTTGTCAATGAATTGAACCGGTATGATTTCATTAACTGAGTAATCTTGCCATCCATCTTCTACTACTTTATAATCTCCATCAAATTGTGATGCGTCTGGATAAGGACAATTAACTAAGTAATCTTGAGATACTGCATAAGCTAATGAATTGGATATGTCTGCGCCAAAGTATTTTACTCCTTTGTCATCATACATCTTGATTACAGTACCATTTTTCAATGTAATATCAGTTGATATAATAAGCTTATCAGTCAATGCAAAATCAGCTGGAGTATTTAATTGAGCAAAACCTGTATACAAATCAGCATCTGTTATTGAAACATTTGCAGGAAATGTTGTGATTCCTTTTTTAAATACAGCTTTTTCTGTTACCGTTCCTTTTGTAAATATACCAACGATATCTATAGAAGCTACATTGCCAGAAACAATACTATAGGTTGACCCCATATCGATGTGTCCACCACTCTGTAATTTTTTAATATCAATCCCTTGATCAGAAGTAGGTATTTTTACTATATTAATAACAGCACCTTCTGCTAAATCAATTTTAGAGCTTCCTCCATCTTTTTCACAAGATATTGTCATTATTCCAAATAGCAATAGTGTGAAGATTATTTTTATCTTTTTCATTTTTTTCATTTTAAAATTAATTATCCCAAAATATTTTGTAAGTACCAGGATTTTTCTGGTCTGGTGCACTAGAATTAGAATTTAATTCTGCTTGAGGCCAAAACAATGACAATTGAAAAGGATTGTTTAAAACCGTTTGTGCATCATTCAAAGGAAAACCATCATTATTGTTCAATTGATATTCTGGAGATGTGCTTGTTGGGTCAGCTAATATAGGGAAACCTGTTCTTCTATAATCAGCGTATTGATCCGTTGGATCACCAAAAGTACCAATCCATTTTTCGGTCATAATAATTTCTAATTTTTTTGCAGCAGAAGCAGCAGTGAATTCGGTCATTACTTTTGTAATGTATGTGTTCACGGCTGTTGATCCTGTCAATACTGGTATCACACCTGCTGTTGCTTGTGTACCGCCAACTTTGGCTGCAGCGGCAACTTGATCTACTTTGTCAAAACTAGCAGTAATTGCAGCTTGAAGTTTAGCGTCTAAACTTCCAGTTAATTTACCAGCATGAATTAACTCGGCTTGTATGTACAAGAATTCATCATAAGTCAAGATTCTATGAGGAGCAATTCCTGTTCCTGACTTAGTTGCTAAAGTGGCAACTGAACCTCCTTTTTTGTCATCATATCTACCGCCTGATGTAAAAATCCCAGGATAAGTATATGAATTCTCTGCACTTCTATCTCTGTCTGGCCCAGTGCTTCCAAAACGGATACTGAAAAATCCAGTAGCTTTATCCCAATAATCTGCATTTGGGTTACCTGTTCCAGCATTACCGGTATCAGGAGGAAATTGTCCAGGTTTAAGCTGACAATAGTAGAAATAAGTAATTCTAGGATCTGGATTACCTTTAAGGATATTTTGATTTACCCCTCTTAGTATTTCGTACATCCAAGGACTTTGATATTGTCCAAATTGGGTACTTTCATATGCATCTATAAACAAATTATTCCTTTCATTTGTTGGTGAAATTATATTATAATGAGCAAATTGAAAATCATCTTCCTTTGCAGTGAAGAATTTGTTTTCTGCTATTAAACTGTTAAATCCAGCTTGATCAAAGTCAGAAGTCAACCTTGTTTGATTGTATAATTTTAATTTAAAAGTATTAGCAAATTTTATCCATTTTGCTGCATTACCTCCGTAAAAAATATCGTCAATTGTAGGTTTTTTAAGATCTGTAGTGCTTGCTAAATTTACTTTTGCAGCATCGATTAAAGCAAATGCTTTTGCGTAAATTTCCTTTTGATTGTCAAATTTAGGATTTAAAAGACCTGATGTCAATTGGGTAGCCTCGGTATATGGAACATCTCCCCACAAATCAACAGCAGTAGTCATTAAATACGCTTTTAGCATTTGACCAATACCTACATAAATTTTATTATTACTTTCGGTTCCTTCTTTGATTAATGATTCTACATCATTAAGGCCTAAGTAAATATTGTTCCAATCATTATTCATTGAAATATTATCCACTTTCACACCATATTGATCTTCTTCTTCTCTTGAAGTCATTTGATGGGTATAAGTTGATAGAATATTTCCAGTACCAACGTTGAAATCTCCAACACTAGATACAGTACTCTCAACACTTGTCAATAAAAAATTTAAGGGTGCTATTGTAGGTGAGTCTGTGTCTTTATCAACATCTAGGTAATCACTACAGCTTATAAAAAGTGTAGTAATTGTTAATAAAACTAATGAAGTTTTATTTTTTTTGATATAATTAAATAATTTCATACTTTTTTTAATTAAAATGATAAGTTAAGTTTAAGCCCGAATCTTTTTGAAGTAGGTGCTGCTGAAGTCTCAATTCCTTGCAAATTGGATTTACCATAACTAGTTGTTTCAGGATCAAAGTTAGTATATTTTGGAACATTTGGAGCAAAAAACCAAATATTACTTCCAATAGCACTTAAGCTGATTTTTCCAAATGGTGTTTTTTGCAATGTTTTTGCAGGTACATCATACGTAAGGCTTACTTCTCTTAATCTAAAAACTGTTCCGTCATAAATTGATGCTTCGTTTACACTATTAATTCCAAATGTATTTCCTCCAGCAGGTGAAAAGTACAATTCGTTCATGCTTAATTGTGTAGCGTTTGGAATTTGATTGCCACTTGCATCTAATACAGGTGTTCCGTCGTTATTTCCATAATATCCAGGAATAATAAAAGAATGTTCGCGATCTTCTGTATCTTTTGTAACACCTCTACCCAATAATGTATTAATAGTAGATGAGCTAATATCACCTCCTTGTTTCCAGTCAAATTGAGATCTTAAACTAAAAGCTTTATATACAAAAGTATTTACAAATGATACTTTAAAATCAGCATTTGGATCACCGATTACGCCAAGTTTTGGGTCTTGAATAATTCCTCCTCCAGTTCTGTTTATTAAATAATTACCATTTGCATCTCTAGCAAATTTAGTGCCATAGAAAACACCAAATGCTTCGCCAGGAATTGCGTATGCTACTGCATTTGCATTAAGTTGAATTCTGTCTAAACCTTCTTTTAAAGTTTTAACTTCATTTGTGTTTTTAGAGAAAATAGTGTTAAGAGTCCATCTAAAATTATCAGTTACAACAGGTACTAATGTTAATCCAAGTTCAACACCTTTGTTGCTTATTGATCCTGCATTTGTTCTTAAAATTGAATACCCAGTTGTTGAAGGTACCGTAACATCAGTTATAAGGTCAGTCGTTAATTTGTCATAATAAGTCAAATCAATAGATATTCTTTTTTTGAAAAATTCTAAATCAGTTCCTATTTCATATTCTCTTGAAAATTCTGGATTTACAGCTTGATCTCCTAAAGTTGTAGAATTTGAAACCGTTGGATTATTGTTGTAAAGTTGACCTTGATTATAAGCTATTTTCAAAAATTCAGCATCATTATCTCTACCTACTTTTGCATAACTTCCTCTTATTTTTGCAAATGTCAGTATGTCATTTTTAATATCAAATGCATCTGTTACAATTAAAGAGCTGCTTACAGACGGATAAAAATATGAGTTATTGTTTTTTGGTAATGAAGAACTCCAGTCATTTCTGGCAGTTGCATTCAAAAATAAATAATTTTTGAAAGATAAGGTGGCATCTACAAATACACCAACGTTTCTTTTTTGATATTTGTCGTCTCCAAGACTAACTAAACTTTTTGTGTTTTTTAGTGTAAAAATGTTAGGTATAATTAATTCTTTACCTTCGACAGCTAGTCTTGTTGAATTGTTTTGAAGAATATTATTACCTACGATAGCTGTTAAGTCTAAGCTTTCAGATAATTTATAATTAAAATTTAATAAAAAAGTTGACTCTATATCTTCATTTGTGAAATTATCATAAACTAAATCTCCTAAACCAGAGTTAGCTCTTGAGGCAATATCACGAATTTGTTTTCTTCCTAAAGTGTATTTGTTTAAACCTATTCTGTATGAAGCAGAAATGTTGTCGTCAATTTTGTAATTGGCATTAACTCCTGCTACAGTTCTGTCTGTTTTAGTTATGATTTGATCATGCTCCCAAGACCAAAGAGGGTGGTCGAATTGAGTTCCGTTTGGCGTTACTGATCCGCCAGTTGTTGGGTCTGTATATGGAAGATTTAGATCCCAGTTTCTAGCCAAAAACAAAGTTCTTGCAAAAGAAGAAGATGCTCCGCTAAATTGTTGTTCTCCAAAGAAACCGCCAACTTGTTTGGTTTGTGAATAACTCATATTTGCGCCAACTGTAAGTTTTTGGTTTAGCTTGAAGTTACCTCCTACAGACATAGATGTTCTATCGTATGTATTATAAGGAATGTAGCCATCTTGAGCTAAATCTGAAAATGTACCGCTAAAATTACCATCTTGTCCAGTATAGTTAAAACCAAGTGTACGATCTAAATACATTCCAGTCTTAAATAAATCTTTTACATTGTTTGGTTTAGCAACGTAAGGTACAGTAGCTCCAAATTCTGTTGGAAACGCTGCTAATAAAGTTGGCCATGTTGGGACAGTTGCCAATTTATCAAATCTAGGACCCCAAGAACCATTTGACGTACCGCTATAATTAAAATTAGATCCAGCTCCATACGTGTTTTGATATACAGGTAAATTTGAAATTTCTTCCAAATAAGAACCTAATCCTACATTTACACTTAATTTTTCTGCTTTACTAATTTTTGAAGATCCAGATTTTGTTGTAATTACAATTACACCATTCATCGCTCTAGAACCATAAAGTGCAGCTGCAGCAGTACTTTTAAGTACACTCACGTCTGCTATATCATTCGGGTCTAATGAAGATAAAGCAGATTCGTAACCACCACCACCAGAGATCTGGCTTGAAGTTGTAACAGATGCATTACTAAATGCAACTCCATCAACAATAATTAATGGGTCAGTATTACCAATCAAAGAGTTCACCCCTCTAATAGTAATTTGATTTGCAGCTCCTGCTACTCCAGTTGAAATGTTTACATTTACACCGGCTACTTTTCCTGCAAGATTTCTTGCTAAATCAGGTTCTGATGTTTCTGTTAATTGAGATGCTTTAACAGAGCTTACTGAGTATCCTAATTTTTTAGAATTTCTTTTAATTCCAAAAGCTGTTGTAACAACTACGTTTTCTAATTGCGTAGCATCACTAGAAAGTTTTACATTTAGAGTTGTAGAACTTGCAGATTTTTCATTGGTTTTCATTCCAACATAGCTAAACACCAATATTGCGCTTGGTTCTGCTTTAATTGAATATTTCCCGTCGAAATCTGATTGAGTTCCAGTTTTTGTTCCTTTGATTAATACACTCACACCTGGTAAAGGCATTCCTGCATTGTCGGAAACAATCCCTGAAACAGATCTTTCTTGCGCAAAAGTTAGTTGCGCCACTAGTACTACAAGGAGCACTAGGAATCCATTGAACTTTAGTTTCATTTTTAAATGTTTTGAATTAGTGAGGCAAAAATCATAATAAATTGTTAACTATCCTAATAACTTAAACTCTTTTTTTTGTTAAAGCTAAAATTTAACATTATAACTTATAGTTATGTTTGTGTT
>Ga0123337_10004216_pt1 | contig 14768 bp, 14 predicted proteins | sample frozenSSSSmetaG_FD_89792 | JGI IMG/M metagenome (GOLD analysis project Ga0123337, IMG submission 89792) | Glacier valley bacterial and archeal communities from Borup Fiord, Nunavut, Canada, to study Microbial Dark Matter (Phase II) -... | ecosystem: Environmental > Aquatic > Freshwater > Ice >... | reverse complement strand
TGCTATCAGATCAGCAGCGACGTGACGTTTTTCCACGACACCGGAGCCTTTGAAATCAGCGCCGGGCTGGACCCGGAATCGCGCGACGAGGCACTGGCCTGCATCTATCGGGAAATCGACGCGCTCGTGACCGAGGGCCCGCGTCCCGGCGAGCTGGACCGCGCGAAACGCCTGACCATCGCCCAGAGCAAGCTCGCCTTCGAGTCCACCGGATCCCACGCCGCGTGGGCGGGGGAAGGAGTGCTGGACTTCGGCCACATCCCCTCCCCTGCGGAGTGGCGGGCCAAGGTCATGGCTGTCACCGATGCGGAGGTCCAGGCGATCGCCCGCGAGGTTTTCCAAGGTCAGAAGCCGGCGATGGCTGAGATCGGAGACCGATGAGGGCGTTGACCACGAAGTCGCGACGCAAGGAAACGAACCCATAGTTAGAGAGTAGAATCCCGGTGACCTCGTCCTCTCCATTTCAGCTTCTCAGATTTTCAGTTTTCAGCATTTACCCCACCATGCCTCATCCGTTCCACCCGTTTTCCTCCGAGCACTTCATCGCACTCGGCATCGGCACGGCGGTGACCGCGGGCTTTCTATGGGTCGGAAGGCGCGGCGGGAACGGCAGTAACCGGGCGGCGGCGCTGTTGGCAGTGCTCAATTTAACGGCCTTTCCGCTCACCTTGGCGGCGTGGTGGTCGCTGGCGGCGGAGAAATCCATCGATAACTATCTGCCCTTTCAACTTTGCGACGTGGCAACCATCACGGCGGGCCTGGCCTTGCTTACCAAGCGCCCCCTGCTGTGTGCGATGACCTATTTCTGGGGACTTGCCGCGACTCTGCAGGCGCTGCTCACGCCGGCGCTCACCGTCGGATTTCCGCATCTGCCATTCGTGATGTTCTTCATCCAGCACTTCGCCATCGTGGCGGCCGCTCTCTATCTGCCGATGGTGGATGGTTGGCGCCCACGACAACCGATTTGGAAGGGACCGCTGGAAATCTACGGCTGGTCGTTGATCTATCTGGCCTTCGCGATGACGGTGAACCGCCTGCTCGGCAGCAATTTCGCCTTCGCCTCGCGGCCACCGGACAATCCCAGCCTGATCGACCAGCTCGGGCCTTGGCCGTGGTATTTGTTCGGCATGCAGGCGATCGCGCTGGTGTTCTTTTTCCTGCTGGCGCTGCCCTTCGCGCGGGGCAAAAGACCGCCGGTCAATCCTCGATCTTGATCGTCTTCGGATCCCAGTTGATCGCAGGATACTCCATGTTCAGCTTCTTGAGGGTGTCGAGCATGATCCGGGCGACGCAGAGATTGCGGTACCACTTGCGGTCGGCGGGCACCACATACCACGGTGCGAATTCGGTGGAGGTCTTTGCCATCACGTCTTCGTAGGACGCCATGAAATCGTCCCAGCGGGCGCGGTCTACCAGATCGTCCGGATTGATTTTCCAATGCTTGACCGGGTCTGCCAGACGCGATTCCAAGCGGCGTTTTTGCTCGTCCTTGGAAATGTGCAAAAAGATTTTAACAATCGTCGTCCCCTCTTCCGCGAGCATCCGCTCGAACTCGACGACGTGGCGCTGGCGGCGCTTCCAGACTTCGTCCGGGTAGATTTTCTTGACCCGCACGGCGACGATGTCCTCGTAGTGGCTGCGGTTGAAAATGACCAACTGCCCGCGGTGCGGCACCTTGGAATGCACCCGCCAGAGGAAGTCGTAGGACAGCTCCTCCTCGCTCGGCTTCTTGAACGAGCGGACGTGAATCCCCTGCGGGTCGATCCGTGAGAAAACGTGCTTGATGCAGCCATCCTTGCCGCCGGTATCCATCGCCTGCATCACCACGAGAATACGGTGCTTGTTCTGCGCGTAGAGCCGTTTTTGCAATTCCTGGAGCTCGTCCTGCAGCTCGTCGAACTGCCCTTGGACCTCCTCCTTGCCCATCCCTTTGAACAGGACCTTCTCGCCGCCGTCGATTTTCGCCAGGTCCACCTCGGCACCGGGTTTCACCCAATATCGTTCCAACGCTCCTCTGACTGGCATGGGCACTTTATCGGCAGCGGAAGCCCGCATGACAAGCCCCGACTCTCACAAGATTGACCTTGTCACATATTGGGGATTGAACCGCTGGCCAATGCGCGTTGTCTTTGTGCGATGCCGAACGTCCGCAAGCCTGCGCAAAAAGCACCTGTCGCCGAAAATTTGTTCACCGCCCTGCACATCGGCGCGAGCTCGGTTTCCATGATGGTTGCGGAACGGGCGGAAGACGGGTCCTTCACTTCGGTCGATTTCCTGGAACAACCGGCTCCCGTAGCCCGGGACATTTTCCGCAACGGGGTCGTCAGCGCCTCCACCACCGAGCGTGTGGTCTCGATCATCAAGGGCTACCAGAAATCTCTCTCCGAACTCGGGCTCGATCCACACGCCGTCACCCGCGCCGTGGCCACCAACATTCTCAGCGAGGCCATCAATCACGAGACCTTCATGAACCGCATCCGCATCGCCTGCGGGCTGCGGATCGGCACGATCGACGACGGGGAAATGACCCGGCTCATTTATCTCAAAACCCGCCGCCGTCTGCTCAATCTGCCGGCGATGCGCAAGGATACGACACTCGTCCTGCACGTCGGCCCGGGGAATACGCGGGCGCTGCTGTTTCAGAACGGACTGATCACCCGCTACACCAGCTACCGGATGGGCACCCACCGGACCCGTGAAGCGGTCGATGGCTCCCACGCTGAAGGCTCCGCCATGCTCCGGGTCATCCGCGAGCATGCCTACGGAAATCTCGCACAGATCCGTTTCGACTTCTCCGATGTCACCGTCGACGGACTGGTGGTCATCGGCTACGAGCTCCAATCCGTCGCCCCGGTCCTCACGAAGTCCAGCCAAGTCTGCTCGATCAAAGCGCTGCGCCAATTCACGGCGGATGCCGCCAACCTCAGCGACGTGGAGTTGGTGAAACAATTCCAACTCGACTATCAGACCGCCGAGGCGCTCATTCCCGCGCTTGAAATCAACCTGGCGATCGCCGAAACCCTCAATCTCAACGAGGTCCACATCCCGACCAGCGAATACGAGCAGGGACTTCTCCACGATCTGCTCGTCTCCCAGGAACTCACCGGCGCCTTCGCCGAGGAAGTCGTCCGCTCCGCGCGGATTCTTGCGGAGCGCTATCAATCCGACCCCAGCCACGGCGAACACGTCGGAAGTCTCTGCGCCCGCTTTTTTGACTCGCTGACCGACCTCCACCAGCTCACTCCGCATGACGCCTTGCTGCTTCAAGTCGCCGCGATTCTGCACGAAGTGGGCACTTACGTAAGCCCGCGCGCGCACCACAAGCATTCGGAATACCTGATCCTCAACTCGGAAGTCTTCGGGCTCGACCGCCTGGATGTCACCATCGTCGCGCTCGTCGCCCGCTACCACCGCCACTCAGGCCCGCGGCTGGAGCACCCCAGCTACGCCGCGCTATCCACCGACGACCGCATCCGCGTTTGCAAGTTGGCCGCGCTCCTCCGCGTGGCGGATGCGCTTGAGCGGACGCACGCACAGCGCGTCGCGAACCTGGAAATCCGCCGCGAGTCCGGCAAGCTGCGCATCCGCCTGCCAGGCCTCGTCGATGCGGATGTCGAGCGCCTCGCGATGGCTTCCAAGGCCGACCTCTTCGAACAAGTCTTCGGCCTCGGCGTGGTCATCGACGAAGATAACTGACGATTTCAAATTCCAGATCTCAAATTTCAAATGTCCACCCCCTACCTCAATCGCGAACTCTCCTGGATCGAGTTCAACCAGCGCGTCCTCAACGAAGCCCTCCGCGACGACCTCCCTCTGCTAGAGCGGGTGAAGTTCCTCGCGATCACCGCGTCTAACCTCGACGAGTTTTTCCAAGTCCGCATCGGCGGCCTCATGCTCATGCGCCGCAGCGGTCGCAAGACGCCGGATGCCTCGGGCCTCACGCCCGCCCGAAATCTGACAGCATTGCGCCAGCGCATTCTGAAAATGAGCGCGGAGCAATACAGCCTGCTCACCGGCACCATCGTTCCCGCGCTCATCAAGGCCGGCATTCATCCGCTCCAGCATCACGAGCTTTCCGTCATCCAGACCGCCCAGGTCGCCGGCTACTTCGAGGACTCGATTTTCCCACTACTCACTCCCCTCGCGGTCGATCCCGAGAGTGCGCCGCCGATGGTTCCCGCGCTGCAAATCACCGTTGCCTGCCGCCTGCTCGATCCGGAAACCCTCAAGGCCCGTCACGCGCTCATTCCCATCCCCGAAATCCTCGGCCGTCGGGTGAATGTCGCGGTCGAGGGCGATCGACACGCGTTTCTGCTCATCGAGGACCTCGTCGCCACCCACGCGGGCAAGCTTTTCCCCGGTGAAACGGTCACCGCCACCACCGCCTTCCGGGTCACCCGCAATGGCGACATCGCGGTGCAGGAAGAAGACGCCATCGACCTGGCTGGTGAAATGGAAGACGTCCTTACCGCCCGCCGCTTCGCCGATACGGTGCGCTTGGAACTGCGCTCGGATGCGCCGCGCGATCTCGTCCGCATGATCCAGCACGTCACAGCGACGACGCCACAGGAAGTCTATCGCGTCGATGGCCCGCCGGGGCTCGCTTCGTTCATGGAACTCGCGTTTCTATCCGGTTTCGACCATCTTCGGGATATCGACTGGCCCGCGCAGAACTCGCCCGCCATCGCACCCGGCGCATCGATGTTTGAAACCATCGCCACCAACGACGTCCTCCTCTTCCACCCCTACGAATCCTTCGAGCCCGTGCTCCGCTTCATCGAAGAAGCCGCGGAGGACCCCGATGTCATCGCCATCAAACAAGTGCTTTACCGCACCGCGCGCAAGTCACGGATCATCGACGCGCTGATCAAAGCGGCGCAAAATGGCAAGCACGTCACCGCCCTCGTCGAGCTCAAGGCCCGCTTCGACGAAGCGCGCAACCTCGACCGCGCCGACGAACTGCAACGCGCCGGCGCCCAGATTGTTTATGGAGTAAAAAACCTCAAAACCCACGCGAAAATCTGTCTCATCGTCCGCCGCGAGTCCGGCCACCTGCGCCGCTACGTCCACCTCGGCACCGGGAACTACAACGAAACAACCTCCAAGCTCTACACCGACATTTCCTACCTCACCTGCAAGCCGGAGTATGGCAATGACGCATCCTTGTTCTTCAACGCCGTCACCGGCCGCTCGAAACTCCTGCGCTTCCAGCGCCTCGTCCCCGCCCCTACCGCCATGAAGCCGACGCTGCTCGACCTCATCGCCGGAGAAGCCGAGCGCGCCAAACAAGGGCTGCCTGCTAGAATCATCGGCAAGGTCAACTCGCTGCAAGATCCGGAAATCATCAACGCCCTCTACAAAGCCTCCCAAGCCGGCGTCGAGATCCGCCTCAACATCCGCGGCATCTGCTGCCTCAAGCCCGGTGACCCGAAATACTCGAAAAACATCGAAGTCATCTCCGTCATCGACCGCTTTCTCGAACACGCCCGCCTCTTCTATTTCCACCAAGGCGGAAATGCCGAGATCTACATCTCCTCCGCGGACTGGATGACGCGCAACTTGGAAAAGCGCATCGAGCTCATGATTCCGATCGAAGAACCCGCCTCGAAACGCAGGCTCGTCCGCATCCTCGAAGCCTACTTTCTGGATAACACCCAGGCCTCGCGTCTGATGCCGGACGGCAGTTCGCAGCGCCTCGTCCGGGTCAAGGGCCAGAAAGCCTACCGCGTGCAGGACCATTTCTATCAACAAGCCAAAAAGGCCGCAAAAGCGCGCGAGCACGAGCGCGCGATGACCTTCGAGCCCCACGTCCCGGCGGAGTAGAAAACCCGACCACTCCATGCATCTCCTCTTCGATCTCGACGGCACGCTCACCGATTCCCGCCCCGGCATTATCAACTGCATCCAGCACGCCCTCGCGGAAAATGGCCTCACAGCGCCCTCCGCGGAGAATCTCCTCTGGTGCATCGGTCCGCCGCTTCTCGAAAGCCTCAAGACCCTCGTCGGACCCGCCTCGCCCGAACTTTTCGGGCCGGTCGTCGAAAAATACCGCGAGCGTTACGGGGCGGTCGGGTTGTTCGAAAACGCGGTCTATCCGGAAATCGAAGACGCGCTCATCGAGCTCCGCGCTCTGGGCCACACCCTCCACGTCGCGACCTCCAAGGCGACGGTCTATGCACAGCCGATCATCGATCACTTCGGCTTGGCGACGTATTTCGTCAGCGTGAATGGCAGCGAGCTCGACGGCACCCGCGCGAACAAGGCGGAGCTCATCGCCCACATCCTCGAACGCGAAAACATCCTGGCGACGGACGTCATCATGATCGGTGACCGCGAGCATGACATGATCGGGGCAAAGGCTAACGGCCTTCCCGCCATCGGCGTCCTCTGGGGCTACGGCAGCGGCGGCGAGCTGATGGAATCCGGCGCGGACGCGTGCGTCCGCCTTCCGCACCTGCTGGCAGAGATGATCGGAAGCCTGTAGGGAGAGGGGATGTCCTCATCCCCTCTTCAGAGGAGGAGAAAAAAGAAAGGATGAGGACATCCCTTCTCCCTATTTCACCAGCAGCGCCCGCTCGCTTTGCCACAGAGTGAACTCTCCATCACGCAGTTTTGCTTTCACAGGATTCCTGCGGATGTATCTCACTGCATTCGCGAAGTGCTCTCCATCGCGGATCAGCGTGTCCCGGTAGTTCGCCTGCCAGATGGTTTTCCCGGCGATTCGTCGGGCGGAGAACGATTTCCAAGCTTTCACCAGATCGCCCAAAGGCACCATCGGTTTAAGCAACAAGTGGACGTGGTTGGGCATGATGACCCACGCGTGATGCACCACCTTGTCGCCTTGGCACCGCATCAGCACCTCCTCCAGAAGGAGACGGCTTGCCTCATCTCCCAATAGGCAGGAACCGCTTCCCTGATCCATCCATTGCTCAAGCAGGTTCGGGAATTGGCGGTGATATTCGTGCTCCACCACCGTATCCCAAGGCTCGGGATGGATGTTGAGGAAAACCTGCCGCTCCTCCCGCCAAATCCTGAGTTTCCCGACTGGGATCGAGTCTCCCAGCCGGAAAGTCACAAACTGCATGACCTCATCCTGCGACCAGTGCGGGAGTTTACCCGGCCGCTTGTCGATGGGGTCGTCGGGATGAAGAAAATCGTGGGACATGGGGAAACGCGACGTCCTCATCCCGATTTTCGGAATAAGGGGATGAGGACATCCCCTCCCCCTATCATTGATTCGCTTTATCGAACGCGGCGTCGAACGCGAGGTTGCTCGACGGGAAATCCACCGCACGGACAAATGCCGCGGCTTCCTCGCCACCGTGCACCCGGTCCATGCGGATGTCTTCCCATTCGACTGAAAGCGGGCCTTTGTAGCCGACGTCGTTGAGCGCGACGATGATGTCCTCGAACTCGATGTCGCCATGTCCCAGCGAGCGGAAATCCCAGAAGCGCCGAGCATCGCCGAAATTCGTGTGCCCGCCGAAGACTCCAACGGAGCCGTCACCGTGATTCCACCAGACGTCCTTCATGTGCACGTGGAAAATCCGTTTGCCAAGATCGCGGATGAACTTGACGTAGTCCACGCCCTGATAGCCGAGGTGAGACGGATCGTAGTTGAAGCCGAAACGTTTGTGATTTCCCACGGCTGCCAGGGCGCGTTGGGCAGAGGCGATATCGAAGGCGATTTCTGTTGGATGGACTTCGAGGGCGAAGTTCACGTCGAGCTTGTCATACGCATCAAGGATCGGCAGCCAACGCTTGGCGAAGTCCTTGAAGCCCTTTTCGTAATACTCCTGCGAGGTCGGTGGGAAGGCGTAGAGCGAGTGCCAGATCGATGAACCGGTAAAGCCGTTGACGACTGCGGGAAATTCGTCCTTCCCCTTGCGGCCCGGCTTGGCATTGAAAAACGCCCGGGCGGCCTTGCCAGTGGTGATCATCTTCTTCGCCGCCCGCTTGCGGACGCCTTCCGGATCGCCGTTGCCCCAGACATCGGGGGCGAGAATCGCTTTGTGGCGCTCGTCGATGAGATCGCACACCGCTTGGCCCACGAGATGGTTGGAAATGGCGAAACAGGTGAGCCCGTGGTCGGCAAGCAACTCCCATTTTTCCTTCACATAGGTTTTGCTTGATGCGGCGGCGTCCACGTCGAAGTGGTCGCCCCAGCAGGCGAGTTCGAGGCCGTCATAGCCCATTTCGTAGGCGAGCGGGGCAAGTTCAACGAGCGGGAGATCAGCCCATTGGCCGGTGAAGAGTGTGACGGGACGGGACATGGTGATTGAGTATGAGTCGCTGTGGGGAGAATGGCCGTTTGACGGAGTGGGATAAAGCAAAAACGTCGCCGCGATAACGGGAAGTCTGACGATTTCCTGGCAGCTTCGTGCGAAAATCAATGGTTCAAGAACCCGTATGATGGGAGACCTTTTCGTGCATTGCTGTTTGGAGCTGCCGGGTGACCGGGCCGTGTACGAAGGGGCGGTCACAGAAGCGGCTGACGACGACAGCACCGCGGATGGAAGAGGTGAGGAGGATTTCCTCCGCGGCATGAAGATCATTCAGGGTGAATGTCCCCTCCTCGCAGGGGATGCCGTTTTCCTCCGCCAGCTCTATCAGGACCTCACGGGTCACGCCGGGAAGACAGCCGGACTCAAGCGATGGAGTCAGGAGGGTGCCGTTAGATACGAAAAACAGATTCGCGTTGGCCGTTTCGCAAAGGTGCCCGGCGGTGTTGAGAAAAACGGATTCCTGGAAGCCGAGGCGGCGCGCATGATCGAGTGCGACGAGGTTTTCGGCGTAGGACGCGCACTTCATGCCGGCGAGCGGCGAGTGCTCATTGCGTTTCCATGGTGAGACGTTCGCGCTCAATTCCAGCGGTGCGTCGAGCGTGTGGGTGGCGGTCATCCAGACGAGGTGATCCCCGCCCAGCGCAAGGTCATTGACCCCGCCGCTGCCGCCGCTGATGGCGAGGCGAACCCGCGCCCGTCCCGCCGTTAGCGAGTTCATCTCCAGCAGCTCGACCATGATTTTCTCAAGGTCGGTGATGGGCACAGCCCACCCCAGGCGGGTGCAACTGGAAAAGAAGCGGGCAAGGTGGCGCTTTGCAAAAACGGGCGCGCCGTCCAAGGCCAGCAGAGTCTCGAACAGACCCAAGCCAAGAATGCCGCCGCGGTCCCCGGGCGATGCGGGGAAATCGGGGGTGAAAAGCCATTGGCCATTGCACCAGATGCGGGTCAGCGGGGATCCTGTCATTTTGGGAAGTCTGTGGGGTGGTAAAATTTCAGGGACTGCTTATGGCTTTGCGGTTTACCCGCGCTGTGCCAGTTTCCAGCCATGCGGTTTTACATCTTCTTCAGTGGCTTGACGATTCTTGCGATGGGCGTGGCATCGATGTATGTGCTGGACCGGGCGAACTCACTGGGATTTCTGCAAGGTGCGCTGACTCTAGGCGGCGGAATCGTCATTTGTGGGATATTTTCGATTAAAATGCAATGGCACGGCATCATTGGGGCGGGAATACTCGCGCTTCTCGGGGCGGCTCGCGGATTGGGAAATGTGCCGGGCTTGGCGAAGTTCATGGCTGGCGATCGTCCGCGTGGGGCGACGCCGTTGTTGGAGATGGGAGTGACTTTGATCTCGCTGCTGCTTTTGCTGAAAATCATTCGGGCGCTTTCGCAGGAGCGGCTGCGCCGGATGCTGGAGTCGGAGGAGTGAGCGGCGGAGTCACCGGAGGAATCACGGGCGGCGCTGGCGCAGGAGCGGGTGGGACGGGCTTCGGCAGGTGGTCCTGCCACTGGTGCAATTCGTAGCCCTCGCCGACGCCACCAATCTCAGCCAACAGATCGTGACAGCGCTGCCGCCACTTTTCGTAATCCGGGGCTGTCCGCTCGGTCTCCCGACTGCCCGGAAAGACGACGTAGCTGACCTTCAAATCCGACACCGGACGATTGTATGGCGACGCTTTCACGTTAAGTTCATGCGCGAGGCGCAATGAGCCCTCCCCGACTTTGAAAGTGGGGCCGCCGTCACCAACGATCGCCGGATAGAGCTTCTTTTCATAAACGACCACCGCGTAATCGCCGATTTTCGGCGCGAAGGGGTCACTCGAACTGAGAATGTCGACAGGGATCACGATGAACGGATCATAGTCGGCGATGAGGAAGCTGCGGTTCTTGAGGTCCTCGATTCCGCGCTTGAGATACTGGATGCGCTCGCGCAACCACGTCTTGCGGGTGGCGGTGGTGGTGGCGAGAGCGAGTTCCTTCTGAGCGGCGACGATCCGCCGTTCCCAACCGGCGACCATCGGATTCGGAGTCGGAGTTTTCTTGGACCAACCGTAACTGGTGAACGGCTGATAGTTCGGGGAATCCACGATGTCATCCGACATCGTCGCGAGGCGATCACCGTCCGAACCGTCGGAGACGACGTCCATTTCCGCTTGGAGGAAAAACACCCGCCGGCCAGTCGCACCACGCAGATTGAGGATCGTTTCGCAGTCGAAGGTGTTGTGCTTGGTGAGCAGTTCGTTGAGGGTGTTAGCATCCTGGCGGATGCGCTCGGTCTTGTTCGCGTAGAGCTTGGTGAACCAGGCGGAGACCTCGGCTTTTTCCACGATCGCGGGCAGACCAGGCAGCATTTTGGCGAGTTCGGGATTCGAGGTTTCGAGTTCAGCCAGCGTTTTCGCCGGAGTGGGAACCCGCAAGGAAAGCTGGTAGCTCGCGGTGTAGCTCGCCTCGTCCACGCGCTCGCGGGATGCGATGCCGCCCTTTTCGACTTTCACTTCGGTTTTAAACGGGATGCCAGAGCGCAACTTCCGCACGTCGGTGACACTGCCCAGCTCCACATCCGGGACCACCACGGGCGGGGGACTTTTGGCGGAAATTTGTTTCGCCGCATCTTCGAGGGATTTTTTCAGCGCTACGATCTCCCGCTCGTATTTCGCCTCTAGGTCGGCGCGCAACTGCGCCTCGGCCTTGCGGTAAAGGTCCTTGTGATCCACCGGGACGACCGCGGGCTTGGGTGAGAAGATTTCCTCCAGGCCACGCTTCACTTTTGCCAATTTCCCGCTCGCCACCAGCCCCAGCGCGATGATTGCCAGGTAAAAAAGGTCCCTCATGCCGAACCATTTGAAGCCCTTATTCCGGCGGTGATTGGTGTCTCTTAGCTCGTCCATCGCCAACATATTAACGGTTTCTTTCCGCCCATCAATCCTCGTCCGACAAAGTTTTCCCGCCGCCGTTTCACAATTTTTCCATTTCCTCAAAACTCGGCCATGACAAACCGGCTCCCATCCCTACACTCAGCGCCGTGAGTTATCAGGTCTTCGCCCGCAAATACCGACCCAAAACCTTCGACGACGTCCTCGGACAGGATCACGTCGTAAGGACCCTTCGTAACGCCATCGCCCAAAAGCGACTGGCTCACGCCTACCTTTTCGTCGGCCCGCGGGGCACCGGGAAGACCTCCACCGCCCGCATTCTCGCCAAGGCGCTCAACTGCACCGCTGGGCCTAAAGCCGATTTCGACCCGGACGAAGACGTCTGCATCGAAATCGCCGAAGGCCGCTCGCTCGACGTTCTCGAAATCGACGGTGCCTCCAACAACGGCGTCGAGCAGGTCCGCGATCTCCGCGAATCCGTCCGCTTTGCCCCGGCCCGCGGCCAGTTCAAGATTTTCTATATCGACGAGGTCCACATGCTCTCCAACGCCGCCTTCAACGCGCTGCTCAAGACGCTCGAAGAACCGCCGCCGCATGTGAAATTCATTTTCGCCACCACCGAGGCGAACAAGATCCTCCCCACCATCCTCTCCCGCTGCCAGCGCTTCGACCTCCGCCCGATTCCCACGGAAACCATCGCCCAGCACCTCCTCCACATCGCAAGCCTCGAGGGAATCACCCTCGATGACACTGCCGCGTGGGCCATCGCCAAAGGTGCCGACGGCGGCATGCGCGACGCCCAGTCAATGCTCGACCAGCTCGTTTCCTTCTGTGGCGACACCATCAACGAGGCGAACGTGCTCGACGTCTTCGGCTTCACCTCACGGGAAAAAGTCGCAGCGCTCACGCAAACCCTGCTCGCCCGCGACAACCCTGCCGCCCTCTCGCTCATCCAAAAGGAAGCGGAAACCGGCCGCGAGCTCTCCCAACTCCTCGGCGAACTCATCGGCTGCCTGCGCGCCCTGCTCGTCGCCAAGCTCGATCCCTCCGCCGACGGCGAAGGCATCCCCGCCCACCTCTGGACCGCCTTGCTCCAGGCCGCCGCCGAATACGCCCCCGACCGGATCCTCGCCGCCATCGACGTCTTCGCCGAAACGGAAGGCCGCATGAAATGGGCGACTAACAAGCGCCTCCATTTCGAACTTGGCGTCATCAAAGCCATCCAGTCCCTCGGCGAAGTCCGCATCACCGACGTCATCAAGGTCCTCACCCGCGGTGCGGATTTCATCCCTGCCGGCCCCGCCGCCGCACCAGCAGCAGCCCCACAAGCCACTGTCGCTCCTACGCTCGCCCCCACCCCGGTTCTCGCCCGCGAGCCGGAGCCCCAAGTCCCCGCCCCCGTCGCCAAAGAATGGCACCCCGAGCCCGCGGAAAAACCCGCGCCAGCCCCCGTCGCCACCTTACCCCGCCCCAGCGGCGGCCTCTCCAGCTTCGATTCCCTCATCGACGCAGCCCCCGACGTTAGCGAGCCCCCCGCCCCGGTCGAACCGCCGCCATGGAAGGATGACAAACCCGTCGCCGAAACCAAGCTACCGCAACCAGTCCCGGTTATTACCCCCCTCGAAGACCCATTCCACAACGACCCACTCATCCAAGCCGCCCTAGTGAAATTCGAGGGTAAAGTGTTAACCTAACGGACCGCGAAATTTATTTCACCTGAGTTCGATCCGCGAAGCGGGAGAACCCCTTCGCCCAATGCATCTCAAAGAACAAGGGTTCTCCATCCTTCCAAGTGTCGTTTCCGCTGAAACTTTGGAACAGCTCCGCCACTCGTTGTTTCAGGGAAGCGCTCCCGGCGAAAGATGCCTGCTAGATGATCCACTGGTTCACGACACCTCCCTCGTCCTCAAGCAGCAACTTTGCGACTCCGGTTTTCTTGATGCTACAGCCGTCGCCATCCAGGCGATCACGTTCAACAAAACTGTCACCACCAACTGGAAAGTCAATTGGCACCAGGATCTGATGTTTCCATTCGCCAATCGTGTTTCAGCGCAAGCATTCGATCTCCCCACGATCAAAGAGGGTGTTCATTATGCACGGCCTCCCGAACAGGTGCTCAACCAACTTCTCGGCGTCCGCCTCCATCTCGACGATTGCGATGGCACGAACGGTCCTCTCCGCGTCTCGCCAGGCACCCATCGTGCTGGAATCCTCAGAACCGCTGAAATTCCAGGAATCACCGCGATCCACGGTGAGATTGCCTGTCTGGCGGCTGAGGGCGATCTCCTGTTGATGCGTCCGCTTTGTCTTCACGCCTCATCCCAAGCCACAGAACCAAAGAATCGACGTGTCCTGCATTTCGTCTATTTTTGCGGCGGGCCGATCACCGAATCCTGGCACCGGAGCATTTGATTGCCGATAAACGAATGTTGCACCGTCCCTCCGATAAGCTAAAATCCCACTCATGGTAACACTGGCACAACTCGAAGCACAGATTATGACCCTGCCAGATGGTGCACGAGCCGATCTGGCCTGCTATATCCTTAAATCGTTGCCAGCCGCTTACTCTGACGACGATGGCGGAGCAGCAGAAGCTCTGCGCCGAGATGCTGAAATGGATAGCGACCCGTCCATGTGCATGACTTATGAAGAATTTAAGCAGTCCTTGGATCGATGACGCTCAGCTTCAACAAGAGAGTTTCGAGCGATCTCAAGGGCATCCTCGCTTTCTATGAACAGGAAAGCGGAATGAATCTGGCAGAGGAATTCCAGGCGGAATCTATTGCGTGCCTGGACCGGGTTTTGAATAATCCCCAGCAATTTCATTTTTTTATCAATGATTTGAGACGCGCCAATCTGAAGCGTTTCCCCTATCATTTTCTCTATCGAATTGAATCCATCTCAATTCGAATTCTCGTCATTCGTCACCATCATCGAAATGCGAATTTCGGTGTTGAGCGCCAGTAGCATTCCCACCAACAACCATCCTATGAACATCCAGAAACTCATGAAACAAGCCCAGCAGATGCAAGCCGGGCTCGCCGCGAAACAGGAAGAACTCGCCATCCAGACCGTCGAGGCCAGCGTCGGCGGCGGCAAGGTGCACGTCATCGCCACCTGCGCCGGCGACGTCCTCTCGATCAAGATCGATCCCTCGGTCATTGATCCGAGCGACGCGGAATTCCTCGAAGACCTCGTCCTCAAGGGCGTCCAGGAAGCGATTTCCAAGGGCAAGGAAAAGTCCGCCGCGGAGATGAAAAAACTCACCGGCGGCCTCGGCATCCCGGGGATGTAATCTCAAATTTGAAATTTCAGATTTCAAATCCAAAGTCCCCATCATGCCCTCTCTCAGCCGCCGCTTCGGATGGACTTTGGTGGGACTTTCCCTGCTGCTCCACATCTTCACCGTTTACTGCTTCGCGAGGCAACCGGACCGCTTCTCCGCGTTCACCGTCATGCCGATCTGGCTGTGGGGCGGCTTCGGACTGCTGCTCTCCTCCATCGCGTTCTACTTCCTGCGCGCCTCCCTCTCGCTGATCATGACCGCGGTTTGGGCGGTCACCCTGCTCGTGGGCGCGGATGAAGCGCGGGTGCTTGCCAATTTCGGGAAATC
>Ga0123337_10004213_pt1 | contig 14774 bp, 18 predicted proteins | sample frozenSSSSmetaG_FD_89792 | JGI IMG/M metagenome (GOLD analysis project Ga0123337, IMG submission 89792) | Glacier valley bacterial and archeal communities from Borup Fiord, Nunavut, Canada, to study Microbial Dark Matter (Phase II) -... | ecosystem: Environmental > Aquatic > Freshwater > Ice >... | reverse complement strand
CAATAGACCTCTTGCAAAAGTCCCTAACACCCCACCCCCAGCCCCTCCCCGCAAGCGGGGAGGGGAGACAAAGCGTAGCTTTGGCGGGGTGGGGTTCTTATTTTTGATTTATGCAAGAGGTCTAATGTAGAAAAGCGGGGCGTATCATAAAATCCCCGACTTCATTGGAGATATATCAGAGGTGCGCCGGATAATACCCGCCATCGACTCAACCTAAAATCCGAGCGATGGTAAAGAGGGCAGCGCTAAGGATAGCACTCACCGGGATTGTAATTAGCCATGCGGCGGCAATGCCTTTTAGTGTTTGGAACTTAATCGAGTTGATGTTTTGCACCAGTCCAATACCCACTACACCACCGACAAGGGCGTGAGAGGTGGAGACTGGTAAACCTAGCCGGGAGGCGATGAGGATAGTGGTAGCCGTGGCAAGTTCGGCACAAAATCCACTACTAGGTTGCAAGGCAATAATGTTTTCGCCAATAGTGGCGATGACTTTTTTACCCCAGACAGCTAAACCACCAACAATACCAGCACCACCAAGGATTAAAATCCAAATAGGTATAGTGATACCATCTGTAGGTACGCTACCAGTGCGATTGATGTAGACGATCGCAGCTAAAGGAGCGATCGCATTTCCCACATCATTAGAACCATGAGCAAAGGCTACAAAGCAAGCACTCAGCAATTGGAATCGGGCGAATAATCTTTCTACGGGATTGGGGAGTGGGCTTGCCGTGAGCGTAGCCGAATGGGAGTGGGGATTGAGAAGTAGTTCTCCCTCATCTCCAGTCTCTTGTAGCTGTCGCCAACTAATGATTGTGAGTCCAACTGCTGCTACTGCACCGGTTAATAGTGGAATGTCGTAAGCAGGGATTGTAAAACCAACTTGCTCAATTACAAAATTGGTTAGCGGTTTAGTCAACGATGGTAATACGATTACACCAAATATTCCCAGTAGCAAAGTACTCAACCAGGGAATCCATTCTTGTAACTGGACTAATTGATTGGGTTGATCTAAAATCCAGTGCTTGATTTGACTGTAGAATAAAGCAGCGATCGCACCACTAATTAACGGCGTTAAAATCCAGCCAATGGTAATTAATTTAATTGATGACCAATCAATTGCATCTACTCCCAAAGCTACCCAACTAAATCCAGCGATCGCACCAACAACCGCATGAGAAGATGAGACTGGTAAACCGCGTGATGTCGCAATTTGCAACCACACACCACAAGATATTAGTACCGTTATCATCCCAGTTACAAATATTTGGGGTGTAGCTGCGAATAAGGCAGGATTAGCAATTTTCGTCGCTAAGGTTTCTGTTACCTCATGTCCAAACAACACAGCACCCGTAAACTCTAATACCCCAGCAATTATTAGTGCCTGTTTCAGGGTGACAGCTTTGGAACCTACAGAGGTTCCCATTGCATTAGCGACATCGTTTGCTCCGAGATTCCAGGCGACGTAAAAAGCTAGTAAGGCGACGGAAAGTAGAGTATACGGCATATATTGGCAGGTAAGGAAGATGGGAAAGATGAGGATGAACCTCTGAGCTTCAGACTTCTATAGGACTTACGCAGAAGAGATCCCCCAACCCCCTTAAAAAGGGGGCTTTTAAGATTCCCCCCTTTTTAAGGGGGGCTAGGGGGGATCAAGTTTTCAGTGCGTAAGTCCTGTTCTAGTTTTAATACTCCCTCATTCCCCTTTTACGGATAAATTAAGATTTTATAAGTATCCGGTGTGGGTGCGATCGCAATTTCCACAGCTGCTGATAAATCTTTTAATGGATAGCGATCGCTAATCAACGCTTTCACGTCTATCCTCTGATTAAATACAATATCAGCTGATAGATTCTGAAGCCGATAAGATGAGCTATAACTGCCGATCAAGTCAATTTCCCGACGGTAGAGAATATTAGGGTTGATGGGAATTTCCACCTCATCAGGGAATTCGGCGAAAAACAAGATTTTGCCACCTTTGCGGGTACAATCAAGTGCTTGAAAGAAGGCTTTCTCACTAGGAACAGCTAGCAGGGTAACATCAACACCCAATCCACCAGTTAGAGCATGGATTTTGGCGGTTAAATCGGGAGCACGAGCATCAAAAGCTGCTTCTGCACCGACACTCAAGGCTTTTTCAATTCTAGAAGGTAGTAAATCGGTAGCGATCGCATTTGCTCCAAAATACTTCACCAACATCATGAACATTAACCCAATTGGTCCAGCACCAGTAACTAACACAGTTTGTCCTGGAGCAATTTGGGCTTTTTTCACAGCTTTCAAGCAGCAGTTAGTTGGTTCGACAAAACTCGCTTCTTCAAAACTGATATTTTCCGGGATGGGAATTAACCCGCCATTTTCCACAATATGTCCAGGAACTTTGACATAATCAGCAAAACCGCCGCCACTGGCGTTAAAGCCTGCGGTAGTGGAGATGTTTTTGTAGACATCGCACATAGAGAAATTATCGTTTAGGCAGTAGGCGCAACGCATACAAGGGATATGGTGCATCACCGCTACTCGTTGTCCAACTTGCCAACCTTTAACATTATTGCCTAATGCTGCGATCGTGCCGGCAGTTTCATGTCCAAAAATGCGCGGCGGTTCATAGAGTGGATAACGAATTTTTTTAATATCTGACTGACACAACCCCACAACCCGCACCTGTACCAGCACTTCATCTGGTTCTAGGGTTGGAACTGGGATATCTTCGTAAGACAATTGATTAACGCCTCTAAATACCTGTGCTTTCATGTTGGTTTTTCCCCGCTCGATGTTATAGATGTAACATTTAGTGGTTCAGGTTAGGTGATAAAAGTGCGGATTTTTTCGGAAAATTTTGGTATCTGGTTACTCAGCTTATCTAGTAATTCCACAACAGTCCGAGGATTTCTTTTATAGTTTTGAGATTGTTTCAGCAAAATTTGAACCATTATTTTAGGATATTGTTCAAATAGATCACAAAGAAAATCATCTGGTGACTGTGTTCTTACATTCCAATAGTTTAAATCTTCATCCTGAAAGTCTTTAATATTTCTGGTAACAATAATCTCCGTAGCAACTACAGCAGCAGCAAGAACATGACGATCTTTAGGATGATTTGTCATTAATTCTTCCAGTCCTATAGGTACTTTAATCATCGCTTCGGGAAAAGCTGCTTTCATGACCGTTTCTAAATTTCTCGCTCCCTCATTTGACATATATCCTTATATTGATCACATTTCCTATTGCTTCATCTAAGATTTTTTGTGACCAATAATGTACATATAAACCAGCCTCAACTGTAGAAAGTAAGGTATCTCGTAGGTACATTGGAAACAAAACACAAGCATCTAAGATTACATTAGGCATAGTAATTTGACTATTTTAATTATTCTTCATAATCATAAAGTCCAGCTTCTTGACTCATTTCTATTAGTTCCTGTAACAATTGTCCACGTTTAGTATCTCTTTGCTGTTTATATTTGATTAAATCCTCAAATTTCACCCGTCTATGAGTTCCTACCATAATATAAGGAAGCTCACCCTGCTCTAATAATTTAATTAGATAGGGACGTGACACATTCAACAAATCAGCCGCTTGTTGTGTTGTTAACTCTGGATTATGTGTGACTATAGATACATTTTTACCTAATGCCATTGCCTGCACTACTTGACGTAATACACAACATACAGAATCAGGAATAGTCATTTCTTCGCCGTTTGCTGCGACTAATTTCAGTTGACTATTTTGGTTGAGTATTTGTTCAAGTTGCTTAATGGCTTCAGCTTCAGCTTCTGTAATAATACTGGAATCAGTAGGCATTTGGTTAGATAGGAAGGTATTCATAAAGAGGGTTAGCTTGGTATTTTGTTTTGATTGTATTACACAAACGCAATAAACGAAAATAGGATATAAAATGAAAAAGAGGGGAAAGGGAACCCCATATTTATCTGTAACGCTGTATCATTTTTGAATATTTTCTCAAGATTTTCTCCAAGACGCCAGCAATGACTATTCGCCATGCGACTGAAACTGACTTGCCTGCAATTGTGGCAATTTATAATGCTGCAATTCCTAGCCGCATGGCAACTGCTGATTTAGAACCAGTATCTTTGGAAAGTCGCCTTTCTTGGTTTAAGGCGCGATCGCTTTCACAACGCCCAATTTGGGTAATCGAAGTAGAGGGAATAATTGCTGGATGGCTGAGTTTCCAATCTTTTTATGGGCGGCCTGCCTATAGTACTACTGCCGAAATTAGTATTTACATAGCCCCTCACTTTCATCGGTGTGGTTTGGGACGACAACTATTAGCACAAGCAATTAACGAAAGTCCTAGTTTGGGTTTAAAGACTCTAGTATGCTTGATTTTTGCCCATAATCAACCCAGTTTAAAACTTTTTGAAACATTTGGTTTTCAACACTGGGGACATTTACCTAAAATTGCCGAAATTGATAGTGTTGAACGGGACTTAGTAATCATGGGACTCCGAATTAAACCCCGTCTATCTTGAAACCTGTAGTTCTTCAGTGATCAAAAGGATTTGCCCTCATCCCCCAACCCCGAATCCCAGATTTAGGGTGAGGGCAAAAACTACGCTTATAAACTTAGATGAGCTTTAGTAAACCTGTTGTTTAATTTGATGACAATAATATTAACAACGCTGCAACTGTGTTAACAACACAACAATTTCATCAATAGCTTGCCGCACAACTGTTGCAGGTTGTTCCGATTGATTCACGATAATACTAAAAACCAACGGCTCATATTTAGACGCATTCAGATATCCAGATAGAGAAAGTACACCTGTTAAGGTACCTGTTTTGGCTTGCACAATGCCCTCAGCAGATGTGTTTTGAAAGCGCCCTTTCAAGGTTCCACTTTTACCTGCCACGGGTAAAGATGCGCGATACACATATCCTGTTGGTGTTCTTGCTATTCCTCGCAAAGTTTGTACAAAAGCTTCTGGTGTCACTAAGTCACGACGTGATAAACCTGAACCATCTACTAAAACATAATTTGCTGGTTCAACTCCCAATTGAGTTAAACTCGCTTTAACAACCTCCAAACCGACATCAGCGCTAGTCTGATTTTTCCCTCTGGTTTTTTTCACAGCTAATGCTCTCAGCAGTGCTTCAGCATAAAGATTATTACTATTTTGAAGAGTTTCCATTAATAATTCTGATAAAGGTGGCGACTCTACAAATGCTATTTCCTGTTGATTAACACCACCACTTACTACTAATGTTTGCCCCAAGGTAATTTTTTCTCTTGCCAAAGCAGTGCGGAAGCGCCGTAAGAAGTAATAATTAGGGTCAACTACAGGCAAATCTATTAAAGACGGTTCCGAACTTGTTGTCAGTTGTCCTTGAATTCGTAATGCTGTTCCTGATAATTCGCGGGTAACGTTGACGTAGATTGGTTGATTTTGGGCAACCGTTACTGATTGATTAATTATCCGCCACTGTTTCGCCTCGTCAGCATCAATCCACAGCACTTGTAAAGATTTACCTACAGCCTGCGGTACAAGTTTTAAGCTAAAAATATTTTGATTCAGAATAAAGCTGCTGATTGGTGCGCCATAGTCTGACTGCACATCTTCCCATTGCCAAGTGGGGTTAACAATATCCCCTTGAATATAACTATCATCAGCTATCAATTGCTGAATTTGAGTAATACCTTTCTGTTTTAGCTGCTGTGCTAATGTTTGCAGTTGAGTATCACTTAAGCTAGGATCTCCCCTACCAACAACACGTAAAACACCTTTGCCATTCTGATAAATTGAGGTGCGAATCCGAAAATTAGCACCTAACTGCTGCAATGCAGCTGCTGTTGTCAGCAACTTCAAGTTAGACGCGGGAGTAAAATATTTCTGAGCATCCCGACTGTAAAGAGTTTGCCCGGTTGACAGGGGTTGTACCAAAATTCCCCAGCGCCCCCGACTGAATAAGGGACGATTGATTACAGCATCTATAGCTGTTCCCAGTTGGGTAGAGCAAATTGATTTTGTGGTAGTTGTTGGTACAACTGGGGTTTGTGCTTTAGCTGCTGGCTGGGTAATACCAATTTGACTACCCAGAAACAGCAGCATCAAGCTAAGAGAAATTTTCCTAGTCATCACATAGTTCTTAAAACTACTTGATGATAATACCTTGGTGTGGCATTTTTTTAACGTCAGTTCGACACGAGGAAATTAACGCTTTGCTTTTCCTTTTTCTTCTTTCTCTTCTTCCTCTTCTTCTTCCTCGTCTTCTTCGTCTTCCTCTTCTGCCCCAAATACTTCGTCTATGAGTTCTTGCGCTCGCTTGTCTGAAATTTTCAAGGCTTCCTGAAGCTCAGAGATATAATCCTGTTCTGCTTCCGGTACTTCCTCATCAATCCCTACGACTAAGATAGCGGTGGTGTATGCAGCTTCTCGATAATTTTTATTCGGTAAGGATTCGATCGCTTGCTTCATTAGAACTTCAGCTTCTTCTTCTAGTAAGCTGGTGACTTTCTCGGTCAACTCTTCATAGTCTTCATCAGAGAAATCTTCAAATTGGGAAACGGCACCCAGCATTTCACTCAAACCGTATTGTTCTTCTATGGTTATACCTTCACCATCAGCAGCTGCGGAAAATAGTCCTATAACTGCGATACCTTCGGTGAGCTACGCTAACGCAACTTCTGGTTCTAGAGCAACTGAACTAGCACTACGGCCTTTGGGCAACTTGCGTTTAGACATAATTATCCTTCAAAAGTTACGTGATATTTCAGGAAGTAATATCTTGCGGTTTAGAAAGCTTCCTAAATTTAGGATTCCCAAAAGAATGCGGAAAAACACATTGGGATGAATATTTATTTTCATAAAAAATACGCAGGTAATATATTCTCCGCGTATAAAAACAGTCTCAACAATAAAGATGCGTAAAAGGCATGGGTGGGTTCTTGGGAGATATCAGAGATATCTTGATTTTGTCGATGTGTTAGACGATTACACCAGAGATAATCGCACCACCGCCAAAGCCTATACCTAATATTTGGATTGTGTGTTCTAGGGAGCGATGTGTAAGACAGGCTACGCCTACGCGTTCGGCTTGTTCTATTTCGACCATGCTGCGAATTGAGCCTACAGCCGTCCAAATCAATTATGCTCATCCACCCTAATAAATTTCACTACGATGACCAACTTTAGTAATGATGATTAACTGACTTTCTATATCAAATTCATAGATAACTCGATAATCTCCTACTCTTAACTTATAAAACCCCGACCATTCTCCCGTCAGAGGCAAAGGAGTGATCTGCTCAAAATTGATACTTAACCATTCAATCTTATTAAGAATACGTAGTTGCACCACCTGAGCCAGATTATCTAAATCAGTTATAGACTCTGGTTCAAAACTTATAGAATAACTCATTTAATGCTCTATTCCATACCTTTTATACACCTCCGATGCTGGAATAGTAGCTCTTCCTTCTAGCCGTTTTTGCCGTATTTCTAATAAATTTTGCTTGAACGACTCTTTAACTTTGTTTCCCTCATCAGGATCACCGAAGTATTCATCTATAATTTCATCTACTGTGTTACGGATCAAGTTTTGCAACTGTTCTGTTGTCATGTCTTTTATTTGCATAGCTTCTCCGACCAATGAAATATACACATAATTATACCAATTGGGAAAGAATTAAGAATCTACTTTAATCGCCAGTAAGTGTCTATATCTTCTTGAGTGATGGGGGTAGTTTCTGGGGTAGTGAGGGTTCTTCCCCGCTAGGACAACTTAGCAGAGTTTGAATTAGCTGATTATAAGCTTGTAAACGCTGTTCCTTCAGGAGCAGGTGTGAGTTAGACGCATCTTGATAAGGCTTCAACAGTATTATCCTCAATTTCGGAAATAATTAGGGGTAAAAAGTTTTAGATCCTTCTTCAAAAGGCTACGGTATACACGCAAGTTCTTGGTGGACTAGAGATATTAACCATAAAGATAAGCATGAACGTAACTACCGCCTATTACCAATAGAAAAGAAAGAATCATACAAGTGGCTACGTTCTGCCGAAGAAACCCAAAAATGTTTAACTATTGGTAATGCCAAAATAGTGACTCATATCGCCGACAGAGAAAGTGATATGTATGAGGAATTCGCTACGGTTCCAAATCGAGACAATCATGTGTTGGTCAGAGCGCACATTGACCGTCGCCTTGTGGGAAAGAGCCAATCACTTTATACATACTTAAACCAACAAACATCTGAGGGGACTTACACAGTAGATGTCCCGGCAGATGCACGCATCGGTAGAACAGCAAGAGAGGCATTATTGATTGTTCGCCGTGCAATGGTGAAAATCCAACGTCCAGATAAATTGAAGCTAATCTCTTTGGCTTGGGCTGCTGGGCGCACAGTATCGATTGCTGCCTCTACAAGTGGTACAAGTTTTACCTGATGAATATTTAGATGGAGTGTGCCTCTAATAATCCGCGAGACATCTAGGATATCTTCGATCAGTTGAGTTAAAGATTTGCTGTTACGCTCAATTGTCTCTAGTGCGCGGAAAGTAGTAGGCTCATTCAACTTGCGACTCCTAAGTAGCTGCGTCCAACCCATTATGGCGTTTAGGGGTGTGCGGAGTTCGTGGGAGAGTGTGGCGAGAAAATCATCTTTGATGCGGTTTGCAGTTTCGGCATCGGCGCGTGCTGATTGTTCGCGCTCAAGCAATTGTTCGCGTTCTTGCTCTGCTTGCTTGCGTTCTGTAATGTCGCGTTGAGTTCCCCACGCTCTGACTAAAAGCCCATTTTCGACAATTCCCACTAGATTATTCAAAAAATATTTGGAATTACCTTGCTTATCTATTTCATGAGACTCTGCATCGATTAGTCGGTAGTTAGAACGGATAAAACTACGCAGGTGTGCAATATTATCTGGATCGGAGGAAACGAGAAAGTCTCCTAATCTGGCGCTGATAATTTCTTCGGCACAAGAAAAGCCATACATCTGCGCCATAACATTGTTGCATTCCGCTAAGTAAACATATTTATAAAAATGTTGAATTTGTTCATATTCTGGACAATCTGGCGAAATTGGTACTTCCAGTTCAATGCACCAAATAGCTTCTGAACTCTGTTCTAAAAAAGTGCGATAGCGTTCTTCGCTTTTGGAAAGGGCAAGCTCTAATTGTTTGCGTTTGCTTAAATCAACTACAAAACTAATAATATCGTTTGAATTATTTTCTAACAAAGCAGAACTTAACAGGATGGCAACCCGGCTGTGATCTTTGCGGATATATTCGTTCTCAAAGGGCTGACACACGCCTTGGGTTGTCAGTTCTGCGTTAGCGTTCGCGTTGGCGAAGCCTCTCGAAGAGAAGCGTCTCGTAGAGAAGCTCACCGTTCGTGCAGCGTCTCGTAGAGAAGGTATCGCGCTGTTGTTAGCTTCAATATATTCTGGTGGGATCATCTCGCGCCATCTAACTTGCCCTGATCGCAAATCTTCTTGCGAATAACCTACCATTCCTAAAAAAGCATCATTAGCTTCTGCGATCGCTCCGTCCATTTTGGTTACAATTACCTTAATTAAACCTCGTTTCTCCAATAAGTATTTATCCTTTAAAAGCTGATAAGTTGTTTCACAAACCTGGATAGTACCTGCTATACCGTGTGATTCCATTCTACTAGCAATATTGACTGTATCTCCCCAAAGGTCGTAGGCAAACTTTTTCAACCCAATTATCCCTGCTACTACTCGACCGATAAAGGTTTTACATAAACCCCAACAAATCAGCGTGAATAGTTCTACTACCAGACCGATTTTAAAGGCGGATATCTTCTCTTCTAATTGTGAATTTGCCCAAAGAAAAAAAGCGATCAAAGTCAAGCCAGCTACTAGGATAATTTGCGCCTGTAATTGCAGCCGTTTCAGTTAAAAGCTCTGTCGCTGCTCTTTATACGATTCGTCAAGGTTATTATCGGTTTGCCGATGGGACATTCCCTGACTAATCAGCGCATCTAGTTGGGTTTTGTCGGAATTATTTGGATGAATCATGCACTTTTTGCGTTATTAGTAATTAAGGGAGTGGGGAGTGGGGGAGTAGGAAATAACTAATGCCCAATGCCCATTAGTGTCAACTTAAGCTAAAATCTGCTGACTGTATGAGTTTTGCCCTCACCCCCAGCCCCTCTCCCCAAAATGGGAGAGGGGAGCAAATTCTCCAGTTCCCCTTCTCCCATATTGGGAGAAGGGGTTAGGGGATGAGGGCAACCCCATAACCCTTTTTTTACCTAACTTCTACCTTAAGTTGACACGCATGCCCAATGCCCAATGCCCAATGCCCAATTTCCAAAATGGCTCGTACCCCTACATTAAATTTTGATCGTGGCACATTAATTTTGCATCCACCACCACGCGGCAAAGGTTGGATGGACTATGCGACATGGGATGATCGAGTTGAAAAATTCCGCATTCCAGCAATTAGATACCGATCGCTAGTGGAAGCACTACAAGCCGAAGATGTCTATTTTATCGATGAGGCGAAGCAATTTTATCCTGTAGATTTGGTTCCCAGTCTGGAAATGGAACCCTATGCCCACCAGACTGAGGCGCTAGCAGCTTGGAAACTGGCGGGTAGACTAGGGGTCGTTGTGCTTCCTACGGCGGCGGGAAAGACTTATTTGGCGCAAATGGCGATGCAGTCAACGCCGCGCACGACGCTAATTGTGGTACCAACTTTGGATTTAATGCATCAGTGGTATGCACACTTAGTAGCGGCTTTCCCTGATGCTGAAGTGGGATTGCTGGGAGGTGGTTCGCGGGATAGAACGGCAATTCTAGTTGCAACTTACGACAGTGCAGCAATTCACGCCGAAACGTTGGGGAATCAATATGCATTGATTGTTTTTGACGAATGTCATCATTTACCGACAGATTTTAATCGGGTGATTGCTGAATATGCGATCGCACCTTATCGCCTGGGACTCTCTGCAACACCAGAACGCACCGATGGTAAACACGCTGACTTAAATATCCTCATTGGCCAAGAAGTATATCGCAAACGCGCCGAAGATTTGGCGGGGAAGGCGTTAGCAGAGCATGAAATTGTCCAAATTAAGGTAAAGTTATCGCAACTTGAGCGGGAAAGATACAATCAACTAATTCAAACCCGCAATGACTTTTTGAAGCAATCTAAGATTTCTTTGGGGAGTCTTCAAGGTTGGCAAATGTTCGTACAAATGAGTGCGCGATCGCAATCTGGACGTAGGGCTATGTTAGCGCACCGGGAAGCGAAAGATATCGCTTTGGGTACTGATGGGAAGTTGCGAATTCTAATTAATTTATTGGCAGAACATTATCCGGCACTAATTTTGATTTTTACTGCGGATAATGCAACGGTTTACCGCATTTCTCAAGAGTTGCTAATTCCGGCAATTACTCATCAAACTCCTGTGAAGGAACGGCATGAGATATTAACAAGGTTTAGAGAGGGTAAATATAATACTTTGGTTGCTTCTCATGTGTTGAATGAAGGTGTTGATGTGCCTGCGGCTTCTGTGGCAATTATTTTATCAGGAACGGGTTCGGCTAGGGAGTATACTCAGCGTTTGGGGAGGATTTTACGGAAGGGGAATATTGAAAATAAGCGGGCGATTTTGTATGAAGTGGTGGCGGAGGATACGAGTGAGGAGGGAACTTCGGCTAGGCGAAGAGGAGAAAAAAGAAACGAACCGCAGAGCCGCCAAGGACGCAGAGGGGAGGAGGAGAAGAAAGGGAAGTTAGAGGTTGTGTATGGGAGTGGGAAGGAAAGGAGTTTGAAGGCTGCGGAACAGTTAGAAATTAATTATTCAACCGGAAGTTCAAAACTTGTACTGAGCGAACTTGTACTGAGCGAAGTCGAAGTAGTCGAAGTATCTAAAATCCAAAATTCAGCAGATGTTACCGACAGACTTACTGATGCATCGCCAAAACGGGGAGGAGATCATTCCGAAGAGATTGAAGATTGATCAGAAAACTTCGGAGTTGGCGATTGAGTTAATTAATTATTTTCAATCAGCAGTGGGGAAGACTCAAGGTGTGCTTGAGCGACAACTGACTGATTTTGAAGGCGATTCTACAGATTATCGGGTGAAGCGAGGGTTAGCTTATATTCTCAAAAGCAGTTTTTGCACTTTTGAGGTGGTTAGTCCTCTGGAACCACAAATGTTAAGAGAACGGGTGTTTTCGCTAGCTGCAAAATCGGTTTCTAGTCGGGAATCAACACAAGTTACTCTGAATAAAGTTGCTGATGAGTTAACTCAAGAACTTGAACGGGAAGTTTTATCGGAACAGGTTCGGAATGGATTATATGCTGATTTGTCTGAAAATAAGATTTTGACTGTTTTTGATGCACCAATAGCACCAGATTTGTTAAATCGATATAACTTATCTCAGGTGCAGGGTGTGTTTTATAAGGCCAGTCAACTGATATTAAATGCTCACCGGAATGTTCCGGGAGAATATAAGCTGTTATTTCGCTATCTGAAGTTGTTTCAATTGATGGCTTATATTGAGGGTGATGCTGACCACGGGTTTACAATTACCATTGACGGTCCGACGAGTTTGTTTAATTCTAGTACGCGTTATGGGTTAGCGATCGCTAAACTTATTCCTGCTTTACTTCACGTTACTAAATGGAGTCTTTCTTCTATTCTCCAAAGCCGCGACGCTTATACAGATACTTGGAAAACTGGACGTTTCACCCTCAATTCCGAATGTGGTTTGGTATCCCATTATCCACCAGGTAAGCCCTACGATAGTATGCTAGAAGCATCCTTTGCTGATAAGTGGGATGCATTGAAAAGTGGTTGGGCGTTAGAGCGAGAAGTTGATTTAATACCAATCCCCGGTAGTGTGATGATTCCCGATTTCCGCTTGGTGCATCCTGATGGACGTACTTTCTTATTAGAAATTGTTGGTTATTGGCGACCAGAATATTTACAGAAAAAGTTTTCTCAGGTGCGACGGGCTGGACGTGATGACTTGATTTTGGCAATTTCCGAACGACTTAATTTAGAAAAGGCGGGAGTAAAATTAAATGATGTCCCCGCCAGAATTGTTTGGTTTAAAGATAAGTTATTGCCGAAAGCTGTATTAGCTGTGATGGATTGAATAAGGAGAAATGAAATGAAAACTATAGAAACAATTGCTACAGTTACCAAAGATGGTAAGATTACAGCGCAATTACCATTGGATATTCCAGAGGGTGAACATCAGGTGGTAATAGTAATTGATGAAAAGCCTTTGGCAGAGAAAGCAGAGAGCAAGAAAAAACGCCTTCCTCTAAACTTCCCTGTAGATAATTATGGTTATTGGCCTGAGAATCTTTCTCTAAGACGTGAGGATATGTATGGTGATTGGGGTCGCTAACTCTGTATTTCTGGACACGAACATTTTAGTGTATGCAAATGTGTCCGAATCTCCCTTTCACCAAGCAGCAGTACAGGCTATTGAAAATCTTTATGACGCAGGAATTGGATTATGGATTAGTCGCCAGGTGTTGCGGGAATTCTTAATAACTCTTAGTCGTCCACAAGCATTGATGAATTCCCGACCTGTTGCGCTCATAATTGAACGTACCCGATTTTTTCAAGCTCAATTTCAAGTAGCTGACGAAACCGCCCAAGTGACAGAAAGACTTTTATCTCTAATGGAGCAAATTACTATCGGTGGTAAGCAAGTTCATGATGCAAATATTGTCGCCACAATGCTAGTTTATGGCATTCCTCAGTTACTCACTCACAACACAAGTGATTTTGCTAGATTTTCTGGGTTAATTACTGTGTTGCCATTACAAAATTAGACTGCTTGTTGTTAGTACTCGTAAAAATTTACTTCACGTTACGAAATCAATCTTTCGGTAATTGTGCAATCCCACTGACTAACCCCAAACACTTCTGCGTTCCCAAAACTGGGCGACTCTTTTTTCCCATTGCTGCCAGTAATCTTTGATGACTGCTGATTCAAACCAAAATACCTCTGCTGGCATTTCTGGAATCGCTACTACTAAAAGAGCGTGCTTTAGCTGAATGCCATAATCTCGATAATATTCGTTAGCTGCTCCTATGTATGCCGTAAGTTGCAGTGGATGTTCATATAAATGCTCAATTGAACCTTTGGGTTTGTCTGCTGTTTTCCACTCGCAAATACAGGGAATACCTTGATAGCTAGCAATACAATCAACTTTGCCAGAATAACCCAAATCATGATGAAAAACAGAGCCTTCTACAAGTCTAACTGTGTCGATTTGTTCTAAAACTGGCTTGATACTCTCCCAATAAGGGCGACTCGCTTCGGGACAAACAGGGTTTTGTCCAAGGAGGTAGCGCTCAATTTGTTTGTGTGTTTGGGTTCCCCGCCGACTTGCAGTTGTAGTAATGCGGGTAGCTTCTTCTGTACCAACACGCGCTTTCCAGTTTAATAATCTGTCTCTGTCTGCTTGTGATTTGGTGGCATTAAGTATTGTAGTAACGCTGGGAAAGCGATTTCCCTTGGCATCTACATAATATTGTTTACCATTTTCTCTCTTGGATGTGGCATTAATGCGTGGTAGCAGTTGGGTATCATGCATCAGTTGGTGTGTTGACTTTAATATGTGTGATATATTTCCGAAATAAATAAAACTGCATTTGTATCTTCCGGTGGGATGTTGTATCTTATTACTAAATTATGGAACCTGTAACGCTGACCGCAGTTGGAACAGCGATCGCTACTATAGTTTTAACTCTACTACTCCCAAGGCAGATACAGCGAAGCCGAACCCCTTTACATCCAAGCTTTGGATAT
>Ga0123337_10004212_pt1 | contig 14776 bp, 17 predicted proteins | sample frozenSSSSmetaG_FD_89792 | JGI IMG/M metagenome (GOLD analysis project Ga0123337, IMG submission 89792) | Glacier valley bacterial and archeal communities from Borup Fiord, Nunavut, Canada, to study Microbial Dark Matter (Phase II) -... | ecosystem: Environmental > Aquatic > Freshwater > Ice >... | reverse complement strand
CTCACCGGCACGCCCATCGAAAACCGCCTCGCCGATCTCTGGAGCCTGTTCGCCTTCGCCCAGCCCGGCCTGCTCGGCGACCAAGCCGGTTTCCGCCGCCAGTATAACGAAGCCGACCCCGCCGCGCTCGCCCGCCTGCACCGCCGCGTGCGGCATTTTCTGCTCCGCCGCACCAAGGCCCAAGCCGCGCCCGATCTTCCTCCGCGCACCGAGGACGAAATCATCGTTGAGCTCGAAGGCGGCCAGCGGAAACTCTACGACGCCGAACTCAAACGCGCCCGCGCTCAGCTCCTCGGCGTCGAAACCACCAAGGCCCTTGATGCGGTGCGTTTCCACGTCCTCGCAAGCCTCCTACGCCTGCGCCAGATTTGTTGTCATCCCGCGCTCGTGGATCCCGTGCACGCCACGCTCCCCAGCGCGAAACTCGAAGCCCTCCTTGAACGCGTCGAAGAACTCGCCGAGGAAGGCCATCAGGTCCTCGTCTTCAGCCAATTCGTGCAGATGTTGGAAATCATCCGCGACCGCCTCGTCGCCGGCGGCATCGGCCACCTCATGTTGACCGGCGCGACCGAAAACCGCGCCGAGTTGGTCAACACGTTCCAAACCGATCCGACCAAAACCGTTTTTCTCTTGTCGCTAAAAGCCGCCGGCTTCGGCCTGAACCTGACGGCCGCCAGCTACGCCATCCTCTACGACCCCTGGTGGAATCCGGCGGCGGAAGCGCAGGCCATTGATCGCATCCACCGCATCGGCCAAACGAAGCCCGTCATCGCGTATCGCATCCTCGCCGAGCACACCGTCGAAGAAAAAATCCGCTTCCTCCAACGCGAAAAAGCCGCGCTAGCCGCCGCCGTCGTCCAAGAAGAAAGCCTAGCGACCGTAATGGACCTCGACAGCCTCAAACGCATCCTAGCCTGATCGCTAAGTAAGGTTCCCTTTACTTCATCCGCCCTCAAGTAAAGCGAAAGCCATTTCGCTTTACTTATGAATCGACAAGTAAAGCGAAACGGCTTTCCCTTTACTTATGGAACGCGGTCCCACGGGCTACAAAACTCCCATCAGCATGATTGGCGAAGCCTGTTTCGCTTTTGTGCCCAACGGCTTACCCCCAACTCCTCTCGTTGAAATCCACGCCGCCAAACTTCAACGAGCCAGCGTGGCCTTGGGGCGACTGAGTGGCGTTACCGGACTTTTGCCCGATCCGCATCTATTTATATACAGTTATATCCGGAAAGAGGCGGTGCTCTCTTCCCAAATCGAAGGCACCCAATCCACCCTTTCGGAGCTGCTTTTGTTCGAAAACGATGCCACCGCAGGCGTGCCCCTGGATGACGTGCAAGAGGTCTCAAACTACGTCGCGGCGATGAACCACGGACTCAAGCGCCTGCGAGAAGGCTTTCCCCTGTCGCTGCGCCTCATCCGCGAGATCCACGCCGCATTGCTGGCCAAAGGACGCAGTGCTGAAAAACAGCCCGGCGAGTTTCGCACCTCCCAAAACTGGATCGGCGGTTCGCGCCCCGGCAACGCCCTCTTCGTGCCGCCCCCTCCGGATCAGTTGATCGCCTGCCTTGGCAACCTGGAAACATTCCTGCACGACGAAACCACACCCTCGCTCGTGCGGGCGGCGCTTGCCCACGTCCAGTTCGAGACAATTCACCCCTTCCTCGACGGTAACGGCCGCATCGGCCGCCTGCTCATTACCCTGCTCCTGTGCAACGAAGGCGTGCTGCCCGAGCCGATGCTCTACCTCAGTCTCTACTTGAAAAAAAACCGCGCCACTTACTACGACCTGCTCCAGCGCGTCCGACTCACCGGCGATTGGGAGGCGTGGCTCGACTTCTTCTTCGACGGCGTAGCCGAGACCGCCCTGCAAGCCGCCGAAACCGTGGGCCGGTTGCTCGCGCTGTTCCAAACTGATCGCCAGCGCATCTACGAACTCGGCCGCACCGCCGGCTCGGCTCCGCGTGTGCACGAGTTCATGCAAAAACAGCCGCTGGTAAGCGCATCACGCTTGGTCAAAGAGCTGGAAATTTCAAAACCCACCGCCAACGCCGCCTTGGGCGTCCTGACAAAGCTCGGCATCGTAAACGAACTCACCGGCACTCCGCGTAATCGCGTCTTCGCCTACGAAAACTACCTCCGCATCCTCAGCGAAGGCACCGAGCCTCTATAAACCCGATAACCCATCGTCTGCATGAAACTCACCCACCTCGGCATCAGCTATTATCGCAGCATCGGAGAAGAGCCAGTGACGCTGGATTTAACTAAAAAACTCAACGTGCTCATCGGAGCTAACAACTGCGGGAAATCGAATGTCCTTACCATTCTCCAGCACTTAAAAGGGACGTTAATGGGTAAAGGCTATGATCATGCAGATCGTCACAAACTAGAAAGCAGCAAAGACCCTCACTTTCGATTCGAAGGAGAAATCAGGACCCCGTCATGCCACATGCCTGTTTGGTTTAATGCAGTTGTTCGAGGTCAAACGCCTTATGCGTCAGAAGGGTTTTGGGATCATTATTCCACATCAAATATGGAAAATTTTATGATCAATTTTAAGAGCCAAGGCATGACCCAATGGTTAAATGGAGCGGAGCTCCAAGATTATAAAAATGCTCAAGCAAATGGAATATTGGCACCCGTTTTATCGGAGCAAATCCCTCGGATTTTATTAATCCCTCAATTCCGAAAAATAGAAATCCATGACAACTATGACGTAAGCGGTCGCGGAATAATTTCACGCCTCGCCGGGTGGGATAGGCCTGACTTCGGTAAAAGAGATGATCGAAAAAAACTTATTCAAATACGCGATCTGCTTCGGCGTTTGATCGAAGAACCCGATGCCGAAATTGAGGTAAGCAGAGAGAAAACTCAGATCTTAGTTACTGTAAGGGATCTACAACTCCCCCTGGAATCCTATGGCACCGGGATTCACGAGATCATCATTCTCGCTATAGCTGTTTTGTCCCTAGAGGAATCCTTGGTTTGCATAGAAGAACCCGAAATCCACCTCCATCCGCTCCTCCAGCGTCGCTTCATTGAGTTTCTGCGCAAGGAAACTACCAACCGCTACGTCATCACCACCCACTCTCCCGCGCTGATCGCACCGGCCGAAGACACCAACGTCGTTCATCTCTGGCTCGAAAATGGTGTCACCAAGTCTCGCACGATTGCCACCTCCTCCGATACACTCCGCGCACTTCACGACCTCGGTGCCCAAGCCAGCGACCTTCTCCAAGCCAACAGCGTAATCTGGGTCGAAGGCCCCAGCGACCGCACCTACCTGAACCGTTGGCTTGAACTGATCCATCCCGGCAAATACCGAGAAGGTATCGATTACACGGTTATGTTCTATGGTGGCCGCCTTCTCTCCCATCTCAGCATGGAGCGTGACCGGGTCGCCGAAACCAAAGAAGACGAAGGCGCCGAGCTCATCCAGCTCCTCAAAATCAACCAGCACAGTGCCATTCTCATCGATAGCGATCGCCGCAAGGCCGCTGATCCGCTCAACGCCACAAAAACACGCATTCAAACGGAGTGCGCTACATCTGGTGTCTTCTGCTGGATCACCCCTGGTCGTGAAATCGAGAACTGCCTGCCCCCGGCGGCCATCGAAGCGGCTTACCGCGCGCTCTCTGAAAAACCCGTCACCATAAAACTGAAGCCGTATCAGTATATCGAAGACGCACTCGCAACTTCTCTGAAACCCGTCTGGAAGCGCACCCAATACTACGAACATGCCAAGGCACAGCGCGCCCATGAGATCAGCCTCCAAATGACTGCCGAACAGCTATCACCGGATGTCCATAAACTTGTCGTCGGCCTCGTCACAGTCATCGAACACAAGTAGCCCGTTAATACCCCGCGGCATCAGCCGCGCCTCCGTTTCCCCGTGAAGGCCATTGGCCGGAACCGCTCCCAGAGAATCGCCCCATTGGGCGATTCCATAAGTGGTTAAATTCCGATTCCGATCCGGTTCCATCGCCAGCCCTTACTCACTCCGCCGCCACCTCGGCATCCACCGATTTCAGCCCGCGCCCGACCTTGTGGTTGCCGTAATCCGCCCTCGGCTTGGCGAAGGTTTTTTCGCTCAGCGTCAGCCCCGTGATCTCCGCCAGCAGAAACACCCGCCAGCCCGGCGGCGGCTCCGTCTGACTTCCGCCCGCCGTCTGCCACGCCAGCAACACCGGCTTGTCTTCCGTGCCCTCACCCAGCGCATGAGGCTCCGCCATTCGTGAATGGCCATGGTAGGTGAACGTCACCACGCGCTTTTCCTTCAGCGCCTGCTTCAAAACAACCGTCACGTCCGTCGCCGGCGTTGGTTTTTCCTCCGCGCCCCCAACCGCGGCAAGCCGCAGCAATAGCGTGAGGATCAGCATGCTTCCCAACCAAATGCGTCGCGTCATAGCCAAACCAGCAAGCACACCCCACACCAGTTCAAGCAAAGATTTTGCACCACGGAATCACCCTCACGCCGGCCTTCACGCCCAATCCATTCAAGCGAACAAGGCATTTTGCCATTCGTTTGTATTTTATCCCTAAAATTTACCCTCTAAGTGCCAATTAAAGAGTCTGATGGCCCGATATTTATCGTGGACTTCAGCCGCTCTTATCGGCTCATTTCCTGCTTTCGGTTCGTGTCCCACTATCAAAAAATCATGAAAACAAAACTAGTCGCCCTCGCCGCCCTGCTGCTCGCCTGCGTTTATCCTTCCGTCGCCTCCGCCGATCCCCTTCCCACCGGCAAAATCGCCGGCGTGACCATCGCCTTCACTTTCACCTATGACGTCGGCGGCTACCCCACAAAGGGTAAGTCCGTCACCAAGAGCGATGGCGGCGGCTACTACAAGCTGCTCACCAACACGCCCACCGTCTACAAGGAGGCCTACTCCTCCATCCTCACCACCTCCAAATACGGCAACACCGAGTTCCTCACCGATCTCATCAACAACGAGGTTCTCGATCCCTCCACCAAGGCCGGCGACTGGAAGATCGTCTACGTCGAGGTCGCCAATAACGAGACGCGCGGCTTTTTCGCCGTCAACAAGAAGACCAGCTCCGTCGTCTTCATCGGTGGTTACGATCAATCCTGCTACCCCATCAACCTGGTCAGCAAGGATGGCAGCGGCTACACCGAGAATTACACCGACACGACTACGTATAACGCCATGCACGCGACCCTCTCCCAAACCGAGGTCGGTTCTTACAAAGGCGTCGAATCCTATTGCCTGAAGTTCAAGCCTTACAACAACAGCACTATCTTCAAGGCGAACGGCCTCCTTTACATCCAAGGCACCTATAGCAGCGACTACTTTAACGATATCTACACCTACACCGCCGCCACCACCACCCTCTCCGGTCTCGTCGGCGACGACGGCGACGGCACCATCATCGGCGGCTCCCTCTCCATCGACGGTCTCATCCCCCTCAAGGACGCTACCCCCTACCTCAGGGACCTGTAAGGAAAAGCTTGGCCTCTTCCAAAGCCTAGCCCAATGCCGACCTGCCGAAAAGGCGGGTCGGCATTTTTTATTTATGCAAAAAACCATTTGGCCTGTTCTCATCGTCGCAGCCGTCTTGGGTGCGGCTATCCTCATCGGCTTGCGCTCCGCGTCGACGCCCTTGGCGGACAAAGCCCCGGCGGTTGCCCCCGGCGCCGCATCGCTTACCCCGGCGACTGCGTCAACCATTCCGGATTCGGAAGCTTCAGCATCCTCCCCATCGGCCCTCACGTCATCATCCACCCCGGCCGCACAGTCGTCCTCTGCCACGTCTCAGCCGGCGCAGCCCGCCTCCCCTTCACACTCAGTCCCCGTCACCAAGCTCAGCACGCTTCTACACATCCACGAAGAGATTGACGCCGCCGCCGATTCCACGACTCCCGAGTCGCTCGCCCTCCTCGTCTCCTACGCAAGCGACGATAATGCCGACGTGCGCACGCCCGCCCTCAACGGGCTCATTCGCCGGGGCGACGCCGCCGCCGCGCCCTTCCTGCGTGCAGCCGCCAAAAAAACAGACTCGTCCGAGGCCATCATCGCCATGCTGAAAACGGCGGACTACCTGGAATTGCCCTCCGCCACTCTGCATGAGATTGCCGCCATGCCCAAGCCCCCGAAAACCGACCCCACTGCAGGTCCACCCGCGAAGTCCGCCAAACCGGCCACCCCGGCTCCCGAAGACAAGCCGTAGCCTGGAACCCGGGGCTTCTTTTGAGCCCCGCTGCTCATTCATCCGGCACGCCGCCGCCGCGAAAAATTGTTAAGCGCGAGTAAAGTGGACTGCTTTTCCCGCCGAAACCGGTTTGGCTGGCGCGCATGACCGCCGTTTCTGAACCCCCTGCGGGCCGCATCCGCCTGCTGATGATCGACGACGACAAGAAGCTCTGCCGCCTCGTCGGCGACTACCTCGGACCGCTCGGTTTCGACGTGACCGCCGAGCACGACGGAGCCGCAGGCGCGGAACGCGCCGCCGCCGCGGACGCCAACTGGCAGGCCGTCATCCTCGACGTGATGCTGCCCGGCCTCGACGGCTTCGAAGTCCTTCGCCGGATACGCCGCACGAGCGATGTGCCCGTGCTCATGCTCACCGCGCGCGGCGACGAGACCGACCGCATCGTTGGCCTCGAAGTCGGCGCGGACGACTATCTGCCGAAGACATTTTCCACCCGCGAACTGCTCGCCCGTCTCCGCGCCGTCCTGCGCCGCACCTCCCGCGCGCCGGGAGAAACCGCCCCCGCCGCCGAGATCGTGGTGGGCCCGCTGCGCGTGCAGCCCGAGGCCCGCCTCGCGTTGCTGTCCGACCAGCCGCTCACCCTCACACCCGTGGAGTTCGATTTGCTTGTGAGTCTTGCCAAGGCCCGCGGCCGGGTGCGCACCCGCGAAGCACTGCTCGACGAAATCCGCGACCGCAATTACGAGGTGTTCGACCGCTCGATCGACGTTCACATCTCCGCCCTGCGCAAAAAACTCGGCGACGACGCCAAGAATCCGCGCTTCATCCGCACCTTGCGTTCGGCCGGCTACATGCTCACCGATCCAGCCGCACCCTAACCCGCCCGCGCCATGCGTTTTCCCCTCGCGCTGAAAGTCTCCGCCTGGCTCCTCCTCAACCTCGCGTTGCTGGTCGCGCTCGCCGCCGGATTGCTCGTGGCGCAAGGCGGCTTCAACTGGAGCGCCTTGGTGGAAGGCCCGCCCGGCCGGCGCATCCAGGATTTGGCCGAGGCCACCGCCGGAGAAATGCACAGTCAGTCTCCCTCCGGGCGCGCCGCCACGCTCGCCCGTTTCAGCGAAACCCACGGCGTCTCCGTTGCGTTCTTCGGCGAGGGCGGCGAAACGCTCGCCGGCAACCGCGCCGACATCCCTGCGGAATTTCGGGGCATGTTCGGCCCTCCTCGCCCGCGCAGGCCTCCCCAATTTCAAGGACCACCGGCCGATGACGAACCCGGCGAACCACCCGGTCCGCCCGAAGATCCGCAGCTCCGCCCTGCACAGCGCCAGCAACGCATGCTGATCCACACCGGCGACCCCGCCGCCTTCTGGCTCGCCGTGCGCGTCAAGCCGCCCGAGGCCAGCCGCCAAGGCGTGATCTTGGTGCTGCGCGTGCCCACCTTCGGGCGATTGCTAAAACTCCTCGATCTCACTCCATGGCTCTGGATCGGCGCCGGCGCAGTCGTCGTTTCCCTGCTGTTTTGGCTGCCCTTCGTGCGCAGCCTCACCCGCGATCTCGGCCGGCTCACGCGCGCCACCGAGGCCATAGCCGACGGCCGCTTCGACACCCGCGTGACCGGCCAACGCCGCGACGAACTCGGCGCGCTCGGCGGCTCCGTCAACCGCATGGCCGGCCGCCTTGACCGGCTCGTCACCGGCCAGAAACGTTTTCTCGGCGACATCGCGCACGAGCTCGGTTCTCCCCTGGGCCGCATGCAGGTGAGCGTAAGCATCCTCGAACAACGCGCCGGCCCCGAGCTGCACAACGCCATCACCGACGTGCGCGAGGAGGTCGAACACATGTCCGCCCTCGTCGGCGAACTGCTCGCCTTCACCAAAGCCGGCATGCGCGCCCGCGACGCCGCTTTGTCCCCGGTCCCTCTCGCCTCGCTGGTTGCCCGCGTGATCGCCCGCGAAGCCGCCGATGATGCCGTGCATGTTGATCTGCCCGCAGACCTCGCCGTGCGCGCCGACGCCGATCTGCTCGCCCGCGCCCTCGGCAATCTCGTGCGCAACGCCCTCCGTCACGCCGGTCGCTCGGCGGCCATCACCCTGCGCACCGAAACCGCCGCGGACGCCGTGCTCATCATCGTCGAGGACGAAGGCCCCGGCGTGCCCCCCGACGCCCTCGCCCGCCTCGGCGAACCTCTCTTCCGTCCCGAAGCCGCCCGCTCCCGCGAAACCGGCGGTGCCGGCCTGGGTCTCGCCATCGTGAAAAGTTGCGCCGAGGCCTGCGGCGGCGGCGTGCGTTTCGAAAACCGCGAGCCGCACGGCTTCCGCGCGATCCTGCGGTTATCTCCGTCCGCTTAAGACGGTGGGCTTTACGCGACCTTAACAAATCTCCCCCCGCGCCACATCAGGGCGTTACACGGCAGGCGCTTCATGGAGGAAGAAAATCCTTCACCATGAAAACCCTCGTTTCTTCCTGGCTCCTCCTCAGCAGCGCCCTCGCGCTCGTCCTGTCGGTCGTCGTCTTCTCCCAAGCCGCCGACACCCCCTCCGCCAGCGCCCAAAGCAGCGGTGCCCCCACCCGCCCCGCCTTGCGTGGCGCCCGCGCCCTCGGTCCGTTCACGCTCTTCGACACCAACCACGACGGCGTTCTCTCCGCCGACGAAATCGCCAACGCCCCCGCCGTCTTGCTCACACTCGATAAAAACGACGACGGCGAACTCACCCCCGACGAACTCCGCCGCCCGGGCCCGCCGCCCCCTCCTCGTGACAACGAGGGCAACCAAGGCGGACCACAAGGCCCCGAGGGCGACATGCCTCCACCCCCGCCCGAACAGTGATGGCCGCCCCTTGATCATATCCCGCCTGTAAAACCCCTACCCCCATGAACCCCCGCCTTTCCCTGTCTCTCGCGTTGTTTTCCCTCGGTTGCAGTGCCTTCGCGCAAACACCCCCGCCCCGCCCGCCGCCTCCTCCGCCGCCCGCACCCCCTGCTCGCAACACCCCGCCTACCGCCGGTCAAACCGGCGGACCATTGGTCGGCCTCACCTCCGCCGAACTCACCACCTTTCGCGACGGCGTAGCCGTCTTCCGCCAGATTGAAACCGTCGACAGCGGCCTCGGCCCGATTTTCAACGACTCGTCCTGTGTTGTTTGCCACAACGCGCCCGCCATCGGCGGCTCCAGCCGCCGCACCGTCACCCGTTTCGGCCTCACCACGAACGGACACTTCGATCCCCTCACCGCCCGCGGAGGCTCCCTGCTCCAGGCTCGCGCCATTGATCCGGCCTTTCGCGAGGCGTTTCCCCCGGAGGCCAACACCTTCGCGCTCCGCATCACCACGCCGCTTTTCGGCACCGGTTTGATCGAGGCCATTCCCGACGCCACCCTCATCGCCGCCGCCACGGCGCAGACCACCGACGGTGTCCACGGCCACGTCTCCGTCCTCAACGACATCACCACCGGCACCCAGCGCGTAGGCCGCTTCGGCTGGAAGGCCCAGCAAGCCACCCTTCTCGCCTTTTCCGCCGACGCCTTCGTCAATGAAATGGGCATCACCAACCGCTTCTTCACCGAAGAAAACGCCCCCAACGGCAACGCCGCCCTCCTCGCCCGCGCCGACCAGATCCAGGACCCCGAGGACGAGGTCAACGCCGCCGGCAAAGGTGACGTGGACCGCGCCGCCGATTTCATGCGCCTGCTCGCCGCACCCGTCCGCGGTCCCGCCAGCACCGCCTCGCTCGCCGGCGAACGCCTCTTCACCTCCATCAATTGCATCGCCTGCCACACCCCCGCACTCACCACCGGCCCGAGCCCTGTCGCCGCCCTCGCCAACAAACGCGTTCCGCTCTACTCCGATCTCCTGTTGCACGATATGGGCATCCTCGGTGACGGCATCGTCCAAGGCACTGCCGGCGCACGCGAAATGCGCACCGCTCCGCTCTGGGGCCTGGGCTCACGCCAGGTTTACCTCCACGACGGCCGCACGGACTCCCTCGATGCCGCCATCAAAGCCCACGCCGGCGAAGCCACCGCCGCCCGCACCCGCTACACCCAGCTCCCGGCCGCCTCGCAACAACAACTCCTCGCCTTCCTCCGCTCACTTTAATCTCACGCGGCATAAGCCGCGCCTCCGCTCAACCGTGGAGGCCATTGGCCGAAACAACTCCCAGAAAATCCGCCAATTGGCGGATTTCATTAGTGGTTAAAAACTCTGGTTCCTGATTTCAGTCTCTCCGCGCCACCGTTTCCTTTTTTGACACAACACCCGTCGCCGCGTGTCATCAGGAACGGTGAAGCTCCTCAAAAAAATCATCCTCGGTCTCGTCGTCCTCTTCATCGCGATCCAGTTCGTCCGTCCCGCCAAAAACATCGCGGCCCGCCCCTCGGAAAACGACATCACCGACCACCACCCCACTCCGCCCGCCGTCAAACAGCTCCTCGCGGTCGCCTGCTACGACTGCCACTCCAACAACACCCGCTATCCGTGGTATGCGAACGTCCAGCCCGCCGCCTGGTGGCTCGCCTCGCATGTGAACGACGGCAAGGCCCACCTCAATTTCTCGGAGTTCGCCGACTACTCGCCCAAACGCGCCGCAAATAAATTGGACCAGGTAATCGACGAGCTCACCGACAACGCGATGCCGCTCGCCTCCTACAAGCTCGGCCACCCCGACGCCCGCCTCACGCCCGGACAGACCAAGCTGCTGACCGACTGGGCCGACTCCGTCCGCCAGCAGATCCTTGCCGCCAACGGCCTCTCCGATTAAGTCTCGCGGTTTCCCATGACCGCCTACGACCGCGCCCGCTCGCTCATCGACTCAGCCCACGCCGCCGATCCTGCGTGCACCCCCGACGGCCGCGCCGCCGAACTCGTCTACGCCGACCGCGTCGAAGCCTGGGTCGCCAAATTGATTCCCGCCGCGTCTCCGATCCTGCTGCTCGCTGCCCGCAGTCAGCATCTCGAACGCTGGCTCACGCCCCGCGCCACCTTTCCAGAAGGCAAAGTCGGCTACCTCAACTGGCGCCGCTCCCTCTACGTCAAGCAGGCCGACTGCGCCCGCGAACTCCTCCTCGCCGCCGGCGTCCCCGCCGATGAAGCCGACGAAGTCCGCACCTGGGTTTCCAAAACCGGCCTGAAAACAAACCTCGGCACGCAGGCCCTCGAAGACGCCGCCGTGCTCGTGTTCTTGGAAAATGAAATCGGCGCCTTCGCCGCCCAGCACGCCGAGTATCCGCGCGAAAAATTCATAGACATCCTTCAGAAATCCTGGCGCAAGCTCAGCCCAGCCGCCCAACAAGCCGCGCTCGGCCTCGACCTCCCGCCCGCCATCGCCGGCCTCGTCCGCGAAGCGCTGGCCTCTTAATCCGCCCGCCTGATTTTCGTGGGAGCGAGCTTGCTCGCGATTCAAAGCCCCCGCGCCGACCACGCCTCCGGTAACAGCACCTTCTTCGGTTTCGCCGGGTCGAACAGCCCGAAAATCGCCTGCCCGTTTTGTTGCCGCTCCCTCGCGAACGCCAGCAGTGCCGGCTTATACCAACGCACCTCATGCTGCTCCGCGTCGGCCTGATCGAGCCGCTGCAGCGTCACTTTGAATTGCTGCTGCTTGTTGATCGTCACGTTGGTCGGTTTGATGCCCGTCACCCGAAAATCTCCGAGCGCTCCATTCTGCAGCAGCCAGCGCGTCCGTTTCCGCGATCGGATTACCCAGAACACAAGACCCCGCCAACCAGCGGAAATACCAATACGAACGCACTGCCCAGGCTGCCTTGACTCAATCGCGCGCCCTCGGGACAAGCCAACGCGGGCTCGGTCGGACTGCAGCGCACGTTCACTGCCGCACCTTCCGACCATCGTTTTCCCGTGGTGAAACATTCGCCATGCACCGGTGCGGCCTGAGCGGTCGTAAAATCAAAACCGTAGCGCATCACCTGCGCCTTGTTGATCGACATGTTCGTCTTCGCGACCGAAACAATCCGCCCTTGCGCCAGCACCGGATGGCTCGCCGCCAGTCTCCACTCGTCACCCTGCCTCCAAGGCAAAAAAATCGCCGTGAACAAGAGCCCCATCAGCAGAAAAACCGCGCCAAAAATAGCCAGCGACAGCGGAGCTGAATCCCGCAGCGCCGCCTTCTTGAGTGTCGCCGGCACCAAACGCGGCGCGGGAGCCGACAAAAACCGGACCAACTCTTCATCAGCCGAAAGGGGCGTTTCGCTCATGGCGCGAATCCCATCGCTCGCTGGCGTCAGTTTCAAGCTCCGCCCGCCAACCCTGCCCGCACGCCCTTCATCGCCAGCTCGCCCTCGCACTCCGGCGAACCCCGCGCCAGATCACGGCACACCTGCGGACGCTTGTCATAAACCGTGCAAAAAAACTCGGGGCCTCCCCCCGATGTGCGCCGGAGTGCCAGCGCCGCGCAGCGGCCTTCCGTCATTTTCATGTAAGCGCGATTCCCGATGAAATGGGCCGTGCGATCCGCCTCGACGCCAAGCCGTTCCCAATCGCCGCCGCTGACGCGCACGTAGGTCTCGAGTTGGGAAAAACAACACACTCCGCAGTGGAGGCAGTTGGAGGGGTGGCTCAAAGTGCGCCCGCAGGCCGTGGGCTCCGCAGGCACGGCCTCAAAGCTGCCTCCCTGTTCGACCGAAGGCGAGCCCATCATAGCCTCCCATTGACCCCATCGCCTCCTTGGATTTTCACTTCCGCCCCACGAACTTATTTGTCACGTAATACGTGACAATGTTAATGAATGGGCTTGGGCAGCTTGTTGAGTGCCTCAGGGGAGGTCCGGGCCGTGAGCCAGGCGAGCACGTGGAGCAGGCGTTCCGCGTCGGGCATCACGGTGCGCGCGACGAAATACTCGTTCACCCGCTGCCTCGGCACCTCCAAAATCCGCGCCAGGTTGGCCTTTTCGCCACGTCGGTGGAGATGCGGCCTTACATAATCCACCAATGCATTCCAGAGGACGGTTTCCGATCCTGGCCTGAGTGTCGCGCCCCGGCGGACTCGCTTGGCCTCGCTACGCCGCCGCGTAACGCGCTTGGCTTGATCGACCGCCAGATCGCCCAGCAAATTCATGAGCTCAGCCATCGGTTTCATGGAGGGATGCAACCCACTCAGGTTCATATCGTTTTTCATGTTTTAACCTAAAATGACAAACGCCCATTTGTCACGTATTACGTGACAAATGTTTTATGGAGACCGAAATCAGCTCGGACCGATGAGTGGGCGGCGGGGTTTACAACGTCTGGTTTTGCGTAGCTTCGGTCAACCCATGCGCAGCGCACGAAGGGAATGATCTCTACAATCTCCACTTATGACGGACCCGCTGCATACCTTCCAAACCTGGCTTGAAGACGCCAAACGACACGGCGTTCAGGAGCCCACCGCCATGGCCCTCGCCACCGTCGATGAAAATAACCATCCCGCCGTGCGCATGGTGCTCCTCAAACATGCCGACGCACGCGGCTTCGTTTTCTACACCAATACCGACAGCCCCAAGGCCGCCGATCTTCATCACTGCCCTCACGCGGCCCTCTGCTTTTACTGGAATCCGCCCGGCCGCCAGGTGCGCGTCACCGGCCGCGTCGAACTCGTGACCGACGAAGAGGCCGACGCCTATTTCAACTCACGCCCTTACCTGAGCCGCATCGGCGCGCGCGTCTCCAAACAATCGCAACCGCTCGACGGCTACGCAGAACTCGAACGCGGCGTCGCCGCCGAGATGATCCGCCATCCGCGCGGCCGCGTGCCTCGGCCAGCCAACTGGACCGGCTACCGCCTCATCCACGAAACGATCGAGCTGTGGCAGGAGCGTCCGTTCCGCATGCATGATCGTCAGGCCTACACCCGCCATGGAAACAAGTGGTCCGAACAGGCCCTGTATCCGTGATCAGAGGCTGCGATGACGCGGGCCAAAAGCTGCCCCCCGCTTATACCACGGGTTTGCGCCGGTAGAAGAGCAGTCCTGGCAGCGCCAGGCCGATCGCCAGCGCGGCCACGATGAAGATCGCCTTGAAGCCGTTGTCGAAGGCGGTCTTTAGAAGCTCCGGCGTGAAACCCTTGCGCTCGATTTCCACCAGCGCCAGCAGCGCGGTGAATGCATAAACGCCCGGAATCATCGGGATGATCGCCGCCACGGTGAAAACTTTGGGATGCGCGCGCCATTTTTGCGCCCAGTAGATGCCGATCACGCTGATCACGCCGGCCGCGATCAACGTGGCCCATTCGATGGGCAGCGGCCCCAGCCCGAACAGTTCAGTCTTATACAAACTGAACCGCAGCGCATGTCCAAGAGCACCCGCGATCGCACAGTATTTGAGCGCCGGTTTCGGCACATTGAAAATCATCGCGAAGCCCACCGCCGGCACGGCGGCCAGCCCGAAGTCCTGCAAAAGTGTGAGCAGCGTGTTCATAACCAGGTCCATGCGTTCCATACCGTCATGGCCAGCACGATGCCCCCGCAGCAGGCCAGTAGCAGCAGCACGGCCATGACGCCGCGCGAGATGCCCGTGTTGATGTAGCCCTTCACCATGTCGGACACCGCATTGATCAGCGGAAAACCCGGCACAAAAAGGAGCACGCACGCCGACATCGCGACCTTCGGGCTGTCCACCCAGTG
>Ga0123337_10004211_pt1 | contig 14776 bp, 15 predicted proteins | sample frozenSSSSmetaG_FD_89792 | JGI IMG/M metagenome (GOLD analysis project Ga0123337, IMG submission 89792) | Glacier valley bacterial and archeal communities from Borup Fiord, Nunavut, Canada, to study Microbial Dark Matter (Phase II) -... | ecosystem: Environmental > Aquatic > Freshwater > Ice >... | reverse complement strand
CATCCTGGCCGTGCATGGCTATATCAATAGCCGCGAAACCCAGTCCGGCTTTGCCATCGAATTTGCCCGCCGCGGCTATGTCGTGCTGGCGCTCGATCAGGGTGGCCACGGCTATTCCGACGCGCCCGCTTTCGCCAATGGCTTTGGCGGCCCCGGCGCGCTGGCCTATCTGCGCAGCCTCGACATTGTCGATGTCGACAATATCGGCCTGGAAGGCCACTCCATGGGCGGCTGGACCGTCCTCGCCGCCGCCAGCGCCATGCCCGATGGCTACAAGGCCATGGTGCTCGAGGGCTCCAGCACCGGTGCCCCTTTTGCCGCCGACGGCACCACCAGCTGGCCACGCAACCTGGCGGTGGTCTTCTCCAAATATGACGAATTTTCCCAGCTGATGTGGGGCATCGACCGCGCCCAGGATGCGCCTTCCAGCCCCAAGCTGCAGGCCGTCTTCGGCGCCACAGAGGCCATCGTCCCCGGCCAGGTCTATGGCAATATTGCCGCCGGCACCGCCCGCCAGCTGCAGACTCCCAATACCACCCATCCCGGTGACCACCTCTCCCCCGAGGCCATTGGCTACGCCATCGACTGGTTCGCCCAGACCCTGGACGGCGCTCAGCCCCTCCCGGCCGGCGACCAGATCTGGCACTGGAAGGCACTCGGTACGCTGATCGCCCTGGCCGGTTTCGTCGTCCTGCTCGCTGGCACCTTCGACATGCTGCTCGCCGCCCCGGCCTTTGCCGGCCTGCGCACCGTGTCGCTCGAAAATCCGAGCGATACCGCCTATGTCAAGCGCACGCCCAAGTGGTGGCTGGTGTTTGCCCTCAGCGCCTTCGTGCCGGTGCTGAGCTACTATGCCTTCCTCTACTGGGGCGGCCTGTTGCTGCCGGCCTCGGCTATCCTGCCGCAGACCATCACCAGTCAGATCGCCTTCTGGGCGGTGCTCAACGGCGTCATCGTCTTTGCCCTCGGCTTCGTGCTCAAGGGCGACAAGGTCGAGGGACGCGGCGATATCTGGCGGTCACTGCTGATCGCCCTGGCCACCGTCGGCATCGGCTATCTCTTCGTGCTGGCCGCCGATTTCCTGTTCAAGGTCGATTTCCGCTTCTGGGTCGTGGCCGTCAAGCCGATGAGCCTGGTCCAGTTCAAGATTGCCCTGGTCTATCTGCTACCCTTCACCGTCTTCTTCGTGCTGGCCTTGCGCGGCCTGCATACTGGTCTGTCGGTGGCCGGCGACAGCCGACTGGTACAATATGCGAGCAATATCGGCGCATTGGCGCTGGGTTTTGTGGTGTTCCTGGCCTTCCAGTACGGCACGCTGCTGTTCAGCGGCCACCTGTTCTCGATGAACGAGCCGCTCAACACGGTCATCGCCATGCAGTTCCTGCCGCTGCTGGCGATCGTGGCCTTCCTGTCGACTTTTGCCTGGCGGCGCACCGGCAGCTATCTGCCGGGTGCCTTCATCAACGCGTTGTTTGTCACCTGGTACATTGTGGCCGGCCAGGCCACCCAGTTCCCGGTCAGCTGATCGGAGCGACGCCCTGACACCAGAACGGCCGGTGTGCGCACCGGCCGTTTTTTTGCCTAGTCTTCCAGCTCCAGCGCGTTCTGCGTCACGCTGTAGCGGCTGAGCGTTTCGAGGAAGGTCATGCCCAAGAGGCTCGTTTCCAGTGCCCCGGCCTCGGCAACAAAGGCGACAATGCCCTGCCGCTCGATCCCGCCCACCACCACCTGCTCGAGCCGCACCCGTGCCGCGCGTCCGGTGCCATTGGCCGTCGACACGGCGATGGAATAGCGCAGGTTGGCGGTGTCGATGCCGGCGGCCTCGGCATCGGCAATGGTGAGCACCATGGCGCTGGCCCCGGTATCAAAGATCATCGGGGTCGTATGGCCATTGACCGTGGCATTGATTTCGAAATGCCCGCCCATGCCGCGCCGGAACGTCGCCGTGCCCTGCTGCGCATTGACTACCGCCACGCCCGGCTGCAATTCCCCCGCCACGCGGCCGGCAATGCCGGTAATCTCGTCGCGATAGGCATAGGTGAGGCCGGCAAGGGCAAATATGCCGATCCACAGCACCACGCTGGTGAGCAGTTCGCGGGCGGGACGGCGGCGAGTGAACAGGCCCCCGGCAAAGACGATGAGAAGCACCAGCAGCGGCAGCAATTGGGCGGTCTGCCCCTGTGACAGCCCGACCATGGCGCCCGCATCTGCGCTGATCAGCAAAGCCAGCCCGACCGAGATCAGCAGCGCAATTCCGATGAAGATCATGCTGGCGCGCTTTCGGTTTCGGGCAAACTCATCTCTCCGATAAAGACATTCCGAGCGGAACTTTCAACCCTTGCGCCATCACACGAACGCCATCAGTGCCGCCAGCGCGGCGATTTCAACCAGGCCGCCCAGTGCGCCGATCAGGTCGCCGCTCTGCCCCCCCACCAGGCGCTTGCACAGCGCCGTCCAGCCGGCAATCACCGCAAGGGTGGCCACCAGGACAAAACCCAGCGCCAGCACATTGGTTGCCGGTCCGCCCAGCACAAAGGCCAGCAACAAGGCAAATACCGCGCCTACGGCAAAGCTGCGGCCGCTGACCGCGCCTGCCGCCGCCGAAATGCCATCGGGTCGCGCCGCCGGCAGGGCGACCGCCAGCCACAGCGCGCCTGAGCGCCCGACAATGCTGGCCGCCAGCCAGATAGCGCCGGCGGCTAGGGGGCTGATCGCCGCCACCGCGCCCAGCCCGGTCACCCGCAGCAGGATGAACAGGCAAAGCGCAGCCACCCCATAGGTGCCGTGCCGACTGTCCTTCATGATTTCGAGTCGGCGCGCCAGGCTATGGCCGCCGAACAGCCCGTCCGCCGCATCCGCCAGTGCATCCTCGGCCATGGCCCCGCTCACCAGCACCATGGCGCCCACCGCCAGGGCCGCCACGAAATAGGCCGGCAGGCCGAGCAGGGTGCCCCCGACCAGCAGAGCCGCCGGGCCAATCCCGATCACCAGGCTGGCCAGTGGCAGCGCCATGGCAATGCGGTTGAGGTCCGGCTTCTGGTGCGGGCTGTCCCCGGTCGGCAGCCGGGAAAAGAACCGCAGCGCCATGACCAGGTCGTCGATCAGCCCCATCCCGCCGGGTGGGGCGGCCGGACGGCTGGGCTCGATCGCCTCAGGCGCAATCGCATCCGTTTGTGGCGTTTGGGTCAATTGCATTCGGGCCTGTTCTAGGCAACAACATGCCTCCTTCCTACCACAGCATCCCGGACTCGCCATGCCCTCGCTCAATCCCGCCTATGCCGACGTTCTCGAACTTCTGACCATCGTTCCCGATGGCGATGAGTCGGCCGTCGCAGCAGTCCGGGCCCGCGACTCGCAGCTCACCAAGCCACCCGGTTCGCTCGGCGCGCTCGAGGGCCTGGTCGAGTTCCTTGCGCGCTGGCAGGGCCGGGCCCAGCCGCGGCTCGACAATCCCATGGTCACCATCTTTGCCGGCAATCACGGTGTGACCGACCAGGGAGTCTCGGCTTTCCCGCGCGAAGTCACCGCTCAGATGGTGGCCAATTTCACCAATGGCGGCGCTGCCATTTCCCAGATCTGCGCCCTGCATGAAATCAATCTGCGCGTCTTTGAGCTGGCGCTCGAACTGCCCACCGGCGACATCACGCTGGTGCAGGCGCTGGACGACAAGATGTGCGCGGCCACCATCGCCTATGGCATGGAAGCCATTGCCGGCAAGCCGGACCTGATCTGCATCGGTGAGATGGGCATCGGCAATACCACGGTCGCCGCCGCCATCTATGCCGCGCTCTATGGCGGCACCGGCGCCGATTGGGTCGGCCGCGGCACCGGCGTCGATGATGCCGGCCTCACACGCAAGGCCGACGCCGTCGATCGCGCTCTGGCCCGCCATGCCGGCGAGCTCGACCACCCGCTGGCCATCCTCGCCCGCGTCGGTGGCCGCGAGATCGCGGCCATGCTCGGCGCCCTGCTGGCGGCGCGCCACCAGAAGGTGCCCGTCATCATCGATGGCTTCGTCGCCACTTCGGCCGCAGCCCTTGCCCATGCCGTCAATCCGGCGGCGATCGATCATTGCCTCTTCGCCCATGTCTCGGCCGAATCCGGCCATGCCAGGGCCTTGACCGCCATGGGGCAGAAGGGGCTGCTCGATCTGGGCATGCGTCTGGGTGAGGGCAGTGGGGCCGCTTTGGCTGCCGTACTGGCCAAGACGGCGCTGCATCTGCACACCAATATGGCCACCTTCGCCGCTGCCGGCGTCAGCGGCAGCGAAATCTAGCCGGGATTGGGGGCCATCACCCGGTCCATTTCGCGGACCAGGCGGGCCTCCACCTTGCCGGCGGCCGCCATGGCCTGGAGCACGGCAATGGCCTGGGCATGGCTCTTGGGTTCCTTGTAGCTGCGCCGTTCGATCAGCGCCGCATAGACATCGCTGACCGTGATGATGCGCGTCATCTCATCGATGTCGGCAGCGTTGATCCTGTCCGGATAGCCGCTGCCATCGAGGTATTCGTGGTGATGCCGCACCGCATTGAGGATATCGCGCTCAATGCCGCCCTGCGCGGCCAGATAGTCAAAGCCCGCCGCCGGATGGCCGCGAATGATGTCGGTTTCGCGCAGGGTCAGGGCACTGGGCTTGTCGAGCAGCGCAATGGGAATGGTGGACTTGCCGATATCGTGCAGCAGGCCGGCTATGGTGACCCGCAGGATGTCGGCCCGCGACATGCCCGTCTTGGTGGCAAAGGCAGAGGCCACACCTGTCACCAGCATGCAGTGCTGGTAGGTCCCGTCATGGTGGTCGCGCACCGCCGCCATCCAGTCGGTAACGCTGGTCACGCAGACCGAGTCGGCGATCTGCTCGCAGGCCTTGATGACGCCTGCCTTGTCCAGCTTGCCATTGCTGCTCATGGCCTTGAAGCTGTCGCCCAGCGCCAAGACGCCGCCGCCGATCGCTTGCAGCTGGGCAGCTGTCGCGCGGTCTCCCGCGGCGGGCCGGCTCTTGCCGAAATGGTGCTGCAGCGCCGCCCGCATGTCGGCCACGCTCGACTGCCGGGGCATCAGCTGATTGGCCCCCAGCACATTGGCGTGCACGCTGGCCACGCGATTGTCGCTATCGATCAGGAAGATGCGGCAGCCATTGCCGCGCTTGACCAGGGCGGACTTGAGCCGGTGCACATTGTCGAGCTTGCGCAGGTCGACATCCACAACCAGGCAGGGGTCGGTGTCCAGATGGCTGGCCACGAAGTCGCCCAGCAGGATCGGATCGGCACCCAGCCCCTTGGCCGTGCGGCGGGTTTCTGCTGTCGGCTTGTCGGTGATCAGCAGCACTGCGCGTCTGGCTGTATTGGGCACGCCGCTCTCCATTCTGTGCCGCTATCCTGGCAGCAGAAGGTTGATGGGCGGCTAATATCATCCGCAGAAGTATTTATAACTCAACGCTTTGTGTCAGCTGGCCTCCGAATAGATCTCGAGCCGGTTGCGCTTCTCCACCACCGGCGCCAGCGCGTCCATCACCCGGGCGCGCGGGAAGGTGGCGATCACTTCGGTACCGAAGCGTAGCTTGCTGAACAGGTCGAACCGGCCCTGGTGCAGTTCCATGATCTTCTGCACGATCGGCAGGCCCAGGCCGGCACCCTGTTCGGCGGTCTTCTGGGCCAGCGAGCCCTGGCCGAACGAACTCAGCACGGTCTCGATCTCGTCCTCGGGAATGCCCGGGCCATTGTCCTTGACCGAAACCAGCTGCCCGCCATCCCCGCTCCGGGCCACCTGCAGGATCACCTTGCCATGCTGGGGCGTGAACTTGATGGCATTGCTGAGCAGGTTGAGCACCACCTGACGGATGGCGCGCTCATCGCCCCACAGCCTGGGCATGTTGTCGCCCACACTGAACACCAGCTCGATGCCCTTGGACTTGGCGCGCAGCTCCATCATCCGGCGGCAATCGGCGGCAATATCGACCAGCGACACCACCTCTTCATTGAGCTCGTACTTGCCCGCCTCGATGCGGCTGAGGTCGAGCAATTCGTTGATCAGGTTGAGCAGGTGCTGGCCGCTGCCATGGATGTCCCCGGCATATTCCTTGTACTGCGGTACCTGGTGCGGTCCCAGCAGCTCGGAATGCAGCACTTCGGAAAAGCCGATAATGGCATTGAGCGGGGTGCGCAGCTCGTGGCTCATCGTGGCAAGAAACTGGGATTTGGCGATATTGGCCTGTTCGGCGTGGCGACGCGCCTCGTCCGACATCTGGCGCGCTTCTTCCAGCTCGCTGATCAGCGCATCCTTTTCCGCCTGGTGGGTAATGGTGTGCAGTTCCGAGGCGTGCAGCTGGCGCGCCAGGTAGACGAAGAAAACCTCGCCACAGATCGCCACGGCGGCCAGCGTATAATTCAGCGTCCCGCCCAGCATGATCAGGTTGGCCGACACCGTGATGGTCACCGGCAGCGTGCTCATCAGCGTAGCGGGGGGCAGGGTGCGGGTGGCGATGGCATTGGCGGCAATGGCCACCAGCACCATGGCGAACATGACCGGGGTCAGCGTATTGGGGTCGGCCACCAGCGTGAAGAGCGCCAGCAGCGACCAGGCCAGTCCGAGGAGAGTTTCGCCGGCGACAAAGGTGGTGGTCCATTCGGCGGCATTGAACTTGGCGGCATCGGCGGTCTTGAATCGCTGGGCCATCAGCACCACGATCAGCATGCTCAGCAGCACCAGCCCGGCCCACAGCGCGGTGAACAGCGTCGGCACCCAGAAGCTGGCGACAAAGGCGAGGATGCCCACCAGCGCCGCCATGGGCAGCGCCGCGCCACGTCGCGACTCGGCATAGTCATGCATCAGTTCGAAATCGAAGGAGGAGCGCGTGCCCGAGCTCGAGGTCAGGCGCTGGCGGGCATCAAGCACCGTGCGCTGCGCCGCACGCTTGCTGTCTCGGCCCATTTGCGAACGGACATCATCGATGACAGCCGACTGGGGCGACATGGGTACTCGTCACTCGTTACGCGTTACTAAAACGGGCTACTGACAATGCCCGCACTACTCTTGGCGAAACTCTAGGCAGCGCGTAGTTAACGTCTGGTGAAACCGCATGGGGACAGATGTATCGATCCACCGTCTTTTTTGGCCGGCGTGGCACAATCCTGGCCATTGTCGTGCTGGCTGGCGTTGCCCTGCTCGCCAACTGGCTCGATACGCCGCTCCCGCCTGTCGCCGGTTCGGGGCGCGTCAGCGATGGCGACAGCTTCCATCTGGGCGATGATCGGGTGCGCCTGCTGGGCCTCGACGCCCCCGAACTGGCCCAGGATTGCGCCGGCGCAGATGGGGCCCGCTGGCCCTGTGGGCGCGTGGCGCGCCTGCTGGCCAGCGGGTCCATCGATTGCCGGCCCGAAGAACGTGACCGCTATGATCGCCTGCTGGCCCGCTGCACGGTCGATGACATTGATCTGGGCGCGACCATGGTGGCCGAGGGACTGGCCGTGTCGGCCGGCGATTACTGGAACGAGCAGAACGCTGCCCGCAGCGCCGGCCGCGGCATCTGGGCTGGCGGCTTCGACATGCCCGCCGACTGGCGCATCGATCACCCGCGCGGCAGCGGCCTGCTGGGTTGGTTCGGACTCTAGGCTAAAACTGGGTTAAAAACGGCGTACAACTTGAACTACGCAAGATTATTGCTAATACAGGGCAAACGTGGCACCTATTCGACGATATTTTGAGCAAAATCAACCATTCTTGGAAAACTGATTTCGCTGGGGGCGATATGGCTTTGGACAAGATCGACAGAAAAATCCTCACCCTGCTGCAAAAGGACGCGACCATGCCGGTCGCCGAGATCGGCCGCAAGGTCGGCCTGTCGACAACGCCCTGCTGGCGCCGGATTCAGAAGATGGAAGAAGACGGGGTCATTCAGCGCCGCGTCGCCGTGCTCGATCCGGTCAAGGTCAATGTCGGGGTCACCGTCTTTGTCTCGGTCAAGACCAATGAGCACAATGACATCTGGATGCGCAAATTTGCCGGCGTCATCGAGGAGTTTCCCGAAGTCGTCGAGTTCTATCGCATGAGCGGCGATGTCGATTATCTGATGCGCGTCGTGGTCCCCGACATCGGCGCCTATGACAATTTCTACAAGCGCCTGATCGGCAAGATCAACCTGACCGATGTCAGTTCGGCCTTTGCCATGGGCCAGATCAAATATACCACGGCGCTGCCGCTCGACTTTGCCCTTGTGGTGGACGACGACAAGTGAGCGGCCTGGTCGGCTTTGAACATATCGGCATGACCTCGGGCGATCTCGATCGCACCATTGCCTTCTATTGCGACCTGCTTGGGCTGCGCCTGGCCTTGCGCAAGCCCGGCCTGGCCTTTCTCGATGCCGGTGGCGGCATGCTGGAAGTCTTCGGTCCCGCCGACGGCGCGGCCACGGCCCGCGACGTGCCGCCAGACGAGGCCGGCATGCGCCACCTGACCCTGGCCTTTGCCGATGTCGACGCTATCTTCGCCCAGCTTGAGGCCGCCGGCGTGCCGATCGTTGAACGCCCGCGCGATGCCCACAATACCGAAATGATCAAACGCGTTGCCTTCGTCCGCGACCCGGACGGCATCATCGTCGAACTGATCGAACGCGCTGACAGCCGCTAGGCCAGGTCGTCCAGCGCCGCCAAGGCGTCACCCAACGTTGCCATCACGTCGTGCCGCACGCCGTCGCCGTCCAGCAGCAGCAGCCGCTGCACGCTGTGGTCGTTGTAGAGACTGACCATGAAATCCTCGACGCTGAGCCGGCCATAGTCCGCGACCGGCACCGTCACCGCTTCGAGCACCAGCTGCGGCCCGTACGCTCGCTGGGCACAGAGGTCCAACACCAGCTTGAGCGCGGGCGACGCTGCTGCCAGCGCGGCCCGAAACTCCAAAATATCATCGCCCAGCCCACCGGCCGCAAAGAGCCGATCGACCTGGGCGTCGATCAGCAGGGCCACCAGCAGCGCCTTGCGGCGCGACAGTGGCGCTGCCTGCGCCGCCGCTACCGCATCGGTCAGGTAGGCGCGATGCAAGGCCAGCCCGGTCAAGATCAGCCAAGGTGCTTGCGGAAGAAGTCCAGCGTCCGCGCCGAGGCCTTGGTGCAGGCCTCAAGGTTGAAATTGGCTGGCCGGTCGCTGTTGCAGAAGCCGTGCCCGGCCGCATAGACGTGGATCGGCACATCCGGATGCCGCGCCTTGAGCGCCTCGATCTGCTCGAGCGGGATGCCGCTATCCTGGTCGCCGTAGTGCATTTCCAGCGGGATCGTGGGGTCGAGGTCGATATAGTTGGGGATCCCGCCGCCGTAATAGCCCGAGGCCGCGCTCAGCCCCAGCCCCGCATGGGCCGCCCGCCAGCTCGTGGTGCCGCCAAAGCAATAGCCGGTAATGCCGACCTTGCCGGCTTCCGACGCCGCCTTGACGGCGGCTTCGACGTCCAGCAGGGCAGCGGCCGGATCGAACTTCTTCATCAACTCGCCGATGACGACAAACTGCTCGGGGCCGTAATTGTCGCTCTCATAGCCAAACTCGATGCGGTCGAACATGGCCGGCGCCACCGCCAGAAAGCCGTGCTCGGCAAAGCGATCGACCACGCTGCGCACCCAGTGGTTCAGACCCCAGACCTCCTGGATCACCACCACGCCGCCGCGCGGCGTTCCCTCGGGGGCGGCGCGATAGGCGTTCAGCGTAAATCCGTCGCTGGCGGTGAGTGTCGTGCGATCGCCCATGCTTGTCTCCAGTCGTCGTGAATGCGTGGTCTTTATCGGTAGCTACTAGCCGCCCGTAACACTCATGTGGCGGGTAACGGCTGGGGCGGTCCGGCTGCGGTCGAGCACGAAGTCGTGCCCCTTGGGCTTGAGCAGCATGGCCTGGTCCAGCGCCGCGTCGAGGGCAGGGGCCCCGCCATCGCGCAGCGCATCGCGCAGGTTAACCTGGTCGTCCTGTCCCAGGCACATGAACAGCTGGCCGGTCGCCGTCAGGCGCACGCGGTTGCAGCTCTCGCAGAAATTGTGGCTCATCGGCGTGATGAAGCCCAGGACGCCCCCGGTCTCGGCCACATGCACATAGCGCGCCGGCCCGCCGGTCTTCTTGTCAAGCTTTTCCAGCGTGTAGCGGCGCGCCAGCTGGTCATGCAGCTGCCGCAGCGGCAGGTAGCTGTCGACCCGGTCGATGCCGACCTCGCCCAGCGGCATGCCCTCGATCAGCGTCAGGCCCATGTCGCGGCCATGCGCCCAGGCCATCATCGGCTCGATCTCGTCGTCATTGACCCCGGCCATCGCCACCATGTTGATCTTGATGGCCAGGCCCTCTGCCTGCGCCGCCGCGATCCCGGCCAGCACATCGGCCAGCCGTCCGCGCCGGGTAATGGCGGCAAAACGGGCCTCGTCCAGCGTATCGAGCGACACATTGATCCGCTTGACCCCCGCCGCGGCCAGCCCCGCCGCATGCTTGGCCAGCTGGCTGCCATTGGTGGTCAGGGTCAGTTCGTCCAGGCCCTGGCCAATGCGGCTGCCCAGCGTGCGCACCAGGTCCATGATATCGCGCCGCACCAGCGGTTCGCCGCCGGTCAGCCGGATCCGCGTCGTCCCGCGATCGATGAAGGCGCCGGCAATGCTCTCGATTTCCTCAAAGCTGAGTACCTCCCGCTTGGGCAGGAAGGTCATGTCCTCGGCCATGCAGTAGACGCAGCGGAAATCGCAGCGGTCCGTCACCGAAATGCGCAGATAGGAAATATGCCGCCCATAGCGGTCGATGAGCGGACGGGCAGGGGGCAGGGAACTGGTCATGCAAACCAGACTAGTCGCCCGGGCATGATTTTCAAAGCCACGCCGCAACAAAAAGGGCCGCCTCGCGGCGACCCTTTGGCATTTGATGGCCTGCTGGCAGTCCCGATCAGTGATTGACCACGATCTGGGCGCCGACACTGACGCGCTCATAGAGGTCGGCCACGTCTTCATTGGTGAGGCGGATGCAGCCCGACGAGACGGCCAGGCCGATCGAGCGGGGCTCGGACGTGCCATGTACGCGGTAGAGGGTCGAGCCGATATAGAGCGCGCGTGCGCCCAGCGGATTGTCCGGGCCACCGGGCATGTAGGCGGGCAGGTCAGGAACCCGCTTGCGCATCTGCGGCGGTGGGGTCCAACCGGGCCACTCGGCCTTGCGGGTGATGCGGTGCGTGCCAGACCAGGTGAAGCCGTCGCGGCCGACGCCGACGCCATACTTCATCGCCTTGCCGTCTTCCATCACCAGATAGAGCCGGCGCTCGTCGGTCTCGATGACGATCGTGCCGGGCTTGTAGCTGGAGGTGTAGTCGACGATCTCCTTGCGGATCACGCTGCCGCTGCGGGCGGGCTTTTGCAGTGTGGACGCTTCCACCCAGGTGGCCGTGTCCGGATCATAGGCAATCGCAGCCATGCTGGGTGCCACGCTGGCGGCCGACAGAACGAGCGACAGCACCATCACTATCGCAGACTTGAACTTGATCATCTTCTAGACTTGGCCTCTGCAAGTAATGACGAACGGTCGATTCGCGCGTCAACAATTGACGTTGCTTACGCGCTTTGAACTTCAGCGAAAAGAGGTTTGCCCCGCAATTTCGCCGCACTTGCCCAAGCATGGCAAAATTGTGTTGCCAGGTGGTTACAGTTTTCGTTCACCAAACCGTGATCGTGCGGTGCGGTGCCCATTGACTCCCGCTTTATGCCCTGCAATGGCACCACTTCGGCAGGAGAGGCGTGATGGACATCGAGCAACTCAAGCGGCAGGCGGCTGCCATGGCCCTGACCCAGGTTCGTCCCGGCATGCGCCTGGGCCTGGGCACCGGCTCCACGGCGCGGCACTTCGTCGAGCTGCTCGGCGAGCAGGTCGCGGCCGGTTTTGACTGCCTCTGTGTGCCCACGTCCGAGGCGACCGCCCGACAGGCCGCGGCGCTCAATATTCCCCTCTCCGATCTCGATACGCTCGACCGGCTCGACATCACCATTGATGGCGCCGACGAGATCGATACCCACCTCAATCTGATCAAGGGCGGCGGTGGCGCGCTGCTGCGCGAAAAGATCGTCGCTGCAGCCTCCGACGCCATGATCGTCATTGCCGACCATACCAAGCTGGTCGAGACGCTGGGACGTTTCCCGCTGCCCGTCGAGGTCAACCGCTTTGGCCTGGGCGCCACGCGCCGCGCCGTGGCCGCAGTCTGTACTGCCCATGGCTGCACCGGTGAACTGCGCCTGCGCCAGACCGCAGCTGGCGACAGCTTGGTCACCGATGGCGGCCATCTCATTCTGGATGCATTTTTTGGCCGCATTTCGCAGCCAGAAGCGCTATCGACCGACTTGCTCGACATCGCCGGCGTTGTGCAGCACGGGCTGTTCCTGAAAATGTGCAAGACGGCTTATGTGGCGGCTCCCGATGGCGTAAGAACGCTCACGAGCGGCAATTGATAAGGGGTATCGACAGGATGGGTGGTTTGACAATGACCGGTGTAATGATGCGTCTCAAGGCGCTGGTGGCAGTAACGGCAAGCGTCGCCCTGATGACTCTGTCGGGTCCCGCGGCTGCCCAGGAACTGCCGCCCGAGCAGCTGGCTCTGGCTCGCCAGTATATCGACCTGACCGACCGGGCCTCGATCTTCGAGATCACCATGGTCGAGATCGGCATCGGCACCATGCGCCAGATCGTCCAGCAGAACCCCGAACTGAGCGAACAGGCCAACACCACGGTCGGCGAAGTGCTCGAGGAATTCCGCAGCCGCAAGAGTGAGCTGCTCGACCAGTTTGCCCGCGTCTATGCCGCCCGTTTCACCATCGAGGAACTGCAGGAGATCGTCACCTTCTACAGCTCCCCCACTGGCCAGAAGCTGGCTCAGGCCAATACCGAAGTGAATTCCGAGCTGCAGACCGTCATGCAGGTTTTCACCAACAATGTGCGCCCCGAATTTTTCGCCAAGGTGCGGGCCAATCTGCGCGCCAAGGGCATCGAGCTCTAGGCTTCTGCCCCCTGCCGGCATCAGTGACCCCGCCTTGTGCGGGGTCTTTTTTTGTGCGATGCGCGACCTATATTCATCGGTGGTTGCCGATGTAACCTCGGCCCCTGGAGCCTCCCATGAGCAATTCTTACGATCTGGTCGTCATCGGCGCGGGCTCGGGCGGCGTGCGGGCGGCGCGCATGGCCGCGACCTATGGCGCCAAAGTCGCCATCGTCGAGGAATTCCGTGTCGGCGGTACCTGCGTCATCCGCGGCTGCGTCCCCAAGAAGCTCTATGTCTATGCCAGCCGCTTCAATGATCTGTTTGACGTGGCCGCCAGCTTTGGCTGGCAGGTTGATGCAAGCTTTGATTGGCCCACTCTGGTGGCCAACAAGGAAAAGGAGATCACCCGGCTCGAGGCGGCCTATGTGGCCAATCTGGAAAAGCCTGGCGTCGAGATCATCCGTGACCGCGCCGTGGTTGCCGGCCCCAACACTGTCCGCCTGCTCGGCCAAGATCGCGAACTGAGCGCCAAATACATCCTCGTTGCTACCGGCGGTCGTCCCTTCATTCCCGCCATTCCCGGCGCCGAACTGGGCATCAGCTCCAACGAGGCCTTCGATCTGCCAGCGCTGCCCCATTCCATCCTCATCGAGGGCGGCGGCTATATCGCGGTGGAATTTGCCACCATCTTTGCCGGCCTGGGCGTGCACACCAGCATTGTCTATCGCGGCGATGCCCTGCTGCGCGGCTTTGACGACGACATGCGCAAGGGCCTCGAAGCCGGCCTCATCGAGCGCGGCATCAAGCTCATCTATCAAAAGACCATTGCTGCCCTGGCGCGTTCCGGCAGCGATATCGACGCCACCTTCAGCGACGGCGTCACCGCGCCCTATGGTGCCGTGATGTTTGCCACCGGCCGCTCGGCCAATGTCGACGGCCTGGGCCTCGAGGCGGCGGGCGTTCGTCTGCAGGCCAATGGTACGGTGGCGGTGGACGCCTTTTCGCAGACCTCGGTACCTTCGATCTATGCCGTGGGTGATGTCACCGGCCGCGCCGCTTTGACCCCGGTCGCCATTCGCGAAGGCTGGTATTTCGCCGAGACGGTGTTCAACAACAATCCCCTGGCGGTCGATCATTCCGAGATCCCCACCGCCGTCTTTGCCGAGCCGGAAATCGGCGTTGTCGGCCTCACCGAGCCCGAAGCGGCCATGCTGGAGGACATCGACGTCTATGTCTCCCGCTTCCGCCCGATGATGAACACGCTGTCCAGCCGCACCGGGCGCATGGTGCTCAAGCTCATCACCCGCAAGGATGGCGGCAAGGTCCTGGGCGTGCACATCCTCGGGCCCGGCGCCGCCGAAATGATCCAGCTGGTGGCCATTGCCACGGGCATGGGCGCCACCAAGGCCGACTTCGACCGCACCATCGCCCTGCACCCCTCGGCCGCCGAAGAACTGGTGACCTTCAAGGCGCCGAGCTACACCTATCGCAACGGCCAGAAGATCGGCGGCTAGCCCCGCTCTTTCCTCCCCCGCCTGCGGGGGAGGGGGACCGCCGAAAGGCGGTGGAGGGGGGAGCCGCTTGCACCAGATCGTAAATGATCCTCCCGAACGCCTTGCTCCCCTCTCCACCACGCTGCGCGTGGTCCCCCTCTCCCGTGAACGGGAGAGGAAGCGGCGTCCCGCCCCGATTATCCTTGTCCGCCACCGCCAGCCTTGGTATTCCGCCCGCAGCACTCCCAAACCGTGTCAGCGAGACCCGATATGACCACCTGGACCCCCGATAGCTGGCGCGCAAAGCCGATTTCCCAGGT
>Ga0123337_10004210_pt1 | contig 14776 bp, 13 predicted proteins | sample frozenSSSSmetaG_FD_89792 | JGI IMG/M metagenome (GOLD analysis project Ga0123337, IMG submission 89792) | Glacier valley bacterial and archeal communities from Borup Fiord, Nunavut, Canada, to study Microbial Dark Matter (Phase II) -... | ecosystem: Environmental > Aquatic > Freshwater > Ice >... | reverse complement strand
GGCTTTCGAGGAACTTGAACACCTCGTTGTAAAAGCGCGTGTAGTGGTCGGACGGGATCATGCGCGCCTCCTGATCACCTGCCGGCAGGCCCCGGGGTCGGTGACCTCGGTGTCAATGGCGAACGGAGAGCCTTCGGCCATCGCCTCGTTGGTGCGGCTGGTCTGGTCGCAGAAATGCGCCGAGGGTATGCCGACGAGCGCCGCCACATGGTGCCAGGCGGTGCAGCGGCGGACGGTGAGGACGATCTCCTCGTCCCCGACCGCGATGTCGTAGTCACAGTTCTCGCGGGTGAAGAAGTGCCGCCAGTGGGCGACGAGCTGATCGGTGTCGCCGGCAATCAGGTCCTCGTGGATCGAGCGGTAGACGTCCTTGCCGACCTTGCGGAAAATCTCGTCCATGGCGGCGAGGCCGAACTTGCCGATGATGAAATCGATCGTGGTGTTGGTGGCGCCGTGGAAATCGAGATGGACTTCGCCCTCCTCGGCGTAGCGGAGTTTTTCACTCATGCGGCCTGCCTCCACAGTCCGGCGCCGCCGACGAAGGTGGCGGCGACGGCGAGCGTTTTGGGGTCGAGTACGGCGAAATCGGCGAGCTTGCCGCGCTCGAGGCTGCCGATCTCGCGCTCCATGCCGAGGACGCGGGCGGGAACGAGGCTGGTGGCACTGGCCACCTGCACCAGATCCTTGCCGGAAAAGCTCAGGTAGTTGCGCATTGCCTCATCCGGAGTGAGCGAGGAGCCGCAAAGGCCGCCACCATTTTGCTCGCGCACCGCCTTGCCCGGCGCGCTGGTGACGATGTAGCCGGGGTAGAATTCGAAGGTGGCACCCGGCGTGCCGGCATATTTCATCGCGTCGGTTTCGAGGAACACCCGGTCGGCCGGCAGTTGCGCCAGCAGCCGGACCAGTTGCGGATCGACATGGATACCGTCGCAGATCAGGCCGAGCGCCAGCGTCGGCTCGGCGAGCAGCGCGTCGGTGAGCGACACGATGTGGACGCCCATGGTGCCCGGCGGCTCGGTGGGCATGACGTTGTACATGTGGGTGACGGCGTCGATCCCCCAGCTGACATAGCGCGGGATGTCCTCGGCGCGCGCTCGGCTATGGCCGAGATGGATCGAGACGCCTGCCGCCTTGAGGGTCTTGATGAAGCCCTCGGCACCGGGCTTTTCCGGCGCGAGCGTGACGGCCTTCAGCCGACCATCGGTTGCGGCGAGCATGCGCTCCGCAAGCTCGACGCTGGGGAGCTGTATGTTCTCGGGATTGTGCGCGCCGGGCGAGCCGAACACCGGGCCTTCGCTGTGGACGCCAAGCGCACGGGCGCCGGTGGCTTCCGCGGTCTGCGCCGACAGACGCCGCAGCGTCGGCTCCATGTTCATCGGCGGCAGGCAGGAGATCGAAGGCAGGAATCCGGTGACGCCGCTCTTGAGCAGCATCTGCGAGTTCCCGGCGACGGCGCCCTGCTCGGTGTCATTGTAGAGGTGCTGGCCGTAGCCATGCTGCAGAAGGTCGATCATGCCGGGGAACAGGATGGCGCCCTGCCCGTCGATCACCTCCCAGTCGTCTCCGGTATTGGTGGCGGCGGGGACGAGGCCGGCGATGCGGGCGCCGTCGATCAGCAGGTCGGAAGCGGCCTGCGCGGTGGGGGTGATGACGCTTACGTTGGTCCAGCGCTGCTTACTGGCCGAGCGCATCCCAGCCTCGCTGGTAGGCGTTGACGCCGCCTTCGACATAGATCATTTCGCCGGTGACGTAGCCGGCCGCCTCCGAGGCGAGGAACACCGCGACGCCGCCGATATCGGACGGCTTGCCGACCCGGCCCAGCGGCACGAACTTGTTCCAGATATCGCGCGCGCCGGGGCGGTCGAGGCCGCCGATGGTCAAGGGGGTTTCGATAATGCCCGGACCGATGCCGTTGACGCGGATGCCGCGGGACGCCAGCGACACCGCCATCGACCGGATCATCATCAGCACGGCACCTTTGCTGGTGTCGTAGATGACGCTGCCCTTCTCGGCGATCAGCGAATTCTTCGAGCCGATGCAGACGATGCTCGGGTCTTCCTGGCCGGGCTCGATGGCTTTGACGAAAGCCTGCGAGGCAAACAGGTAGCCCTTCACATTGAGGTTGAAGGTGATGTCGAACTGCTCTTCGGTCAGTTCGTCGAAGGTGGGACCGTCGCGGAACGTGCCGGCATTGTTGACCAGCGTATCGAGGCGACCGAGCTTCGACTTCGCCTGCTCGATAAAGAACCGGGCCCCGGCCACGCTGGAGAGGTCGGCCTGGACGAAATGTGTCTCGGTGATGGCGCCGAGCTTCGCCAGCGCGCCGGCATCGTCGGCAAGGTGAGAATTGATGACGAGGCGGGCGCCCGATCTGGCGAAGGCCTCCGCCATGCCATAGCCGATGCCGGTGGTGGAGCCGGTGATGGCGACGCAGCGGGCGCTCATGCGAAGGCCTCGCCGCTGAGCCCGTTCTCGACGCTGAGGATGGCGGCGACCAGGTTCTGCGTGGCGTCCGCCTTGGGGGCGCGGAACAGGTCGAGCGGCCTTCCGACCTCGACGATTTTGCCTGACGACATGACGTAGACCTTGCTGGTGGTGTAGGCGACGACCGACAGGTCGTGGGCGATAAAGACGAGGCCGAGCCCGAGATCGCGGACGAGATCCTTGAGCAGGTTCAGCACCTGCGCCTGGATCGACACATCGAGGGCCGAGACCGGCTCATCGGCGATCAGCACCTTCGGGCCGGGCATCAAGGCCCGGGCGATGGCGATACGTTGCAGCTGGCCGCCCGAGAATTCGTGCGGGAAGCGCTGCAGGGCGCTCTTCGACAGCCCGACCTGGTCGAGCACTTCATGGACGCGAGCAGCGTGGTCGCCCTCGATCTTGAGGCTGCGCAGCGGTTCGAGCAGGCTGGTGCCGACGCGCATGCGCGGATCGAGCGAGGAGCGCGGGTTCTGCAGCACCACCTGCACCGAGCGGCGGAAGGTTTTGCGCTCGGCGTCGGTGCCGGACCACACATCGGTGCCATCGTACAGCACCTGGCCGTCATGCGGTTTTTCGACACCGGTGAGCATGCGGGTGAGCGTCGTCTTGCCCGAGCCGCTTTCGCCGACGACCCCGACCGCTTCGCCGCGGCGCACGGCGAAGTCGATGTTCTGCAGCACCTTGAGGATGGGGCGCGGCTCGAACAGCTTCTGCCTTCGCAGGAAATACTCCTGGTTGAGCTGGCGCACTTCGAGCAGCGGACGCACTTCGCCGGGGAACGGGGTGACGTTCATTGTGCGGCCACCTCGTCGGCGCGGGCGATCGGGTGCCAGCAGGCGGATTTGAGGCTGGTCTCGCCGCCCAGTTCCGGCATGTCGGTGCGGCACTTGTCGGTGGCGGCGGGGCAGCGCAGATTGAAGGCGCAGCCGCTGGGCAGATCATGCAAAGGCGGCACCATGCCGGGGATCGAGACGAGCCGGGACGAGCCATCGAGTGCGATGTTGTCCATGGTCGGCTGGCTGTCGAGCAGGCCGCGCGTGTAGTGGTGACGCGGGTGGCGGAACACCTCCTGCACCGGCCCCATCTCGACGATGCGGCCGGCATACATCACAGCCACGGTGTCGCACATGGCGGCGATGATCGGCAGGTCGTGGGTGATCATCAGCAGCGCCGAATTGCGTTCGGCGACGGCGCTGTTGAGCAGCCGCAGCACCTGCTTCTGCACGGTGACGTCGAGCGCCGTGGTGGGCTCGTCGGCAATGATCAGTTGCGGGTAGCAGGCCAGCGCCATGGCGATCATGATGCGCTGGCGCTGCCCGCCGGAGATTTCATGCGGATAGGCGCGGACCAGGTTCTCCGGGCGCGGCAGGTTCATCGAGCGCAGGAGCTCGAGCGTCTGCGCCTCGGCAGTCTTCCTGTCGGCGCCGGTGTGGTGGCGGATCACCCAGCTGATCTGGTCGCCGACGCGGCGGACCGGGTTGAGCGAACTCAACGGATCCTGGAACACCATGGAGAGCGTGCGGCCACGGCGGCTCGACAGCGCTTTGTCGGAGAGCTTTGCCAGGTCGGCGCCGTCGTGCAGCACCTCGCCGTGGGTGTGCCAGCCCATCGGCAACAGGCCCATCAGCGCCAGCGCCGTCATCGACTTGCCGGAGCCGGATTCGCCGACCAGCCCCATACGGCCGCCGGCCGGGATGGAGAAGGAAACGCCGCGCACCGCGGTGACGTCACCGTTGGTGACGACAAGGTCCTTCACCTCGATGGCGGGAGCGCCGGGAGAGAGCGGTGGCGTCATGCGCGCCTCTGCTTCAGCTTGGGGTCGAGCACGTCGCGGAGGCCATCGCCGAGCAGGTTGAGGCCCAGCACCACGAAGACGATGGCGAGACCTGGCCAGATGGCGAGCGGCGAGGAGATCCCGACCGTTTGCTGCGCTTCGTTCAGCATCATGCCCCAGGAGATCGAAGGCCGGGTGACGCCGACGCCGAGATAGGAAAGGCCAGCCTCGGTGAGGATGCCGGCCGCGAAATAGAGCGTGAACTGCACGATCATCACCCCGCCGATATTCGGGATGACGTGGCGGGCGAGGATGAACAGCTTGCCGCGCCCGTAGAGCCTGGCCGAAGTGATGAAGTCCTCCTGCAGCACGCTCATTGCGGCCGCGCGGATAACGCGGGTGAAGGACGGCGTGAAGAACGCCGAGAGCGCCAGGATGGTGGTGAGCGCGCCCGAGCCCATGGTGGCGGCAAGGACCAGCGCCGTCACCATGCCGGGGATCGACAGCATGATGTCGGCGCCGCGCGAGATGGTTTCGTCGGCCAGCTTGCCGTAGGCGGCGGCGACGAGGCCGGTGATGGTGCCGAGGAACAGGGCGATCGAGGCGCCCCCTGCCCCGACGAGGATCGAAGTGCGGGCGCCCACCATCAGCTGGGCGATGATGTCACGGCCGAGCCCATCGGTGCCAAGCCAATGGTCAGGCAGGAACGGCGGCAGCATGCGGTTCTTGATCACCGGGATATTAGGGTTCGACGGCAGCCACACGAACGACACGACGGCTACGGCGAGGAAGCCGAGCGTGAGGACGAGCCCGACGACCAGCGAGGCGTTGAGGTCGAGCCGGCGGCGGCGTTTCGGGGCGATGGTCGCGGTAGCGGCGATGGTCATCTCGTCCTCACGCGGCGTTGCGGATGCGGGGGTCGAGGATGCCGTAAAGCAGATCGACCGCGAAGTTGACGAAGATGACGAAGACGATGATCAGCATCACAGTGGACTGCACCACGATTACCTCGCGCGCCGCGACATTCGCGAGAATCATGCGGGAAAGACCCGGCAGCGAGAATACCATCTCGATGATCACCGTCCCGCCGATCAGTTCGGCGATCTGCAGCCCCACGATGGTGACGATGGGCAGCGCCGCGTTGCGAAGCCCGACGTTGAGCAGCGCCTGGGTGCGGGTCATGCCGACGGCGCGGGCGGTGCGGACATAGTCCTGGTTCATCACGTCGAGCACGGCTGACCGGACGTAGCGGATCAGTACGGCCGCCATGATCAGGCCGAGCGACAGCACCGGCAGCACGAGCGAGCGGATCGCGCCGACCCAACTCTCCGACCAGTCGATCCAGCCGCCGGTCGGCAGCCAGCCGAGGCGAACGCCGAACAGCACCGAGAGCAGGATACCGGCCCAGAACACCGGCACCGCGATGCCGATCTGGCTGACCAGCGCAAGGAAGGCGCCGGACGGCCTGCCGATGTTTCGGGCGGCGATGGTGCCGACGGGGATGGCGATGATAAGCCCGAGGATGAGGCCGGCGAGGGCGAGCGGGATCGAAATGCTCAGCCGGTCGGTGACGAGGTCGGCCACGAGCTCCTTGGTGCGGAAGGACTGTCCGAGGTCGCCGTGCAGCATGTTGAGCAGCCAGTCGAAGTACTGGATCGGCAGCGGGCGATCGAGGCCATAGGTGTGCGCCAACGCGTTGATCGCCTCGGCGGTGGCGTCCTTGCCCAGCACGATCGCCGCAACGTTACCGCCGGCGGCGCGGATCAACAGGAAGATCGCCAGTGAAGCAACGAAGACGGCGCCGAGAAAGAACGCCAGTTTCCGCAGCACATAGATCGCCATTGTCGCATTCGCCTCGTCTGTTCGAAACGGACCGCCAGCCCTGGCCGGCGATCCGTGTGTTGCGTCAGTTGCAGCTTACCAGTGCAGCTTGCTGATCTCGATGGCGACGAGCACGCGCGGCTCGAGGAAGCCCATCAGCGCGGGGTTGAACAGGCCAACACCCTTCTTGGCGATCAGCGGCACGATGACGGCGTCCTTGCGCAGGATGTCGGCGGCTTCCTTCATCTTGGCGAGGTATTCCTCGTCGGACGGGGCAGCGTCGGCGGCCAGCAGGGCGTCGGTGTAGGGCTTGCTGCAGTAGGTGCTCCAGCCGGCCTTGTCCTCGGTCGGGCAGGCCCACTGGCTCGGATCGGCGTCGCCCGACATCACGGTGATGTCAAACTGCGGCGGCCGGCCCTGGAAGATCAGCTGGCTGTAGCGGGCGAGGTCGATGGCGTTGCGGGTGACGTTGAAGCCGGCGCCCTGCATTGCCGGGATCATGATATCGGCCGGCAGCGACAGATCAGGCACGTCGCTCAGCGAGGCGTACTCGAGTGGCGTCGAGGCGAACTCGGGCGCCTTGGCCATCGCGGCTTCGTAGTTGTAGGGGTACGGGCAGCTTTCGGCGTTTTCCGGCGAGTACCAGGACTGGTTGGGCAGCGCGAAGGTGCAGGTGTTTTCTGCACCCCAGGCGGCGCCGAAGGCGTCGTTGAACGACTGGCGGTCGAGCGTCTCGGCCAGCGCCTGGCGAAGCTTCGGATCGAGCTTCTGGTTGAAGACGGCGTAAGTCGGCTCGCCGATCTGCGGGTAGGTGAGGAGCGTGAACTTCTTGTCGAGCTCGCGCTTGGTCAACTGTTCCCACAGATCGATGGTGATCACCGGAACGGCGTCGACTTCACCGGCCTCGAGCGCGTTGAGGCCGGCGGTGCCGTCGGTGACGATCCGCACGGTGGCCGCGGTGATCGTCGGCTTGGTACCCCAGTAGCTGGGGTTGGCCTCGAACTCGAAGGTCGAATTGGTGGTGTAGGCCTTGAGGATGTAAGGGCCGGTGCCAATCGGGTTGGTCGCGATCGAGCCTGCGGCATGCTCGGGCTGGATCAGGCCGGCGATCGAGCCCATGCCGCGCCAGAAGTTCTGGCTGGGCTGGCTCAGCGTCACCTTCACCGTCGAGTCGTCGACCTTCTCGATGGCGGTAACGCCATTGTAGGCCGACGAGTTGTTGACGACCGGCGAGGTCTGCATGGTCTTGAGCGAGTAGATCACGTCCTCGACGGTCACCGGGGTGCCGTCCGAGAAAGTCGTCTTCCTGATCTTGAACTCGTAAGTGAGCTTGTCGTCCGAAATGGTCCAGGACTCGGCAACGCCGGGTTCGACCGAGCCGTCCTTGTTGAAATAGACCAGCGGCTCGACGACGTTTGCCGGTATCCAAAGACGCAGCGCTGTCAGGCCGCTCGTTACATAGTCGAGCGTGCCCGGATCCTGGCGCGCGATGAGGACTACCTTGTTTTCCGCAGCGCGCGGCGAAGCGGCCAAGGTTGCGCCGGCGGCAGTGGCGGCCAGCAGGACGGCTGCAGCGACAGCGCCGACCCGCCTGCTGAGCTTAGTGAACGAATGCATGAAGCGTCCCTTCCGTTTTTCCCTGAATCTTGCTCTTGCGTGCTGCAGCGTCCCGGGACCGCCCCTCGTTCCAGCATGCGGAACGCGCTGCTCGGCCCTGAAATCTGCACACCATATAGGCGGCTAACAAGCGCTGCCTCCTATCGAGGCGACGTTGGAACATTTCGTCGGCGGAGAGAAGTGATCGCCGTTTCGCCCTATGGAACGATGTGAGGCGACGGGACAAGAAGGCGGCCACACCAATCGCGGACGCCCAGTCGATGCTGCTGGAGGCATCCGGGAACGGAAGCACGGGCGCCTCGCCGTTGTCAGGCACTGTGGCCTGGAACCGGCGTCGGCGAGGCTGCCGATATTCCCGCTCGCCCATCACGTGCGGCGACGACCAAGCAGGCATGAACCGGTGACGCCGGCGATGGCGACAGGAACCCGTTGCGTTCGAATCCGACGGGCGCTGGTATGATCGAAACGTCACGAGACTGTCACGAATGATGCAGAATCTGGGGGCCTTCGCACGTTCTTCGGCATCGGCCCTTGAACCTGCGCAAATCGTGCGAACCTATTGGATCGGGGTGCGTCACCCCAGCGAGCGAATAGAAAGAACGATCATGGCCAGCGCCCCTTTGCAGACCGCCAGCGTGACGGCAAGTCTTCCCGCCCTCGCTGCCGCGCCACGCGATGTGGCTCAGATATCCGATGCCATCGACATCTCGGATCGATCCTCGATTTCGGTGTTTGGAGACGGGGCGCAGCGCGCGGTGACCGAGTATTCGGACCGCATTCTCGCCCAGGTGCGGAACAAGGATATCGGCCAGACCGGCAAGCTGCTCACCGATATACTGCTCAAGGCCAAGAACCTCGACCCGGCGTCACTCAAGGACCAGGGGTTCCTGGGCGGATTGCTCGGCTCCGCGCGCGCACGGCTGGAGCGCTTCAAGCAGCAGTTCGAGGACGTCGCTGGCCAGATCGACCGGATCGGCCTTGAGCTCGACCGACACAAGGATACGCTGCGCCGCGACATCGCCATTCTCGACGATCTGCACGAAGAGACCAAGACCTCGATCCTGAGGCTCGACGCATTCGTGCAGGCAGGCAAGCAATTTGCCGAGAAATTCCGCGCCACTGAATTGCCCAAGCTCAAGGCCCACGCCGATGCCGCCGCCAGCGGCACCAGCGACGGAATGCTCGAGGCGCAAACCTACCAGGACACACTGCAGGCGCTTGACCGACTCGAGAAGCGGGTTTTCTACCTGCAGCAGGCCCGGCAGTTGGGCATCCAGCAACTGCCGCAGATTCGCATTGTGCAGTCTGGAGACGAGACGCTGATCGAGAACCTTCAGGCGACGTCGGCGCTCACCGTTCCGGCCTGGAAGCAGAAGATGGTGATCCTGTTGGGCCTGAGCCAGCAGAAGTCGGCGCTCGACCTGCAAAAGACGGTGACCGACGCGACCAACAAGATGATCCACGAGGCGTCCGCGATGATGAAGGACCAGGCGATTTCCATCGAGGAGCAATCGCAGCGCGGCATCATCGACATCGATACGCTGGCCCAGGCCAATCGCGACCTCATCGACACCATCACCACCGTGGTCAGGGTTCAGGAGGAGGGCCGGAGGAAGCGGGCGGATGCCGAGGTGCAGATGGAACAGATGACGGTCGAACTCAAAAAGACGCTGGCCGGCTCCTGAGTGGCAGCGTTGCGCAAAACTCTCGCCCTCGTCGCGCTGACTGTCATCGCGCTTGCGTTGGCTGCCTGTGATCGCGGTCCGCCGCGGAGCTTCAGCTTCGTGGCGGGTTCCGAGAACACCGTGCTGCAACCGATCGTCGAGACGTTCTGCAAACAGCAGAATACCCAATGCAGCTTCAAGTATGAGGGATCGCTCGACATCGGGCTGGCGCTGCAGGGCGACACCGCAATCGATGCCGACGCGGTGTGGCCGGCGGCGAGCGTCTGGATCGACCTCTTCGACAGCGGCCGCAAGGTGAAGAATCTCACCTCGATCGCGCAGATGCCGGTGATCCTCGGCGTGCGCAAATCGAAGGCCGAGGCACTCGGCTGGGTCGGCAAGGCCGTGGTGATGGCCGATATCCTCGAGGCGGTGCAGGCGAAGCAACTCAGCTTCCTGATGACGTCGGCGACGCAATCCAATTCTGGCGCCAGCGCCTATCTCGCCATGCTTTCGGCCGCCCTTGGCGGCAAGGCGGTGATCGAGCCGGGCGACCTCGACAACCCAGCCGTCCGCAGCACCGTGCAGGCACTGCTGCAGGGCGTAACGCGCTCCTCCGGTTCGTCGGGCTGGCTAGCCGATCTTTATGTCGAAGGCGCCAAGTCGGGCACCGCCTACGATGCGATGTGGAACTATGAGGCCGTGCTGAAGGAGACCAACGACAGGCTGAAGCCGCTTGGACAGGAACCGCTCTACGCCATCTACCCCAGCGACGGCGTGGCAGTGGCGGATTCGCCCCTCGGCTTCATCGATCGCGGCACCGGCAAGGATCGCGAGACCTTCTTTGCCGGCCTCGTCGCCTATCTGCAGTCGCCAGCCGTGCAAGAGCAGATCGCGGCCACCGGGCGGCGGTTGCCGTTTTCATCGGACACAGCCGGTGCCGCGGCCGAGCCGGATTGGAACTTCGATCCGTCTCACCTCGTCACCGCCATCCGGTTGCCCGAACCGGCGGTGATAAGGCAGGCCCTCGAGCTCTATCAGAGCGCGCTGCGAAAACCCTCGCTTAGCGCCCTCTGCCTCGATTTTTCCGGCTCGATGAGCGGCGACGGCGAGACCCAGTTGCAGGCGGCAATGCAGTTCTTGCTCACCCCCGAGCGCGTCGGCGAGGTACTGGTGCAATGGTCGCCGGGGGATCGGATCATCGTGCTGCCTTTCGATGGCGCTGTTCGCGGCAGTCTTGAAGCGACCGGCGAGCCCGAGGCGCAGGCAGCGCTGCTGTCTGAAGTCAGGGCCGAACATGCCAATGGCGGCACCGACATGTATGCCTGCGCCAGCGCGGCGCTCGACAACATCGCCGCAACGACCAACCTCGACGCCTTCCTGCCGGCTATCCTGATCCTCACCGATGGGCGCAGCGAGGGCGATGCCGGTGCGTTCTTGGCCAAATGGCGTGAGATGACACTGCATATCCCGGTGTTTGGGATTACCTTCGGCGATGCCGACAAGACCCAGCTCGATGCCCTGGCTACCGCCACCTCGGCGCGGGTGTTTGACGGCCACGGCGATCTGGCAGGCGCCTTCCGCGCGGCGCGGGGCTATAACTGAACCATGCCGAGCCCATTCGGAAACGATGTGAACTGGATTATCGCGGGCGCCGCTTCCGCAGCGGTCGTCCTCGGCTTGAGCCTCGGGCTCGGCGTGCCGTTCGTCATCGCCGTCGGCATCGGCGTCGCAACGTTCGCCGGTCTGGTGTTCCTTCTCGCGCCGCGCCAGCTGTTCGAAGGCATCGACGAGAAGGCCGCCGGCAAGGGCCAGATCGCCTATGCGCGCGATCTCCTGACCGAGGCGACCCCGCCGCGACAGCATCTGGAGGCCACCGCCGACGCCATCGAGGATCCGGAAGTCCGGCTGCGGGCCCGGCATCTGGCCGAGATTTCCGCCGATATCTTCAATCGGGTGGAAGCCAACCCCGCCAGTGCGCCGACGGTGCGCCGCTTTCTCAGCTATTACCTGCCGCGGGCGGCGGAAATCGTCGAGGGCTATCGTGGGATCGAGCAAAAGCGGATGCCCGAGCCGGAGCGGCTCACCGAGATCAACGCCGTAATCGTCAAGCTCGAAGACGCATTCGTCCACTACGCCGATGGGCTGGTCGATGCCGAACTCGGCACCCTCGACGTCGATCTCAAGCTCATCCAGGCTTCGCTCAAAGAGGATCTTGGACGCTGATGGCCATCTCGCGGCGCGCCTTCGGATTGGGTCTATTGGGGCTCGGCGTCGCCGGCACCGGCGGCTACCTCGCGGTCAAGGACCGCCCGGAGCTGCAGGGGCTCCTTGGTAGCAAGACCGATCTGTTCGGCTTCATCGGCGGCGAAAAGGAAGCCTTCCTCGCCGACCGGGGTGTAGCCAATGCGATAGGTGGCTATGGCCTCGCGCTCGATACCCGGGTGGCCGGGTCGGTCGAGATGGTGCGCGAGCCGGCGCTCCTGACGCAGAATCCTCAGTTTCTATGGCCATCGTCATCGATCATGGTCGATCTGGCGCGCCAGAACGGGGTCAAGATTCGCAAGGATCAGGTGATCCTCAATTCCCCCATCGTCATCTACACATGGGGGCCGGTGGTGGCGGGCCTTGCCAAGACGGGCCTCGTCACCAGCACCATGGAAGGCATCCTGCAGCTCGATCTGAAAGCGCTGCTCGACGCCGTGCTTGCCGGCACCGAGTGGTCGGCGCTCGGCATCGACGCGCTCTATGGCCGGTCGCGCATCGTCTCGACCGATCCGAACCGCTCCAATTCGGGCTTCATGTTCGCCGGCCTGGTGCTCAGCCTGCTTGCGGGCGACGTCGCTGACCAGACGGCGCTGACCAGTTTCGGCGACAAGGCGCAGGCGATCTTTCGCGGCATGGGCCTGAAGTCGCCCTCATCGGGAAAACTGTTCGAGCAGTATCTGGCGGGCGGGCTCGGCGCGGCGCCGATGGTGGTGGGCTACGAAAACCAACTCGTCGAGTGGATACTCGCCGACCCGGCGCGCTGGGCCCGTATCCAGTCCAGCACGTCGGCCCGGCCGGCCATCCTCTATCCTCGCCCCACAGTGTTCTCCGCCCACCCGTTGATCACCATCGATCCGGCCGCTGATCGGCTGCTTGAAGCGCTGACGACGCCGAAGCTGCAGGAACTGGCCTGGACCCGCCACGGCTTCCGTGGCCCGCTCGGCACCGCGACCGGCGCGGCCGACAGCGCCATCGGCGGGTTGCTGCCTGCCGAGATCGACGCCGTGCTGCCGATGCCGGCTGCCGACGTGATGCTGGCGCTGCTGCAGAAGCTTGCCGCCTCCTGAAACGGCCGGCGGCCTACTTCAGATAGATCGGGTTGCTGATGGCGCGGCGGATTGGGGCGCCGGCGATGCCGAGGTCTTCGATCAACGGAAGATACTCTCCCAAGTAGGGGCCAAGTTCGCCGAGGATGCCCTCCCGTGACGCATCGGCGATGATTTCCGCCCGGACAAAGCCTTCGGCTGCGGCAATCGATGCGGTGATTTTCTGCCGCCCGGCGCCGATTTCGATTGTCTGGAACACCCCGGTTCGATCGATGAGATGCAACCGGTCGCCCTCGGCTCCGTCGATCTCGACCAGGAGTTCGGCTTGGCGCCCGGCCACGCCGCCCATGTCGACACCACCCACGCTGATCGCAAGATGCGGCCCTTGCGGACTTTCCGTGATGTAGCCGCGGCCCAGCCGCATCGCCTCGAGGATGCTCGCTTCGGACAACTCGTCGAGCCACAGAACGGTGGTGGGCCGGCCCAGCCCAAGCGGATGCTCCGGCTCCAGATGGTCGGGCTGGTGATAGTCGCTGCCGCCAATGGCGCTGAGGCGGCAGCCCGAGGCGAGGAGCCCCTGGTATCGCGCGAGCGAAATCTCGTTGAGCGCCGGCCAGGCCGACTGCCAGACCTCCATGCAATCAGCTGCGGGACGCGCCCAGCGCCATTCGATCGGCGGCTTGTCGTGGTTGATACTGAGCAGGCCACCCTTTCGGCGCACCAGATCGGCCATGCGCAACGGGTCGTCCTGGGCTTCGAAGCGAAAATCAATCCAGTCATCGAGGCCAAAGACATTGGCATGGCCGAATTCGGTGGTGACTTCGAGTGCACGCACAAACACCAGGTCAGGCGAGGAAGCCGCGTCGAAATAGCGGCGCTGACTGACTGTGTTGTGGTCGGCGACCGCCAGAAAATCGAGACCGGCCTGCTTCGCCGAGGCATGCAGCAGTTCCGGACTGCCGGCGGCATCGGAATGAAAGCAATGCGAATGCAGGTCGCCGCGATACCAGCCGGCCCCCGGACGGGCCACGCGGCGAACTGCCGGGGGCCTCGCGATGTCGCGTAACGCGTCGTCGAAGCTGATCTCGAGCAACACCGGAACCGGCGTGTCGGGCAGCCGGTAGAGACCCAGTATGACAAACCAGCGCCCGGCCGGCAGCGGGCCTGGGAGGTAACCGGGAGTTGCGTCATCCGTTGCGACGAAGAAGTGGTCGCGCGCGCCGCCCGACCAGCCGCGGAAGCCGGTTTCGGCTGGGAAGGGCGCCAGTCCGGTGTCGAACAAGCCCAGATCGACCACACAATCCTCCGCCTTGGCGTAGCGCATTGCGACATCGATGCGGGTCGCCCCCTCGGGCACGTCAAAGGGCACATAGAAATAGGCCGACTTTGCCTTGTCGGCGCGGGACAGCTCGACGGAAAGCGATATCGGCATGGACTAACCCTTGACGGCCCCGATCAGCATGCCGCGCACCAGGTAGCGCTGCATGAAGGGGTAGAAGACAAGCAATGGCAGCAGCGCCAGCAGGATGCCGGCCATCTGCACGTTGGGCGCAATGAAATCGTTGGTCGAGGTCGCGCTTTCGCTCAGGATGATCGATTTGAGCGCGATCTGCAGGGTCAGTTTGTCGGCATCGGTGATGAACAGCAGCGGTTCGGTGAACATGTTGTAGCGGTACACCACCTGGAACGCGGCGACGGTGAGCACCCCCGGCAGTGCCAGCGGCAGATAGACATGGCGCAGCAAGGCATAGTTGCCCGCGCCATCGAGCCGCGCCGAGTCGACCAGCGCAGCCGGCACCTGCTCGAAATAGGATTTCATCAGCAGGATGGAAAAGGCTGATACGGTCCCCGACAGCCACAGCGAGAACCAGGTGTTCAGCAGGCCGGCCTGCCTGAATAGCACGAACATCGGCACCATCATGATCTGGGACGGAATGGTCAGGGTGAGCAGGATCAGCGCACCGATGAGGCGCCGGCCGGGCAGGTTCTCCTGTGCCAGCACGAAGCCGGCCATGGCGGCGAGGAGAACATGGACGGCCGTGCCGGTGACGGTGAGCATGAGCGTATTGAGCAGTGGCCGAATGAAATCGAGGCGCGAAAAG
>Ga0123337_10004209_pt1 | contig 14779 bp, 17 predicted proteins | sample frozenSSSSmetaG_FD_89792 | JGI IMG/M metagenome (GOLD analysis project Ga0123337, IMG submission 89792) | Glacier valley bacterial and archeal communities from Borup Fiord, Nunavut, Canada, to study Microbial Dark Matter (Phase II) -... | ecosystem: Environmental > Aquatic > Freshwater > Ice >... | reverse complement strand
CGCGCAGCACGCGGAAGCTGGTGCCGTGCTTCGTCCGGGCGGTGCGCTCGCTGAGCCCGACCTCGGCGATCTCGGGATCGGTGGAGACGACGCGCGGCACATGGCCGTCGCGCCGCGGCGGCAGGGCGAGGAGCGCGCTGTCGACCACCAGCCGCGCCTGCTCGTAGGCGGCGCCGACCGAGGCCGCGCCTCCCGCCACGTCGCCGGCAGCGTAGATGCGCGGGTTGGTGGTGCGGAGCGTTGCGGTCAGCTGCAGCCGGGTCACGTCGTCCTTGAGGCGGCGGACCCCGGCCTTGTCGAGATCGAGCGTGTCGAGGTCGGGCACCCGCTCGACGGCGACGAGGATGTGCGACACATCCAGCATCGCCTCGCCATCGGCGCCGCGGATACCCACGCCGATGCCCATCGAGCGGGCATGGATGGCGGTAACGGCGGTGTGGGGCCTGAGGTGCACGCCCTCTTCCTCGAGCCGCTTCAGCGTCACCGCGGCGAGCTCGGGGTCGAAGTCAGCGAGGAAGCCGGCGGGCTCGAGCACCGTCACTTCGGTGCCGAGCCGGGCATAGGACTGCGCCAGTTCGAGCCCGAGCGGGCCGCCGCCGATGATGACGAGGTGGGTCAGCTTGCGCGTATTGTCGAGGATGGTGTCGGTGGTGAAGTAGGGCACCGCGTCGAGGCCCGGAATGGCCGGCACCACCGGCCGCGAGCCGGTGGCGAGCACGAAGCGATGGGGGCGCACCAGCGTGTCGCCGACCTTGAGCGTGCGCTTGTCGAGGAAGACCGCGTCGCCCACCAGTATCTGCGCACCCAGCGCCTCGAAATGCGGCGCGGCGCGCGACGGGGATAGCGCCGCGATCACCGCATCGACATGGTCGTGCACGCGGCGGAAATTGACCTTGATGGCATCGGCAGTGATGCCGAAGCTCGCGCCGTTGCGCATCGCATGGGCATGGGCGGCGGCGGCAGCCAGCGCGCGGGCGGGAACCGCGCCGGTGTGGAGCGCCTTGCCGCCGAGCCGGCCCTTGTCCACGATCACCACGGAAACGCCGAGCGACCGGGCCGCTTCGGCGACCGCAAGGCCGGCCGGGCCAGCCCCGATGACGCAGAGGTCGGGTGTGAGCGTATCGGCCAAAATCGCCTCTTTGAGCCCTGTGCCGCGGTGGGGGAGGTCCGCACAGCCTCATTATCATCCACAGGCCGCGAGGCAAGGGGAGGCACCGGCGAGGCCACGGAGAATTCAGCACTTTTCCGCGTCGCGCCGCCCACGCTCAGAATGCGTTTGCGCCGCACCCGCCTTCGCGTTGACTAATGGGGCTCAATTCCCTATAAGCCCGCCAACTTGCCGGGAACGCCCTCGCGGGCAGCTTGCCAGCACGCACCTTGCGACACTGTAAGAATAAGAGGAACCGCGCGTAAGGCGTGGTCAGATGGTATGTCGAAACGTACTTTCCAGCCGAGCGTGCTCGTTCGCACCCGCCGTCATGGCTTCCGTGCCCGTATGGCGACCAAGAATGGCCGTGCGGTCCTCGCGCGCCGTCGCGCCGTCGGCCGCAAGAAGCTGTCCGCCTGATCGCTTGGGCCGGTAGCGGCCATATCTGAGGAGGTCCTTTTTGCGACGCCTCAAGAACAGAGCAGAATTCGTGAGAGTCGCCCGGGGCAGCCGCGTCGGGCGCTCTGCGTTTTCCCTGCAGGCCAATGACCGTGAGCTTGACGCTCCGGGCATCGGGTTCACCGTCACCAAGCAGACCGGCAACTCGCCGCAGCGCAACCGCATCCGGCGCCGTCTTCGTGCTGCCGTGAAAGCTTGCGAAACTCAGTTCCAGCCCCAACATGACTACGTGCTCGTCGGCCGCCGCGAGGCATTGAGCATTTCGTTCAACCGCCTCGTCCACGAGCTGGGCGGCGCCATTCCCAAAGTTCACGCCCGAAAGAAGAACTGATGCAGTCTGATAACAACCGCAACATGATCATCGCGATCGTGCTCAGCGTCGTGGTGCTGTTCGGCTGGCAATTCTTCATCGCGGGCCCGCAGCTCGAGCAGGCGCAGCGGCGCGCCGAGCTCGCGGCCCAGCAGGCGGCGCAGGATACGAGCCTCGCGACCCCCGCCGCCACCGCCGACGGCACTCTCCCCGCCGCGAGCGCGACCACCCCCGCGGCGGTGACCGACAGCACGCAGGCCGGCACCTACCCGACGCGCGAAGCAGCGCTCGCCGCCAGCCAGCGCGTCGCCATCGAAACGCCGTCGCTCAGCGGCTCGATCAGCCTGACCGGCGGCCGCATCGACGACCTGAAGCTCAAGGACTACAAGGAGACGGTCGAGGCCACCTCGCCGATCATCACGCTGCTCAGCCCGTCGGGCGGGCCGAACGGCTACTACATCGAAAGCGGCTGGGTCCCGGCCTCCGGCAGCACCGCGGCGCTGCCCGACGGCAATACCGTGTGGGCGCTCGAGGGCGGCAACGGGACGCTGACTGCGGCCACTCCAGTTTCGCTGCGCTGGGACAATGGCGCCGGCCTCGTCTTCCATCGCGTCATCACGGTCGACGAAAAGTACCTGTTCAGCGTCACCCAGTCGGTCGAGAACACCAGCGGCGGCGACGTGGCGCTTTACCCCTACTCGCGCGTCGTCCGCCAGGGTACGCCGCATGTGGCGAACTTCTTCGTGCAGCACGAAGGCCCGCTGGGCGTGCTCGGCACCAACAACCTCGTCTCCAAGAAATACACCGACGTGCAGCATGACGGCCAGAACGACTGGACGTCGACGACCGGCGGCTGGGTCGGCATGGGCGACAAGTACTGGGCGACGGCGATCATTTCTCCGCCGACGACGCCGCTCAACGCCCGCTTCTCGGCCATCAAGCAGGGCGCGGTCGATGTCTACCAGACCAGCTTCGTCGAGAGCACACCGGTGGTAGTGCCCGCGGGCGGCAAGGCCGAGAACAAGTCCTACGTGTTTGCCGGCGCCAAGCAGACGCACGTCATCGACAACTATGACAAGACCTACAAGTTCGACCGGCTCGAACTCTTGATCGACTGGGGCTGGCTGCACTTCATCACCCGGCCGATGTTCGACCTCTTGCAGTTCCTCTACGGTATCCTCGGCAATTTCGGCCTCGCCATCCTTGCGGTGACGGTGCTGGTGAAAGCCATCTTCTTCCCGCTCGCCAGCCGCTCCTACGCCTCGATGGCGGCGATGCGGCGCGTGCAGCCTGAGATGAAATCCATCCAGGAGCGCTTCAAGGAAGACCGCACTGCCCAGCAGCAGGCGATGATGGAGCTCTACAAGAAAGAGAAGATCAACCCGCTGTCGGGCTGCTGGCCCGTGCTGATCCAGGTGCCGGTGTTCTTCTCGCTCTACACCGTCATCTTCATCTCGCTCGAGATGCGGCATGCGCCGTTCTTCGGCTGGATCGTCGATCTGGCGGCGCCCGATCCGACCAACATCTTCACTCTGTTCGGCCTGATCCAGTGGAACCCGACCGCCTTGCCGTTCATCGGCGGGCTGCTCCACCTCGGCATCTGGCCCATTATCATGGGCATCACCATGTGGGTGCAGATGAAGCTCAACCCGCCGCCGGCCGACCCGACCCAGGCGATGATCTTCAACTACCTGCCCATCGTGTTCACCTTCATGCTCGGCACGTTCCCGGCTGGCCTCGTGATCTACTGGGCCTGGAACAACGCGCTGTCGGTCACCCAGCAATGGTTCATCATGAAGCGCCATGGCGTCGAGGTGGACCTGCTCGGCAACATCACGGCGAGCTTCAAGCGCAAGCCCGCCGACAAACCCGCGACCGGCGGCAAGGCGGGCTGATCCATGGCGGTGCTCGACACCGTCTGCCTGGTCTCGAGCCCCCGCACCGGCACCAACCAGCTTTTGAGCCTCTGCGACAACCTCGCGGAGGCTCAGCCGTTTCCGCACCTGTTCGAAACGCTGGCGGAGCGGCTGGCGCCCGAAGCCGCGATCGCCGCGGCCACCGAAGCCACCCGGGCCGCCGGCAAGCGGGTGATGGCGTTCAAGCTCTGGCACGACATGCTGCCGCTCGACGCGGCCATCAGCGCCGTGGCCGACCGCCCGGGCGTTCGCCTGATCCTGGTGATGCGCCGGCAGATTGACGCCTATCTCAGCTGGTGCAAGGCGATCGAGCTGGGGCAATGGCAGGGCGTCGATACCTCAGGGCTGAAGCTCGAGGCGTCGATCGACGATTTCATCTTCTTCATGGAAGCGCAGGAGCGCTGGTTCGCGCATTGGCAGGCCTGGCTCAACCGCCGCTACCTCCCCATCCCCATCCTGCGCTACGAGACCGACATCGACCAGCCGCCGGCATGGGCACTGAAGCGCCTGGGCGCCGCCGCCGCGCAGGTGGGCGTGACCCTGCGGGTCCCGGCGACGCTCACCTCCACCGGGCTCGTCAAGCAGGACCGGGTGAAGGCCGCCGCCGACAAACTCAGCAACTGGCCGCAGTTTTCGCGTGAGCTGACGCTGCGCGGGCTCGAGAAGCGGGCGTTTGGATATCCGCTATAAGGATTGGCCAAGGGGCGGGATGGTGCCTCTTCACCGAGTGTCATCCCTGCAAAAGCAGGGACCCAAGCGTCAACGGGTGCCAGCAGTGACTTGGGTTCCCGGGTCTTTCCCCCGGGACGATACCGGGTCTCGTGACAGGGCGGCGGTGGCATAGCCCCCTTCCCATCCCCATCAGCCTCCCCTATTGAAGCCCCATGACCGATACGCCGCCGAAATTCACCGAAGCCGAGATCGAAGCGGGCCGCCTGCTGTTCGCGCGGCCGTTCACCTTCATCAAGGGCGCGGTGCGGATCGCCGACCTGCCCGAGCCCGACCGGCTGGAAATCGCTTTCGCCGGCCGCTCGAACGTCGGCAAGTCGAGCCTCATCAACGCGCTGGCCGGCGCTGGCCTCGCCCGCACCTCGAACACGCCGGGACGGACGCAGGAGCTCAACATCTTCGAGAGCGACAACGCGCCGCTCCGTATCGTCGATATGCCCGGCTACGGCTTCGCCAAGGCCCCCGAGGCCAAGGTGAAGCAGTGGACCCGGCTGATCCACCAATATCTCACCGGCCGCCCGACCCTCCGCCGCGTCTATGTGCTGATCGATGGCCGCCACGGTCCGAACGCCAACGACAAATCGGTGATGAACGAACTCGACAAGGCGGCCGTGAGCTACCAGGTCGTGGTGACCAAGGCCGACAAGCCGACGCACAAGGAACTCGCCGACGCCATCGTCAAGACCCGCGAAGCCATCGCCAAGCGCCCCGCCGCCCACCCCGACCTGATCGTCACCTCAAGCGAGACGAAATTCGGCATGGAGACGCTGCGGGCCGAAATCCAGCTGCTGCTGGACCACTGAGTGACTGCGATATATATCGCGAAATAGCTCGACACAAGAGCGATATCATGCGATATCTTTCGCATGAAGACCATCATCTTCACAGTCGGCGCCGCGCGCGACCACGATGCGCTTCCCGCGGACGCACGTGCGACAGTCGATGATGCTCTGGATACGTTTGCTCGCGAAGGCCACGGGGACGTGAAGCGCCTGCAGGGAAGCCCGTACTTTCGGTTGCGCGCCGGTCGGTATCGGATCGTCTTCGATCAGGACGAGACAACCATTCTGACTATCTACATCGGCAAGCGCGAGACCACTACTTATCACGGGATGTAGCCAAGGACGCCAACATGAACAAGCCAGTCCAGACGTTTACGACGCCGAGCGGTGACGAACTCGTGGTCCTCACGAAGGCGGACTACGAGCTGCTGATGGAACTGGCTGGTCACGGCGAGGACGAAGAGGACGCCGAGCTCATCGCCATCGCCAATGCTCGCATGGCCGATGCAGCTGATGCCGAGCAACTGCCGGCCGAGGTTTCGAGATTGCTGCTCGGCGGCATGAGCGTGTTGAAGGCGCTGCGTCAGTGGCGCGACATCGGGCAGGTCAAGCTGGCGGATGACATCGGCACCTCGCAGGGCTTCATTTCCGACCTGGAGAGTGGTCGACGCGCAATGACCGGCGAGGTGCGAAGCCGGTTGGCGGCTGCTCTCGACGTGCGGGAGAGTTGGCTACCCTAGCGGCTGAGGAAGTTCCCCAGCCACACCGCCATGTCCTTGCTGTGCGAGGGCGAGGCCATCGAGGCGACCGCCTTGTCCACCACCTCGTCGGGCGCGCGGCCGCGGCGCAGTTCGGCCAGCGCCAGCACGTAGTCGTCGAGAAACTCGGGGTGGGGCTGCATGCTGAGCGCCCTGCCATTGCGATAGGCAAGACCGGCGTTGGGGGTGAAGTCCGACGCGAGATAGACCTCGGCCTCCCTGGGCGGAACGATCACCTGGTCCTGGTGCGAGCAGGCGATGGAGAGCGCCGGCAGGTCGGTGGCAAGGAAGGCCGGCCGGTCTTTCACGTTGTAGGTGTGGCGGCCCAATCCCCAGCCCTTCTCGGACTTGCGCACGTCGCCGCCGAGCGCGTCGGCCATGATCTGGTGACCGAAGCAGATGCCGAGCATCGGCGTGTTGGCAGCATAGGCGCCGCGGATGAAGGCGCGCAGCGGCGACAGCCAGGCGTGGTCCTCGTACACCCCGGCCGACGAGCCGGTGATGACGATGGCTTCGAGCTTTTCGGGATCAGGGAATTCGGCGCCGTCGTGGATCGGCACGGTGTCGTAGGCAAAGCCGAAGCCGGCCTCGTCGAACATCCGCATGTACATGGGCGGATAGGAGCCGAAATCGGCGCGCAGCGGCGGCGGCACTTCGCCGGCCTGGATGATGGTGAGCTTCATGGTGCGGAAGATTTGGCGCGGTTCGCCGGGCGATGCAAGCGGGCGCGATGCATGCCTCCCACCCCCAAAAAGAAAAACCCCCAGCCTCGCGGCCGGGGGCTACCGATTTGGAGGTCGGTACTGGTTACGCCGCGGAGGCGTGAAACTGGAGGGCGGCGCCGTTCATGCAATAGCGGAGCCCGGTCGGCTGCGGGCCGTCGGTGAAGACGTGGCCGAGATGGCCGCCGCAATTGGCGCAGTGCACCTCGGTACGCGGATAGCCCAGCTTGCTGTCGGTCGATTCGCCCACGGTACTGGCGATCGGCTGGTAGAAGCTCGGCCAGCCGGTGCCGCTCTCGTATTTGGTGGCGCTGTCGAACAGGGGCACGTCGCAGCCGGCGCAGTTGAAGGTGCCGGCGCGGTGCTCGTAAAGCAGCTCCGAGGTGCCGGGCGTCTCGGTGTATTCATGCCGCAGCACCTGGTAGGCCAGCGGCTTCAGCTTCTTTTTCCACTCGGCATCGGTGAGCATGAGCGGGAAATTGCCGGCGACCGTGGGCGTCGTGCCCTCGGCGGCGACGGTCATCTCCATCGGCCGCCACAGCAAACCGATGGCGCCAAGCGCCGCGACAGCGGTGCCGCCGAGGAGAACCGAACGGCGATCGAGTTTCATGGCCTGATGCCTTTCCAACTGTTAGCATCCTAGCCGGTCGCGGGGGCGTCCGGCACCTCAAAAAGTCGTGTCCCGCGAGGCAACCCCGCGGGACACGATGATCGGGTCAAACCGTAATTCGCACCAGGGTGCGCAAAGGTTACGACTGCTGCTTACGACTTGGGCAGAAGAACCTTGTCGATGACGTGGATCACGCCGTTCGACTGCACGACGTCGGCGATCGTCACGTTGGCGACGTTGCCGTTCTCGTCAGTCACGGTGACCTTGCCGCCATCGGCCTTCAGCGTCAGCTTGCAGCCGCCGACGGTGTCGACGACGTGCGCGCCGCCATCATCCATCGCCATCTTGGTGATGTCGGCGGCAAGTGCCTTGGCTGCAACGACGTGGCAGGTCAGGATCTTGACCAGCTGATCCTTGTTCTCGGGCTTCAGCAGCGTGTCGACGGTGCCGGCCGGCAGGGCGGCGAAGGCTTCGTTGGTCGGGGCCAGCACGGTGAACGGGCCAGCGCCCTTCAGCGTCTCGACGAGGCCGGCGGCCTGAACGGCGGCGACGAGCGTCGTGTGGTCGGCCGAGTTCACGGCGTTGTCGATGATGTCCTTAGTTTCCGACATCGGCGCGCCGCCGACCATCGGGTTCTCAGCGAAAGCCACAGTGGTGGCAACAGCCGAGACCGAGAGAATAGCGGAAACGGCGAGCACGCGTAGGGTGGAGAGCTTCATCTGTTTGTTCCTTCCTTTTGGGGTCTGTCCGACATTTGTTCGGATTGGACAGACGGAGATACGGAAGGTGCTTGCAGACTGTTTCAGGATTTTTCGGGTTATATTTTTGCGTGTCGATGAAACTTGTGATCGGCCCGCCGCGTTACGCGCGCCTCGATCAGATCGGGGTGATCTTGCCGACGGCGACGATCGGGCCCTGGGCGACGCCAGTGGGCGAGCCGCCCTTCTGCTCGAGCGTGACGGCGAGGGTCGTGCCGGCCGCGATGCCGGCCTTGGCGGCGGCGTCCAGCGGGATCTCGCGCTTCTGGTTGATAGGCAGCACGCCCATCGATACGGCCGGCGCGTCGCCCTTGATGTACCAGAGCTCGTAGTCCTTGCCGGCCAGGGCCTCGCCGCTCAGCGACGTGATGCGGACCTGCCCCGAAACCTGGTCGTAGAGGGCGACGAACTCGACGCCCGAGCCTTCGTTGGCCTGCAGCGCCGCGACGAGCTGGGTGGAGAGCGCCCTCGCATCGGGACGCGGCGTCACGACGTTGAAACCCACCGCCAGCACCGCCACAGCCGCCGTCGCGGCGGTGGCCCAGCGCCACACCGCCAGCGAGTTCCACCACTTGGCAGGCCTTGCAGCCTCGCCCCACAGGCGGCGTTCGATCTTGCCGAAGGCGCCGGCCGGGGCCGGCGTTTCGGCGAATTCGCCGTCGAGTGTCGCCAGCCGCTCGCGCCAGACGCGCATTTCGGCCCCGAGCGCCGGCTCGGTGGCGATGCGATGCGCCATCAGCGCCCGCTCGCCGCCTTCGAGCAGGCCGAGCGCATATTCGGCGACGAGGACGCGATCGTCCTCAAATCCACCGCTATGTTCACCGCCGAGGCTCATGCCGAAAGACACTCCCGTAGTTTCAAGAGACTGCGCCGCAGCCAGGTTCGCATCGTGTTCAGCGGCACGCCGTGGCGCGTCGCCAGTTCTTCGTAGCTGAAGCCCTCGAGATAGGCCCCACGCACGCAATCTGCCTTGTCGTCCTCGAGCGTTGCGAGGCACGCATCGATGCGGTTGCGCTCGCCCTTGTCGATCGTGGCCTGCTCCGGGTCCGGCCCGCCATCGGCAATATCGAGCGCCATGTCGATGTCGTCGCTGACCGGTTTTCGCGCCCGGAGGATGTCGAGGGCGTGGTTGCGGGCAACCGCCACCAGCCAGCTGATCGGGCTGTAGCCGCCCTGCACGTAGCGGTCGGCGCGCTGCCAGATCTTGACGTAGACTTCCTGAAGCGCCTCTTCCGCTTCTGCTCTGTCCTTGAGAATACGTAGCACTACGCCGAAGAGTTTCGCGGAGGTGCGCCCGTAGAGATCACGAAACGCGCTGCGGTCCCGCAGGGCACAGCGTGAAATCAGTTCGGCGATCTCGGGACTCGAATTCGTCATGGCGCCGAACCTTAGCGGAGGGCGTCGCCGCTGCCTATCCTCCGCCTATCCTCTGCCACCGCCACGACATCTTCGCGATGGAGTGTTGAACGCGGGCGGCGCCTAAAAGCGCTTTTCACTCCCGCAGAATACGCTATAGCCAGAATACGCCATAGGACGAGGCATCATGGATACCACTCGCGTCATGCCCGACATCGAGAGCTTCACCCGGGACGCCGGCGTTCTCAGCCAGGCGCTGCCCTACATGCAGCGCTACGAAGGCAAGACCGTCGTGGTGAAGTACGGCGGGCACGCGATGGGCGATATCGAGCTCGGCCGCGCCTTCGCCCGCGATATCGCGCTGCTGAAGCAGTCGCGCGTCAACCCCATCGTGGTGCATGGCGGCGGGCCGCAGATCGCCTCGATGCTGCAAAGCCTGGGGATCGAGAGCAAGTTCGAGGGTGGCCTGCGGGTCACCGATGCACGGACCATGCAAGTGGTCGAGATGGTGCTGGCGGGCTCGATCAACAAGGAAATCGTGGCGCTGATCAATGCCGAAGGCGAGTGGGCCATCGGGCTGTGCGGCAAGGACGGCAACATGGTCTTCGCCCGCAAGGCGATCAAGACCGTCCGGGATCCGGGCTCCAGCATCGAGCGGGTGATCGACCTGGGCTTCGTCGGCGAGCCGGTGGAAGTCGACCGCACGCTGCTTGATACCCTCGCCCGCTCCGAGATGATTCCGGTGATCGCGCCCGTGGCTCCCGGTCGCGACGGGCACACCTACAACATCAACGCCGATACGTTCGCGGGCGCCATCGCCGGCTCGCTCGGCGCCAAGCGCCTGCTGTTCCTCACCGACGTGGACGGCGTGCTCGACGCCAACAAGAAGCTCATCCCCGAGCTCACCATGCGCGACGCCAAGGCGCTGATCGCCGACGGCACCATTTCGGGCGGCATGATCCCGAAGGTCGAAACCTGCCTCGAGGCGCTGGAGAACGGCGTCGAGGGCGTGGTGATTCTCAACGGCAAAACCCGGCACGTCGTGCTGGTCGAGCTCTTCACCGCCCACGGCGCCGGCACGCTGATCGTGCGGTAAGTTGGCGCGCTCACCCTCGTCCTTCGACAAGCTCGGATAAGGGTGAGGAAAAGTCGGGAATGTAAAAGGGCGGCATTGCCGCCCTTTGTCGTTTCCACTGCCACCGCGCTCCCCCGGGCCCTGATGGTGAGCCTGTAGCTCCGGCCCGGCCCCCCGCTACCGCTTCCCGAATGGCAGTTCCACACCCCACACGCCTGGCGACGTATGCGCCGCTTCCTTGGCCGGGTGGGCGAGGGCCTGCCCAAGGGCAAAAAGCACCAGCGCGGTGGCGATGAAGGTGGCGATGCTGCTGTTCATTCTCGGTCTCCGGGCAAATCGATGCGCTCGTGGTCGCATCGGGCCGGGGCCGGAATGTGGACGGGGCCGGACCAATTCGTGGCATTTGAACAGCTTTCAAAATACCTGGTTTACCAGTGGTAAACGCGCCACTCAGCGGCCCTGCTGCCGCTTCTGCCATTCGAGGTTCATCTCGGGCCTGATCTCGATGGTGGCGTAGCGGGCCATCGGATCGGCCTCGACCAGCGCACGCGCCTCCTCGATGTCGGCCGCCTCAATGATGGTGAGGCCGCCCAGATGCTCCTTGGTCTCGGCATAAGGACCATCGGTCGACGACACGACCCCGTTGCGGTTGCGGACCACCACGGCGGTAGCGGGCGCCGCGAGCGCCAGGGCGGTGACGTATTTGCCCGTCGCAATCAGCTTTGCGTCATAGGCCTCGGCCTGCCGGTCCATCTCGGCGAGTTCCCCGGCATCGAGGGCGTCGACCACGCTCTGGTCGAAGTGAAGCAGGCATAGAAAGCGCATCGGTATCTCCCACTATTGCCCATCTGGTCGAAGCCCGCTGCTCCGCTTCGACATCGCCGAGGCGAAAAGGGGCGCCGTAACGCCCCAATTCGCATCACGCCTCGACGACGACCGGGGGACCAGCGGGCGCCCTGCCCCCGCCCGGCGGCCTGATCTTGAGGAACGGCACGAGCATCACCACCAGCGCGAAACTGACGATCTGGTAGGTGATGGCAGGGCCGGCCGCGGCGGCGAAGGCCGCCTTGGGCGTGGCGCCGGCGGCAAAGTTGGCGGCAAGGCCCGAGAAGAAGATCTCGCCCACCAGCGCCACGCCGACGGCGCCGCCGATCTGCTGGAACGCCTGCAGCGCACCCGAGCCGGCACCGGCATCGCGCGGCGGCACTCCGGACAGCACCGCCTGGAACAGCCCCGAAAAGCCCATGCCGAGGCCGAGACCGGCGACCAGCAGCGGCGGCAGGAAGGTCCAGTGGTCGATGCTGTCGCCCAGATTGCGAACAATCAGGTCGAGCCAGGTGATGCCGACCACTAGCAGCGCCGCACCGAGGGCCAGGCGGGTCTTGAGGTATCGCTGGCCGAGCCGGCCGATGAACAGCGACACCGACAGCACGCCAACCGAGAACGGCGTGTTGGTGAGGCCGGATTCGAGCGGCGTAAAGCCGTAGCCCGCCTGCAGCAGCAGCGAGATCACCATGAACATCGCGGGAATGCCCGAGGCGAAGATGGTGGTGATGGCGAGGCCGAGCAGGTAGTTGCCGTTCGAGATCAGGCTGAAATTCAGTAGCTGCGGCATGTTGGCCCTGGCGCGACTCTGCTCCCAGAGCACGAACAGCGCGGTGAACACCACTGAAAGCGCCATCAGGCCCCAGATCCACCAGGCCCAGCCGTAAGTGCGCCCCTCGACCAGCGGGAACACCAGCGCCACGGCGGCCATGACGAATAGTCCGATGCCGACATAGTCGTTCTTGAGGTCGGGATGGCCGGGCGTGCGCGGGATCAGGAACCAGCCCGCCACCACGGCGAGAATGCCGAACGGGATGTTGACGAGGAAGATCGGGCGCCAGTCGAGGCCGGCGAAATTGGCCCCGATGAGCACGCCACCGACGATCGGACCGGCGACGGCGGCGAGGCCGGCGCTGAGCCCGAAAAGCGAGAAGGCCTGGCCCTTTTCCTCGGGCGGGAAGGTCACCTGCGCGATGGCCAGCACCTGCGGCGTCATGATGGCGCCGGCGAGGCCCTGCAGCACGCGGGCGAAGATCAGCCACTCGATCGACGGCGCGAGGCCGCAGAACGCCGAGGCGAGCGTGAATGCCGCGACGCCGACGAGGAACATCTTGGTGCGCCCGACAATGTCGCCGAGCCGGCCGAACGGCAGCAGCCCGAGCGCGAAGGCCAGCACATAGGCGGCTATCACCCACTCGATATGGCTGGGGTCGGCGCCGAGATTGGCCTGCAGGCTGGGGAGCGCGACGTTGACGATGGTCACGTCGATCAGGTTCATGAAGCTGGCAAGCAACAGCACGAACAGCGCCACCCAGCGGCGCGGGTCGGCGTCGGCCTTCGATTGCGGCACGTGGAAGGGTTGGCTCATCGTTCAGTCCTCGTCAGGTCCGGATTGCGGACGAAGCGGCGGAGTTCCGCGCAAAGCCGCTGGTAAGTGTCGTTTGAAGTGTCGGCGCTGCGACAAAACGCAAGCAGCGCGCCGAGGAAGATCGTGGCAGCGGGCTCTGGGTCGAGGTCGGGCCGGAAGCTGCCTTCGGCGCGTCCGGCGGCGAAGATGTCGGCGACCATGCCGTGCCAGTGGCCCCGTAGCGGCGCCATCGCCGCCTTTACCACCGGGTCGCGGCGAGAGCGCTCGTTCAGCTCGCTCATCACGATGATGATCTCGGGCTGCTCTGTGTACATCTCGTGGAAATCGTAGAACTCGTGCTCCAGTTGCTCGACCGCCGGCAGGTGGGCGCGCGGCCGAACCAGCGACTGGGTGCGGAACTCGATCTTCATCGTCTCGGCGACGAGGCCGATCAGCGCCTCCTTGGTCGGCACGTGGTAATGCAGCGTCGCGATGTTGATGCCGACACGCTCGGCGATGTCGCGGGTCCGCAAGCCCTCGACGCCCTTCTCGACGATCAATTCGCGGGCCGCCAGGGCGATCGCGGCGCGGCGATCCTCGGTATTTTCGCGTTTCTGGCTTTCGCGCTTCTGCAATATCGCTTCGGCCATCGGGGCTCCTTGTCGGCGGCGCTGCTTACGCCTCCCAGCCTTCTCAATCAAGTGATTGATTGAGCATTTATGGAGCGGCAGCCCTGCAATTCTCGCACGGATGCGAAACCGGGAGGATTCCTATATACCTCGACCCATGACCGACCTGCCGAACCCCGACCTGCCCCGCCCTGTCCGCTCGCTGTCCCACGTCACCGACTGGGTCTTCGACCTCGACAACACGCTCTACCCGCGCGAATGCAACCTGTTCGCGCAGATCGATCTGCTGATCTCCGAGTACATGGTCGGCGTCACCCAGTTGCCCTATGACGAGGCGCGGGCCCTGCAGAAGTCCTACTACCGCGACTACGGCACCACGCTGAACGGGCTGATGCAGCGCCACTCGGTCGATCCCGACCACTTCCTCAACACCGTGCATGCCATCGACTACTCGCCGGTGCCGGCGCATCCGGGGCTGATCGAGGCGATCAAGCGGCTGCCGGGCCGCAAGTTCATCCTCACCAACGGCGATGTTGGGCACGCCACCTCGGTGCTGAAGCGTCTTGGCGACGCCGATGCCCTGTTCGAGGACATCTTCGATATCCGCGCCATGAGCTACAGGCCGAAGCCGCTACCCGAGGCCTACGACACGTTCTTTGCAAAGCACGGCATCGACGCGAAGCGCGCGGCGATGTTCGACGACCTCGAGAAAAACCTGCTGGTGCCGCACGAGACCGGCATGGTGACGGTGCAGGTCGTCGCCGGCGAGGACTTCGCCCATCACCAGGTCGAGGCCTGGGAGCTCGAACGTACCGGGGGGTCGCATGTGCATCACGTGACGGCGGACCTTGCGGGGTTTTTGCGCACGCTGCCCTAGGGGCTCACTGATGGATGCCTAGGGGCGCTTCGGGATATCGTCCATGGCGTAGAAGACGCCGGAGATAACCGGCGGCGTCGTGGTGCGCGATCAGGGCGTCGAGCTGTGCTTCGGCTTCCGGGCTTGGCGCGATCATTCCTTGGGCGCAGACGTCTCCGGTTTCTCGTCGGACTGCATCCGGGCGATGCTGGCGCGCAGTCGATCGAGTACCGGCTCCAGCGGTACGATCCGGCCCTCTGCGGCCTGGGCCTCGCTACGG
>Ga0123337_10004206_pt1 | contig 14784 bp, 14 predicted proteins | sample frozenSSSSmetaG_FD_89792 | JGI IMG/M metagenome (GOLD analysis project Ga0123337, IMG submission 89792) | Glacier valley bacterial and archeal communities from Borup Fiord, Nunavut, Canada, to study Microbial Dark Matter (Phase II) -... | ecosystem: Environmental > Aquatic > Freshwater > Ice >... | reverse complement strand
TTGAAATTACTCGGACATCACGAATTCCGTTATCTGCGAGCATTTTCTCGGCAATTTCGGCACCCGACATGCCATTTTGCAAATGCAATTTCGAATAAAATTCAAATTTACTCTTTAGTGTAGAACTCACTAACCAACTTGCCAGCATGATAGCGCCAGCAAGAATTAAATAACTCATTCCCATATTTTTGTTTTTTTAATTTAAAGTTTAAAATCTATATATCAAACATCAAATTCTGAACCAAATTTTAATTGTGTCATTTTGGCATTTACAAAAATTATTTACATATCGTAATAAAAGCTATTAGCTCCGTAGCTTCATAATATGTAAAAGAGACATTTACAATCTCATATCCTGCAGAAGACTTGGTATTCAAGAAATCTTCTACCTCTCTTGACAATTCATCTTTCATACTAGAGAAACCAGCAGTTTTTTTCAAAATGTGTACTTCGTGTTTTTTCATTTTTGATGTTTTTTATATTGGTTATAAAAAAATGAAAAATGTTACACAAAAAAATCCCAAACTCCAATTATAAAATTGAAATTTGGGATTAATATATTTTGCAGATACTACTGCGAAGATCCTCTGCTATTCATTAGCATTCAACTGTTTAATCACATCTTCAAATTTAGCTATCAAACCGTTGACTCTGTTCTGTTCTTTTTTAATTTCTTTAGGCCTTAAATAAAACCAAGTAAACCCAACCCATCCCAACATTATAGCATAAGTAATAATTCCCCAAAATAGCGCCATTCGATTTGTGTATTCAAACATATACAAACACAAGCCCGAACCAAGTAGTATAAAATACAAACTCAACATAGTAGATTGCAAAAAATGCAGCTTTGCTTTTATGGAAATTAATTTTTGCAAGTATTCAGTATTGCTCTGTGCACCATCAATAGTTTTATAAAACGCCCCTAATTTGTTATAGACAAATAAATAAACCATCATTGCAAAAATGACTAAAACAATCCCGATTTTGGTCGAAATAAACTCTGGCTGATACTTGTACCAGATAAAAACAATGAATGCACTTGTTGCAACAAGCAACATATTTGTTATAATTAATTTTCTAAGACTTACTCTTTTAAAATGTTTCAGTTTAGAAAGTAATTCTTCAATATTTGGCGGATTTACAGCTTGTTGTTTCCATAAATCTTTAAAGTCTATATTATTGTCCATTTTCTTTAAACTTTTGAGTTAATTTTTCTTTTATTCTATGAATTTTCACTCTTGTATTGGCTTCTGACAGTCCAACAATACTAGCAATTTCTGCTTGTTTTACATCTTCCAGTTCAAGTGAGATAATGATACGGTCGGTTTCCGGCAATTCGGCAATACATTTGTACAAAAACTGAATCTGCGGTTCCAGCGAATAGTTCTTTTCTTCAGTTATGTTTACAGGAAGTTCAGACTTCGGGAAGCGTTTTCCCTTTTCGATCTGCCTCAGACAATTGTTCGATGCAATTCGGAAAATCCAAGTCCCAATACTGGATTCATTTCTAAATGTGTCGAGTTTTTGCCAAACAATTATAAATGTTTCCTGTGCAATATCCTGCGCAATGTCATAATCATTTACATAACCCATACAAAATCGAAAAACCTTTTGCCAATAGGACTTGTATAGTTGTTCAAACTCCATTATTATAATTTTATAAAATTGTTTAGTTGTGCCAAATACCAATCTTTATCATCATACATAATAAAGTGCAAGCCTTTGTTTGAATATCGAAAACTGGCCGTTTTTAAGTTTTTATATTGTGCCTCTACGGGAACTTTATAATTGGAAAAACCAAATTCAAGCAATATCAATGAAGGACATTTTATTGCCACAATTTTATCTCTCAAATCGGTATTTGAAAAATCACAATACATTTCACTAAATGTTTTTCTGTCCGATTTCATACTCCAGCCAATTGCTTCATCTTGTTTTGAAGCATCTGCCAAAAGCATCGCCATATTTCTTTTTTGCATTTGATAAAATTCATCCTCAGACATGGCCGTCATTTGATTGATCATTGAAGAGCAATCGTTGTTTTCTTGTGATTTAAAAGATGGATCTCTCAAAGCTGCCAAACAAGGAAGCGCATCAACGACTACAATTTTACTGATTAATTCCGGATAATCGGATGCAATAGCGAGCGCCAGTCCACCACCCATACTATGACCCACTATAATTGGCTTTTCGATTTTGTTGGCTTTTATATAATTGACAATTTCAGTTTCCCAATTTTTAAAAGAAGTATTCGGCTGGGGTTTAACCCCTGCAAAACCAGCCATAGTAAAAGTATAACAAGTAAATTCTTTTTCAAAATTAGATCTTGTTTCATTCCAGACGTCTCCAGAACTGGCAAAGCCGGGAAGAAAAATTATAGCTTGTTTTCCCTTTCCTGTTTTGACAACTTCAAAGGGATACGATTTTGTTTGCCCGAATACATTTAAACATAATGCTGAAAATAATAATGTGATAACTAAGAAGATATACTTTTTCATTTTTAATAGTTTTAAGTTAATAATTAATCGGATCCGCCCTTTGGATACGGCAACTATTAAAATGTTACAAAAGTTTTCAAAAAAAATAATTTTAAACTCCTTAATCCTAATAAAATAGGGCAAAAAAAAATCCAAACCCCAATCGTAAAATTGGAATTTGGATTTTTTTTGAATTTATTTCTTCGTCAATTGCTATTGACATTGAAATTGTTATTGAAATTTGATTTCTTTCTATCCCACCAAATTGATGATTTTCCCTGGGACAATAATTACCTTGTTTGGTGTTTTGCCCTCCAGTTGTTTGATGGTTCTTTCGTCTTTCATAACGATTTCCTCGATTTGTTCTTTGGTCAAATCCAAAGGCAAAACCATAGTGAAACGCATTTTTCCGTTGAAAGAAACTGGATATTCTTTATCGCTTTCCACCAAATGTTTTTCCTCCAAAGCTGGAAAAGGCACGGTTGCAATAGAACCTGTATTTCCTAACAACGACCACAATTCCTCAGCAATATGTGGCGCGTAAGGCGAAATAACAATTGCCAATGGTTCCAAAATGGCACGCGAATGACAATTTTGCGTTGACAATTCGTTCACACAAATCATAAACTGCGAAACCGAAGTATTGAAAGAGAAACTCTCGATATCTTCCGCCACTTTCTTGATGGTTTTGTGCAATGATTTTAGGTTGTCTTTCGTTGGTTCGTCATTGGTTACAATCAAACCGTTTTCGTCAAAATACAAACGACACAGTTTTTTCAAGAACCCAAATACTCCCGAAATTCCTGCTGTGTTCCAAGGTTTCGCTTGTTCCAGTGGCCCTAAAAACATTTCATACAAACGCAAAGTATCGGCTCCATATTCATTACAAATATCATCTGGAGTTACTACATTGTATTTCGATTTCGACATTTTTTCGACTTCACGGCCAACGATGAATTTACCATTTTCATCATAAATAAATTTGGCATCGGCATAATATTCTCTCCAATTTTTAAAAACTTCAGTATTTAATTCATCTGAAGAATTTATCATTGCAACATCAACATGTATAGGAGTTATACTGATTTCCCCAGCTGTATTTAATGCACCATCTTCAGGAAAAAGTTTACGTAATGTAGTCAAATAAAAATCTTTTGTTTTTTCAAGTTCCTCTATATCCCCTTTATGAATTTTATCAGCTTTAGATTTTGTAATGAAAAAATTAGCCATTTGTTCTACCATTTTCGTCCCTTCTGTTGGAGCAGATGAAATTGCCCAAGAAAATCTATATACAAAAGCACTCGTCCCCAAAATCATTCCCTGATTAATCAGTTTCTTGAATGGCTCTTCGGTTGGTGCAAAACCTTTGTCTTTTAGGAATTTGTTCCAAAAACGGGAATACAATAAATGGCCTGTTGCGTGTTCGCTTCCACCAATGTATAAATCCACACTTTCCCAATATTTCAAAGCTTCCTTGCTTGCAAATTCGTTCTCGTTGTGCGCATCCATATAACGCATCCAATACCAAGAACTTCCAGCCCAACCTGGCATAGTATTCAATTCTAAAGGAAAAATAGTTGTATTATCAACCAAACCAGTTTCAACCACTTTATTATTTACACTGTCCCAAGCCCAAACAGAAGCATTTCCCAATGGAGGCAATCCGTCTTCGGTTGGCAAGTATTTCTCCACTTCCGGCAAGATGATAGGCAAATGTTGCGCATCGATCATTTGTGGTAAGCCATTCACATAATACACTGGGAAAGGCTCTCCCCAATATCTCTGACGGGAGAAAACTGCATCACGCAAACGGTAATTGATTTTCCCTTTTCCTTGACCTATCTTCTCTAATGCTGAAATTATTTTCTTTGTTCCTTCTTTGTATCCTAATCCATTTAAAAAATCAGAATCTACTAATTGAAAACCTTCTTTAGCTCCAAAAGCACTTTCCGAAATATCTTTATCGAAAATGTTTTTAATTTCCTGCATTCCGTTTTGCCCTTTGAAGAAATTCGCAAAAGCATAATCTCTTTCATCTCCGCAAGGAACCGCCATAACAGCACCTGTTCCGTAACCCGCCAAAACATAATCCCCAATCCAAACCGGAATTGGTTCTTTGGTAAACGGATGCTCCGCAAAAGCTCCCGTAAATACACCCGAAATGGTTTTTACATCTGCCATTCGCTCTCTTTCAGAACGCTTGGCTGTTTTTTCGATATAGGCTTCCACTTCTGCTTTTTGTTCAGCAGTTGTGATTTGAGCTACCAACTCGTGTTCTGGTGCCAAAGTCATGAATGTAACTCCGAAGATGGTATCAGGTCTTGTAGTGAATACATCAATATTAGCCTGATGCTCTTTCACTTTAAAAGAAACCATCGCCCCTACCGATTTTCCAATCCAGTTTCTTTGGCTTTCTTTGATGCTTTCGCTCCAATCGATTGTATTCAAACCTTGCAACAGACGTTCGGCATAAGCAGAAATTCGCATACTCCATTGTGTCATTTTCTTACGAATAACTGGAAAATTACCACGTTCTGAAACACCGTTTACAATTTCGTCATTGGCCAAAACAGTTCCCAATCCCGGACACCAATTCACTTCGGTCTCCGCCAAATAGGTCAATCGGTATTGCAACAAAATTTTCTCCTGTTGTTCTTTTGCATAAGCGCTCCATTCATTTGCCGAAAACACTTGAATATTATCGTCGCAAACCGCATTTACGTTTGCATTTCCTTCTGTAGCAAAAACAGCAATCAAAGTCGCAATATCTTCCGCTTTATCTGTGTTTTTATTATACCACGAATTAAACAATTGGATAAAAATCCATTGCGTATGCTTGTAATAATCAGGATTCGAAGTACGTACTTCACGATCCCAATCAAATGAAAATCCTATTTTGTCCAACTGCTTTCTATACCCAGCAATCACTTTTCCTTCCTTGTCCACACCACCATCAATATTTACCGAAGTCGTATCTTCCGGACGTTGCCCAGTCTGAATTGCATATTGCTCGGCTGGTAATCCAAAACTGTCATATCCCATTGGGTGTAACACGTTAAAACCTTGGTGTCTTTTGTATCTCGAATACACATCCGATGCAATATATCCAAGCGGATGCCCCACGTGCAATCCCGCTCCAGAAGGATAAGGAAACATATCCAATACATAATGTTTTGGCTTTTCAGAGTTGTTTTGTGCAGCAAAAGTTTTATGCTCTGCCCAGTATTTTTGCCATTTGGCCTCAATTTCGTTTGGATTGTATTTCATTCTTTTTTTTATTTTTTATGGAGTCATGCTATCGCACACCCAAATCATTCCCATTTTATATTGTTTTAAAAACGCTGTTATACCATAGCACACTCAGGTCGTTTTTTTTATTTATTCAACCCATTCAGGGTTTAAAACACTAAATGGGTTGTTAAATTTCAGTGGCAAATTTACATTTATTGTACGAAAGTTAAAACTTTGGGAGTTATTAACTTCAAATTAAAGAATATGTTTATTATTTTTACCCCGTAATTAATATATACTATGAGTTCATCATTTGATAAGTTTCAAAAACGCAGGTTAATTTCCTCTTATTTTTCAGTTGTATTGAGTGTCTTTTTGGTATTATTCCTACTGGGTATCTTGGGTTTTTTTATAATAAATTCCAAAAAACTAGCCGATGATTTCAAAGAAGAGATTGCTATGACGGTTTTCTTCAAAAAAGAAGCCAATGACACTATTCTAAAGGCCTTTGGTCAGGAATTGAAGAGAACTAAATTTGCAAAATCTTTTGTTTATGTTTCCAAAGAACAAGCAGCAAAAGAGCATACCGATATTATAGGAGAAGATTTCGTTACTTTTTTGGGCGAAAACCCTTTGCAAAACTCATACGACATTCACTTAAAAGCAAATTATGTCATCAAAGACAGTATTGTAAAAATCGAATCTGGCTTGCGCAAAAACCCAATGATTTCAGACATAGTTTATGACAAACAATTGATTAACTTAGTCAACGACAACATCAAAAAAGTAAGTATGTGGATTTTAATCATCAGCGCTTTCTTGACATTTATTGCGGTATTGTTAATCAATAGCTCTTTGCGACTTTCGATATATTCCAATCGTTTTATCATTAAAACTATGCAAATGGTAGGAGCCACTAAATCATTTATCCGAAAACCATTTGTAATGCGTAGCATAAAACTCGGAATGATTGGAGCAGGTCTTGCTATTTTAGCTTTAATAGGTGTTTTGATATATCTTGAAACCAGTTATCCAGCATTAGGAATCCTTGATGACAAATTACTTATAGGTCTTGTGCTAGTTGCTGTATTTGGTCTTGGCGTCTTAATTACTTGGTTAAGCACTTATTTTGCTACACAACGTTTCTTAAATTTAAGAACAGACGATCTTTATTAATATTTAGACTTTAGATTAAAACATAAACTTAAAACAGCGGATGAGATGGCGCGCGTCCCTCACAATGACAAAATGAAAAACGAAGAAAACAAACACGAATTCCTTTTTGAAAAAATAAATTATAAAATTCTATTAATCGGAATCGGTGTAATTGCATTAGGATTTATTCTAATGTCTGGTGGAGGAAGTGATGACCCCAACGTTTTTAACGAATCTGTATTCGATTTCCGAAGAATTCGTTTGGCTCCAACAACCGTTCTGATAGGTTTTGGAATCACTATTTATGCTATAATGAAAAACTCTAAAAAATAGTAATCCGTTTTCAGAATTCAGTTTTCAGATAATAGCTGACTGAAAACTGAAAATTAAAAACTGAAAACCTACTCAAAATGAATACACTCCAAGCTATCCTACTTGCTATTGTTGAAGGTCTAACAGAATATCTTCCTATTTCCTCAACTGGACACATGATATTTGTTAGTTCCTATTTCGGAATTCAAAATGATGATTTCGTCAAACTTTTTCAAGTTTCCATACAATTTGGAGCGATCTTGGCAGTAGTTGCTTTATATTGGAAAAAGTTTTTTGATTTCTCTAAGTTTAATTTCTACATCAAATTAGCTTGTGCCGTGATTCCGGCCCTTGTTTTAGGAAAATTATTTGACGACAAAATAGAAGCAGTCCTTGGAGACCCAATTCCAATAGCAATCGTACTTATTTTGGGTGGTATTATATTGCTTTTTGTAGACAATAGATTCCAGAGTCCAACCATAATTGAAGAAGAAGAAATCACGATTAAAAAAGCAGTTGCAATAGGTTTTTGGCAATGTTTAGCAATGATGCCTGGAACAAGCCGTTCTGCTGCTTCCATAATAGGAGGAATGCAACAAGGATTAACGCGTCAGGCTGCTGCTGAGTTTTCTTTTTTTCTTGCAGTTCCAACAATGCTTGCGGTTACAGTTTATTCATTATTATTGAAGACTTACGAAGTTTCACATTTAAAAGGATATGAACTTCTTATTCAATCCCCAGAAAACATAAAGTTGTTTTTAATGGGTAATGTAATTGCTTTTATTGTAGCGATTATAGCCATTAAATTTTTCATTGGTATCATCAAACAATACGGTTTCAAACCTTGGGGATGGTATCGAATAATCGTCGGTGTTTTTCTTTTAATTTACTTTTCATATATAAAATAACAACCCATTGACAACCGAAGATTTTTTAAACGGTCAAGTGCTATTAATTGACAAACCTTTGCATTTTACTTCTTTTCAAGCAGTAAATAAGCTCAAATATGCGCTAATCAATAAAGCAGGATTGCCAAAAAAATTCAAGATTGGACATGCGGGAACATTAGACCCTCTCGCCTCTGGTTTACTATTGGTTTGCACTGGAAAATTCACCAAAATAATTTCCGAACTTCAAGGCCAAGCCAAAGAATATACAGGAACTTTCTTTATTGGCGCTACTACTCCATCCTATGATTTGGAAACAGAAATTGACCAAGAATTTGCTACATCACACATCAATGACTCACTCATTCATGAAACCGTAAAACAATTTTTGGGTGAAATTGACCAGATACCGCCTATCTTTTCGGCTATAAAAAAAGACGGAGTTCGCCTGTACGAGCATGCTCGCGCGGGGGAAACTATTGAAATAGCTTCGCGAAAAACAATCATTCACGAATTTGAAATCACGAGAATAGCACTTCCCGAGGTCGATTTTAGAGTAGTTTGCAGCAAAGGCACTTACATTCGCTCACTTGCTTTTGATTTTGGAAAAGCGATGAATTCAGGATCACACTTAACGGCTTTACGTCGCACCAAAATTGGCGATTATGATGTAAAAGATGCTATAGATGTAAATGATTTTGAGGCTACTTTAGTTTCAAAATAACAATTCAGTACCCCAAGCATTTCTTCCATAACTTTTTGGTTTGATACAAAATCCCATACGATTTTTTTAAATTTAAGCACAAAAAAAACACATGACAAATACAGACTTGAATTTGAGATGTGTTTTTTGGTAAAATTAAAGTAGTTTTAATTCATACTTTTTTTAACTTTTCTAACTTTTGGTTAATAATGAGTAGCCGTATCATTTCCAAATAAGAAATTTGATACATAATCATACACCTTTTCAAATAATGCTTTCATAAAGACGTTTTTTTAATTGTTAAACAATATCTAAATACACCAATAAAAAAGTAAATCAAAAATAGTAAACCTGGTTAGCGATTACTAAATTACACTTTTTTATATAAAAAACAAAAAATAATTTTATTATTACACACAGGCACAATCTTTTACAGCATACATCATCTCTGTCACTTCATTTTGTACAGACAATCCTTTATCATGCAAATACCACATTTGCAATTGCGTTTTGGCTTCTTCATCAACAACTCCATGAGTAGCCTTGTAATTTTTAATTAGATTTAAAGCTCCTTCAGGTCTTGGACCCCAATCACCACAAACCTTTCCGGTTTGTTTGTCAATAATAAGCAGTTTTGGGATTGATCTTGCTCCGTTGGTCAAAAAATGATTCATTATGTCTTCATTCAAATCACGGAAAATAATTTTCAAAACTATTTTATTTGTTTCTAATGCCATTTTATTCAAAATAGGCAAAATTTGAGCTGCGTCACCACACCAACCTTCGGCGATGACTAACCAGATGTATTCATTTTTCAGTCCTTTCAATTTCATGCTAACTTCCTCCGAAACTTGAATTGTTTTATCCAACCGTTTCAAACGAGCTTCATTCAAGGTACTATAATGCAACAAATCTTCGGATTGTTCATTACCAGTCGACTTTCCTTCAGACAATAAATCAGATACAATTTTTCTATATTCCAAATAGGAGTGACTATTAAATAATGCTTTTGCTACTGACATCTTCATAATTATATTATTTTAATGCAAAATTAGGAATCACTTACTTATAAAAATGTGATAAAAATCACCTTCGAACAAACTAAATGTCTAAATTTATAAAATGTATAGCACTTCAAAATCAATAGGATTAATATTATCAGGAGGAGGATCAAAAGGGATTGCCCATGCAGGTGTATTAAAATTTATGGAGGAAAAAAACATATTTCCCCACCAAATTGCAGGTTCAAGTGCGGGCTCTATTGTAGCGGCTCTTTACGGAAGCGGAAAATCACCCGAAGCTATTTTGGAATTCTTTAAGTCTATTTATTTCTTCCATTGGAGACATTTTACTTTTTCAAAAGCAGGCCTAATTGATTCCGAATCTTTTAAAGAGTATTTCTTTGAAATTTTCAAAGACTCTACTTTGGGAGAACTTAAAATACCGATTCATATTACTGCAACCGAAATGATTAAAGGAAAATCTAGAATATTTGGTGCCGATACAAAAATAATTGACGCTGTTTTAGCTTCATCATCCTTTCCCGGAGTAATGTCTCCTTATGAACTCGGCGGTGAATTGTTTAGTGATGGCGGTATTTTAAATCATTTTCCAACCGAAATTTTACAAGGAAAATGCGATACCTTAATTGGCGTTTATGTCAGTCCCATTCAGAAAATCGAAGCCAAGGATTTAACTTCTATAAAATCTGTAACAGCAAGAGCCTTCGATCTTTTCTCTGCTAATTCCAGTATTCACAAATTTGAACATTGCGACTGGCTGATAGAACCCGAAGCTTTATCAAGTTATAATACTTTTGAAACTAGTAAAACAAAGATGGATACCATATTTAATATTGGATACGAATCTGCTAAAAATTCGTATGAAAAACTTAATTTAAATATTTAATAAACACTATTTCAAAAAAAACAGAATATGACTATATTTGCACAAATTACAAAGTCACAGATTTGAAATTGTAATGCAATTAACTCTAGAAAGCGATCTGGAGCCCTTAATAAAACAAAAATCAAACGATGAAATACAAAAGAATTCTTCTAAAATTAAGTGGTGAAGCTTTAATGGGTGATTTACAATATGGCATAGACCCGAAAAGATTGGCCGAATATGCCGATGAAATCAAGCAAATTCACGCCAAAGGCATAGAAATCGCGATAGTAATTGGTGGAGGAAACATTTTTAGAGGTGTTGCAGGAGCTAGTGCTGGGATGGATAGAGTACAAGGAGACTATATGGGAATGCTAGCGACAGTTATAAACGGAATGGCTTTGCAAGGCGCACTTGAAGATAAAGGGATGAAGACTCGTTTGCAAACTGCCTTAAAAATGGAATCTATAGCAGAACCTTATATCAAAAGAAGAGCGGATCGTCATCTTGAGAAAGGAAGAATCGTAATTTTTGGAGCTGGCACAGGAAATCCTTATTTTACAACGGACACCGCTGCTGTTTTAAGAGGAATTGAAATCAATGCCGATGTTATCCTAAAAGGAACTCGCGTAGATGGAGTTTATGATTGTGATCCAGAAAAAAATGCTTCAGCAATAAAATTTGATTACATTTCATTTGATGATGTGTTAAAAAAAGGATTGAATGTAATGGACACAACTGCTTTTACATTAAGTCAAGAAAACAAATTGCCAATTGTAGTATTCGATATGAATAAAATAGGGAATCTATTGAAAATTTGTGAAGGACAAAATATAGGAACCGTAGTTAATATATAGTTAGCAGTATTCAGTGTTCAGTTTGCAGTAAAAACTGATCACTAAAAAACTGATCACTGACCACTAAATAAAAAATTATGACAGAAGAAATTGAATTTATATTAGATAGCACCAAAGAATCAATGACAGGTTCTATCGAACATTTAGAAAAAGCATTTTTAAATATTCGTGCTGGAAAAGCATCGCCAGCAATGTTGGGGAGTGTTTTTGTAGATTATTACGGATCTGCTTCACCCCTTTCTCAAGTTTCAAAAATAAGTGTACCAGACGCAAGAACAATTACACTTCAACCTTTTGAAAAAAACATGTTACACCCTATCGAAAAAGCTATTATGGTTGCCAATATTGGGTTTAACCCAATGAATAATGGCGATATGATCATCATCAGTGTTCCGCCTCTTACGGAAGACCGAAGACGTGAACTAGCCAAACAAGCCAAAGTAGAAGCCGAAGATGCTAAAATTGGCGTAAGAAATTCTAGAAAAGAAGCAAATACCGATATTAAAAAATTAGAAAAAGAAGGCACTTCTGAAGATGTTTGTAAAGATGCTGAAGAAGAAGTACAAAACTTAACCAATTCTTTTATTAGAAAAATAGACGAACTTCTGGTATCAAAAGAAGCGGAGATAATGAAAGTTTAACTTTTCAATCTTTTACTAAGCCACTAAGATTCTAAGTAAAAAAAAGCCATTTATTAAATCTGTCTTGTTTTTTGGAACGAGACAGATTTTTTTATTACTATTTTTGCCAACACAAAATGTAAATGAACACGTTTTGCAATAAACCGTTTTTATGAAGTACTTTTTTTTTCTGTTCTTCCTTTTTACGCTTTCGCTACAGGCACAATTTCAAGTAAACGGAATTGCAAAAGACATTACATCGCAAAAACCACTTCCCTTTGCATCGATAATCTCAAATGAAGGTTCCAATACCATTTCGGATGTAGATGGAAAATTCAACCTTATATCCAAAAACAAAATAGCTTCCATAACGGTTTCTTACATCGGTTATACAACAAAAACAATTGCAATAGCAGGCAATCAATCTTTTTATAAAATTGCACTTTCCCAAAAAACGAATACTCTCAATGAAGTTCTTGTTACTAACTTCAATCCTGCGATAGGCATTATAAAAAAAGCCATTCAAAACAAAACAATCAATAACCCTCAAGAAAGACTCAAAAGTTTTGAATTTAAATCTTATAATAAACTTATTGTAACTGCTAATCCAGATTCAATTCACGGCAATATTGATTCCATTTTTGTTATGCGACCTTTTGAAATCTATTTAAAAAAAGTAGATTCTACCAATTACAAATTCAAACAATTAATAAAAAAACAACATCTTTTTCAAACCGAAAAAGTATCTCAATACCAATATGACGGCAAAAGATTAAAAGAAACCATTTTGGGAACCAGAATGGCTGGATTCAAACAGCCTGTTTACGAAGTCTTGTCCTTCAACCTTCAATCTTTTTCAATTTACGACTCCAAGTATGAACTTTTTGAAACTAAGTACAACAGCCCAATAGCACGAGATGCCCTAAAAGAATACAATTACAAAATTTTGGACACTGTAGCTATAAATGGCAGAAATACGTATATGATTTATTTCAAAAACAAAGAGAAAAAAAAATCAGCAGGTTTAGAAGGGGTAGTTTACATCGATGAAATGAATTATGCTGTTGCAAAAGCGATTATGCGTATAAAAGGCATACTTGACATTAGCGGAATTCACGAATTTCAATACATTCCAGAAGAAAATTTATGGTTTCCTACTCAAAAGAAATTCAAAATTGTAAAAGGAACAAATGATGATGATATAAAGATTTTGGGAGGAACAATTCAATTTGACGGAGATATAAAAGAAAACTTAGAACCCAGAAAAAGAGAAGAATCCGATTATGTTTATCTGCTTTCTCAAACTACCAATTTTGACATTCAATACAATACACCTGTCAAAATTAAAAAGCCAATTGTACAAGTCGAAATAAAAGAAGATGCCATAAACAGACCTGAAAGTTTTTGGTTTGAATATAGAAAAGACAGTTTGGATAGCCGAAGTCAAAAAACTTATTTATCATTGGACAGTATTTCGATAAAAAAAAGAATTGAAAGCCGACTGAATTTTGCTCGAAAAGTTCTAACTGGCTACCTTCCTTTTAAATCTTGGGATTTCGATTTGCGTAAAATATTAACCTACAACAACTATGAAGGACTTCGTTTGGGACTTGGTGGCATAACAAATGATTATTTTTCTAAAAAATACAGAATTGAAGGCTACTCCGCTTATGGACTTCGAGATTATCAATTTAAATACAACATAGGAATTGGGGCAAGAGTCGATAAATTCTCTAATACTTGGATTGGCTTTAGCTACACAGATGATCTTCGGGAGAATGCAAGTATTGATTATGCTATCGAAAAAAAATCTTTCAAAATTTATGATCCACGGTCTATAAATTTCAACACTTTTTATCGCTACGAACATTGGAGAGTGGCGTTAGAATCAAAAATAATCCCCAAAACGGAAAGTGTTTTGGTGCTTGCCAATTCTTTTGTAACGCCTCTATTCAATTATAGTTACAACTTGAATGGCACTTTGTATAATACATACACACTGACAACGGCAACAGTTTCCTTAAAATGGAGTCCATACAGTGACTATATGCAAACCCCAACAGGAAGATTGGAAACCGAAAAAAGGTTTCCAAAATTTACATTTCAATTGACACAATCCATTCCCAATACTTTAAACAATGATTTTAATTTTACCAAAATAGACTTTAAAACAGATTACCAAATTAAATACTTAAATGGACAAAAAACATTTTTATTACTTGAAGTAGGACGTGCTTTTGGCGATGTTCCACTTCCACAATTATATGGTAACTCTCCCAATAATTTAAACAAGGAAACGATTATAAAACGAATAACATTTGCTGGTAAAAATAGTTTTGAAACCATGTACTTTAATGAGTTTTTCTCTAGTGAATACATGTCATTTCAATTCAAACATGCTTTTAATAGAATTTTTATTTTCAAAAAAGTAAAACCTGCATTCGATTTTGTAACGCGAATGGCTTGGGGAAATATGAAAAACCCAGAAAACCATATTGGTTTGGATTTTAAAACCCTAAACAAGGGCTACTTTGAATCGGGAATCGAACTCAACAAAATCTTCAACGGATTGGGGCTTGGCGGCTATTATCGCTATGGACCAAACCATTTAAGCAACTTCAAAGACAACATTGCTTTAAAATTGACTTTTATTCT
>Ga0123337_10004203_pt1 | contig 14791 bp, 15 predicted proteins | sample frozenSSSSmetaG_FD_89792 | JGI IMG/M metagenome (GOLD analysis project Ga0123337, IMG submission 89792) | Glacier valley bacterial and archeal communities from Borup Fiord, Nunavut, Canada, to study Microbial Dark Matter (Phase II) -... | ecosystem: Environmental > Aquatic > Freshwater > Ice >... | reverse complement strand
ACGAACACAATCGACGGCGGCGCGGGTGTATCGGCCAGCGCGCGTGCGACGGCGATGCCGTCGAGGCCTGGCATCGCGATATCGCACAGCAGCAGATCGGGCGTAAGCGCGGCGGCGAGGCGCAAGGCCGCGTGCCCGTCTGCCGCCGTGCCGACAAGTTCGAGCTCGGGCAGCCCCGCGCATAGCAGTTGCAGCCGCTCGACCTCGAGCGGCTCGTCGTCGACGATCAGCGTGCGCAGGCGCGCTTCAGCAGTCATGGTGCGTGAGCGGCAGCCGGATCGCCGAACGCCAGCCCCCTGTGGCGCGGGGACCGAAGCTGCACTCGGCCGCCGCGCCGAAGCGCGCCGCAAGCCGCTCGCGTACATTGGCAAGGTCCACCGCACCCGCGCGGGGCCCGGCGTCCGTCACGACGGCGCCATCGTTCTCGATCAGCAGCAATACGGCACCGCTGCTGGCCCGCGCGCGGATTAGCAGCGTCACGGGGGCAATGCTCGCCGCTACGCCATGCTCGATCGCGTTTTCGACCAGCGGTTGCAGGATCAGCGTGGGCACACAGACCGATTCGAGTTCGGCAGGCACGTCGATCTTCACGCGCAGCCGCTCGGGAAAGCGCACCGCCTCGATATCCAGATACAGGCGCTGAAGCCGGATTTCCTCAGCGAGCGGCACGTCCTCCACCGGATCGGTGGCGAGGCTGGTGCGAAAGAAGTTGGAAAGATTGAGGATCATCCGCTCGGCCGCCTCGGGCTGCGCGCGAAGCACGAGCGCGGTGAGCGAATTGAGCGCATTGAACAGGAAATGCGGATTGATCTGATAGCGCAGCGCGCGCAGTTGCGCGTCGCGCGCGGCTGCAGTGGCGCTCAGCGCGGCGCGTTCGGCGGCGTGCGCGCGCTGGGCATAGCCGAGCGCGAGGTAGAGCGCGCTCCACGCGGCAAAGAAGAAATACCATTCGATCGCGCCGCCCACCACGAGCTGCCACGGCGTGCTCGCGTGCCCGTCGCGCGCCAGTTCGGCGAGCGTGAAGGCTGTGGGGTGAATGCGGTAGAAAACGGTGTAGTTGATTATGGCATACAGCAGCGAGAGCAGCGTCGCGCCGAGCGCGGTCGCGCGCACACGCGCCTACAGCGGGGCGGCATCGAGCGGGTGGATCAGCCGGTGGAACACGAATGTCAGTGCCACGACCGCTGCGCACACGACCGCGCGCCGCGGCAACATATCGAGCTGTTCGGCCGCCGGGGTCATTACGGCCATGCGCAGCGTGTTGACGACGAAATAGATCAGCCAGACCGCGCCGATGGTGGCGGGGACGAGCCGACCGGGATCGGTGCGCAGGCCGGCGCGCGGGGTGAGCAGGGCAGGCGGCGGGGCGAGCATCGCCCGTGTCTACCGCTGCGTCTGCTTCCCACGCGAGCGTCTGTGTCGATCCGGGCAGGCTATTGGTCGAGCCCCTTGCGCGCCACCGCGCTTGCGCCCGCCCGGCGGGCAACCAGGATCAGGCCCATGAGAAGCAAGACGGGAGGCGCGGGTTCGCTCACCGGTGCTAAGTTTGCAGTGAAGGTTGCCGTGCCCGAGAACCGCACCTCGCCTGTGACCCCGACGGCGTCCCCTTCGTAATCGAGCCCAGTGAAATCGAACGCGAGCGCCACCAGTGGATCGTGCGCGGGCGACAGCCCGCCGATCCCGCCCCCAAGCTGGTACGACATGAGCCGCGTTGTGGTAAAGTCCGATGTATAGGCGATCCCCGCCATCGCATCGACCGTGCTTCCGAGCGAACCATTGACATGGTCTCCGTAGCCCAACTGGTTCGGGAGCATGACGGTCGCGATATCGAACTCGCCGCCTTGAACAAGCCGGGTATCGACCAGCGACGTGAAACTCGATCGCGCCTCGATCCGAGTCTGGATCCCGACCGAAACATCGTCGAGAATAACCCGACTATGGCTGTCGGGAAGATAAAAATCTGCCGATCCAGCTTGGGACGCGAAGCCCTGCGGCACGAAGCCGGTGTCGAAGCTCTGCGTAAACGTCAGCGTGTCGGCCCACGCAGAGGGCACCAGCGCCACGATCCCGAGTGCGATGCCAACGACTGGTAAAGCAATTCTCATGCCCCGCAAATCGATCTCCCTGTTCAGCGTCGCGTTGCGCCGGGCTTTGCGCAATTACAATAGCCCTGATCGTAATCGGATCGAACTTCTGTGCAGCGGCGGTCTAACAATCACGCGGCTTTGCGCCGCTGCCACGCGGGCGCAACGGTGCCGACTGCCGGGATCGCATCGACGCTGCGCGCCAGCAGCCGCGCACGATCGACCGGACCGGGCAGCAGCCAGTGCGCGGTGCGCGCGGCCGAGAAATCGAAGCGCGCATAATAGGGCGCGTCCCCGATCAGCAGCATCGGCGCGGTCCCGGCGCGCGCGAGGCAGGCCCGCATCAATGCGCTGCCGATCCCTTCGCCCTGCCGCTGCGAAGCGACCGCGACCGCGCCGAGCAGCACGAGCGGGTGGACCGTGCCCGCCGGCGTCAGCAGCACGATCGGCCAGCATTGCAGCGAACCGGCGAGCGCGCCGGTCTCGTCGCGCGCGGCAAGGCTCAATCCGGCGATGGGCGCACTGCCTGCGCGCAGCCGGTAGGCGGTGCGCGTGCGGCGATCCGCGCCGAATGCGGCATCGAGCATCGCCTCCACCTCGGGCGCGTCGGCGGACCGCAGCGGCTCAATCCGCATGGCGGAACGGCGCGTGCGCGGCGAGTTCGGCGGCGTGAGCCTCCACCGCCGCGCGTTCGCGCTCCAGATAGTCCGCGATCGCCGCGCGCAGCCCCGGGTTTTCGATAAAATGCGCGCTATAGGTAATCGCAGGCAGATAGCCGCGCGCGAGCTTGTGCGATCCCTGCGCGCCCGCCTCTACCCGGCGTCGGCCGTTGGCGAGCGCCCAGTCGATCGCCTGATAATAGCAGAGTTCGAAATGCAGGAAGGGCACGTCCTCGCTGCACCCCCAGTAGCGACCGTAGAGCGTGTCGGCGCCGATGAAGTTGAGCGCGCCCGCGATGTAGTTACCCGGTTCGCGGCGCGCGAGCATCAGCAGCGTGCGTTCGCCCATCCGCTCGCCGATCATGCTGAAGAACTTGCGCTTGAGATATGGCTGACCCCATTTGCGCGCGCCCGTATCCTGGTAGAATCGCCAAAATACGTCCCAATGCGCTTCGGTGATCGCCGCGCCGGTCAGATGCTCGACCGTGATGCCGTCGGCGAGCGCGGCCTCGCGCTCCTTGCGGATATCCTTGCGCTTGCGGCTGGCGAGCGAGCCCAGAAATCCCGTGAAATCGCCGTAGCCAGCATCCTCCCAGTGGAATTGCTGGTCCTCGCGCATCAGCCAGCCCGCGATCTGGAAGGGCGCGAGCTTGTCCGGCTCGATGAAGGTCGCGTGCGCCGAGGACAGGCCGTTCTGGCGGCACAGCGTCTCGGCGGCGAGCAGCAGCGCGGGGGCGAGCGCGGGATCGCGCAGCAGCAGGCGCGGGCCGGTCGCGGGCGTGAAGGGCACGCTGATCTGCAGCTTGGGATAATAGGACCCGCCCGCACGCTCGAACGCGTCCGCCCACGCGTGATCGAACACATACTCGCCCTGGCTGTGGGACTTCAGATACGCGGGCAGGATCGCGGCAGGGCGGCCGCACGCATCGTCGATCACGATATGCCGCGCCGCCCAGCCGGTGCGGGGCGTCGCCGAGCCGCTGTCCTCGACGCTGGTGAGGAACGCATGGGAGGTGAACGGATTGTCCGCGCCCGCGCACGCGTCCCAATCGGCCACGCTCAGTTCGGAGGCGGCCGCGATCAGGCGCGCGGTGATGGGGACGGGATCGGCGTCGGGGATTGGTGGGGCGCTCCGTGCGTGGTGCCGATATAGCGCACGGGCGCAAACGCGGGAGAGGGGCTTTGGTCGCGGCGATAAGGGGAAGTTGCGGCGGCAATCCAAACCACGCCATTTGTTTCGTTGACGCCAAGGAAAGCTCATTGACGGAACGCCCGCCCTTGCCATGATCGCGGCCGTGGCGACAGCGACCCCTCACTGCCCCGCGTCGGACCTTATCGTCCGGCACGCCTGCGTCGCCCGTGGAGTAGGCAGAGAAGGTCGCCAACAACCAACGATAAGGGAGTTTCTATGATTCGATTCACGATCAGCCGGTTGGTCGGCTGCACAATGCTCGTGTTGCCGTCCCTCGCCGCGCTGACGATTCCTGCTGCTGCGCAGTCGGCCAAAGCGGTCGAACACTCTCACGGGGTCGCGCACGTGCGCGTCTGCGACGGTCCGGATACCGGCGGCTTCGCACGCTGCCACGCGCACGTCGTCACCGACGAAAAGGGCAATCCGATCGAGAACGCGATCGGCCCCAACGGCCTCCCGTCGGGCTATGGCCCCGCCGATCTGCGCGATGCCTACAAAATTCCGGCCGGGGCGGGCTCGTCCTCTACCATCGTCGCGATCGTGGACGCCTACGGCTACAACAACGCCGAAAACGATCTCGCGGTGTATCGTTCCACCTACGGCCTGCCCGCCTGCACGAGCGCAAGCGGCTGCTTCACCAAATACAACCAGAACGGCCAGGCAGGCAGCTACCCGAGCCAGAACACCGGCTGGGCGCAGGAAACAGCGCTCGATCTCGACATGGTCAGCGCGAGCTGCCCCGGGTGCAGGATCATCCTGGTCGAAGCCAATTCGGCCTCGAACGCGGACCTGTCCGCCGCGGTCAACACCGCCGCAGCGCTGGGTGCCCATGTGATCTCGAACAGCTACGGAGGTGGTGAATCGGGCTCGCAGACCTACGAAGCCGCGTATAACCATGCAGGCGTCGCAATCACCGCGAGTTCGGGGGACAGCGGCTACGGCGTCCAGTTCCCGGCAAGCTCGCCACACGTGATCGCAGTCGGCGGCACCAGCCTGCGGACCGCCGCGACAGCGCGCGGCTGGTCCGAAACGACGTGGAGCGGTGCCGGCAGCGGGTGCAGCGCGATCTACGGTAAGCCCAGCTGGCAGACCGACACGAGCTGCACTCGGCGCATGGAGGCCGATGTCTCGGCGATCGCCGATCCGTCGACCGGTGTGGCGGTCTACGGCCCCAGCTCGCGGCACGCGTCCTCGTGGCAGGTGTATGGCGGCACCAGCGTCGCCGCGCCGCTGATCGGTGGCATCTACGGCGCCAACGGTGGTGCCGTGGTGGCGGGTAGCCCCTACGCCAATACCGGCGCGCTGTTCGATGTGGTCTCGGGCAGCAACGGCACCTGTTCGGTCGCCTATTTCTGCAACGCCGTCCCCGGTTACGACGGCCCGACCGGCTTGGGAACGCCGAACGGCCTCACCGCCTTCTAAGTCTGGTGCCGCGCCCGGACGATCTGGATCGTCCGGGCGCGGATCGCTTCGGAGAAGCGCAGGCAAACGGCGAACAGACCGCGCGTGCCCTGTTATCACCCCCGCAGCAACACGACCGCATCCACCTCCACCGGCACCCCCAGCGGCAGCGCCGACACTCCCACCGCCGAGCGCGCGTGACGGCCCGCGTCGCCGAACACGTCCGCCATCAGGTCGGACGCGCCATTGCCTACCTTGGGGTGATCGATGAATTCAGGCGTGGATGCGACGAAGACGCCGAGCTTCACCACGCGCTCCACCCGGTCGAGCAGCCCGGCGGCGTTGAGTTGCACGATAATGTTGATCGCGCACTGCCGCGCCGCCGCCACGCCGTCTTCGAGGCTCACGTCCGCACCCAGATGCCCCGTGGGGTAGCTGCCGTCGGCGGCGAAGGGGATCTGTCCCGAGGTGTAAGCAAAGCTGCCTGCCACCACCACGGGCACATAGTTGGCCACCGGCGGCTTGGGGCTGGGGAGTTCGATGCCGAGTTCGGCGAGGCGGGCGTGGATGGACATCGGCTTACTCCGGGGAACGAGGATCGAGCGTCGCGCGCGCGGCGATCAGCGCTTGCGGGGGGATGTCGAGCGCGGACGCGCAGGCGAGCAGGCTCGGCTCGTGCGCTTCGAGAAAGGCGAGCGTAGCCGCGAGCAGCGCGGGATTGCCCGCACGGTTGCGCAGCGTAGCGACATCGAGCCCGGTCACCTCGAGCAATCGCTGCCCCAGTTCGGAGTCGCCCACGACATAGGTCAGCGCTCGCAAGGCGAGGGTCTCGGCCTCGATCCGGGCGGCGCGCGGGGGCGGGGTCATTGCGGTTATGTGTCTAATCGGTGACGCGGTTCGAGGCAACGGGAGCGGATCGTTACGCCGGGACGTTAAGGCGCTTCGGGACAAGCCGGGAGCTTTCGTGGGACTGGACTGGGTTCGGGTGGCGCGCGGCGTGCCCTATTTCGAGACAGAAGACGGCGCAAGCTGGACCCCCATCGGCGCGAACGACAGTATCGACTGGCCCGATCTGACGCCGCTGTTCCGCAGGCGCGATCCGGCGGCCGTCGAAGCGCATTTCCGGTGGTTGCGCGCTCAAGGAGTGACCTGCATCCGCCTGATGCTCGAATATGCGCACGGACGGCACCGCTATTTCGAGAACCCAATCGGCCGCTTCGTGCCCAACATGGTGCGCTTGTGGGACGACATCTTCGCACTGAGCGAGCGCACCGGGGTGCGCATCCTGCTGACGCCGATGGATACCTATTTTCAGTGGGTTAACTGGAAGCAGCATCCGTTCAACACGAGGAACGGCGGGCCTTGCAGTGCGCGGTCGCGGCTGATGGTGGATGCGGAAATGCGCGCGGCGATCAAGGCGCGCATCGAATTCGTGACGCGCCGCTGGGGGGGATCGGGTGCGCTGTTCGCGTGGGACATCTGGAACGAGATGCACCCCGCGCAGGGCGACAACCGGCCCGACGCCTTCGACGATTATATCGGCGACATCGGCCCCTGGCTGCGCGATCTCGAAATCCGGCTGCATGGCCGCGCGCATCCGCAGACGGCGAGCGTGTTCGGGCCCGAACTCGGCTGGAAGCCGTGGCTGAACGAACCGATCTTCCGCCATCCCGCGCTCGATTTCGCCAACACGCATCTGTACGAAGAGGGCACGATCGACGATCCCGCCGATACGGTCGCGCCCGCCGTGGCCGCCGGACGGCTGATCGCGGAGGCGATCGCGCAGGCGGTGCCGGGGCGACCGGTGTTCGACAGCGAGCACGGCCCGATCCACCGCTTCAAGGACAAGCACCAGAGCCTGCCCGAAGCGTTCGACGACGAGTATTTCCGCCATATCCAATGGGCGCATCTGGCAAGCGGCGGCGCGGGGGGCGGGATGCGCTGGCCCAACCGCAGCCCCCATGTGCTGACCCCGGGGATGCGCGCGGAGCAGGCGCGGCTGGCGGCGTTCACCCCGGAAATCGACTGGGGGCGGTTCGACCGCCGGTCCCTGACGGGCATGCTGCGCGCGGACGGGTGCGCGGTGTTCGGTTGCGCGAGCGCGGATCAGGCGGTGGTGTATCTGCTGCGCGCGGATCGGTTGACGGGCGACGGCCGCGTGAGCACCGATGCGGAGGCGGTTGCGCCCGCGGTGGCGGTGCCCGGCCTCTCGCCCGGACTCTACCGCGTGCGCGCCTTCGGCACGCGCGGGCAGGGGCGGGTGGCCGAGGCCGAGGTGGCGCACGCAGGCGGCGATTTCGCCGTCGCCCCGCCCCCCTTCGTCACCGACGTGGTTCTCGCTATCGTGCGCGTGTGATCGCACCCGCAATCGTCCTCGTCCGCCCGCAGCTCGGCGAAAACATCGGTGCCACCGCGCGCGCGATGCTCAACTTCGGGCTGACCGATCTGCGCCTCGTCTCCCCACGCGACGGCTGGCCCAACCCCGCCGCCGGACCCGCCGCGAGCGGAGCGGACGCGGTGCTGCGCGATGCGCGTGTGTTCGCCAGTGTGGCCGAAGCGGTGGCCGACGTGGGCTTCCTCTATGCAACCACGGTGCGCCCGCGCGGGATGACCAAGCCGGTTGTCACGCCCGCTGAGGCCGCCGCCGCAAGCGCTGCGCGGCCCGGGCGGACGGCTTTGATGTTCGGTCCCGAACGCAGCGGACTGGAGACCGACGATGTAGCGGTGGCGCACGCGATCGTGACCATCCCCGTCAACCCCGATTTCGGAAGCCTCAATCTGGCGCAGGCGGTGCTGGTGTGCGCGTATGAGTGGGCGCGCGGGGGAGCAGCGCCGGGCGGGATGGACAATTACGCCGGCCCGGCACCGATGAGCGAGCTCGAAGGGTTGATCGGCCAGCTCGACGTAGCGCTGACGCCGACGGGCTATTACCGCGTACCCGCGCGTATCGCCTCGTCGAAGCGCACGGTGCGCAACCTGCTGACGCGCCCCGCTTACAGCGCGCAGGAAGTGCGGACGTGGCGGGGCATCATTGCGGCGTTGACGAAGCGACGACGGGATTGACGCCGAGGTGTTCGGCAAGGAATGCCGCCGACCGCCGCAGCATGTCCGCGCGTGCATCGCCGTCATCGAGCTGATGATCGAGGCCGGGATACATGACGAGCGTATGCGGCTTGTGTGCGTGGGCGAGTGCGCTGTCCATGCGGCGCGCCTGTTCGGCATTGACGTTCAGATCGCGGTCTCCCTGAAAGATGAGCACCGGGGCCTTGAAGCGGTCCGCATGCCGCGCGGGCGAGCCTTCCGCGACCAGCGGCCCGCTGCCGATGCGATCGCGCTCGATCCGCGCGTCAGTGAAGCCGCTCGACTCGCTCTTGAGCAACCCCAGATCGCTCACCGGCGCGACCGCGACGACCGCCTTGTAGAGATCGGGATCGACCACATTGGCCTGGAGCGCCGCGTAGCCGCCATAACTCCAGCCGAAGATCGCCAGCTTGCGGGGATCGACGCCCTGCGAGAGCAGCCAGCGACCGCCATCGTTGACATCACTCATCGCAATTTTCCACGATTTGAATGCGTTGCCTGCGAACCATTTGTCGCCGTAGCCGGTCGAGCCGCGGAAGTTGGGCTGAAGCACCGCATAGCCCATCGCGGCGAAATATTGGGACAGCCAGTCGAAGCCCTGTGTGTCGCGCGCCTCGGGCCCGCCGTGCGGCATCACGATCGCGGGCAGGCCCTTGGCGCTCGTCACGCCGGGCGGCAGGGTCAGATACGCGGGCACCTCCGCACCATCCGATGCCTTGTAGCGCACCGGCGTTTTGGCACCGAGTGCGCGTTCCGCCAGCTCGGGCCGGATATCGAGCAGCGGTTCGAGCCGATGCGTGGTGCGCTGAAACAGATAAACCCTGCCCGGATCGGTATCGCTGCCCGCGAAGACGAGTTTTTTGGTTCCGTCCCAGCTTTCATCCGCAATGCTCACGTGCTGGCCCTTCAACGCGTTCGAGAGCACCGCCGTCAGCTTTTCCGTCGCGGGATCGAGAAACCGGTTCTCCACGCGATCCTTGACGAAAACCGCCGAGACCGGGCGGCTGTATTTGCCCATGCGCCGCAGCCCGGCCACATCGACAGTATCGTTGGCGTAGACCAGCGTCTCCTTCCCTGATCCGTCTGCCGAGATACTATAAAGTGCGTTCAGCCCGTCTTTGGGCTTGAGCACGAGGATGTTCTGCCCGGCTTCATCGAAGCCCAGCACCTGGAATCCGGTGTCGCGCAGCGCTTCGCTCTGGCCGATCGGCTGCCACTTGCCATTATCGGCCGTACGCAGGAACCAGGCGCTCCGCCCCGTGCCGTTGCCCGACGAATCGGTCTTGGCGATCGCGCGGATTCGCACATGTCCGTGCCCATCGGTTGCGAGTCCGGCGACATCTTCATGCGCCGATTCGACGGCGCGGCGCGCGTTGGTGTGGATATCGACCAATTCGGCGGCAGTTCCGCCGCCGCCCCGGGCGCTCTCCGAAATGGCCATCAGGACATGCGCGGGATCGTCGGGCAGCGGATCGATTACGTAGCCGGTGAACTGGACAGGTCCGAACTCGTTGCCCGTGGGCAGGCGGCCGAGCACCGTGATATGGCTGCTATCCTTGTCCACCGCGATGGTGCGGCCATAGCCCAGCAATTGTCCGAAATAATGGTCCGACCCGGAGAGCGTGCAGATCAGGCGCTCATCGGTCTTCCAGAAGCAGTGTTTGAGCGAGACCTGCGCCTTGCGATCGTCGAGCAGCGGCTTGAGTTTGGCAGTGGCGACATCGAGCACCATCGCCAGCGACCGGGTGCCCCCATAGGGCGCGATCACGAGCAGCGAACTGCCCGAGGGCGAAAGCTCGACCGACTGCACGAAGGGGCGCGCGCCGAATTTGGCCGCGAGATCGTCGATGCGGACCAGCGCGGGCGGTTTGGCCGGCCCGGCCGCGCCGACCAACATGGCCGCGAGCAGGCCGAGGATGGGACGCCCGGCGGATGCGGGCCACCGCACCGCATGCCCCGGAGCGTGCGCGCGCACGGCATTTTTCCCCGGCAAGTCCTTTTGCATCCGCGCTTCCTCCACCCAATCCCACGAGGCTAGACCGCCGTGCCCGATGCCCGCAAGCGCGATCCTGTGCGCCCGCGTGCGGGCTATCGAGGCGCCGCAACTGCGACGGCGGGACTGACGTCCCCCAGCGTGCGCGCGAGCAGCGCTGCGCTGCGGCTGAGCATATCCGCACGCGCCTCGCTGCTATCGAGCTGGTGATCTAGGCCCGCGTAGACGATCAGCTGGTGCTCGACATTCGCGCGGAGGAGCGCGTCGCGCATCGCGCGCGATTGCGCGATCTCGACGTTGGTGTCCCGGTCCCCGTGGAAAAGCAGCACGGGCACCTTGATCCGCGCCGCCTGCCGCGCGGGAGAACCAGCGATCAGGTGATCGCCGGTGCCGATGTAATCGCGCTCGAGCACGTAAGCAGACGATCGATCGTTGGCCCGGTCCCGCAGCATGCCGAAATCGGTCACGGGCGCGACCGCGATCGCCGCCTTGTAAAGCCCCGGATCGAGCACGTTAGCCTGCAACGCCGCATAGCCGCCGTAACTCCAGCCGAAGATCGCAATGCGGCCCTTGTCTGCAATCCCTTGGGCGGCAAGCCAGCCCGCGGCATCGTTCACATCGCCGATCGCGGCCTGCCAATCCTTGAAGCCGTTACGCTTGAACCATTTCTCGCCGTAACCTGCCGAACCGCGATAATTGGGCTGGATGACGGCATAGCCGCTCGCGGCGAAGAATTGCGGCAGCCAGTCGAACCCCCATTCGTCGCGCGACGCCGGGCCGCCGTGCGGGAGCACGATCGCGGGCAGGTTTTTTGCCGGTTTGCCTGGCGGCAGCGTGAGATAGGCGGGGACGGAGGTGCCATCGCGCGCGAGGAAGCTGACCGCGCGTTCCTCGCCGAGCGCGATGCTATTCAGCTGCGGACGCACCTCCGTAATCAGCGTCAGCTTGCGGGTCGCGCGATCAAGCAGATAATATTTGCCGGGATCGCGGTCCGAACCCGCAAAGACGATCAGCCGTTGCCCGTCGCGGCTTTCGGACTGGACGCTCACGATCGGCGCGCCGGGCAGCGCGCGGCCGAGCTGGAGGATGAGCTTCTCGAACGCAGGATCGAACGTTTTCAGGCCGCGCGTTTCGTCGCTGTATTCGGCTGCGACGACGCGGTTGTACGGACCGACCTGCTTGACGCCGTCTACATCGACGTGCGGGTGCGCATAGACGAGATCGCGGCGGCCCGAGCCGTCGAGCGCGACTTTGAACAGCGCTTGGCGGCCTTCGTTGGGTGCGAGCGCGTAAAGCATGTCCCCGGTTTCGTCGAACGCGAGCGGCTCGAACTGTCCGGGCGCGAGCGCGTCCGCAGTGGCGAGTTGCTTCCAGCCACGCTCTCCCTTGGGGCGATACAGATAGTTGATCCTGCGCCCGGTATAGCCAGTCGGCATGGCGGGCTGCGTGGCGAGCAGGCGGACGTTGCCATGCCCATCGGTCATGTAAAAGCTCGCGTCCTCGTTGGGGGGTTCGACGGTCGCGCGCGCGCCCGTTCGCAGATCGACACGAACGACCTGGAGACCGCCTGTTTCGCGCGCGATTCGCGTGTTGCGCGTATCCTCGCGCGGGGCGTAGGCGGTCATCAGCACCGATCCGGGCATATCGGCGAGCGTATCGATCACGCGCCCGTCGCCGGTGGAATAGCCCGTTTCGCGCCCCGATCCGGCGCGTTCGAGCGCGCGCGGATGCGATCCGTCGCGTCCCAAAACGATCATGCGGCGGAAGGGGGCGAGTTTCCCTTCGGCAGTGCCGGTGCCGTAGACAAGACACAGGATCGTCTCGTCGCCCGCCCAGTCGCACCGATAGGGCCGCAGACTTCCTCCGTTCATCGTGGCTACCGGTTTGGGCGGCGCGCCCCCGTCGAGATCGCCCACCACCACCGCGTCGCCCGCAGGCCCCATTGCGGACAGATAGAGGAAATAGCGGCCGCCGGGTGCAATCTCGACGCTGTGAATATCGGGCCGCGCGCCGAAGGCTGCGGCAAGCCCGTGCGTGGGATCGGCGATCGTGGCGACGGGTGGGATCGGTGCTTTCTGGAGGAGTGGCTCGGGCGCGGGCGCGGGCGGGACGAGCAACGGTGCGGCGCGCGGCGCGGAAAGCGGCGCGATGGCGAGCAAGGCGGCGAGAAGCAGGCGCATCGGAAACGGTCCCCCAGAGATCAACCCACCGTTGAGGCTACTGTGCCGCCGAACCCGCCGCAATGGCGCGACGGGGTGCCCGGGCAGGGATATTGACTTTCCCCCGCCCGCAGCGCAGTGATTTCGCTTCGCAATCGGCCCCGCACCCCGAGTGAAGCGGTGGCCGCGCGTTTTCCGCATGGAGACGTGGCGCCCTGAACCTCGGGCTATAGACTACAGCGGATTGGAATTTGAATGTCGAAGCGTATCGGTGCCAAGTATAAACTCGATCGCCGTATGGGCGAGAATATCTGGGGTCGACCCAAGTCGCCTGTCAACAAGCGCGAATATGGGCCGGGCCAGCATGGCCAGCGCCGTAAGAATAAGGTCAGCGATTTCGGCATCCAGCTTCGCGCCAAGCAGAAGCTGAAGGGCTATTACGGTAACGTCACCGAGAAGATGTTCCGCGCTATCTATGACGAGGCGTCGCGCATGAAGGGCGATACCTCGCGCAACCTCATCGGCTTGCTCGAAATGCGGCTCGACATGGTGGTGTATCGCGCCAAGTTCACGCCGACGATCTTCGCCGCGCGCCAGCTGGTCAACCACGGGCACGTGATGGTCAACGGCAAGAAGTGCAACATCGGTTCGGCGCGGGTGAAGCCGGGCGATACGATCGAACTGGGCGCGAAGGCGCGCGACATGGCGCTGGTGCTCGAAGCCCAAAGCCTCGCCGAGCGCGACGTGCCCGAATATGTCGCGCCCGACGGTGCGTTCAAGGTGACCTATGTGCGCGTGCCCGCACTCGACGAGGTGCCCTATCCGGTGAAGATGGAGCCCAACCTCGTCGTCGAATTCTACTCGCGCTAGCGACTAGCGGGCGGTGTTGGCGGCGCGCAGCGTCACCAGCACCGCATAGACCGACGCGGGGACGCATGCGAGCAGCCCTGCGAGCAGCAGGTCCACGAGCAGCGCGATCCACAGCCCCGGATCGGCGGCAGTCATCGCGGCCGAGATCCGCTGCACGTCGGCAGGCTGCGCGTTCTGGCCGAAGATCACGATGCCGATCAGCCCCGCGACGGGTACGATCGCCAACGCCAGCATCAGACACAGCACGAGCAGCCGGACACGGTTGCCGCGCGTGAGCCCGGCGGCGCGTTCGAGCGCTGCGATCGGCCCCAGCCGCTCGGCGACGGCAGCGGGGACAGCGGGCAGGAGCGTGACCAGCGCCCACACGCCGAGCGCGGTGGCGATCCCATCGACAAATCCGCCCGCCATCGGATCGAGCGCAGCGGCAATCACGAACACGATGCGCAATGTAACCGCGCCCGCGCCCAGGATCAGCGCGACGACCAGCCCCGGCTGCGCGGCGGCCAGACCGGCGGCGATGAAGCGGCGCGGGGCAAGCGGGCGGCGCGCGAAGGCGTGGAGCACGCCGTAGCCGACCGCGCTCAGGAACAGCATCGCGCACACCCCGCGCGCGGTGGTGACGAGCGTCGCGGCCTCGGTGGAGCTATTGCCCGCAAGCTGCGCGAGAAGCGCTGGCACGGTAATCAGCGCGGCGCCCAATCCGATGATGGGCGGGAACTCGCGCCACCATGCGACTCCCGCGAGGCGGAGCACGCCGAGGATGTCGATGGGAGCGGGAGTAGTGGGCATAGCCGCCCGACGTAGGCGCGATGCGGGCGCGCCGCCAGCGTCAGGGCCGGGGTTCAGGCGGCCTGCGCGAAACGCGCGGCGTAGATCGCGGGGCGGTAGCGCGGTTCCGGGATGGGGAGGCCATCTTCCCGCGCGGTTTCGAGCCACATGTCGATTACCTCGGAAGCGTTCGCCATCGCTTCGGCGCGCGTGTGGCCGTGGGTGGTGCAGAAACGCAGGTCGGGCACGTCGGCGATGAAGACCTGGTCCTCGTCGGACCAGAAGACGTTCACGTGGTAACGAGGCTCGCTCACCGGTCGATATGTAGGCCGAACTCCTCCACGATATCAAGCAGCAGTCGGACCTGATAAGTGTCCGCGTCCTTGCCGTGCTCGGTAATGGTGAGCAAATCCGGTAACGCCGCGTGTCGGTATTGCTTGTGGCTCCCGCGCGTGCGGCGGAGCGTGAAACCGAAGGCGACGACCATCGCCTCGAAATCGCGGAAGCCGATCGTCTGGCGCGGGTTGGCGAGGAGGTTGAGATAGAGCTTGGCGGGCTTGGTCACGGGCGCCATCCTGTGCGGT
>Ga0123337_10004200_pt1 | contig 14797 bp, 12 predicted proteins | sample frozenSSSSmetaG_FD_89792 | JGI IMG/M metagenome (GOLD analysis project Ga0123337, IMG submission 89792) | Glacier valley bacterial and archeal communities from Borup Fiord, Nunavut, Canada, to study Microbial Dark Matter (Phase II) -... | ecosystem: Environmental > Aquatic > Freshwater > Ice >... | reverse complement strand
TCTAGTATGCTCAGATCGAGTTCATCACGAGCGACTCATCTGTGCTCATTGCCATCCGCGCCTGACGGCTCCTATACGATCACCTCGATTTGGGGTTCCAAGGGGCCATGCCCCGGTCGGGGGTGCCGGGGTGGCGACCCACCCGTGCCACCGCCCGCGCAGGGCAACTGCTACCATCTCACACAATATAATTGCCTACTTTGCGCCGCCGCGCCTTCATGATATAATGTTGAAGATAGTTTGCACCTGACGTGTCAGGCTGCCTCAGTATTGGAGTAGTATCGGTGAAGGTTACCACTGAAAAATTGCCAAAGAGCTTGCTGGCCCTCGACATTGAGCTAGATCGTGATCAAGTTGAGAAGGGCCTGGATCGAGCGGCGCGCCGCCTTTCCCAGAAAGTGAATATCCCGGGTTTTCGTAAAGGCAAAGCGCCACGTTTTATTGTCGAAAACTATTATGGCCGCTCGGCGCTGATCGAGGAAGCGTATGAAGATCTGGTCAACAAGGCCTTCAAAGCCGCGTTGGATCAGGAGCAGATCGCCCCGGTTGGTCAGGCCAATCTCGAAAATGTCAATTTCAACGAAGCACCATTTCATTTTCGTGTGACTGTGCCGGTTCCGCCAACGACAACATTGCCAGATTACCGCGCGATTCGCATCCCACATGCGCCGACCGAATTGACCGACGAGCTGCTGACTGAGGCGCTGGACACGCGGCGTGAGCGCCATGTTGTGCTGCGCGAGCCGGAGGAGCCGCGTCCGGCCCAGCAGAGCGACCAGTTGACGGTGCAGCTTGAAAGCTTCCTTGATGGCGAGCCGCTGGAGGAGCGCGCCGAAGGCACATTGCCGCCCGATTCGACGATTGTGCTGGAGCCGGGCAAGCTGATTCCTGGCCTCTACGAAGGGCTGCTCGGCATTTTGCCCGATGAGGAGCGCGAAGTCATCGCGCATATGCCCGTGGAGCACGCGAACGAGAATGTGCGCGACAAGGACGTGACATTCAAGGTCAAGCTGCTGCGCCTTCAGGAGCGGCTGCTGCCCGATTGGGAAGAGCTGCCGGTATTGGAGGAATTTGAGGGCACGCTCGACGAGCTGCGCGCGAAGACCCGCGAAGAGCTGGCCGAAAATCTGCGCCTGAGCGCTGAGCGCGAGACCATCGATGGCTACGTCAAGCAGCTGATCGAACAGACTAGCTACGATGTTCCCGACGCGATGATTGAGCAGGAGGCCGACGAGCTGCTGCACCAGCGTGGGCACGAGTTCGAGCGCTACGGCATTAATCTCGATCAGATGCTACAATATCGCGGGCAAACCCACGATGCTGCCGTCGAAGAACTCAAGCCGCAGGCTGAGGATCAGCTTAAGAGTATGCTGGCCTTGCGCGAGATCGTTCGCTCCGAGGGACTTTCCGCCGATGATGCCGAGATCGATGCCGAGATCGTGCGGCTGGTTGCGAGCTATGAAGAAGACCAGCGTGAGCGCGCTCAGGTGATGCTGAGTACACAGATGCGCCCGACCGTCGCTGGCACCGTGATCGATAAGAAGCTGCGTGAGCGCTTGTTCGAGATCGCCACCGGCATTGCGCCCGAGCTACCGGCACCGGCTGCCACGCCTGAGCTTGCGGCCCCTGCCGACGCTCAGCCCGACACCGCTGAAAACGTGCAGGAAGTCTCTGTGACCGCTGAGGCCAGGGAGTAGTTACACAAGTTACGAGTTCAAAGTGCAAAGTTAAGAGTTGAAAGTTAAGATGTACTTCCCAACAACTTTTAACTTTGAACTCATGCTATGGAGAATTACAATGAACTGGATAACAAAATCAAACTTTGAGTGGAGTTCCCGGCCCGAGGCGCTTGTGCCAATGGTCGTCGAGAGCACCAACCGTGGCGAGCGCGCCTTCGATATCTATTCGCGGCTGCTCAAAGAGCGAATCATTCTGCTCGGCACGCCGATTGAAGACCAGATTGCCAACTTGATTGTCGCCCAGCTCTTGTTTCTTGAGCACGACGATCCCGAACGCGATATTAGCCTGTACATCAATAGTCCGGGCGGATCGATTACCGCTGGCCTAGCGATCTACGACACGATGCGTGCGATTCGCCCCGATGTCTCAACCGTCTGCGTCGGCATGGCTGGCAGCATGGCGACGCCGATCTTGGCTGGCGGCGCGAAGGGCAAGCGCTATAGCTTGCCGCATTCGACCATTCACATGCACCCGGCTGGCGGCGGCGCGCGTGGTTACGCCCCCGATGTCGAGATTATGGCGCGTGAGCTACTGCGTATGCAGGCGCTGATTCGCGGGCTACTTGGTAAGGACACCGGTCAATCGCCCGAGCGGATCGCTAAGGACTTCGACCGTGACCTATTCATGACGCCGATTCAGGCCAAAGAATACGGTATTATCGACGAGATCCTGACCCGCGATGATATGGCGAACCTGACTGATAAGCACTAAGAATTGCAGATTGCAGATTTAGTTTATTCAATCTGCAATCTGCAATCTGCAATCTGCAATTTATGGAGAGGCTATGGCCCGCACACGTAGCAGCAATACTGGCCGCGGGGCCTACCTATGTTCATTCTGTGGTCGCAGTCAGGAGGAAGTGCAACGCCTGATCGCTGGGCCGGGGACGGTGTGTATCTGCGATGAGTGCGTGGGATTGTGCAGCGCGATCATCGCCGAAGAAGCTGAGGAGCAGCCAGCCGCCGCGCGGCATCACTTGACGTCGCCGGGGCCAAATCGTCTACCGACGCCCCGCCGCATGCGCGACCGACTCGATCAATATGTGATCAGCCAGGATCGCGCCAAGATCGTGCTTTCGGTGGCGGTATACAATCACTATAAGCGGCTGCGCGCAGGCTATCATGTGGATGAAGTCGAGCTTGGCAAGAGTAATGTTCTGCTCATTGGGCCGACTGGCAGCGGCAAAACGCTGCTGGCGCAGACACTGGCGCGCGTGCTCGATGTACCCTTTGCGATCGCCGACGCCACCGCGCTGACCGAGGCTGGCTATGTTGGCGAAGATGTCGAGAACATTTTGCTGCGCTTGATCCAGGCCGCGAATGGCGATGTTGAGCGCGCCCAAACTGGCATTATCTATATTGATGAAATCGACAAGATCGCGCGCAAGGGCGATAATCCCTCGATCACGCGCGATGTCTCGGGCGAAGGCGTGCAGCAGGCGCTGCTGAAAATCCTCGAAGGCTGTGTCGCGCATGTGCCGCCGCTGCCAGGGCGCAAGCACCCACAGCAGGAATATATCGCTTTCGATACGGCCAATGTGCTGTTTATCTGCGGCGGTGCGTTCGAGGGATTGACACAGATCGTCGAGCAGCGCGTCGGTGGGAAGCGCGGGATTGGCTTTCATCCTGAGCTTGGCGCTGATCAGAATGAAGCTCGACATAAGATTCTTGGGCAATGTACCACCGACGATCTGCTGCGTTATGGCTTTATTCCTGAGTTCGTTGGTCGGCTACCGGTCCTCGCCGCGCTGGAGCCGCTTGATAAATCTGCGATGATCCGTATCCTGACCGAGCCGCGCAATGCGGTGATCAAGCAATATCAGAAAATGCTTGAACTCGATCACGTCGAGCTGGAGGTCACGCCCGATGGCCTGGAGGCGATCGCGGTGCGTGCCTTGGCCTCGCGCACGGGTGCTCGCGCGCTACGTACCACGGTTGAAGAAGTGCTGCTCGATGTTATGTACGAGATCCCGTCGCAGGAACATATCGGTCGCTGCATCATCAATGCCGAAGTCGTTGAGGGGCGCGGTCACCCGATCATGGTTCCGCGCACAACCGACCGCTCGGAATATCGCCGCCGAATGGAAGAAGCCGTCTAGCAATTTTAGATTTTGAATTTAGATTTTAGATTAGCCTGCGCCTAAAATCCAAAACCCAAAATCCAAAATCCAAAGTAATGAGATTAATCCGCCGAACTTCTGAGCGCGCTCAGGACGATAGCGCCACCACGCGCCGCATTCTCGTCGCCGATGACGATCCTTCGATCGCCACGCTGATTCAGATCACGCTCAAAGATCCACGCTATGAGATCGTGGCGGTGAAGAATGGGCTGGAGGCGCTGAAGGAGTTCGAGAGCAACAAGTTCGACGTGGTGATCCTTGATGTGATGATGCCGTATGTCGATGGTTTTGAGGCTTGTCAGCGCATCCGTGAACGATCAGATGTGCCGATCATCATTTTAACTTCGCGCGATGGCACCGAGGATACGGTTCACGGCTTCGAGCTGGGGGCCGACGATTATATTACCAAGCCATTCAAAACCGCCGAGCTGATCGCGCGCGTCGAGGCGATCCTGCGCCGCGTCGAGGGCTACAAGCATCGCGTGGCACCGCCGATTGTGCGCGTCGGCGAGCTGGAGATCGATGAGCCGCGCCATCGCGTCGCCGTTCGCGGGCAAAACGTCAATCTGACGCCGATGGAGTTTGAGCTGCTGTACTTCCTGGCGGCTAATTCAGGCCAAGTGTTTGATCGTGAGACGCTGTTTCGTGAGGTGTGGGGCTACGATTATGTTGGCGAAACGAATCTCGTCGATGTATGCGTGCGGCGGCTGCGCGAAAAAGTCGAGGTCGAGCCCTCGCGTCCGCATATGATCGTCACTGTTCGCGGCGTGGGCTATAAGATGGCCGAGGGATAGCGCGGTATCCGTAACACGTGAAACGTTGTTGACCAACAGGCCTGCGATTACACCATTACATTATTACAATTCTAATATATTTCTTAAAGAAGAGTGCTACAATTACGGCACTCTTTTTATTTCCCTGGTGGCCTGAGCGCCAGTGCATCCCGCGAGCAGGAGAACGATAATGGCAGTGGCAGATGAGCAGAAAGCCTTTGATTACTATAGCCACGCCGTAATGACGGCGGCGGAGCGCGCTGGCCCGGCGGTTGTGAAGATCGAAATCGGCCACGGCGCGCGGCGCGATGGCAAGCCGGGGCAAGGGATCGGTTCGGGCGTGATCTACAGCAGCGCCGGTTATATTTTGACCAACGCGCATGTCGTCGCGGGCGCATCGCGCGTGTTGGTGACGTTGCCGGATGGGCGCAGCATGCCAGCGGGAGTGATTGGTGCGCAGCCCGAGCGCGATCTGGCGGTGCTGCGCGTCGGCCAGGGTGGGCTGCCGGTGGCCGAGCTGTACGCCACGCCACCGCGAGTCGGTCAGCTGGTGATCGCGATTGGCAACCCCTACGGGCTGGATTTCACTGTGACCGCTGGCGTTGTCAGCGCGCTGAATCGCTCGCTGCCACTTGACCATGACACCAAACTTAACCAGCTCATCCAGACCGACACGCCGATCAACCCCGGCAACTCAGGTGGGCCGCTGGTGGATGTGCAGGGTCGCGTCGTCGGCATTACGACGGCGATTTTGCCATTTGCACAGGGATTAGGGTTCGCAATTCCGGCAGCTACCGCGCTGGATGTGATCGGGCAGCTCACCGAGCGGCATCGGCAGGGTATCAGCCGCGGTAGGCTGGGGATCAGCGGCCTGGATGTGGCACTCGATGATCTTGTCCAGCGCTCCGAGCAGCTTGACCAAAGCAGCGGCGTACTGCTGCTGGAAGTCGCGCCGGGCGGATCGGCGGCGCGCGCCAGCCTGCACAGCGGCGACATCATTCTATCCTTGGGCGAGCACAAAACCGATACGATTGATACGCTGCGGAAGGCGGTGCAAGCGCTCAAAGACAGCAGCCCCTGGCGCGTGAGCTTCCTGCGCGCGGGTCGGCGGCGGCATGTAGCGCTTGTTCCGGCGTAGGCAGATTGCAGATTGCAGAGGCGTAGCTGGGTTTGCTCGCTTAGCCTGCGGCAGCAGAAAATGTGCTGCATGGTGTTGCGGGTAGTGGGCGTTGTTCGTTAGCGCGGTGGCTTTAGCCCCGCGCATGCGCGTGGCGTCAACCGGCTAATCCACCGGGCTAAAGCCCTTCGCGCAGATTACGAAGACCGCCTACGCGGCCTGTCCGCAAAACGATGTATCACTCTCTCAGCCTGTGGCATCAGAAGATGTGCTGCATGGTTTTGTCGGGTAGCCCGCGTGAGTGGCGTTGCTCCCTAGCGCGGCGGCTTTAGCCCCGCGCGGCGCGCAGCCCGACTCTCTGCTACAATAGGCTGCACCTGAGATGGCTGGTTGATCGTCATATAGCTAAGCATCTTAGCAGTATTGCGATGGAGGGGTTATGGGCTTTCTTGATAATTTGAGCAAAACTATCTCGCATGGCGTTGATCGCGCCAAATTCGAGGCCGACAAATTTCAGAAGACGACGCGCCTACAAAATGAGATCAACGAGCTGAAGCGGCAAATCGATGCGAATCGCCTGGAATTTGGCGACCGCGCGATCCAGCTCTTTCGCGTCGGCCAGATCCAATCGGCTACGCTGGGCGAGATTTTAAAAGCAATGGACGCGCTTCAGGGCAGCATCACGCTGAAGGAAGAGGAGCTGAAGGTTTCTCAAACCGATGTGTTTGTTGAGCCGACGCCGACGGCTGGCGTGCAGGCGCAGAATGTGCCGATCAGCAGCGAGCCAGCGACTCAGGCACGCGCACAAGCTGCTGCTGCGCCGGACGGCATGAAGTTCTGCCCAAACTGCCAGTTCCAAATGCCAACCTCGGCCATGTTCTGCCCGAACTGCGGCGCGCGGCTGGGCGTGTAGGCAGGGCGGTTGCAACATCGCCTAATGTTTAGGCTCGAACCCGATATCGGCTGAAGATCGACGAGCGTATCCCGTCGGCAGATACATCCTAAGCACATAATCAGGTTGCCCGCTTGAGCGGGCGTTGCTGGAGAGCGCGGCGGCTTTAGCCCTGCGCGTGCGTCGAAACAACAAGCGCGCCTATGGATCACAACGATACATAGGCGCGCTTGCTATTGAAACCTCTACTGGGACGAATCAGTTGTAGACGCTGTTTCCATTCCCATTGGCGACAATCGTCCGCTTGGTAATACCGAGATGTTGCACCAGCGCCTCCTGTGGGCTGCGCGCAGTTGCGATGCCATCCAGGTTGACACCCAGGTGAATCAGCGTGATCGCGACCGCCGCCGAGATGCCGCTGAGCGTGACCTCGCAGCCGAGTAGCCGGATGGCTTGGGTGGTGTTCATCAGTGCGCGCGCGACAGCGGTATCCATCATTGTCACGCCGGAGATGTCCAGCACCACTAGGTTAGCGCGCTGTGCGCTCACATCCTGGAGCAGGCGATTCGTCAGTGCCTGTGCGCGCCGCGTATCGATATGGCCGACAATTGGTACGAACAGCACGCCATCAGCAAGCGGTACCGCCGGTGCCTCCATCGTCGTCACTAGGTCGAGCAGCAGCTGTTGCTGATCTAGCTGATGCGCCATAAGTTCATTGGCCTCGGCCAGCTCCTGGGCCTGCGCCTCCGCGCGCGCTTTTTCCGCATCGGCGCGGTGCGCTTGATCCTTGGCGTTGCGCAGAGCGGTCTCGGTGATCAGGCGACCGAGAACAATGCTGCCGATCACGATGATTGTGATGATAATCGTCACCGGATTGGCATAGGTGCCCGTTCCGCCGGCCCGAATGAGCAGAATAAGGTATGTCGTTGCCGTGCATCCAACAACCCATAATGGTGTTGCCAGAATAAGCGCCAGCGCCGACGGAATAAAGAGCGTTATCGCGGCAACCTCGGTCACAAACGGATCTGGTGTCGTAAGGCCAATCAGCAGGGTGACAGCGGCTAATACAACGTAACGCGCAAGCTCCCACCCGCGCCAATAGGCCACTAGCATTGCGGTTATAACCAGGCAAGCGATACTGGTGTTAATAGTAACTGATGCATCATACTCCGTACCTGCGCCCGTCGTGGTTGAGATGATCAAGATCAAGCTGATCAAGAACGATGCACCGCTCAACAATCCGAGTATACCGAGTGTGACTTGCCGCTGCGAAACTTTCATACATCCTCTGTTGTTCGAGCGCTCTCTTGCTCGGTAAGCGGATACCAGAACGCGCCGACGCGCCGACCGAGGCCCAGGGTAGGTGCCTGCTCCCACAATGAGCGTTGTGCTTCGATACCGGCGTAGCGCGTCGATTTGTCCTTTGTCCAGGTTGGGCGTAGATAGGCGTAATCGTAGATAATCTGTCGTAGGCTGCGCTCATCCAGCGTATAGCCAGGCCGTTGTGTCCAGTAACATTGAACATCGCCACTTAAAAGTGGTGGCAACAGATCGGGCACGAACATCGGCTTGCCGAAGGCTACGTACATCGTCGCGAGTGGCAGTTCCTCGCCATATAGCGCCCGAATCATGTCCGCTGTTGTGTTTCCCTCAGTCCGCCGCAGCGCCGCACGTACCCACTGCCAGGGCGATTCAACCTCCGGCACGACATAATACCATAATGTCGGTGTCGCCGTTCCCGGCATGGTTTGCCGCAAGCGCTCGGCGGCTGTGCCGAGTTGCCCCAGCCCATCCGCGCCAAGCAGACGAACCCGCCAGCCGAGACGGGCGTAATCGGCCAGCGCTTCTGGCCCGGCCAATCCCCAGTCGAGCCAATCCAGCAGCCGATCACGGTAGCGCCCGACCTCGGCCAGTTGCGGTGGGCGCATGACACTCATAAACAGGTGTTGCACACCCATATTGAAAAACAGCGCGCTACACGCGATCATGCGCTGGCGCGTCCAGCGGGCGTACTCATCGCTCTGGGGCGAAATCCCGGCCAATACCGCGCTCCGACGTGTGCCGCCGGGTGCGAAAATCACCGTTGCGGGAGCGACGCGTGCAACATGATCGGCGGGCGCATCCAGAAAGGCTGCAAGCGATACTGTTTGCTCGTCGCTCACTCCACATACCCTTCGATTGCCAGCGCGAGCAGGGCGCTGATCTCAAACGCGCGCGAAACACGGCGCGGTCGATACGGCTCCTTCGCCAGCCAAACAGCGGTCGTTTCTTCCTTAAATGGCCGATAGCGCTGCTCAAGGAATGTCGCTGCGCGCTTGAGCGCCGCTCGGCCTTCGGTAGGCAACTGGCCCGCCCGCGCCAGCAGCAGCAGCGCCATAACCGCATAGGCAGTTTCTTCACTACTGGAAGAAAGCAGCCCCCAGCCACCATCGGCGCGCTGATTTGCGCGAATACTCGTCAGCACAGTTGTCAGCTCGGAATGATCGGTTGGGAGCAGCGCCGCGAGCGTATGGCAGGTGGTATACAGCCACGATCCGTTCCATTTGTCGCCGCTCCAGCTGCCATCGGCGTGCTGGCGCTCGCGCAGGTAGCTACGTGCATTCGCGGCGGGCTTGCCCAACAGCGCCAGCGCGTGAATCGCGTGTGCCGTCACCGAAAGTGATGGCTGTAGCTCGCCCACATAGGTAGAGAAATGTGAGTCGATTGCAAAATGCAGCATTGGCTCAATTGAAACCTTGCGCCGACCAGCCAAACACGCCAGCGCCATGGCCGTATCATCGCCATCGCTGACGAAATAATCGCTGGTGCCAAGGCCGATCGGCGTCAGCGCCCGCGCCAATTCACTCAGAATCGGCTGGATTGAATCGTTCAGCGTCGGGTGATCGAGCAGACCGGCTAAAAGAATGCCATACAGCGCGGTCGCCTGTTCGGTGCGTGCGATCGGCCACGCGTTTGGCATAACGCCGGGCAGGCCCATTCCGGTGCTCGCAGATGCGCCAATAAGATAGCGCTCGGCGGCCAGGCGCAGATCCGCCAGATCGGGCCGCTCTCCTGCGACACGCAGCCATGCCGCAGTCGCAGCCGGGCTATGCCCGACGCCACCCGACCCATCGATCACGGCCGGGTCAGGGCTGCTACCCCAGGATTCCCATGAATGTACCGCAGCGGTGCCAGCCAGCGGTCGCAGCCGCGCGATCATCTGCCGGCGGCGGCGGCCAAGCGCGATTAGGTCGCTATAGGGCGTCTGATCCAGCTCTAACCCAGCCGTCGCCGCATCTTCAAGCAGGCGTGGGAGCAGCAGCTCGACCGCTGAGGGAATATCATCGGGGAGCGGCGCGCACCATTGCTGGGCTTGCCGTTCGAGAAACGCCAGCCCGGCGTGCAGCGCCGAATCAGCATTGCTGGCGCGATTTCTATGCTGGTTGAGCGCTAATAGCACTGCCAGCGTCGGCACATCGCGCGTCAACGGTATCGCGGGATTGCCCCAGCCACCATCGCTCTGTTGCTGCGCGAGCAGCCAATCCAGCGTGACGCAGGCATCTTCCGACGCGGGGGCCAAGCGCAACACTTGAGCTGTATCATAAATCGATGGGCTAGTTAGCCCGCCGTCTTTCCCCAAGTCGCTCACCAGATGGCGTAGATCAGTGATGAGTAAGTCGAGCATCCGGTTCATGAACCAATCTTTCTATTACCCAAGAAGAGGAATACGCTGAACAAATTAAAATTTCGTACTCTACGTGGGAAGGCACCCTGACAAAAGTATAGACGAGCAAGCGCCGAATGACAATATCCTGATACTCCTGTTTCGTAACGGTACTTGTTGTATATCCGCATCGGTAGTGCCGAGCCACGCTGTAATTATGTCCATCAGGCGCATACAAACAACATGTCACTGTAATGCTATTGTATGTCGAAATCTAGTTAAAAACGATAGCAGCTTGGGCACAAAACGATCCGTTTTTTCGCAATATAGTTTCAGTTTGAACATGTTCTGTATCACTCCTACGTTGATCTCGGCGTATAATCATTGGTAGCTCGATGATTAGTGGTAGCATATGTACCAACAGTGCGCCGCTCTGCGATTTTGCCACCCTGAGTGCAGCGATGGATCGCTTTGGCGTTTAGAATGAGCGCTCCATCGCTGCGCTTAGGATGACAATCCGCCGCTGGTGATTGCCGGTATAGAATTCGATGATGAGGATAGAGTGCGAATTGTCATGTTGGCGGCTGGGACGTATGGGGATGTGCCACCGTGTGTGGCGTTCGGATTGGGCTTGCAGCAGGCTGGTCATCAGGTGTGCATCGCGTCATACGCGGAATTTGAAGCTGTCGTCACCAGTCGCGGCCTGGAATTTGCCGCGCTCAGAGGAAACCCGCAGGCGCAGCAGCAGCAAGAAGAGACTAAGGCCATGATGGCGTCGGTCGGCAATATCTACAGCTACATGCGCCACGCGATGCACTTGCATCTGTCGTACCTGCATGACTTATTGATCGATTCGTGGCTAGCTTGCCAGGGCGCAGACGCGATCGTTTTTGCGGTCAATACGCTGGGTGGCTATCATATCGCTGAGAAGCTGGGTATCCCGTGTTTCACGTTCTGGTATCACCCGTTGAACGCGACCAGCGCGTTTCCTCACCCGCTGATCTCGGCGCGATTACGGTTCGGCGGCGTGTTGAATCGCCTGAGCTATACCGTGATCGAGCAGTTCGTCTGGCAGTTTATGCGACCGCTGCTCAGCCGCTGGCGTCAGGAAACATTGGGTCTGCCGCCCTTGTCGTTCACCGGCGGCGCGCCCGAGCCGGTCACTGGCCCACGCGGGCGGCGGCTGCCCTTCTTATACGGCCATAGCCCAGCAGTCGCGCCCAGCCCACCGGATTGGAAGCCTTGGCAGCGCGTTACCGGCTTCTGGTTCCTCGATCAGGCCACCGGCTGGCAACCGCCGGCTGATCTGGTTGCATTTTTAGGCGCTGGCCCGCCACCAGTGTGTGTCGGTTTTGGCAGTATGATCGGCGATAATCCCCACGAGATGACCGAGCTGGTGCTGAAGGCGCTGCGATTAGCTGGTCAGCGCGCGGTGCTGGTGATGGGCTGGGGCGGTTTGAGCGATGTTGACGTGCCGAATAATGTCTTCAAAATTGAGCGTGTGCCCTATGAGTGGCTGTTCCCGCAGATGGCGGCAGTGGTGCATCACGCCGGGGTCGGCACGCTGGCGCTCGGCCTGCGCGCCGGCGTGCCAACCGTGACGGTGCCGTTCACGCGCGATGAACTATATTGGGGTTGGCAGGTTGAGCGGCTGGGCGTTGGCCCCGCGCCAATGCTGCGCACGCAATTGACGGCAGAACGATTAGCCAGCGCGATTCGCATTGCTACCAGCGATACGGGCATGCGCGACCGCGTGGCCGCGCTCGGTCGGCGCATTCAGGCCGAAGATGGCGTTGCGTGTGCGGTCGAGGCATTTCACGAATATCTGTCCTAATGTCACCCGGTATTCGAGCGTAGAACGAACCGCAAAGAACGCTACAGTCTCGCGAAGGTTAAGATCTAGGATGTACGCAGACGCTGGATTTCTCACCTACAGCAGGTGAAAGACGCCTTTTGCATACGTCCCAAGATTCTTGCTTCGCGAGACTGTAGCGGTTCAATAGAATATGTAGATTTGGCCGCCGAAAGCGCGTGCCGAGCTAGTGCGCGCGCTCCATGTGCATATCCAGGTAGCTCACGTCCAGGCCATCGGGAATAGTGATCGGGACGGTCAGGTTTGGAACCAGCTCGTTATCGAGCGAGAACTCGAAGCCCAGCGGCTCGGGCGGGTGCAGCAGCGCGACCTTGGTCACGGTGGTGAACGGGTGTGCGCCTTGTGCGACATCAACTTGGCCGGTCGTTTGCGAAAGCGTGATACGGATACGGTGCCACTTTCCGGCGTCAAGCCAGGTCGGCATGGGCGTCAGCTCAAGGATGAACGGCGGCGCGAAGGTGTCGAAATTCAGATCCTGCACCACCTCGGCGTAGTACTGCGGCGGGCCGAAAGCGCTGTTGCGCGAAACGCCAATCGATGTGATTGGCCGGGATGGTTCGGGCGTGGTGGAGGCGAATGGCGCATTCCAGAGCATCAAGTTCTCAGTTAGCCCGGCTGGCGTTGCGCTTTGATCGAAGCGGATACGATATTCTACAACCACATTTTTTGTCGGTGTGGGCTGCCAGCACTTGACACGCTCAGCAATCGGTTTCCAAGTGTCGATCTCGGTCATGCGGCTGGCGGTGTAGGCTGAGTTGGTCGGGTTGCTCGCCAAATCTAGTGATAGATTAGCACGAAACTTTGCGCTAGCCTGATCGCCCACAATGTCGAAGTTGAAGCCCTGGGCCTCGATGAAGTTGCGGCTACCCCAGAATGGAATGAGCTTGCGATCAAGGCATTGGTTGGCATGCTGGTTGTTGTCATTGTTGGCCGTTGGCGCGGCCTGCGTCGGCGCTACGGCCAGCATGCTCAGGATCAGGATGGCGAGCAGGAGCACGAGGCGAGCTGAGCGCGATGTTGTCTTCATTGTCTCTTTCTTCCTTGTTTGTCGGTGTGTGATGTGTACGCGGGCGGAGTGCTGGATTAGCCTATTATGCGATTATGAAACCTTTCTGGCAGATAAAAGATTTGTTAAAGAAAGCTTCGCCAGTGAAAATAATAACCGCTTTGCGCGCGCCGGGCAATCCACCGATGCTCCTACTCTACAGCTAGCCCATTGTGCTGAATCGCGAGCAGGTGAAATAAAGCGCGGTTCATTTTGCTTGCGAAACGTTCATAGGAGGTACGCAGGAAGCAGATTGTCATGTTGAGCGGAGCTACGCTTAGCATGACAATCGCTTTGCAAGGCCGTAGCAATCCAATTCTGCGTAAATCCTAATTCAATACTGCGGTCAGCTGGTGCAAATCGCGGATTTGCGGGAGCGCGCTTGGCGGCATAGTACCCGTGCGATCAAGTAGCCAGCCGCGCATACCGAGCGCCTGTGCGGCCGCAACATTCGCGCCCAAATCATCGACGAAGGCGCACGCGCTGGGCGGCAGGTCGAGCGCGGTGGCGGCGGCGAGGTAGGCGCGCGCATCCGGCTTGGGGAATCCGGTGGTGGCGCTGGAAAGCAGCACCGAAAACCAGCCCGGATCGATGCCGGCATTCTGGAGTGTCAGGTGAATGCTCGGCAGCTCGAAGTTCGTGAGGATCGCCAGTCGCAGCCCGCGCGCGCGCAGTGCGGCTAGGCATGCCAGCGTATCGGGGAAGGCGGTGAAGCAGGTATGGTAGAATCCGCCGATCTCGTGCAGCGCCGTGACACTGTCGGCTGAAAGTTGGTATTGCCTAGCGAGCTGTGCCCAGAACGTTTGCCAGAACACTGGCTCGTGTTCGATCTCGCGCGGCCATGGGCCGGGCCATGTGAGCCAGTGCCGCCCAACTGCGCCGGGCGGCAGCGTGGGAGCGACGACGGCGATGCGCGCCTCGATCGCGGCGGCGGCGGCGGTGTCGAAGCGCATGAGCGTGTTGTCGCGGTCGAAGATCACGGCTTGAATAGGCATAGGTGTTCTCATAACCTTCTGGGAAGCTTGATTCAGCACTTTGAAAGCTGCCAGCCAGCTTCCCGGAAGGTCTGGCGGATCCTTTAACCTACCAGCGTGACCTGCTGCGCACCCTGATCGAGCGGAATAATCGCATCCTGATCGAGCAACGCGGGCATGCGGTCGTGGCCGGTGAGCGCGTGGTACTCTGGCGTGGGCGGCAGCGTGAGCATGTACACGCGCTGGTGCTCGCCGCGATGCACCAGGAAGCCCTGGATGCCGTGCTCGATCCCAAACCAGACCTTTTTCTCGACGCCCTGAAAGGCCGGGATTACCACCGCTTTCGGCTTCAAATAGTTCCACTTGCCAGCATCGAGACTTTCCATCCGCACCCAGCCGGTTTTGGGCAGCTTGAGCGCCTCGTCGCGATTGCCCCAATCGAACAGGCGCAGCTCATCATCCACAATCGCCGGTAGCACCGGGCGCGGCTGCCAGAATACCGACAGCACCGTGCCGCTGCTGCGCGCCAGATCGAGCTGCTCAGTCGTGTACATCTCCGATAGCGCCGACGCGATCTTTTCATCATATTTGAAGCGAACGCCTCCGCACATGGTTGCCTCC
>Ga0123337_10004199_pt1 | contig 14803 bp, 8 predicted proteins | sample frozenSSSSmetaG_FD_89792 | JGI IMG/M metagenome (GOLD analysis project Ga0123337, IMG submission 89792) | Glacier valley bacterial and archeal communities from Borup Fiord, Nunavut, Canada, to study Microbial Dark Matter (Phase II) -... | ecosystem: Environmental > Aquatic > Freshwater > Ice >... | reverse complement strand
CAAATATCTTTACCCTTTTTGGGACCAGGAGAACATCGAGGATTTCCGGTTGAAGGCGATTCGATGCCGCCGCATGAGGAAGGTTCGATTATTGTTGGACGTTATGTTGAAAAGCTAGGGGAAGTGCAGGACGGCAAAACGTATATATTGATTACTAAAAACCAAGGGATGGTGTATAAGCGTTTGAATAAAAATAAAAAAAATGCTTTGGTTCTGGAATCCGATAACCGATTCTATCCCAATTATGAAGTTAAATTTTCTGAAATTCTAGAAATTTGGGAATTTCAATGTAATATTGGACGAACGGATAAGAAAGAACCAGTAACAGAAATTGAAAGTTTACGAGAAATTTTATTGGAATTGAAACGGGAAGTTTCGGAAATTAAGGAACAAACGAATTCTCAAGCTTAATTGTACACTCCGGTTTTTGATTTCAAATTTGAAATGGTCTTTTCGTCTGTTTCTCCTGGATATTATTGATCCAAAATGGATTTAAAATACAAAACCAACTTCCCATTAAGCCTAATGCCCAAATCCGTTGTAGCTGTTGGCGGTAGACTTTTTCTCAATTGATTTCATTTTAATAAGAGTGTCAATGATTTCTTTGAAAAGATTTAGCATCGATTTCAATCTCTCTAAATCGTCAATTTTTCCATCCTCATAAAACGACAATTCAAATTCTTTTTCAGGAAGTTTCTCCTCCCAGATACCTTTTTGGTCTGATATTTCTATATGGACTTTTTTTGGGCTTTCTATTAAGTTTCTAATTTTCTGATTTTGGAGTAACGTTTTTATTTTAAGTTCATTGTTGGCTTTGATTATAAATTCTTTGTCAAAATCTTCACGTCCAATTTTTACATCTTGGTCACCAAATAATTTCTCAATTCGACTTATTAAATCACTATTGTAAATTTTAAATCTAAAATTATCCACAGAATTAAAAGGGACAATTATTCTTGTCATTTTTGTACTGTATTTACCTGACAGCAAAGTGTAATAGTCAAAAATAATTTTCAAACCTTTATAGTCAATTTCAGTTTTCGCAGAGTGCCAAGAAAATTCTTCAATGAATTTTCCATTTGTTTCTTTTGCAAATTCTTCCCAAATATTAAATTCTTTATTACTCATTTCTGAAATTTCAATTTTGAGAAATTCTCTTGGCCATTTTTAAATTGGTGGTAACGTCAGTCTGTGAAAAAACTAAAATCAACCTCTTGAGAATCTCATATTTGAGATTTTTATTTTGTAGCCCTCCGAATACTTTCTAAATTTGAAGTAGTTTTTTCACAGCCTGCCGTTCTGGTACTACAGCAGGTTTGGGATTAAATTAAGCCTTATCTTCGTATTTGCCACCCGAGCGACAGAAAAGGCTAAGCAAATCATCCCAAATACAAAACCAACTTCCCATTACCCCAATTGCCCAAATCCTTTGCAGTTGTAAGCAGCCGTTTTTTTCTTATTTAAAGCTTATACTTTAGTGTTTACAGCAAAGCCCTTTATTATTCATTAGCTACAATTAGTTTGAGAGAATTGATATAATCGGTATCAAATTCTATAACTCTTATTTTGTCGAGCTTAAAACTCATTACACCATCAAATAGGACCAAACAGCATATTATTTAGCTTGTCAAATATACAATACCTTTCGGCTCTTATTAACTGCTAGAACATTTCTACTAATTTGTAAACCGTTTAAGCGGACTGTCTTTTTTTTCTCGCAATCACATATATACCAAAAAAAATGGCTGCTATTAACAATACAGGCACTTGAGTATCTATAGGCAATGCGTCATCTGTAGGATTCGGATCTGTAGGGTCTCCAAAATCTGGAGGATCCTGACAAAATGCAGCAGTGCATAAAAAAAACAGTAAAATAACATGGATTATCTTTTTCATATATCAGTTATTATTGGGACCAAAACATTTTGGCTTCAAAGATTAAATTCAAGGCTTTAGAAAACCTAGGGGTATTTTAAAAGATTATTTTTTTGACAACTTTTTTATTTTCGTTATCTGTGACCTCAACGAGAACAGCCTGTTTGGTTAAACTTGGTTTATCACGCTGGAAGCGAGTATCATTTATATTTTTATTTTCGGAAAGCAATCTTCCAAGCATATCAAAAATCCGAACAGTAGTTATAACACTGCTGCTTTGAACAAATAGTGTATTGTTTTTTGTGAATACTATTACACTGTTTTCAAGTGCAGTCTGCGGGTCAATACCTAAACTGCTTTTTGTATATACCATTTCAAAACGCCCGTCAAAAGTTCCAATGTCACTGGTGAAATTATAAGGCGCAGTTTTTATACTGCTTGTTGTTCCTGTGAGATTATCTTTGATGAGTATATCCTGATCTCCATTAAATAATCCATCTATTTTATAAACCGCAATAGTGAAAGTACCTGATTCTGCAGCTTTAAAACCTAATGGAACATTGTCATCAGCTATAAAAGGCAAAGCCCTGCCCTGAATACTGTACGCATCGCCTCCTATAACAGAATACAGCTCACTGCCTGATCCTCCAAACTTTAATCCGTCATATCCATAGTCAATTCCACTAGTAGCTCCTGCTGCATAACCCACTAATATGGTATTTAAAGCACCACTGCCGCTACTTAAGTTAAGCCAGATACGGTGTCTCTCAATGTCAGGTTCTGCAGTATTGGATTTTAATGTGCTTTGCTTAAAAAATTGATTGGCAGTATTTGCTTTTCTCATGCTGTTGGTAAAAACCATATTGCCCTGAGCAGTCGCTTTTACCAAAAATCCCTGACCCATTTGTATAATACCGTTGGGTGTGACTGGACTGCTGCCTGTTCCGCCACCGCCAACTGTGGCAGGTGTTCCACCTGTGCCAGGATTCCAAACAGCATAATTAGTACCTGGCGGGAATACACCCGTTGCTGCATCCATTGCTAAAGTGTGTGCATAAAAATACAGTGTACCGGTAATCATCGTACTGTTGGCGTTGACCAACTCAGTTCCGCTGATTGTTGACGGATAAGGATTACCAATTCCATTGTAAGCCGCTCCAGTCATTTCCAATGGTGTTGCAATATTCCCGTTGTTAGGAATACCCGTAAAACTTCCTGCCCATGTCGCTTCTGTCGTAGACCAATTATTCGGGGCGCGCACAGCAATTGCCTTTGCTAACGGAAAATAGCCTGTTGCCGGAGTTGAAGAATAGGTATTATTTAAAATATTATAGACATAAAAACGATTGGAGAGCGTATTGGGCGAAAATTGCTGCAAGGTCTGCGTGCCCGTTACAGGACTAGACCACAAAGTATGATCCAAACGTTTAATGGGTGCAGAATCTCGTAGGACGGTGATATTTCCGGAATTGGGCGTATTAGTAGTCTGTATTAAATTGGCGTTGCTCTGCAATGTAAAACTGCTACCTGAAACCACGGTAAGTATTCCGTTTAAAGTCACATTAATCCCCGATGGAATCATAACAACTGCATTATTGTTGACCGTTAAAGAACAACATTCAAAAGAGCTAGCCGGTGTATAATTGGCTGAAATAATGACCGAGGTAGTACTGCTGGGCAGTCCGTTGCTCCAACTTCCTGTCCAGGTGGTTGCATTAATTGTAATTGTTGCAACAGACGAATAGACACTTGCACAGATTCCATTTAGGACAACAGCACGGAAATAAGTAGTTGTTGTCAATAGCCCCATTGAAGCTCCGGGAAGCGTAGTTGTGGTATTTGCAATATTTAGCGGTGCGGTAAAACCCGAATCGGTTGCGCTTTGCCAATAAATTACGCTTCCCGTTTGACCGGTCAAGGTAAGGTTTGCAGCAGCGCTTGCGGAACAAATAGTTTGATTTGATGAAACGGTTCCTCCAACAGATTCAGGAACAACTGTGACATTATTATTATCTGAGACTGTAATTCCATTGGCATCTTTTACAGTAGCCGTATAATTTATCGTTCCAACAGATGAAGTCTGCGGTGTTGCAGTTTGTCCGGTTCCAAGACCCCCAGACCACAAATAAGTATAAGGCGCGTCGCCACCCGTTATATCAGCAGTTAATGTGGCAGAATGATTAAGGCAGAATGAACCGAATCCTGAAAGTAAAACCGAAAATGAACCTCCCTTGATTCCTGTGAATGCAGAAGTTTGACCAGCTGTAAGGATGGCGGCAGCAACTGATAGCGTATTGCTTCCCAAAGCCGAATACCTGATCCATGGGTTGGTCTGCTGGTTAAATGTTCCTTTGAGCTGGGCGGCAACTATGTCGCTTTCAGCCCCCAAAATATCGGCCACTGCATAGGTTGCCGTAATTGTTGCAACGGCTGTCGTAATCCCGGATTGGTTGACTTTCCAGTAACGACTGATGTTGTCGTTTAAACTATAATTATTCGGATGGATTGCATCGGTAACCGACACGCCAATATAAGCACTCGAAAACGAGCCTGAATCCACACTAATGGTAATCGGAGAATATTCAGTTATTGCTGTATTGTCTCCAATAGGAAAGGTATATGAGCCCGTTGTTGTAAACAGTCTTCTCAGTTCGCCGGTTCCGCTGGCTATGATCATATGTGTCGAATTGAATGTTCCGGCAACTGCAGGTACGCCCAGTGTCAAAGTGTTATTGGCGATGTTTAGGTTTCCGGCAGTCAAGGCCAGCGTTCCGTTTATAGTGGCATTGTTGGACAAATCAACTTGCCCGAATGTGTTATTTATCGTCAGGTTATTGAATGTTGATACATAAGTTCCACCGATTACCTGCAATTGCGTGCCAATCAATGAAACTGTTTTTCCTGCAAAATCAACCGCTTGATTCAGGGTCAAATTACCCAGCATATTCAATGAAGTTGGAACTACCGCGCCCGTTCCGCTGATAACCACATGATGATAAGCCGTTAATGTGCCGTTAGGTAACGGCAATATTTGATTGGTTCCTGTAAAAATAATGGTATTCTCGATGATGGCAGCGGTAAGAGTTCCGTTATTAACGAAAGCTCCTGCAATACTCATAACATTATCTGTTAAAGGCCTTAAGCCTGCACCTGAATTTATTGTGACGTTATTGAAAGTGGTCGAACCTGCCATTGTAGCAACTGCATTGGTGAAAATTACGTTGCTCGAACCGGGGTTGAACGTTCCATAATTTATCCAGGCGCCAGGGCCATTGTTGATGGTAAATGAAGTATTTGTACCCGGATTTAAGATTCCGCCTGCATCAATATTAAGTGAGCCAAGCAAAACTGTAGGATTTAAGGTAGGATCATTTGGTGTGCTCGCCGCGTCAGGAATATATACAATCGAAGTATCGGATGGGGAGGCATTCGGTGTCCAGTTAGCAGCGGTTGTCCATGAATTACTCACAGATCCATTCCACGTCAGATTTCCTGCTTCCGATTCATCCAGAGTGATATTTACTTGGTCAAATATTGGCGCAAAATAAAGCCCAATATTGGCGTTTGTTAACTCAACCCAATTTTCAGTCGTATTATAACTGGATCGCCCTTGCTCTAGTGTAGTATTTGACGAATTGATATGTGCCCAGTCAACAAGTTTACTTTCCACATTGCCATTAAGTTCAGAATCCAAATAGTGGGCTTGCAATACCGCGGTCGTATTGGCAGCACCAGATTGGATGAAGTCAAAATTTCTTTTGATTGCACCTGGACGCCAGCTTGGCGCAGTACCGATTACGATTTTGAGACTCATTGTGGTTGGTAGTGTTCCTGCAGTCGGGAATATGATTGAAGTATTCGGATGTCCGAAAGTGTAAAGTCTCATGAACGAGATGGCATTTCTGGTAATGATACCGGTCACATCTCCAACACCTGCATTTGTTGCGCTTCCCCCCATAGTCATTGTATAAATTCCTGTTGAGAAACTTCCGACGGTAGCAGACGGATTGGGCTGTGGAAGGTTTAATACACCGTTCACTGTAAGCGAACCTGCCGCAATGGCACCCCCTATAGTTGAAACAGTAAAATTATTGTAGGTACCACTTACTGCTGTCTGTTGTGCCGACGCAGCATTGTAATTGATTGTTCCGCCCCATGTTTTTCCTGTTGGTATCGGGATGCTTGTGGTATTTTGAGTAGCAATAGTTCCATTATTGGCAATAGCAGATAAAGTTCCTGTTAAGGCATTGGTTCCCATATTCAATGTTTGGTCCACGGCGGTTGTCAATGTACCATTGACCACCACTGGATTTAAAATTGTCACGGTATTAGAAGCGGTCGTATTGATGTTTAAATTATTTACTACATTGGTGGTTCCCAAAGTAGTTTGGTCAAAACTCAATGAAGGACTAACTGCACCACTAATAGTCAAATTACAGGAAGCACTGCCTTTTAATCCTCCCGAAGTAGTGTTTGTCACAGTTCCATTGAGGGTTAATGTATTGCCATTAATATCAACTTTACCTCCGTTAAGAGTCAAATCACTGGTAACAGTTGTACTTCCAGATAAAGTGGTATTTCCCAAAACCGCAAAGTTTTCAGCTGTTCCGTTAAATGAAGCAAAATTGGTTGAAGGATTAGCGACCATAACAATATCATCTAAACCAAATTCATCAAAATCAGTACTGCCTGAAACAGTAGCTCCCGTCCATCTGAAATAGTAATAGTTATTATTGGCAATATTCAATCCAGTTAAAGTCACCACGCGATAATAGGCTTTCCATCCCGGAGAAGCATCTGCTGTTGCCGGTGAGGTTACATTTAATCCTGAAATGCTGGTATAAGTAGAATTATCAGCCGAATGACTAAAATTAAAACTATTAGAGGCTGCCTGATCATTATAAACATACACTTTATAACCAATACTTACTGACGTTACTGCGGCTCCTGTCTGATTTTGAAAGCGAAGTGTTGCTGAACCCGGAACAAAATCGCCGGTTGCCGGTTGTATTCCTAAAGCATAATTATTAGTGGCGATATCAAAAGCATATACTCCTCCCACCGTAACTCCTCCTGTTGCCGTTCCTCTGTCATAATCCTGACCATCGGTGCTTGTTCCTCCAAAAGCAATCGCACCATCACTAAATCCTGTGATTGCCCATGCATTGGAATTTAACTCGCCGCTAGTTAATGTTGGTGACAATCCTGCCGCCTGATACGTTCCTTCATTAACACCATCAACCGTGGTGTCAAATGTAATTGCATTGGTGACATTTGTATTGTATATCTGCCAACCCACCGGTGCATTTAGTGTTGTTCTGTTTCCGGTTGCCGGGCTTGTAGTTAAATAACTCTCGGTTCCTCCTGAACCGTTATAATCATATACAGCAACATAATAAGCGGTGTTAGGCTGCAATCCATTTATAATAACGGTATTACTGCTTCCTGAATAGATTGCATAATTCCCTGTACCAATTTCAGAACCGGCTCCAAAAGAGTTTATGGCAGTATATACAATACCATCTACCGGATTGGAATTAACAGCACTGCCACTTTTGATTAAAACCAAATGATTGGCACCATTACCATTAGTCCAATTGACAGTAAAAGTGGTTGAAGTTACTGTTGTAAAAGTAACTGCTGTGGCTTGTGTTGTTGGTTTCGAGGCAATAACCGTGGCTGACACAGCAATAGTTTTAGTAGTACCACCTGTAGTTGCATGATCTATAGTTGCTGTGTATAATCCTGATAGTGCCGATGCTTTAACACGCGCATAGACTGTTACCGGCTGAGCCACAAGCACATTTCCAGTTCGAGTAAGCGTTACAGACCCTGAATAAGTGGTGCCATTTGTTGACACTTCAAAATTAGTTGGAGCTGTAACAATAACGTCAGCTGTTAAATTACTACCGCTTACGGTATAGGTTTGTGCCGAGGAAACAGTCCCCGTTATTGTGGTCATTGCATTTAAACCACTAGTGGAAAGACTTATGTTTGGCACTCCTACAGGGTCAATAGTAAAAGTTTGTCCATTAGAAACAGCAACGCCATTAGCCACCGTTATGACAGCTGTTCCTGCAGAAGTAATATCGGTAGACAATACAGCAGCAGTAAGCTGTGTAGCCGAGACAAAAGTAGTTGTTCGGTTGCTGCCACTCCAGCGAACTATACTAGTACCGCTGACAAAACCGGTCCCGTTAACCGTCAGTGTAAAAGCTCCGGTTCCAGCTACTTTAGAAGGGGGCGATATATTCGTAATTGTTGGAACTACTACTGTTACCTTTACATTATCAAAGACCGCCGTTTGATTGAATTTTATACTTGAATTCCAAAAAGCGCCCATTATAGGCAAAACACTTGAGGCATAGGTGCTGTTTGTGGCAGTTCCTTGTGAAGTCAAACTTCCGCTATTGGGGTCTAAAAAGGCGGTGCCATCATTTCTGACAAATAGCTGCCAGGTATTTGTGCTTGGAGTGTAGGTCACTTTTACACTCAAATAAGTATTTCCAAAATCAGTTAGTCCTGAAGTATTCGATGCCAATATCTGTGTTGCTGTTTGAAGACCGGCTGAATATCTTACCAATTTCAAAGGGTCGGTTTTTCCAGCATTACCAAGTGTAACTGCATAGCCTGTTCCGATTGAATTAGTAGTTCCCGAAGTTCCTGCTAAAATAAAAGCAGCGCCATAATTCCCGGAAGCAAAACCACTGGGATTGGCCTGTTGTTGTCTCATGTTAAATGTCCAGGTGACCATACCCGGATTTGAACTTAACGTTGTACTGTAAGGTGTTGCAAAACTTGCAGCGCTGGTGGAAATCATATTCCAGCCATCGGCATTTGCAGCCGCCGAAACATCGTTTGAAAGCGATGCCGTTCCGCCGTTGATGCGCGCACCGAAATCAGTTCCGCTTGCGGAATGACTCCAAACGGTACTTGTACCAACAAAGCCCGTTGCAGATGTATAACTAGTTCCCGCAGAAGCTGTAAAATCAGCATTGAAGACCGTTGCAGTGGATTGTGAATTTGCAGAAAGAGCAAATAACAATGTCACTAAGCCAGCAAATATATGGCAGATAAACTTAGGTAGTGATTTAATCATGATTGCAAAATTTAAAATTATAAGGATTTGCCACTATTTTCTCTCCCTGCATACCTGAACTCAAAATCCCATTAAAAGGCCGGTTTCCACCTGCATTGGTCAGATTGCAATATTCAATGATGTTGGTATCGTTTCCATTTCCTGATGCACAAGTTGAAAAATTAACAACCGCTATACCAAGACTTACACATGACCCAGTATGAGTGGCGTATCTAATTGTATTATTTTCGGCAGAATTGACTAACTGCAATGTACTAGCATTAATTCCAGTATTAGTGTAGGTAAAAGTCAAATCTGCAGTAGTTCCCGTTGCATTAACTCTTCTGTCAATCACTACATTATCGGCACCATTAAAATTTACTAATGGATTGGCTGTATTACTGTTTATGGAATATCCTGCACCTGTAGCGTAAATCAAAACAGAACTATAATTTGCTAGTCCAGACCCACTGGCATTCAAAGTAGCAGTGGCCGTTTCTGTAGTATTACTAATGATTTGAAATGTAATAACTCCATTAATAGTCCCAGCATTAATAGCATCAAAAACCGTCTTAAGAGTACTGTAATTTCCGCCAGAGCCCACGGTAAAAACAGACAATGCCATATTTTTAATTGACGAAAGAGAAATTTTCGATTCAGTTGTTTTTCGCATCGCATGTGCTTTAGTAATAACCAATAAAAAAGCTATTACAATCAGATAAGAAAGAATGGGAATCTTAATTTTAAAAAAGGAACAGACAGCATTTTTTTTTTTCAAAAGAAGCATAGAGGTTTTCATAATATTTCGAATGAATTATACGCAATGTAGGTCTTATCTTTTAGATTCTTTATCTTACAATAAAATACAAAAAACGTTATACATCATTAAATGTAGACTTTCATTTAAAATTTCGCACTCGACACATGTCTTTTTTTAATATTTTTAATCTAAAAAAAATATATTAAACTGTATTACAGATAGTTACATCAAAACAGATGAAAAATTAAAGCAATCTTATACCTACAAAATAAATATTTTAAAAACACAACCTATTTATTATCAAAGCTTTAAAAAATAATTATCATCGTTCAAAACTAAATAGTTACACCTTAAAAACTATTTAATCATTTTAAGTTCAATAATTTAGCATAAATTATCGTTGATTATGCTTGTGTAAAATTGCCGAAAACCCTATATTTAGAGATATAAAAGTGGCAATATGTTAGGTAAAATAAAACCGAATTTTCAGCAAAACTTATTTCAAACTAGGCTATTAGACCTTATAAACCTTGAGCATCCTTTAATAAAACTCGCTGGGGAGCTTGATTGGTCAAAAATGGAGTTTGAGTTCCAATCTTTGTATTCAGATCAAGGTAGGCCCTCTATTCCGATTAGAAAAATAGCAGGATTATTGCTTTTAAAAGAGATGTTTAAAGAAAGTGATGAATCTGTTGTGGAGCGTTGGATTGAGAACGCTTATTGGCAATATTTTACGGGTGAAGATTTCTTTCAAACTGAGCAACCTTTTGACCCAAGTGAATTTGTTCATTTTAGAAAGAGACTAAAAGAGAAAGGATTAGAATTTATTTTAAGCCAAACAGTAGCGTTGCATCCAGAGGCAAAAAAAGAAAAGGAAGTTCAGATCGATACTACGGTTATGGAGAAGAACATTACTTTTCCGACCGATGCCAAATTAGCCAAAAAGGTAATTGATAATTGCATAAAAATAGCTGAAATAGAAGGAGTTAAACAAAGACAAACCTATAAAAGAGTAGCTAAACAACATTTACGAGATGCTTATTTTGGTCATCATCCAAAAAGAAAAAAGAAAGCAATAATGGCACGCAAAAAATTGCGAACTATAGGAAATCGTGTAGTTCGAGAGTTAGAACGGAAATTATCCGAGACAGCTTTAAAAGAATACGAAACAGAGTTCGTTAAATACAAAAAAGTACTCTCACAGCAAAGAAATAGTAAAGATAAAATTTATAGTTTACACGAGCCCCAAACGGCTTGTATTGCAAAAGGGAAGGCACACAAAGCGTATGAATTTGGAACAAAAGTAGCGGTAACAAGAGGTCGTAAAACAGGAGTAATTACCTCAATAAAACGATTTTCGGGAAATCCACACGACAGTAAAACACTTGAAGAGTCATTAGCACAAAGCCAGCGAGTGAGAGAACTAATTGGCGGGAACAGACCAACAATAGCAAGTACAGACAGGGGATTTAGGGGTGTTACACAAGTTGAAAATACACAAATAGAAATACCCAAAAACACAAAAGAAAAATCAAGATACAAACAAGAAGTTGCCCGAAAAAGATTTAGAGCAAGAGCAGCAATAGAGCCAACGATATCGCATTTAAAAAGAAACCACGCTTTGGGTTTAAACTTCCTCAAAGGTGTGACTGGAGATATTCATAATGCACTTTTATCAGGTATTGGGTATAATCTAAAAATGAGATATAACCAAATCAAAGTACAAATAGTTCTTTGTTTCGAATTTTTAATTTGTATTTTTCTAAGTGTCTTTTTTAAAATAAATCTAAAAACTCAAAAAGTGGGTTTTTAAGGAATGACTAAATATTAGATTACATGCCAAAAATAATGCAAGCTTTTAAAAACGCTTTCTCCTGTATTTTGCTAAAAACAATATTCGAAACATTAAAAACAGAATCACTTATTGAAAAAAGGAATTAAAGCGGCTGGACCAAGAGCCCGCAAATCGACTTTGGAACTGGAAAAACTTTTAAAAGAATTTAGAAAAGTTTCTGTGGAAGAATCTAAAAAATAAGATTTCAATATTTGCCTTTTAAATATTCTGAGGACTTTTTCTCTCAATACTGGTATAGCGGTGCATCACATTTAATCAAATTCAGGATTGAAGAAGCTTCATTTTTTCTTTTCCTGATCAACAATTAGTTTTAACGAATTGATATAATCTGTATCAAATTCTATAACTCTTATTTTGTCGAGCTTAAAACTCATTTCACCATCAAATTCACCTTCAGTTCCCATAAAATCTATTAGCAGTTCTTCTTCATTCAGTTCTATGAGTTTACCGAGATAAACTGCTTTATCTGATTTTTTTGCAATCTGAAAAATTTCATATTTCTCCGCCAGAAAATTTATAATTGAAGACAAATCCTTAAGCGGAATTATTTCCTCTGCACTTGTTTTTAAACCTTTAAGTTTAATTACTCTTTCTGTGAATTCATGATCCTTGTCTTGAATAATTGACTTTACATTCTTGTTTTTTAATATGGTATAACCATCAATTATGAAGTCAACAGGATTGTTTTTTAGTAAAATCCAATCTTCAGTCCAATCAATAAAGAAACCACTAAAGATATCTTTCTTATCCTCAAATTCTATTGAAATTAATTGTCGCAAATATTTTTCCATTGTACTTTTTTAAGTTTAGAGTTCACTTTGCTACTACTATCCGTTTTCATAAATCCCAAAACGAACATTATATTGGCAAATTACACTGTAAATTTATGAATTAAACTGCAATTATTTTTTCAAACCATCTGCATAGTTAAATTTTTGGCTTCACAAGCATGAGCTATGTATTGTATTTATTTTTATAATAGTAAATTTTTCAAGTCATCAATTGTTGTCTAGTTATTAGGACTAATTTCATTCATTAAAAGTTGTAATTTTATCCGTCAAAAAACCTACGCAATGGAAATACATTTTGATGATTTTGCATTGACAATTAAAGCGGATGATTTGGATGTACCCTATCATTTGCAGGACGAACCTTTGTTTTTGACTGTTCGTACTTATTTGATTGATTTGTTAGCTAATGAAAAGACAGCAATTTTTCATTTTGGATATGCACCTGATAATACATCAGATGGCCAAGATGAACTTTTGGAAAATGGAATTTTCTTTCGGATTATAGGTTATGAAAAGAATTTGGGTATTGATTTGGAATCCTCATCCAAAGAAATCATGCATGCTTATCATTATTTGGTTAGTCATTATGAACCGCGTTGGACTTGTATAATCATTGAACAGGGACTTATCAAAAAAGAGATTACCATAGAGTTGTTGTACCAGGATGTGTTTTAAAATTATCGAGTTACATACATAAATACCAACATTAAAACTAAAAAAACTTAAACTTTACTGTATTTTTTAATTACTCTAAATACTTGGGCATTGCATGAATAAAATGAAATATTTGGATTTTAAAACAAAAACACACCCCTAGCCCCTCTCAAGAGGGGAACTTGAGCACGTTAACATCTAGACCTTAGTTGTTTTTTAAGTAAATAAGTCGAAAAAATTATTTAAAAAAGTGATTTTTGAGATTCTAAATTATTTGCGACTAAATTAACGGAATACGGAAAAGCAAATTCTTGATAAGGACAATGTTCTAGCCATTTCTTTTCATCTTCGGGTTTAAGGATGATTGGCATTCTTTTTTTGATGTTGTGAATTTCAGCCATTAATGGATTGGCTACTGTAGTAACAATCGTGTAGGTGTCTTTTATTTCGCCAGTTGTTTTATCTGTCCAATGGGCATATAAACCTGCGAAAACAAATAGATTCTCATTGCCGATTCCGATTTGGTATTTGGTTTTGCTTTTTCCTTTGATATCGTGCCATTGCCATTCATAAAAACCATTGGCAATTACTAAACAGCGTTTATTTATTACGTCCCGGAATGAGGGTTTTTCGTCCAGGGTTTCTATTTTGGCATTTAGGGTTACTTTTTGAATATCCTCGTTTGCTGACCAAGATGGAATTAAACCCCAATTGTATTCTAGTATTTCTGTTGGGTTTTCATCAATAATTATGGGTGTTTTTGGAAAATCGAAGCCATTGAAATGTGCTGAAGGCTTGAACTTCTTTAACTCTTTAATCTTAGCTTTGAATCGAGATTCTACTTCAAAAGCAAATTTAGTTTGTTCGGTGTGGTAGCACATAAGGCCAATCATTAAATAGTAATAATGTCAAATTTAGTGAATAGAATTGATTTGTATAAAAGTTATAATTACATTTTTATTCTAGTACTATTTCATTAAAAACGGTTCTCGATACATTTTTTGTTACGTTTTACTCCACAAAAAACACTCGAACTGACGTTTTTAATAATTGCACCCTACAGGTTAAAATGCATTTTACGTGGATTTTTCTCTACATATTTATAGATTAACTCCATAATGTATTTATTGCTTTTGTACAGCGTAACATTATTCTTTATCTCCGATAAATCAGTTATTGGCATATCCCAAGGAATATAACCCATACCGTAAAAGTGTCCCTCTTCAACCCAAATACAAGAGCGCTCCTCAGCTGTTCTTCCTTTGTCTATAATCGCAAAAGTGGGTCTGTTGCTTTTTAAAAAATCAATAGCATTTTCAATTTTTTCATTGTGATTTACTATGTCAGGTAAATTTATTGAATCGCTTTTTGGGATATTTACATCTTGAACGGTCGTTCCATATTTGCAGAAGCGATAGTCTAATTCGAATTGACGTGCCAAGCTTTGCAACAAGTTTACTCCATCATATAAGCTATTAAATTGTTCGATACTGGACTGAAACTTAGTTAATTTACCTATGGCCAAATACTTGGATCCATTACGAGCTTCATAAACATGTAATCCAAATTTGGCTTCAAATTTTTTTAATGCTCTATTGTATTGTGGCCAAAGCTTTTTGATTTCTGTACATTCTAAGAGTAATGCCATTAGTTCGGTAGCACAAACTTCAAAAGAAATGGAATGAATGTCTCGTAAAAAATTTTGCCTTTGGGAATTGATATTGTGTCCACTAAAATGTGTCGTCACCCGTTTTTTTATATTAATTGCTTTGCCTACATAGATTACTTTT
>Ga0123337_10004196_pt1 | contig 14806 bp, 12 predicted proteins | sample frozenSSSSmetaG_FD_89792 | JGI IMG/M metagenome (GOLD analysis project Ga0123337, IMG submission 89792) | Glacier valley bacterial and archeal communities from Borup Fiord, Nunavut, Canada, to study Microbial Dark Matter (Phase II) -... | ecosystem: Environmental > Aquatic > Freshwater > Ice >... | reverse complement strand
GTAAGGTTTTATAGATTTAAAATAAAACTAATATTACTTTTTGCAAATACCCCGTTAATTACTGCCAGGGATAATCATAAATCACCATTGCCCTAATTTTCAAATACACTTTACATATTTAAATTAATTTTTATGCCTATGGATATTACAGAATGGTTTAAAACGAACTGCAAATTCCCGTTAATTAATTACAGAAAGATAGTGATTAACATCGAAGTAAGCATTCTTGTAATTAATTCCCCAATATTATAAATACAGGCTAAATGTTTAAATGGGGAACAGTCAAGACAGAAAAATACTGAACACATTTTAGTCAATTGTAAACCGAATGGTGGCATGGAATTTTATAGCAATACAAAAAACATTATATGCAAACAAGTACAAAAGAAACTGCAGAAATTTTAAATGACCTTATCGAGATCAATAACGACCGTATAACAGGTTACGAACACGCTATGAAAGATTTAAAAGATAGTGATGCCGATCTCAAAACATTATTTGCAAGCCTGATTGATCAGAGCAGAAAAGCAAAGATGGCTTTAGGTAAGGAAGTACAGACGTTAGGTGTTGAAATGGAGACTGGCACTACCAATAGTGGAAAAATACATAAAGCATGGATGGATCTTAAGGCAGTCTTTACCGGTCACGACAGGCACGCTTTATTAAGCAATTGTGAATTTGGTGAAGATGCGGCCCAGAAGGTTTACAAAATCGCACTGGACAATGATGATCTTCCTTCTTACCTGCGTGAAATGGTCACCGCACAGAAAATTGATTTGAAAGGAGCACATGATGAAATCAAGGCTTTGCGCGACCAGCATGCATAAAGTGATTTTACAAAAGTTTGATAATGGAAGCCTCAACGGCTTCCATTACTTTTTTAAAGACCATTGTAATATCTTCTACAAATAATTTATATCATCAGGCTTCAAAATATTTCAGTGTTGGCAGGCAGTGACAGCCAGGTTGTTGTTTATTCAGGTTGTTACAATAAGATCTTTGTTCCTTACATTTTTTTTCAGCATCAGTGCACTGATAACTGATATTGCCAGGCCGACAGGCAGCACTTCTGCGTAGGTTAAAAGAATTACAAAGAGCGGATTTTTGTACATCTCTTTCATGCTTGTAATACTTTTCAACTGGTCATCGATCTGCAACCGGCTCGTGGCATTCAAATTGATATTCTTCATCATATGGACAGCGTATTTATCCATATAATCAGGTATGAAAAAGTAGTATTCTATCAGCCATGTAATCACATACATAGTTGAGCCGATCAATGTGATATACAATCCTATTTTAAAAGCTTTGCCAAACGTAATAAGACCTTCATTGGATTTATCCCTGAAATTTCTTATTCCTACATAAATTAGAGAGAATGCGAGGATCATGGCGGCATAGCCATAGATCATCCCGCTTTCATAATTCTGGTCTGAAATAGCCAGGGAAGCAACCATAAAAATGCATAGGATGATTCCACCTATCAGTCCACAAACAATAATTATTTTTTTCATCGTTCAATATTTTAGTATGCTAAGATGATAAAATATAATTTTTTTCTCCTCATACTTTAGGATGATTTTTTACCAGGTTGAATTTTCATCCTTAAGTTGAGTGATGTCAGGGTATAAGTTGTAATCTTTTGGCCAGTTCGATAGCCTGCGTCCGGCGTTTCACTGCTAATTTTTCAAATATCCTGGAAGCATGTGTTTTGATTGTGTTTAAGGAAACAAATAAACGCGAAGCGATTTCCTGGTTGCTCAAACCTTCCGCAATCAGTTGCAGCACTTGCATTTCGCGTTTACTTAAATTAAGTTTAATAATTTCTTTCTCATTTAATGCAAAGCCGCTGACTTTATCAGGGAAGATTTTTTTTTCAACAATAACAGTTTCAATTTTTGGTTTAGTTAATTTTAGTGTAAGCCAGATTCCCAGGGAAGTAAAAATAACCGCTATCGCGCCTGCATAAATCTCAAAAGCATGATCTATGACTATGAATTTTAATTCCAGCCATTTCAACAGAAACAGCATTGCGGCAAGTGAAAAACCGTAAAGAAGAGTGTCTTTATTTTTTACAACAAGTTTTATCATTAAGAGTGTCGCTTTGGTAAAAATAATAAATTAGTCAGTCGGTTGCAATATTAAAATTATTGGCAGTAATGACATTCGGTAAAGTAAGTCAGTGGTATGTTTCAATTAAAAGCGTTTATCCCAAACCACTTTAGTTTAGTATAGGCTTAAATAACATTCGAGACGAGGATTCTTATTACTGACTCCGCTATTGCTACAGCGAGTAGCGGTTTAGGGTACTGTCTAAGTTTTTAATAATTACTATTATCAAAACGCTATTTTTATAAAGGGAAACAATGTCTGAAGCAGCAGGCTTTCTTAAAATCCAGTGTTTAATTTATTGCAGTTAATTTATTAGCGGCAACAGCTATTCACTTGTTATCGATAGTATATGTAATTCCGATAGTAAGCATTTTTACTGTTTTATCAACTGCTAAAGATGTTTCGTTTTAATGAGTGTGACTGTTTTAACGACTGGTCTGCTTACTTCATATCCAAATGTTTTATAGTAATGATGGCGGTTTTATTTGAAAGAAAGTTCATGATAATTTACCAGATTGCTATTTATAAATGTGTTTATTTACCAGCTAGTTTAATGCACCCAAACAACCTGTCATGTATAAAAATCAACCATTGTTTTTCCAAATTTATATTCGAGTCTTCTTATTATTATTACCTATCATGCTTTTCAGGACAGCTAATGCGCAGTTAAGTTTAAATGGCAGCATTAATGGAAAAGTTACAGAATCAAAAACGGGCCGTACCCTCAGCGGAGTTACTATTCATTTGCAGAGCATATCAACTACTGTTGAAAAAGCAACCGACAATCAGGGATATTATGTCATTGATGCCCTCGTTCCCGGATCATACAAACTAACGGTTACGAATGTGGGATTTACAAAACAATCAAAAGATATAAATATTTTAAAAGGTCAGAGCCTATCACTAAGTTTTGCACTTTTAGAAGATATTGCACAGTTGGATCAGGTAGTGGTAGTTGGTTATGGATCGCTGCAAAAGCGTGATCTTACAGGATCAGTGGCAACTATTGATAACAAGATCATCCGGAGTTTACCGGTTGCTACTATTGATCAGAAAATGATCGGGCAGGTGTCCGGCGTACAGGTGCAACAATTATCGGGTTCACCCGGAGCTGGCACTTCTGTAAAAATACGCGGCAGCGGATCTCTTGGTGCAGGCAATGAACCACTATACGTGGTAGATGGAATGCCTTATTCAGCCGGCATGAATCAAAACTTAAACCCGCTGGTATTCATCAATCCAAACGATATCGAATCAATTACTATTTTAAAGGATGCTTCCTCAACAGCAATTTATGGTTCACGTGGAGCCAATGGTGTGATTATGGTTACCACCAGGAAAGCCACTTCGGATCGTACTGAAGTTAGTGCTTCGGTAATGGCGGGTGTACAGACTGTTCCACAAAAAGGACGACCGCACATGCTGAACCAGCATGAGTTCGTTGACTTGCAACGGGAGAAGATCGGCATTAAGATAAGGCAAATTGAAAACAGGGAACCCGTCAACACAGATTACCCCTTAGAGTACCAAAATCCGGCGAACCTTATTGGTGACGGAACTGATTGGTATGATGTACTATTAAGGCCAGCGCTTATACAGGAACAAAATGCCAGTCTGTTAAAGGGTACTAAAGAGTCACGTATCAACTTCAGCCTGGGTCATTACAAACAGAACGGTGTGCTGAGATATACCGGCCTGGAGAGGTTCAGTGGAAAACTGGGTATGGAATCTAATATCGGTAAGCGTGTTAAGATTGGCGCTTCTTTGCAACCCGCTTATATTTCACAGAACCGCACCAATACCAATTCCAGCAGGGAAGATATTCTCGGAGTTTCCATCTGGGCCAATCCTACCCTGCAAGCATACAACAACAAAGGAGAATTGGTACCCTACCTGGTATCGCCGCAGAACAAATATCATTCAGCATGGAGCTTCGTGAATCCTTTATTTAATTTGAAATCGACCACACAGACAGACAATGAGTTTCAGAGCCTTGGCCTTGCATATTTTGAATGGAAGATTACAAATGACCTCACCGTAAGGTCTTCATTGAATACTAACTGGTCCACCTCGAAGTATTTTCAGTACGTTCCCAGCACGGTCGGATCATCAAACACTCCACCTATTAATGGCACCGGCAGGTCAACCAGTATTACTATCCAGAACTTCGACTGGCTGATTGAAAACACTTTAACTTACACCAAATCATTCGGTAGTCACCGCGTCAGTGTGCTTGCAGGATATACCACACAGAAAAGCACTTCAAGGGGGATAAACCTAAATGCCGATCCTTATGCAAATGACCTCCTTCAAACAATCAATGCTTCACAGGCAATTAAAACCTGGGGTGAAAGCGTTAACCAATGGAGCATGATTTCTTACCTTGGAAGGATTAATTATTCCTGGAGCGACAAATATTTAGTGACGGCAACATTTCGCTCAGACGGATCGTCCAGATTCGGCGAGGCTAACAGGTTTGCAAACTTTCCTTCTGTTGCAGCAGCCTGGAGGCTCTCACAGGAAAAATTCATCAAACACATCAAGTCTATAGATAACCTTAAACTACGTACCAGCTTCGGTACCAGCGGAAACAACAACATCGGTAACTATGCCTCACTGGCATCAGTAAACGCAGGCTCTTATATTTTTGGAAGCACACAGGTCTCTGCAGCTGCCGTCGGTATTTCCAATCCAAATCTCACGTGGGAAGAATCGCAGCAGGTAGATGGTGGCTTTGATCTTTCTATGTTCAGTAACCGGTTAACACTGGTTGTGGATGTATACAACCGCAAAAGCAGGAACATGTTGCTGAGCAATATCATTCCGGCCATTACCGGATTTAATACCCAGATAGTAAACATGGGTAATGTACGCAACAGAGGTCTGGAAATCGCTTTAGGTGTTGCGCCGGTTTCAGCCAAAAATTTTCAATGGGATGTAAACCTGAACCTTTCCTTTAACCGCAATATGGTATTATCACTGAATCAGAATAGTGACAGGATTTTATCGGGCAACAACGATAACAATCCTACGCATGTTACGGTAGTTGGAAAGCCAATCGGGCAATTTTTTGGATATATTTTCCAGGGATTGTATACTGCTGCAGATATTCTTGATCCCAAAGTTCCAAAGTATCCGCAGGTATATGCAGGTGCAGGAAAATATGCCGATATTGATGGCAACGGTCAGATCAAGGATCTATCTGATTACACTATTATCGGTAATCCGTATCCTGATTATATTTTCGGATTTACAAATAGTTTTTCTTATAAAAATATCAGCCTTTCTGTTATCATCAACGGACAATCCGGTGGGCATGTAGTAAACGGTTTGCGGCAGACGGTTGATAACCTGCAAGGATTTTTTAATGTAAGTAAAGAATGGCTGAACCGCTGGCACAGCGCACAGGATCCGGGTGATGGAAAACATTATGGCATTCCCAACACCACGCCAAGTCTTGGTCACCGGATGAATAGTCAGTGGGTGGAAGAAGCCTCGTACCTGAGAATTGCAAATGTAACACTGGGCTATGCATTACCGGTAGGATGGATGAAACGCAGTGGATTTATCAACGGCGGACGTTTATATGTTACCGTTCAAAACCTGGCAATGTTCACGCGTTACGGCGGCGCTAACCCTGAAGCGCAGTCTGTAAATATCAATAACACCTTGTCACCGGGTTTTGATATATCATCCTATCCGTTATCGGGAACAGTATCTGCAGGGTTGAACTTGTCATTCTAATCGGTTTATCCTGCTACTTCAATAAATAATTTTCAATGTAAGATCAGGCATCTATTTTAAATTTAGTCGGATATTTAATATTGAAATCAAATGCAGCATCTTACTAATATCAAATACAACATATCGCCATTTTTATTAAACCTCTTTTCAATTATATTTCTGTTATGAAAAAAATATCACTGCTTGTTTTTATAATATTTATTGCGGCCTGTAAGAAAGATTTTCTTACCATCTACCCGCAGAATTCCCTGAACGAAGGCAATTTTTATAATTCCGAAAAGGAATACATTCTGTTGGCAAATGGCTGTTACCTGGGTATGCGAAATTATGAAAAGGAGCAGCATTGGATTATGGCAGAGCTTATTTCCGACAATGGTAGCTTTCAGTATAACAATGTTTCCGGAGAAGCTTCTAAAGGTATCATGGACCAGTTGATTTTTGCTTCAAACAATATAGTGTATTCCGGCTTCTGGAATTTATCCTATAATGGGATAACCAATTGTAATAAGTTACTGAGCGAAATTGACAGAACCGGTGTTTCATGGGCTAAACAATCTTATAAAGACCGTTGTACAGGGGAGGCTTTCTTCCTGAGGAGCCTGTATTATTTTAATCTGGTACGTCAGTTTGGTGGAGTACCACTTGTACTGCAACCCGTTACTTCTATCGAGGCAGTAAGTATTAAGAGATCAACTGAAGAACAGGTATATACACAAATAGTTGCCGACCTTAAGCAGGCGGTTGCTCATTTTACCCTGTCAACAGATGTGGAAGAAAGTGGCCGCGCTAACCTGGGTGCTGCCAATGCCTTGCTTGGGAAGGTTTATCTTACCATGCATAAGTATCAGGAAGCGGAAACGGTTTTAAAAACAGTGATGGACTCAAAGAGATATGACCTGCTTCCTAATTACGCAGATGTTTTTAATCCTTCGAAGAAAGATTATAAGGAAACGATCTTCGCTATCCAGTATTCAGAAAACAGTACGGAACTGGCAAATCGTTTTATATTCTGGTTTGCTCCCTGGAACTCGGCAGGTGCGATAACAAAACGGGCAAATATTAGTATCATATCCGGCGGTTGGAACCAGCCAACTGATGATCTTATCAATGCATTCGAAACAAATGATAAGCGTAAAATTGTTTCCATCGGAATCTATAACGGAAAAGATTGGGATGGCATCGTACGCGCGATTCCTTATTGCGCTAAATATTTTCCTCCTGTCTCCGCTCCTGATGATAGGTGTGGTGATAATTTACCTGTCATACGTTATTCTGATATATTATTAATGTATGCAGAAGTTCTCAATGAACAGGGCCGTACACCAGAAGCGCTTCCTTATGTACAGCAGGTGCGTAACCGCGCTGGATTAACCGATATGTTATCTGGTTATTCAAAAGAAACATTGGCGGACCTGATTGCCAAAGAGCGCCAGGTAGAATTTTGTTTTGAGAACCAGCGCTGGTATGATCTTAAAAGAACTGGTAAAGCAATTGCAGTACTTACCGCTCATGGCGCCCGTGAAAAAATAAAACGAACGTATCTGTTCGCAACCGCGTTCCAGTTTGCGCCTTACAAGCTGCTGGCCCCCTTACCTGAAACAGAAGTGGTAATTAATAAGCTGGAACAAAACCCTGGCTATTAAAATAACAGCACTACCATCATGACAAAAGTTATCATCTCCGCCGCGATACTATTTTTTATTCCTTATTTTCTTTTTTCCAAAATCAGGAAATCGCCCGGTAAGCCTAACATCGTTTACATAATTGCAGACCAGTGGCGTGCCCAGGCTACCGGTTACTCCGGCGATAAAAACGTAAACACCCCTAACCTTGACCGGCTTGCTGCCCATAGCATGAATGTAAAAAATGCCATTTCAGGGATGCCTGTCTGCACACCTTACCGCGCTTCCTTGTTAAGCGGTCAGTATCCATTGACAACAGGCGTTTTTATGAATGATGTAATGCTGGATACAGCTAAGACTACCATTGCAAAAGTTTTCAAAAGAAATGGTTACAATACCGGGTTCATAGGCAAGTGGCATGTTGACGGCCATGGCAGAAAAAGCTATATTCCTGAAAACAGGCACCAGGGTTTTGAATACTGGAAAGCGCTGGAATGTAGTCATGAATACAACAATTCTTTTTACTACTCCGGCAACGCTGGTTTAAGATTAGTATGGGAAGGATACGACGCTATCGCGCAAAGCAATGACGCCTGCAATTATATAAAAGAGCAGTCAAAAACGGCGAAGCCTTTTCTGCTGTTTGTTTCATTGGCACCTCCGCATGATCCATATAATACGGCTCCCCAAAAATACAAGTCCATATATGAAAACAAGCAGCTGCAGGTTAACGATAACGTGCCATTGCAGTTTAGGGAAAAAGTAAAAAATGATTTGAAGGGTTATTACTCGCACATGTCTGCCCTGGATGAATGCGTCGGAAAAATATGGCAGGCAATCAAAGATGCCGGGGTAGAAGATAATACAATATTTGTTTTCACGGCCGATCATGGTGATCTGCTGGGTGCGCATGGATCATGGAACAAGCAGCAGCCCTATAACGAAAGTATCCACGTTCCATTCCTGATTCATTATCCTTCCGGCTTTGGTACAACAGGTAAAACAACTTCTGTGCTGCTGAATACGCCGGATATTATGCCTACTCTTTTAGGCTTTAGCACAATAGCTGTCCCAGCATCGGTAGAAGGTAAAGACCTGTCAAAAATTATGTTGGGAAAAACAAAAGATACGATAAACGGCGTTTTGATTTCCTGCGTACAGCCATTTGGACAATGGAACAGGAAATCAGGTGGTAAAGAATATCGTGGTATTGTTACCGGTCGATTCACCTATGTAAGGGACTTGAAAGGTGCATGGCTGCTATTTGATAATTTAACAGATCCGCTCCAACTGAATAACCTTGTTAACCAATCAACTTCTAAAATGGTTCAAGAGGATCTCGATTTGCGGTTGAATAAGTTGCTGAAGGAAAGGAAAGATGATTTTCTTCCTGGAATGGAATATGTAAAAAAATGGAATTATGTTGTGGATGAAACGGAAACGGTACCTTATGTGAAGATGAATTACGAAGGCAAGCCAATCGTTGAGTAATTGAGCATCACATTCTAATACAAAGGAACATGAAAATAAGAAACGGCTTGATAACGATTGCCTTAACAGCTTTGTTAATTTCACTATTGTTTTCATTTCAAACAAAACAAAGTTTAAAACCCAATATTATTTTTCTCTTAGCAGATGACCTGCGTTATAATTCAATAGGGTGTATGGGAAACTCCATTATTAAAACACCTAATATTGACAGGCTGGCCGGGCATGGCACGCTTTTCAAAAACGCCTATGTTACTACCTCCATTTGCTGTATCAGCCGTGCAAGCATTTTTAGCGGCCAATATGCCGCCAGGCATCATATCTACGATTTTACTACCAATTTTTCTGATTCGGCACGCATGAATAATTTTCCTGCGATACTAAAACGAAACGGTTATTATACCGGCTTTATTGGTAAATATGGAGTTGGAGACAGCCTTCCTGCAACTGATTACGACTACTGGAAGGGATTTCCAGGCCAGGGTGTTTTCTTTTATAAAGATGCTGCAGGCAAACCAATACATAGCACCGATATGATGGGCGACCAGGCACTGGAATTTTTGAAAGTAAGGGATCAATCAAAACCGTTTTGTCTGCAGGTTAGTTTTAAAGCACCGCATGTGGAAGATAACAACAAGCTTCATAACGGTTATGTATACAGTCCCGCCTATGAACAATATTACAGCACAGAAATTATTTCTTCTTCGCCCACAGGTGAAGACAAATATTACTTTGCTTTTCCCGAACCTTTTCGTATTAATGCGAAAGGTATACCCAACGAAGCCCGGGTGCGATGGGAGCAAAGATTTTCTACGCCGGAGAAATACCAGGAATCTGTTAAATCATATTACAGGCTGGTTACCGGAATGGACGATAACATTAAAAGGATTATCGATGAACTGCAGAAAAAAGGTTTAGATAACAATACAGTAATTATATTTTCCAGTGATAATGGATATGCTTTTGGTGACCATGGATTAGAAGGGAAATGGTTCGGACAAAATGAATCTATCAGGGTGCCTACTATCATTTATGATGGCAGAAGTGAGGCGGATCAGCATATCAATGATCAGCTTGTTCTAAATATAGATCTTGCTCCGACAATCCTCGATTATGCAGGTGTTCGTGTTCCCGCTTCTATGCAGGGTAAAAGTCTGCGGCCTTATACCGAAGGAATGGCGGCTCCTTTGCGAAAAGAATTTTATTATGATCATCAGTATGACACGGATGGTTCTAAAGTGTACCTGCCAAAATCAGAAGGCTTAGTGCAACAGCGGTACAAGTACATGCGGTACTTCAATGGTAAGCATCCGGATAATTTTTTTTATGAGGAGTTGTTTGATCAATTACTCGATCCTTTTGAAGTGCATAATCTTGCTAACAGTCCCGGTAATTCAGCATTGAAATCGAAGATGACACAGACTATGAAGCAGCTCCGCGTTGACCTGAAATAGAAAAGCGTATGATGTATTCAGCAAACAATAAAACATGATATAGAGAGTATGAACAGTAGACATGAAACACCAATATGAGAGAGGCCCTTCGTGTTCTCTTTATTTCTTCTCTCCTGTATCCTCGTGTTGAAAAAAAAATTATAATTTTAAATCAACCTTCCTTCCTGTTTTAACAGCCAGGTAAATTGCATCGATGATCTTCAGATCTTTCAACGCTTCTTCGCCATCTACAGGCACCGGCGGCTTTTTACCCTGGAGCAATATGCCGGAAAACTCATCCATCTGCACCGTCTGGTGTGTTACATGCGGAGCAGTCAGTTCTCCTTTACTGGTTCGTCCCATAATAGGACCATAACCTGTGGAAGGGTATAGTTCGGCATAACCTTTTTCCGCGTTAAGAAAAAACCGATCCAGGTTATTCATATTATAGGAAGACAAACAGGAAGCCACCGCGCCGCCGGGAAAACCAAATTGAAATTCAATGGTTTCATCTACCCCTTCTTTAAATTTTACAGGATCCGTTTTTGTTTCCTGCGCTGTTACCCAGACAGGATCTTCTCCTGTCATATAACGCGAACCATTAATCGCATAAATACCGATGTCCATCATTGAGCCGCCACCGGCAAGCTGTTTATTTAACCTCCACTGAGCAGGGTCACCAATTTTAAAACCACAGAGTCCCTGGAAAAATAATATTTTACCTAACTCACCCTCTTTACGCATGCGGATTATTTCCAGTGTCTTGGGTTCAAAATGCATACGATAACCTACCAGTAATTTAACGTTGGCCTTCTTGCATGCATCTATCATCTCCTGTCCGTCTTTAGCATTAACAGACATCGGTTTTTCACTGATAGCCTGCTTGCCTGCTTTGGCTGTTCGTATAACAAAGTCTTTATGCAACGAGTTAGGTGTGATAACATACACCGCGTCAATGTCAGGATTGTTTTTGATGTTATCAAAATTCTCGTAGCTATAGCAATTTTTCTCAGGGATTTTATACTTGGCCTGCCAGTCTTTAAGTTTCGAAGGGGTGCCGCTGACAGCTCCTACCAGTTTGGCTTTGGTACAGGCCTGCATAGCGTCGGCAACACGGGTGCCGTAACTTCCTAATCCCAGAATAGCTACCCGGAGTACAGGTCCCTGGTATGGTTCGTATGCTTTACTACTTGCCGCAGCAAATCCATATTTCGATAACAAGGGTAAGGCAATCGCCGAAGCGGTGAGTTTTTGTAAAAAATCCCGACGTGAATTCATAGCAAATTGTTTATTGATTTAATGTTTATAAAAAATGCTTCAGCCATTGTTTAGCTTCCTTATCATTACCAAATGTTTTCATAGGAATAGGAGGCGTTTTTAACTTGAAGAACATATTGATAACGAGCTTACCCATTCCTGCTCTAGACACCACCGCCATTGCAGAATATAAAGTAGGTAACATTTCAGCAGCAAACTTTCTTGTTTGCTTATCCGGCACAGGATAATTGCTCAGATAAATCAACATAGGCACTACCCTGTCTTTTGTAATTTTTTTTACGAGGGCGATATTTTTTGTTATGTTTTCAACAGTTCGTTTGGTACTCTTTGACACGGATACCAGGATGCCATAATTATCGAACCAGTAGGTGGCGATCTCGCCATCAAATATTTCGGTGTTATATGGTGGTACGGGTGAAAACATGCTGGCCAGGAGACCAAGTTAACAAATTATAACAAATTGTACAAGGTTTACCAGGATTATTATATCCGTTCATTTGTGATCTTGTATTCAGACTTTATTAGTTTTAAAGTAACTGCAAATTGACATGTTTACTATCAGCCATCAGATTCTATAAGCTATCAGAAGAAACCTATGGAGCAATGATCTGCTGATAGGTGAAAGCTGTTAGTAACTTATTACCTGATTTTATTTTTAGCATAACACTAGCTCCTATTGTCTCAAAGGCATAGAGATTTGATTAAAATAATCATTAGACAGGCTGACTTTATTTTACAAAAGTTTCTTTAACTCTTTGAGACCTGACAACATTTTAAATCTCGATATTACAAATTAAGTAAATTTAACTGGCGTTGTCATTACTAAACAATTTATCATGGAGAAGACTATCGAAGATTTTTTAAGTGGTAAGTCACAAGTTACCCGTAAACTATTTGAACATTTTGTTACTACTTATTCCAAACTAGGCGAGGTAACGGTACACCCTGCAAAAACCATGATAGGTATAGCAAATTCACATAAACGCATTGCCTGGATAATCCGGTTGGGAAAGAATTTTGTCCATATTGTTTTCCCGTTCAGGAAGGCTTACCCGGACAATTTATGTTTTATAAAAATTGCCCAAGTGCCGGGGGACTATCAGCAATTCAATCACCATTTCAGAATGTACAGAAAGGAAGATGTGAATGATGAAGTTATGCATTTTATGAAGCTGGTTTACCTGGATGAAGCCGCCGTTCAGCGATAAATTCTAAAGCTTAAAAATATTTACCAGTCCATTTTAAGTAATGTTACTCCCTGCCGTGGCAGTGATATTTTTATAGCGGTTTTGCCATGGGTTACCGTCAACTCTTCATTTTTACCAATTGTCTGCAACTGACCAGATTTTTCAAGTGTGGCGATCTGCTGAGTAGTAGGGTTTTGTGGTGAACCCATCTTTTTCCAGGCTTCATACGAGTTGCTGTGTTCGCCGTCAATCCTGTATTGTGTAAGCGTTACCACACCTGCCGGTAAGTTACTAACGTTGATGGTTACGGGCTCGCCGGGTGACTGCAGATCCTGATCATGGTAATTCCAAACCATAATAGCCGCGCCTTTCTTATTCTTCGACGCAAGCGCGCCGATATCGGTCTGCCCCCTCACACTGGAATCAAGCACTGTTTTCAAATCATACATCCGGTTACTTTCAGCCTGTACCAGGTTGCCATTCATCATACCAAACATTCTAAACACATTCAGTACCGGTTTGTCAACACCGTTAGTAGCCAGGTCGCGGAAACCATAAAACCAGGGCTGGTTTTCAAATTCAAAGGACCAGGAAACGGCACCGGTGAGGTTAGCGTGGTTAAGGATAGATAATTCATACTTACGGGCAAATGTAGCGGCGGTATAGCTTGAATACATCGTACCATTACGGTAACCGTTAGACGGGTTGGTAGCCATACCACATGCCGCACAGCCCTCCGGATCAGATTCGCCTACTATCAAAGGAAGATTTTTTGTTTCAGGATAAGTAGCCGCGATCTTCATCCCGGCATTTATATCCCGCAGCTGCGGCGACATATTCATCCATACAATTCCGTCCCTGATAGTAGGATTGCCTTTGGCATGAAACAGGAGCGCTTCAAGCGGCGATCCTTTTTTACCGGTGGCATAGTTGGTATCATACAGGCAATGCTTTATAAAATTATGCATCCACTGTGTAGCGCCTGCACTTGAAGTACCCGCGATATTCATCCCGCCAATTTTTGCAGTGGGTAACGCACGTTTCAATCCGTCGGCGGCATAGTCATATAATTTATGAAACTCCTGCTGCGTGCCTTTCCAGTAACCGTTAGGTTCGTTCCATACTTCCCAATACCAGCTTTCCACTTCTTTCTTCCCGTAACGTTCTACGGAATGTTTTACCCATTGGTACACCAGCTCGCGCCATTTATTGTAGTCTTTAGGCGGGTAGGCCCAGCCGGTAAAAATTTTACTGTAGGGCTCACCCGGTTTCCAGTCGTGTTTATATGGCTCGGGATGGGTAGACATAGCTTCAGGCATAAAGCCTATCTGCGCCAGAGGTTTCATACCCCGTTTGATGTAAGTGTCGAAAATGCTATCGATGATCTTCCAGTTATAAATGGGTCTGCCATTGGCATCTTCAGTATAAGCGTTGGTGGATCCCCATTTCAACGCAGGCTTGCCATCACCGGTAACTAACAGACTATGGGCACGAACGTAAACGGGAAGCGGGCTTAAAGCAGCAATTTCTGAAAGTAATTTTTTGCCGTCTTTCATATAGGTGTAGTTTGGTTCGTCGTAGCCGAACCACGCCCAAATAGGTTTCATGGGTCCTTTATCTTTAGAGAGATCAATATTGATGATCGCAGGTTTTGTTGACTCCTGATTATAACCCCGGATACTGATTGTTGTGAGCGCAATGAAAAGAAGGGATTTGAAATAGTTCATGTTTATTTGGTTTAAATGGATAATCAGTTTTGGCTTTATGTGATGAAATTTATTTTAACCACGGTGGTCCACAAAGTCATTCCTCTGTGAACCTCAGTGTTACCTATTCCCCCCTCCTTGGTTAAAAAAATTATCGGTAACTAAACGGTATTCCTTCATCCACATAATCCTGCAACTCTTTGTTCTTCACTAACGGACCTAACATAAATAATAAT
>Ga0123337_10004191_pt1 | contig 14817 bp, 19 predicted proteins | sample frozenSSSSmetaG_FD_89792 | JGI IMG/M metagenome (GOLD analysis project Ga0123337, IMG submission 89792) | Glacier valley bacterial and archeal communities from Borup Fiord, Nunavut, Canada, to study Microbial Dark Matter (Phase II) -... | ecosystem: Environmental > Aquatic > Freshwater > Ice >... | reverse complement strand
GGTAGTTTATTTACCCTGAATGAGAGTGATTATCCTACTTATATCAAATCGTGTGCAGATAACTTGCTTGAGAAGATAACGTAATGAAGCAAACAACGCCACACAAACACCCACTAAATGCCGCGATATGGCTAGTAGATAGAGGATTTATAACATGGCTGGATTAGGCAGAACAATATCTAAAGAACTAATTGAACGGCTTAATAGGTTTGATGAGTTACAAAAACAGTTTTTTGTTGTTAATGCAAAGCTGGCTCAGATTAAAAATTCAGCCAAATGGCTAGCGAAACACGTTGAATTTGACATGGAAAGCAACGGAGCTATTTACAATGAAGCCGCATATGAAAAGCTAATGTTTGAAATCAAAGAATCCCCTGCTCAATCACTAGTCAATATTCAAGCTGATGCAGTTATCGACTATGAAAACTCATTAAGCTCTTTCCCATTATCAGCGGAAGATTACGCCCAACAACTACGCGACAACGCAAATAAAAGTGAAGGGGAATAAAATGCCAATAATGAATTTTGATTTAGATGATGGACGCAAGCCCGTCAGCTTTACATTGAAGCCAGATGATTGTGAGCGGTTTATGGAATTTATGTCTAACTGCTCGGCACAAAAGCGGCAGCTAGAAGAAGCTATGGAGCTTGTGAATATAATTAATAATAGCCAAAACCTTGCAAATAAAAGTGAGGATAAGTGATGGATATTAACGAAAAAATAAACCTATCTAATTTGCCCTACTTTTTAACTGAACAGGTCGGCTTATATTATGATAAAAAATTATCTGACTGTCATGAGGAAATAACCGAGCAATGCGGTTGTGATGATCATGAAGATACTGAGGAAGGTGAGAGATATGCGTAATTTATTTGAAGAACCAAAAGCGGGCGATATGGTAGTACTAGTTCACCGTGGTGGGCATGAGTATCTCAAACAAATACAGTCAGTAACTAGCCGAACAATACGAATAGCCGGATGCAACTTATACAAGTTTAGAAGAAATGGTGTTATGCACAAAACATGCGATAGAGAACAAAAAATAAGGCTAACAATAAAGCCTTACAGCGTTAAGGTTGTAAAGTAATGGAATGTCAACCAAAAGGCGGCATGTGTCGTGCCTGTAAATACTGGCACTCTGACTGCTCAGTCCTTGATTTTGAATCTATGCCTATCATTGAAATTTGCACGGATGAGATCATCGTTAAATGTACGAAGTTTGACCGGAAAAGTGCGAAGGAGAATTAAATGTCAAACAATAACATACTAAGTATTGACGATTTAAAGCAGGCCACAGGCTACGAACGCCATGGTGATGTTGAAAAATGTCTACGTGATAATGATATCCGCTTTTTTAGAAGTAAAAAAGGCGTATGGACTACCCTTGCACTAGTCAATGCTGCAGGTGGTATTATTGCAGGGCAGCAATTGGATAATCAGAGCGTCTTATAATGGAAACTAGAGGCCGAAAACGCAAGTTTAATACAGCTATCCCCGCCCACATCAGTCAAAACCAATTGCCTGATAGTTGTTATTGGGATAACTCAGCAAGCGGCCACTGGTACACGACCTATAAAGATGAAACAGGCCGCCAACGCCGCAAACGTATCGCCAGCAAACACGCCACCCTTTCCGATTTGCATAAAATAATCGAAGAATTAAAAGGCGTCGATAAAAACACATACAAATGGCTTTCTAACCTGTTTCAAAAGTCAACGCAATTTAAAGATCTCGCTACAAGCACGCAAAGTGATTACCGTTATTGCAGCAAGATAGTTGAAGCGCATCCCACCAAGTTAAATAAACCACTAGGCGAAGTGTCACTTAGTAAATGGAACGCGCCACTTATTCAAAAGTTAGTTGATCAGATGTCCGTAACCCGTGGTGCATCCGCAGCTAATCACGCATTAAGATACACCCGTAGGCTATTAAAATGGGGCAAGAACCGTGGCTATATCCCCGAGAATTACGCGACAGGTGTTGAACAAGCCAAAGAGACACCATCACAAAAGTTAGTCTCAGAAGATGCGTATATGCGTGTCCTCAATTATGCAATTGAATGCGGTAATTTATTACCAAAAACAAAAGGTAGCGCCCCGCCCTATATCTGGATGATCATGGAAATTGCCTACCTATGCAGATTACGCGGCATAGAAGTTATCACTCTCACAGAAGATAAGGCAACAGATCAAGGAATCATCTGTGACCGAACAAAAGGTAGCAGAACAAATATTGCAGAATGGAATGGCAGATTAAAAAAGGTATGGAAATCCGCTATAGATAAAAGAAATGCAATATGGTCCGCATCAAAACACCCTATTCCACACATTGCAAAAAACAGATTTGTTATCATCAATCATGACGGCATGGCCATCAGAAAACAATCACTCGATAACGCCTGGCAACGTTTCATTAAGCGAGCGATTAAACTTGAAATAATTACCGAAGAAGAACGTTTTAGCCTGCATGATCTAAAACGCAAAGGCGCAACAGATACCAAAGGCACTAGAGCAGAAAAACAAGAAGCAACAGGCCATCGTTCAGCAGCAATGATGGATGTTTATGACAAGTCAGTGCCGTTAGTTAAGCCTAGTGGCGAGTAATATTTAAGGCTCAAAAGCACCGTAAAATAACTTGTAACGTATTGATTTTTAAAGACTGGAAAACACGTTACACCGTAAAATAAAAAGGCATAACCAGTTGATAATAAAGCTTAATTGAACTCATTAAGAGTCAGCTACTCTACCAGTTGAGTTAAGAGTCCTTGGTGCAGGATTCTAGCACATTATTGTCAATCAGCAGCCAACTAACTGCTATTTCTTTGGGCTAATAATTCAACTAATTGATAGATGATTTCCTGTGCTTGTTTAGGAGTGATGTTATCAGGGTTTATTGTTGCTAGATGCGTTTCAACTAGCGATGGCGGCACTGATGACAAAACTATCGGCTGATTAAATAAATCAGCTTGTTGTTCGTTATTAGCCTGATAAGTTTGAAGTTCCATTTGTTGTAACATTTCGAGTTGTTGTAATTTATCTTTAGCTGCTTTAATCACGTCATTCGGTACACCAGCCAACTTCGCAACTTGTAAGCCGTAACTTTTACTGGCTGCACCTGTTTTTAACTTGTGCATAAACACTATTTCATCACCATGTTCGATCGCATCTAAATGCACGTTAATGGCTTTTTCATATACCTTTGGAATTTCAGTCAGCTCGAAATAATGGGTTGCAAACAGGGTATACGATCCCAGGTCACGTACTAATTTTTCAGCACAAGCCCAAGCTAAAGACAAACCATCAAAGGTACTGGTACCGCGGCCAATTTCATCCATTAACACTAAGCTGTGCTCAGTGGCATTATTCAATATATTAGCCGCTTCACTCATTTCAACCATAAAAGTTGACCGGCCTGATGCTAAATCATCGGATGCCCCTATCCGAGTAAAAATTTGATCAACGGGTCCAATGACAACCTTAGTTGCAGGTACAAAACTTCCCATATGTGCCATTAATACAATTAAAGCTGCTTGCCGCATATAGGTTGATTTACCGCCCATATTGGGGCCGGTAATTAATAACAGTCGCTGTTTCTCACTAAAGTGAAGATCGTTTGGACAAAAATTTTGTTCTGTCACACCTTCAACGACAGGATGACGCCCTTCTTCAATTTTAATACCATTTTTCTGGCTAAATTCTGGTGCTACATAGTTTAATGTGTCGGCACGCTCTGCCAAGTTAGTTAATACATCCAATTCTGCTAAGGCATTAGCAGAGATTTCTAATGCGGCTAAATCTGGGGAAAGTAACTCAAACAAATTGTCATATAATACTTTTTCTAAGGCCAAAGCACGTTCATTGGCACTGAGGACCTGATCTTCAAAACTTTTTAATTCAGGGGTGATATAACGCTCAGCATTTTTCAGAGTTTGCCTGCGTATATATTCAGTTGGTACCTCAATATGATGAGAACGGCTGATTTCTATAAAATAGCCATGTACACGATTATAACCAACTTTTAATGTTGACACACCAGTTCGTTGGCGCTCACGTTGCTCTAGGTCATTTAAGAATTGACTAGCGCGATCGCGTATCGTGCGTAAATGATCTAATTGTTCGTTGTAGCCTTCGGCAATCACACCACCATCTCGAATCAATACGGGTGGTTCAGCAATAAGTGCTGTTTCTAATAAACTCAGCACTTCTGGGAAGGTACCTAATTCACGATCTAATTGGATTAATCGTTTGGAAGTGGCAGCGACTAAAACGCGATGTATCTCAGGCAATGAATTAAGGGTATTTCTTAAATGCATAAAATCACGCGGTCGTGCTGATTTCAACGCAATACGCGCTACGATACGTTCAATATCGCCCAATTTACGTAACATATCTTGTAAAACAACTATCGATTCAGTATCGATAAATTGTTTAATCGCTTGCTGACGTTGCTTTAAAACTTCATGGTCACGTAAGGGCCTTAACAGCCAACGACGCAATAATCTTGCACCCATCGGTGACGCAGTTTTATCAAGAATAGATAATAAGGTATGTTCACGGCCTCCAGACAGGTTAGTCTCTAACTCCAAATTACGTCTAGATTGAGGATCTAACTTAATACTATCGCAGGTTTTCTCGAGTTTTAAACCTCGAATATGCGGCAAGGCCGTACGATGCGTTTGTTGTGCATAATTTAGTAAACAACCTGCTGCGATGATCGCTAAAGTCATATCATCGCAGCCAAAGCCTTTTAAATCCTGAATTTTAAAATGTTCACATAAACGGCGACGTGCAGTATCTGACTCAAAATGCCATGTGGGTAATCGTCGTATTTGTTTATCAAACGACGATAAAATATCTGCTAATGTTTCATCAAGTAGAATTTCAGCCGCTTGCAAACGTGCTAATTCAGCTTGAACTTCGGTCAAAGAATCTAACTCACTCACGGTAAATCGACCGCTACTTAACTCTGCGGTAGCTAATCCATATCGGCCTTTATGTTCAGCGATTGCCACTAATAAATTTTCATTGCGGCTGTCGAGTAAAGCTTCTTCGGTTAATGTGCCGGGCGTTAATATTCGTACTACTTGTCTATCTACTGGCCCTTTACTAGTCGCTGGATCACCAATTTGCTCACAAACAGCAACCGACACACCTAAATTGATTAATCGAGATAAATAAGAATCAGCTGCATGGTAAGGAATTCCTGCCATCGAAATTGGTTTACCATTACTATTACCACGCGCCGTTAAAGTTATATCAAGTAGCTCTGCCGCTTTGTGGGCATCGTCATAAAACATTTCATAAAAATCGCCCATTCTATAAAATAATAAATGCTCTGGATTTTCGGCTTTAATGCGTAAATACTGCATCATCATCGGTGTATGTTTTATAGCGGTTGACTCCATTATTACTACCTTTTTTATCGCCTTAAAAGCGCACTAATAATAGATATACGCATTTTTCAATATTGTAAAATATATTCGTTATCATAACATTTCACCCATTAAGTTCACATGAATGTGCTATGGATATATTTACAACATATTCAAATCTTACAAAGAACACTTAGTTATGGATGAATCCAAACCTAACAAACATCGGCTATTAAATAACTTGATTAGCTGTTGATTGCTATAATGCTCAACACGCCATGATAAATACATCCACACAATACATCGTCGCTCAGCCTACAACGGCTGAATATGAAATTAAAAAATCACGTTTTATTGGAATGCTCTCATCTGCTATTAATGAAAATGAAGCCATAAGACATTTACAAAATTTAGCGGCACAACATCCCCATGCAAACCATCTTGCTTTTGCCTGGCGAATTCGACAAGCCGATGGTTTTATCAATGAACGTTGTCATGACGCTGGAGAACCATCTGGTACAGCTGGTCGACCTATTTTGGCACCCCTTGAAGGTGGCGCTATAATTAATACAGTGGTCGGTGTCATTCGATATTTTGGTGGGGTCAAGCTAGGAACGGGAGGTCTAACGCGCGCCTATGGCGCTGCGGCGAAATTAAGCATTGATGCAGCAACACTCGTCCCTTGGGTTGAAATGGTTATCTTGAAACTCGATATTGACTATTCACAACTGCAAACATTGGAATATCAACTTAATAAATGTAATGGCCAAATTATTGATCAGCAATTTACTGATCGCGTACATGTTTCTATTAATCTACCAGCCCAGGAAAGAGCTCAAATTCAGCAACAATTTACTGGATATTAATAACTAAACCTAATCGCCTGTAAGGTGTTTAACGCTGAACTAAAAAAATTGTCAAATATACGTACAATCAATCTAGCATAAATTCTATGGCAAAGCCGACATGCTGTTCTATACGTCTGACTTTTGATGGCACAATGGGCGCATCGTCAATTTCTAATGTTTGAACTTGCACATCATCTCCAATATGAATGAAGCTGGTATCAGGACACATCAAAAATAATCCACTGTCTGATAAATCCCTCATTTCTAAGATTCTTTCTATATTAGGATCTGCAAAAAATTTAATTTTTGCTACGTGTTTTAACCGCTGATCACGACGATTATTATTAGTACTCATTAGATTTTATAGCCCTCCAGAAGTAACGATCAGGTCGCGAACCCGTTCCGCAAGTAATTTATAGCCCAAAGCATTAGGATGAATACTATCGGATTTAGTAGCGGAATTTCGTTCAAGCTCAGGAATAATGGTTAATTCAATGGGTAAGTTATTCGCGGAAGCAAGTTCTGTATATAAGTCAGGTACTGCCAAGGTAATACTAAATCGAGGTACAGCAATCAACACAACCTCAGCGCCTGATTGTTGTATTAATGTAATCATCTGCTCTAGGTTATTTTTAAGCTGATCATTACCTAACTGTCGAATCAGATCATTACCTCCGTGACACAAAATAACTAAATCCGGTTTAGTTTGCTCAAGAAGCAATGGCAACCTTAACAAACCTTGTTGACTTATTTCACCAGGAATACCCGCATTGATCACTTTCCGTCCGATAAGCTGCTGTAGTACGGCAGGATAACTTTGTGTTGCACTATCGGCACCCGTACCAAAAGTCAAACTATCGCCGAAGGCAATAATTACCGCATCACTAGATAAAGGTTTCAGCGTGAATGAACTATCGGAACAACTAATTAGACAAAAAAAACACCACACTAATAGTACGAAGCTGAATGGCCGTCTTAGTTTCATCATAAAATTAAGTGGCGCTTGGAAATAAGCGATTAAAATTAGCGGTGGTTTGTCGCGCGATATTGTCTACTGTATCGCCGCGAAGTTTAGCCAAGAATTCTGCAACATGTACGACATAGGCTGGTTTGTTGGTTTTGCCTCGATGCGGCATAGGCGCAAGATAAGGTGCATCCGTTTCAATCAAAATTCTATCTAGTGGTAATTTTTTTGCGACTTCTTGTAATTCCAAAGCATTTTTAAAGGTCACAATACCAGAGAGTGAGATGTAAAAGCCGATGTCTAAAGCACGTTGTGCAGTTTGCCAGTTTTCAGTGAAACAATGAATAATACCACCGGCCAGTTGGGCATTTTCTTGTTCTAAAATCGTCATCGTGTCATCACGTGCTTCACGAGTATGAATAATCAACGGTTTTTTGAGTTGTTTTGCCGCTTCAATATGAACCCGAAAGCGATCACGCTGCCATTCTAAGTCGCCTTCACTACGAAAGTAATCTAGGCCAGTTTCACCAATTGCGATAACTTTATCATGTTGTGCGAGGCTGATCAGTTCATCAACAGTGTAGTTTTCATCCTTGTCAACATTGGGATGAATACCGACACTCGCAGTGAGATTAGGATAGTTATCAGCAATTTCAAGTATTTGTTGACAGCTATCCTTATCGATTGAAATGCATAGGATATGTTCGACTTGAGCATCATGAGCTTGGGCGATGACGGCGTCTAATCCGCCTTCTTGTTGTGCCAACAAATTAAGATGGCAGTGTGAATCTATAAACATAGGTATAATTCTTTTATTACATTGTGTGAGTGGCTTTGTCTGCTTTTTTATCAGCTAGATAATTTTCTATTTTGCCTCTTAAAATAACGCCTGAGCCATCTATATCACTAAAATGAACGCCAATTCCAGCAGCTTGGTTACCTTGAGCACCTTTGGGTGTTATCCAAGCAATCGTCCCGGCAACAGGGATTTTATCAGGTTCAGTCATCAAATTAAGAACGATGAACACCTCTTCACCAAGGTTATAAACTTTGTTAGTAGGAATGAATAATCCACCGTTTTTTAGAAAAGGCATAAATGCATGATAGAGCATGTTCTGATCTGTGATTTTTAATGCCAGAATACCTTTACCAGGAGCCATCGCCATAATTTTACCTTTTATTGGTTGATCATATTACTGTTCGCGATACGCATAACAGATACGATAAAATCTTCTATTAACATGGTGTTGTTAATGTTATTTTGAGACGATACTAGCTTTATTACTTTCACTATGCAATCAGATATTTGCCAATACACAGCGTTTTTAGCTTGGTCTGGTGAAGTCGTTGGTGAATGTGTAATTGATTCTATCATACGTTCTCTAATCATATACTGAAGCTGGTTGAGCACAGTTATTAAATCATACTTTAACCACGAGGCAGCTAACGCTATAGGATTCACCGAATTTTTTAAGATTAAGTTAAAATCATTTTCCACTTGTGTATATTGCTCTGCCATTTCGCCATTCAACATATCGACAACCGCTAAGGGTGCTCCTTTAGCAAGCTGTAATAACTTTGCCAAAGTTTCACTATCGAGTTTATTGTCAGTATTGGTGTTTAACCAGTTTATAGCTTGCTCAGCCGTTGGGCAGACTTGATGATAGTTCTGACAACGACTTTTAATGGTGATTGGCAGCTTTTCAGGATGTCCTGTTATCAAGATTAAAAGTGTATTATGCCGAGGTTCTTCTAATAATTTAAGCAAGCTATTACTTGAACTCACATTCATATTATCTGCAGGTGTGATAATAATTGTTTTCCATTTCGATATACTTGGCGTTAATTGTTGTTTATCTCGCAAGTTTCTAATTTGATCGATCTTAATTTGCTTGCCTGTTTCTTCGGGTGTTATCTCAATATGATCAGGATGGCTGCCTGCATTGACTAACTGACAACTATGACAATGGCCACATGAAGACTGATCTTGATTGCGGTTAAGGCACAGCACACTGGCTATAAGGTGCTGGGCAAAGCTATTTTTAGCGAGTCCCTTAACACCTGAAATTAATAGTGCATGAGGTAAACGATTATTGAGCAGTTGTTGGCAAAGTTGCTGCCATAAACGAGTTTGCCAAGGATAAAGTGGTGTTAACATGCTAGTTGTTAAGCAGATTATCTAATAATGTCGAGAGTTGTAATTCAATCTCGACAATCGTTTTACTAGCATCAATTACTTTTATCCTATTGGGTTCTTGTCGGGCAAGTTGTAAATAACTTTGTCTAATCCTCTGAAAGAAATCAACTTTTTCTTGTTCAAAACGATCAATACCTTGATTACGACTTAATACTCGTTGTTGGCCAAGTTCTACTGACAAATCAAATAGAAATGTCACATCAGTTTGTAGACCTTTCAACGCCCATTCAGATAATGTAGTTATTCGCTGCAGATCGATACCTCTGCCACCACCCTGATAAGCAAAGGTAGCATCAACAAAGCGATCAGATAACACCCAATCACCCCGTGCCAGTGCAGGCTTGATCACTTGCTCGATATGTTCAGCCCGAGCTGCAAACATCAATAATAATTCGGTATCCACCGCCATACCACTAGTCGTGGGCGTCAGTAATAAGGTTCGAATTTGTTCGCCTAAATCTGTACCACCAGGCTCTCGAGTAACAACAAGTTGTTTACCGTTCTGACTAAGATAACGCCGAATAAAAGCTAATTGTGTAGACTTCCCTGCACCTTCGATACCTTCAATACTGATAAATTTACCGATCATTATTGTTTCAACTGATATTGTCTAACAGCCTTGTTATGGTCTGTTAAATTGGCGGAGAAGACATGTCGACCATCTTGTCCAGTCGCGACAAAAAACAAACTGTTTCCCGCCTGTGGATGTAATGCTGCTTCAATTGATTGCTTACTTGGCAGGGCGATTGGTGTTGGCGGTAGTCCATGACGAGTATAAGTATTGTAAGGCGTATCAGCGGTTAAATCTTTACGTCGTAAATTACCATCAAAATTGGCACCTAAGCCATAAATGACGGTGGGATCAGTCTGCAGGCGCATTCCCATTTCTAGACGTCGGACAAAAACGCCTGCTATTTGAGTTCTCTCTTCAGCAATACCCGTTTCTTTTTCAATAATTGAAGCCATAATCAATGCTTCGTACGGTGTTTTATATGGTAAGTTTTCAGCTTTATTTTTCCAAGATATTTCCAGATTACGGGTCATTAAGCTGTGTGCCCAACTTAATATTTGTGTATCTGTCGTTCCTGCAGTGAAATTATAGGTTTCTGGCGCAAACTCGCCCTCACCATTATTTAACGGTAAAGATAAAGCCGTCATCACCGTCGGTAATGCGCTATCACTTAATGTTTTTGTTAGACGCTGATCCGCAGCAACCATCGAAATGAGCTGTTGCGCCGTCATCCCTTCAATAATGGTAAAAGAATATTGAATAACCTGACCTGCGATGAACTGATCAAGTAACTGAGGCAAGGTCGTATTTGGTTGAATAAGGTATTCACCGGCTTTAATTAAATGTGCTTTATGGCTAAGACGGCCATATATGTGTAAATATTCTGCTGGTAAACGAGTTAAACCAGCATTATAGATATCATGACTTATTTGTTGTAAGTTGCTGCCCATCGCTACGGTATAGACATAACCTTGCTTATTGACTTGTAGCGGCGTGGACATAAATTTATGATATTGATCCCAAGCAATCATTGAAACCACAACTAATATTACTAGCAAACTTAAAACTATTTTTACAAATAAACGCATCTTATTTTTTCGCCTGCTGTAAACCATCTTGAAGCTTGTGCGTTATTGGGCCTACAACATAAGCCTTATTATCCATTTCAGCCACTGGCCAGATCTCAATAATACTATTAGATAAAAATATTTCATCCGCCGCCATAAGATCGTCGATATGAATCTTCGTTTCAACAACAGAAACATTCAATGTTTTAGCTAACAGTATGATTTGTGCACGCATAATACCTGCAACACCTGACATATCGAGCAGTGGTGTGAATAACTCGCCGGCTTTTACTATGAATACATTACTCATTGTCGCTTCAATCACGTACCTAGCTTTATCTAACATGATGCCTTCGGCTGTATCGGAATCACGCCACTCATTACGAGCAAGAATTTGGTCAAGTCGATTAAGATGTTTAATACCAGCCAGCACAGCATTTTCAGACAAGATATGTGTGCACAATCTAACCTTAATGCCAGCTTGATTATTTTGGGCGGGGAAAATAGGCAAGGGATGAGTTGAAATGATACGAGTAGGTTCCACCCCCTGGCTAGCTAAATAACCTCGACCACCACTGCCTCGAGTAACAATGACTTTGATAACTGCGTCATTATCACTCAAATTATTGCATACTATAGTGAGTTCACTGAGCAATTGTTCTGCTTGAATAAATTCTATATTGAGTCGTCTACAGCCATCAATTAATCGTGCAAGGTGTGCATCAAGTAATTCGATCTTTCCATTACGAAAAGCCATGGTTTCAAATAAACCATCACCATATTGTAAGCCACGGTCTGAGATGGCTATCTTGTCATCGGACAGACCGTTAATCAGAATCATATCAATTCCGAGATTAGCTTAACTTTTTAAATATAATAGTGCCGTTTGTACCACCAAAACCAAAAGAATTCGACATGGTGACTTCAATAGGCATTTGTCTTGCAGTATGTGGCACATAATCTAAATCACATTCTGGATCAGGATTATCTAGATTGATTGTTGGTGGTGCGACTTGATCACGGATAGCTAAGATACTAAATATCGCTTCAACCCCGCCTGCAGCACCTAACAGATGACCAATCATTGATTTTGTTGAACTCACAGCAACATTAGGCGCAGCACTACCGAATGCCGTCTTGATAGCTTGTGTCTCACCTGCGTCTCCGGCCGGTGTTGAGGTACCATGAGCATTCACATAATCGATTTGATCTGCAGATAAACCTGCATCAGCCATCGCATTTTTCATGCAACGAGCTGCGCCTTCACCACCAACGGATGGTGACGTCATATGGTAAGCATCAGAACTCATTCCAGAACCGACTAGTTCGGCATAGATTTTAGCGCCACGTTTTACGGCATGTTCATATTCTTCAAGGACAATAACACCCGCGCCATCACCTAGCACAAAACCATCACGATCTTTATCCCATGGACGACTTGCCGCTTGCGGATCATCATTGCGTGTAGACAACGCACGTGCAGCAGCAAAGCCTCCAAGTCCCATGTGACACGTTGACATCTCTGCACCACCTGCAATCATTACGTCTGCATCACCGTATTGAATCATTCGGCCTGCCGATGAAATATTATGAGTCGCACTTGAACATGCTGTCGCTATCGCAATATTTGGGCCTTTTAAGCCATACATAATCGAAAGATTACCTGCAACCATATTAATAATATTACTAGGTACAAAAAACGGAGAGATCTTTCTTGGCCCGCCTTTTAAATAGGCATCATAACCTTCCTCAATACCTGGAAGACCACCGATGCCAGCACCGATTGCTACGCCAATTCGTTCAGCATTTTCTTCAGTTACTACCAGACCTGAATCTTCAATTGCTTCTTTACCTGCGGCCAGACCATAGTGAATGAAGGGATCCATTTTTTTGGCTTCTTTTCTGCTGATGATCGTGGTGATATCAAAATCTTTAACACTACCACCAAATCTGACAGGAAATTCCGACACATCAAATAAGGTAACTGGAGCGATACCACTTTTACCTGCAAGTATATTTTCCCAACTTTCTTTGACGGATAACCCTACTGGTGTTACTGCACCGAGACCGGTTATCACAACTCGTCGTTTAGACATTAGGTATCCTCTTCGAATTGGCTAATATTAAATACAAACTAGCCGCCTAGTGCTCAAGCACAATTAGGCGGCTAGTATTGAAACAATCAGTAATATTAAGACTGAACAGAATTAATATAATCAATCGCTTTTTGAACTGTAGTGATAGTCTCAGCTTTATCATCTGGGATTTCACATTCAAAGGCTTCTTCAAGTGCCATTACTAATTCTACTGTATCTAAGGAATCAGCACCTAAGTCATCAATAAATGATGCTTCAGCTGTTACTTCTTCAGCATTTACACCCAGTTGTTCAACAACAATGTCTCTTACTCTAGCTTCGATATCGCTCATTTTTTATATTTCCTTTGGTGGTTTGTTACTCAAAATCTGCTGGCATTTTATAGTGCAAGCACCTTATAAACAAGCCATATTGATTTTACGGGATTAGTTATAACACTATTATACTCAAATATTTCATAATTTGAGTAATTAATTCATATACATGCCGCCATTAACATGAATAGTTTCACCTGTCACATAACCAGCATCTAGACTCGCTAAAAAACCAACTGCGGCAGCAATTTCTTCTGGTTCGCCTAATCGTTTAACAGGCACTTGTTCTAATAAAGCAACCTTGTGCGCTTCTGCTAATGTATTAGTCATATCGGTATCAATAAATCCTGGAGCAACCGTGTTTACCGTAATACCACGAGCGCCTACTTCGCGCGCTAACGATTTACTAAAACCTATCACGCCCGCTTTTGCAGCCGCATAGTTCGTTTGGCCCGCATTACCCATTACACCCACGACTGAGGTAATTGTAATAATACGTCCCCAGCGAGCTTTGGTCATCGCACGTAAACACCGCTTACTTAATTTAAATATCGGCGTTAAGTTAGTCTCGATGATATCATTCCATTCCTCTTCTTTCATCCGCATTAATAAGTTATCACGCGTTATACCTGCATTATTGACTAGGATACTCGGCGCACCAAATGTCGTTTCAATCTCGCTAACAACAGCTTCAATAGCGTCAGCATCAGTTACATTAAGCAACATGCCAGTGCCCATAATACTTGCTTCTTTGAGATAAGCAGTAATAGCTAGTGCGCCAGATTCAGAGGTGGCTGTACCGATAACGGTAGCGCCCTGTTGACCTAAACGGAGTGCTATTGCACGACCAATACCTCTGGTAGCGCCCGTTACTAATGCAATTTTTCCTTCCAAACTCATTATAACTCTCCTAATGTGTGTAGTGTTTTTTCAAGCGAAGCTGGGTCAAATACCGCTAATCCAACTAAAGATTTATCAATTCGCTTAGTTAAACCCGCTAATACTTTGCCAGGCCCACATTCAACGAGCGCATCAACGCCTTGATTTGCGAAATATTGTACGGTTTCAACCCAACGAACAGGGCTATATAATTGCTCGGTCAATAAGCGCTTAATATTGTCGCTATCATTATCGCTAGTAACACTTACATTGTGGATGACAGGAATACTCGGGGCTTGTATTGAAATATCAGCAAGTGCAATCGCTAATTGTTCTGCCGCAGGTTTCATTAATGCACAATGAGATGGCACACTTACAGGTAGTAACAATGCCCGTTTTGCACCCTGTTCTTTTGCTAGTTCTATCGCAGTTGTCACCGCAAACGATTCACCTGCAATAACAACTTGACCAGGGGAGTTGAAGTTAACCGCTTCTACAACGCCATTAGCCGAAGCTTGCGCACATAACGATGTAACAACGCCATCCTCTAAACCTAAGATAGCAGCCAT